>JACCDN010740951.1_pt1 | contig 35277 bp, 40 predicted proteins | sample 7441691 | NCBI WGS metagenome assembly JACCDN01 (sample SAMN15323439, study PRJNA562643) | freshwater metagenome | isolation source: river surface water | place: USA:Blue River Watershed | collected 2017-08-16
AAAGTATATTATGAAACGTACATTCCAACCTCATAAACGTCGTCGTAAATCAGTTCATGGTTTTCGTAAGCGTATGGAATCAGCTAATGGTCGTAAAGTATTAGCAAGTCGCCGTAAGAAAGGACGCAAGAAACTGACTGTATCTAGCGAGAAAGGATTAAAATAATTGAATCCTCTATTCAAAGAAACTTATAATTTTAAAGTCCACTCGTCTTCGGGTGGACTTTTTTAATGCATCATATCATTTATTTGGCTAAGGTTTTTACATATCAAAAACAGGATAAATTAAAAAGCAGGAAGCAAACACAAAATTTGTTTTCCTTTGGTAAGTCATTGACAAATGCGCCACTTAGGTTAATTTATACTTTAGAAAAAATTGCCACAGATGAAGATACCAATTCATCAGATTTAGTTTTACAAGCAGGTGTGGGCGCACCTAGTAGACAATTCAGAAAAGCAGTACAACGCAATCGTGTTAAAAGATTATTAAGAGAAGCCTATCGTTTAGAGAAGCCAGCATTTAGGGCACAGTTACCTTTGAAGGGTATGCGATTGAATCTTTTTATTCTATACATGGACACTAATTTGTTGCCACAAGCTGAAATCAATGCTCACATGAAGGGTCTTTTGAATCAATTAGTTAAGCGCATTTATGGAAAAGCTTAAACGGCTTATAGCCTTCCCATTTATTGTATTGATCCGATTTTATCAATATGCTTTATCTCCTTATTTAGGTGGAAGTAAATGTCGATTTACACCTACTTGTTCTCAATATACTGCAGAAGCGATTCAGAAATATGGTCCTATCAAAGGCATTGTATTGGGCATAAAAAGACTTAGCAAGTGTAGGCCTGGAGGTGGACATGGCTATGATCCAGTACCTTAATTTTAGCTACAAAAAAACCGCCTCTTTTGGAGACGGTTTTTTTATGCTTGAACTTACTAATATGCTATTTTATTTTGCTGCTGCAAAACGATCCGCAATGACAGGCCAATTCACCACATTCCAAAATGCAGCTAAATAATCTGCTCTTCTGTTTTGGTATTTTAAATAGTAGGCATGCTCCCATACGTCTGCACCTAAAATAGGTGTTCCTTTTACTTCAGCTACATCCATTAATGGATTGTCTTGATTAGGTGTAGAGCAAATTTCTAATTTACCTTCTTTTACAATTAACCAAGCCCAGCCACTTCCAAAACGTGTCATCCCAGCGTTTGCAAATTTTTCTTTAAAAGCATCAAAGCTTCCAAAGCTTGCATCAATTGCAGCAGCTAAGTCACCTGTTGGAGTACCACCTGCATTGGGTGCTAAACTATTCCAAAAGAAAGTATGGTTCCAGTGTCCACCACCGTTATTCCTAACAGCAGGACTGATGCTTCCTGCAATAGCAACTAGTTCTTCGATTGTTTTGCCTTCGTTTGGTGTGCCAGCCACTGCTTTATTCAAATTGTCAACATAAGCTTGATGGTGTTTGCCATGGTGAATCTGCATGGTCAAGGTATCAAAATGTGGTTCTAAGGCTTCGTGTGCATAAGGTAATGCAGGTAATGTAAATGACATATTGCTTTATTTTTATTGTGTATAATTGAATACCAAAATTACAATGCTTTCAGCGAAATAAGACTGACCGAGGTTATTTTTCCTTAAATAGTTAACATGTTGTATGAATACACTTATAAGTGGGTAAGTGATAAACATAGCTACCCCTCATCCTCAAGCGGAAGGAACCGATATCGGCTTCGGGATACTATGTTTATCACAATCTATTTATGCCATTTGTATAAGTCTGTAAGAAATTAGCAATAATTTGTGAAACGGAGGAGAATACTAGCGCTTGGCTTTGAAGAAGGCTTGCATTAAAGAAGCACATTCTTCTTGTAAGATACCCCCTGTAAGGGTTGTGGAAGGATGAAAGGGATTCTTTTCTGTTACGCGACGGTAACTGTTTTTTTCATCATAAGCTCCAAAAACTATATGACCAATCTTGTTCCAATACAATGCGCCTGCGCACATTAAACAAGGTTCAAGGGTTACATATAATGTAGCTTCTGTTAAGTATTTGGATTGTAGATTTTCACAAGCACTGGATATGGCGAGGATCTCGGCATGAGCGGTTACATCTTTTAAAAGTTGTACTTGATTGTATCCTTTGGCGATAATTTGATCGTTCATCACTATCACAGCGCCAACGGGTACTTCGTCTTCGTCAAAGGCCCTCCTCGCTTGTAAGAGGGCCTGACGCATATAATGTTCATGTGACTTAATCAAGACTATAATTTTTGGATACGGATATTTCTGTACCAAACTTGATCGCCATGATCTTGTAAGCTGATATGTCCAGAAAATACTTTTCCAAAATCAGGAGATTCTCCTTTTGCGAATTTACTTCTTCTGATTAATTCTTTCCAGCCATCATCTCCTAAATGAGTGCTCACTGTGGTCACGCCATTTAAAATAAGTTCTAATTTTCCTTTTGAAACTATGATGTCAACCTTATTCCATTCTTCTGCTGGCTTAACGCCAGTTTCATTACCCACAATTAAATCATATAAATTACCAGCTCTGTGACTGATAATTTTACTATCAGGATGTCCGTCGTTGTCCAATACTTGCATTTCAGGTCCAGTATGCCAAGTGTTTTTATATTTTGCTGGATTGTCTTGAACAAAAAAGATGATACCACTATTTCCGTTCTTTGAAATCTTCCATTCTAATTGTAAATGAAAATCCTTAAAGCTTTCGTTGGTAACTATATCACCGCCACCGCCTTTATTAGTTGGGTCGAACATTAAAGTGCCATCTACTACTTTCCATGCTTCACCAGCAGTGGTTTTGCCATAAGTATGCCAGCCATGGGTAGTTTTGCCATCAAATAAAGGAATCCATTTTTCTTGTGACTTTGCATTATTAAAACCAAGTACAGCAAAGGTCAATAAGGTTATAGCAAGCAATTGTTTTTTCATAAAATAAGATTTAGTGGATTATTTCTTAAGCAATAAAATGTATTTTACCATTGCCTCTGCATCTTCCTGGCTTAATTGCGCATGAGCTGTCATTGGTATAGCACCCCAGTTACCACTCCCGCCTTTAATAATTTTTCCAGCTAACATTTTTACATTCTCTTCTGTATTTTCATATTTAGCAGCCACTTCTTGGTAGGCTGGTCCAATATTTTTTTCAGCCACTTTATGACAAGTTAAACAGTCGCTTCCAGCAACTAATGCCAAACCTTTTGAATAATCTGGGTTGTCAGAAGGCTTTGGCGCTGCTGTTTCAGTAGTTGCTTCAGTAGTTCCTTCTTTTTTTGTTTCGCCACCACCACATGCAACAAATAAAAAAGCTGCAGATAAAGTGAATAAAATTTTACGCATAGTGTATTGTTTGATTGTGATTATTGAATTGTGTGTTAGATCCCTAATATTTTTTTATTAAACGTTTCGTTAGATCCTGTGCTAGCAAAATCATCAAAAGCTTTTTCTGTCACAGGGATGATATGATTTTGGATAAATACAGCACCCTCTGCAGCACCGACTTCTGGATGTTTTAAGCAACATTCCCATTCCATCACAGCCCAGCCTTTATAGTCATAGGCAGCTAGTTTACTAAAGATACTTTTAAAATCTACTTGACCATCACCTAAAGATCTAAATCTTCCTGCTCGGTCGATCCAATTTTGGTATCCTCCGTATACACCTTGCTTTGCACTAGGGTTAAACTCAGCGTCTTTCACATGAAACATTTTAATGCGCTCGTGGTAAGCGTCGATATACCCTTTATAATCCATACATTGCAATACCAAATGTGAAGGATCAAATAATAAACAAGCACGAGGATGTTGACCTACTTTGTCTAAGAACATTTCATAGGACACACCATCATGTAAGTCTTCGCCAGGATGGATTTCATAACATAAGTCTACGCCAGCTGCATCAAATTCATTTAAAATGGGCAACCATCTTTTTCCTAGTTCTGCAAAACCTGTTTCAACTAATCCAGCAGGTCTTTGTGGCCAAGGATAGACTGTATGCCATAGCAAAGCACCGCTAAAAGTAGCATGTGCATTTAAGCCTAAGTTTTGAGAAGCTTTTGCTGCATATTTTAATTGTTGTACAGCCCATTCTGTTCTCGCTTTTGGGTTGCCTCTGTATTCAGTAGGTGCAAATCCATCAAATTGAGCATCATAAGCTGGATGTACCGCTACTAACTGTCCTTGTAAATGGGTAGATAATTCAGTGATCTCTAATCCAGCAGCTTTTACGATGCCTTTGATTTCATCTGCATAAGTTTTGCTTTCTGCTGCTTTTTTTAAATCAATACATCTTGGGTCCCAACTTGGAATTTGTACGCCCTTGAAACCTAGGCTAGCCGCCCATTTACAAATCCCTTCTAAGGTATTGAATGGGGCAGTGTCTCCTAAAAATTGTGCTAAAAATATTCCAGGTCCTTTTACTGTTGTCATATTATTTTTTTATCGCTTTCATCAAAACCTACACTGTATGTGGCGTCCATTTTTTATCTGAACTTGCAGATAATACTACATTGTCAATAAATGCCATACCTCTTATACCATCTTCAACTCCTGGGAAATCTAACATCTCTGGAGTTGGTGTAGTGCCATCTATTTTGGAAGACAAAGTCAAGGCAAAGTTTCTATAGATATTGGCAAAAGCCTCTAAATATCCTTCTGGATGGCCTCCCGGAGTACGACAATTATGTGTTGCAAAGCTAGATAAATGTGCGCCATAGTTTGCTCCTGCTCTCAAAATTTGTGTAGGTTGGTCCAGCCATTTCACGATCAATGAATTAGGTTCGTGTTGGAACCATTCGATTCCGCCTAGTTCTCCATATACTCTAATCTTTAGTGCGTTCTCTTCTCCTGCTGCCACTTGAGATGCCATCAATACTCCTTTTGCACCATTATCAAATTTCAACATGACTGCACCGTCGTCATCCATTACACGACCTTCCACTAAAGTATTTAATTCAGCACAGATATCAGTGATTTTTGCGCCAGTGATGTATTCAGCTAAATGTGCTGCATGGGTACCAATATCACCCATCACAGAACTCTTGCCCGATTTTTTTGGATCTGTTCTCCAAGCTGCTTGTGCATTACCTTCTCTTTCAGAAAGTTTACTCAACCATCCTTGAGGGTATTCTACCCAAACTTTACGAACCTTACCTAGTTTGCCTTCGCGCACCATAGCTTTAGCTTGCTTCACCATTGGGTAACCAGAATATGTATGTGTCAAACAAAGTGTTAAGCCAGTTTCATTCAGTTTTTGTTGTAATAATTTAGCTTCTTCTAAAGAAAATGTAATTGGCTTTTCAATCACGACGTTGAAGCCGTTTTCCAATGCCATCATGGCTGGTGCAAAGTGGGCAAAATTTGGCGTAACAATGGTCACGAAATCAATGCGCTCATCTGCCGGCATTTGCGCTTCTTTCGAAATCATTTCTTCGTAGGTTAAATAAGTTCTTTCTTTTGGAAGGAATAAAGCTTCTCCAGATGCTACTGCAATTTCTGGGTTGATACTTAGTGCGCCACATTTTAATTCAATGAGGCCATCCATATTGGCAGCAAGTCGGTGAATGGCGCCTATGAATGCGTCTTTGCCACCACCTACCATACCCATGCGTAGTTTTCTATTCATAATATTGAGAGTTTTTAAGCTTACAAAATCAGCTGATTGTGTCAAAATAACACGTTCTGCCTATTGTAAAAGCAATTTCCTCATTATTTCTTGAAAAACCCCTTTTTTTCGGGAAAAATATTTGAAAAGATTGCAAAAATAAATTTACATTTATATCCTCATCCTAACGCTTGCTTGCTATGTCTACTCAGCTTAATAGACGAAAATTACTGAAACAAGTTCTGTCCAGTTCTGCTGGGATCGCTACTGGCTTGATGTTACCACATCAAGCAAATGCACAATTCGAAAAGCTAGCAAGCCGTGTAACTGAAGACAATAAGTTGAATGGCAATATTCATCATAGTGTTTGTAGATGGTGTTATAGTGATTTAAGTTTGGATGATTTATGCAAAGAAGTAAAGCGTATAGGTTTCAATGCAATTGATTTATTAAAACCTAATGAGTGGAACACTGTAAAAAAATATGGTATTGAATGCTCTATGTGTTATACAGCAGGGGAAACGAGTTTAACAAAAGGATGGAACAATCCTGCTAACCATCCATGGTTAATCAAAGATTATTTAGAAGCGATTCCTTTGGTTGCAGAAGCAGGCTATAAAAATTTAATTTGTTTTGCGGGTAATCGTAATGGCATGGATGACGCCACTGGCTTACAAAATTGTGTTGAAGGTTTAAAACAAATCATGCCTTTAGCAGAAGCAAAAGGAGTGACAATTCAAATTGAATTATTCAATTCTAAAGTAGACCATAAAGATTACATGGGGGACAAGTCTGCATGGGGTATTGAATTATGTAAGCAACTAGGCTCACCTAATTTCAAAATTTTATTTGACATCTATCATATGCAAATAGACGAAGGAGATATTATTCGTTCAATTCAAGATAATCATTTTTATTTTGGACATTATCATACCGCGGGTGTACCAGGTAGACATGAATTAGATGAACGTCAAGAATTAAATTATCCGGCGATCATGCGTGCGATCAAAGCCACTGGATACAATGGTTTTGTTGCACATGAATTTATTGCAACGAATCCTGATAAAATTAGTTCACTAAAGCAAGCAGTCACTGTTTGCGATATTTAAATTTTGCTTTTAAAACCAATCATAACAACTCATAAAATTTTTTACAATGGCCGAACAACAGTATGACGCAATCGTAGTAGGTTCAGGAATTAGTGGCGGATGGGCTGCTAAGGAGCTTACAGAAAAAGGACTTAAAGTGTTAATGTTAGAGCGTGGAAGAAACATTGAACACATCAAGGATTATGTGAATGCAGACAAAGAAGCTTGGGACTATCCGCATAGAGGAGGTAGAACACAACAGATGATCGAAGATTATCCTGTGTTGAAACGTGATTATCCTTTGAACGAAACGAATTTAGATTTTTGGTGTTCCGATAAAGATCATCCATATACAGAAACAAAACGTTTTGATTGGTTTAGAGGCTACCAAGTTGGTGGACGTTCTTTAATGTGGGGTCGTCAGTCTTACCGTTGGGCCGATATGGACTTTGAAGCTAATGCTAAAGAAGGTATTGGTGTTGATTGGCCTGTTCGTTATAAGGACATTGCACCATGGTATGATTATGTAGAAAAATTTGCCGGTATCAGTGGAAATAGAGATGGCATTGCTTTATTACCTGATGGACAATTCTTGCCTCCAATGGATTTGACATGTGTAGAGAAAGACGTAGCAGCTAGATTAAAAGAAATTTACAAAGGCAATCGTCACTTGATTATTGGTCGTGTTGCGAACATTACGCAACCACATGAAGGACGTCCTGGTTGTCAGTTTAGAAATAAATGTTGGTTGGGTTGTCCATTTGGTGGTTATTTCAGTACACAGTCGTCTACATTACCAGCAGCAATGGCTACAGGTAATTTAACATTAAGACCATGGTCCATTGTGACTGAAGTGAAGTATGATAAAGATAAAAAACGCGCTACTGGTGTTACCGTATTAGATGCAGAAACAAACAAAACAATCGAGTATAAAGCGAAGATCATTTTCTTGAATGCATCTACATTAAATAGTACTTGGATCTTGATGAACTCAGCAACGGATGTATGGGAAGGTGGATTAGGTAGTAGTAGCGATGCATTGGGTAAAAACTTAATGGACCACCATTTAGGTAATCGTGCGAGTGGTACAATCGAAGGTTATGAAGATAAATACACTTTTGGACGTCGTGCTAACGGATTCTATATTCCTAGATTCAGAAATTTAGGAGATGAGAAGCGTGATTATATTAGAGGATTTGGTTACCAGGGTAGTGCCAACAGATCTGGATGGGGTCATGATGTGGCAGAAGTAAGTATCGGTGGTAAATTTAAAGATGCGCTGACTGAGCCAGGTGGTTGGTCCATTGGGATGATGGGCTTTGGTGAAATGTTGCCAGATCCAACCAATAAAGTGACTTTAGATAAAACTAAGAAAGACAAGTGGGGATTGAATGTCTTGAACATAGATTGTGAGTTGAAAGACAACGAAATCAAAATGCGTAAAGACATACTAGAAGATGCAAAAGAAATGCTAGAGCGTGCAGGTGCTAAAAATGTACAAGGTTTTGAAGGAGATGGTACACCAGGTAGGGGTATTCATGAAATGGGTACGGCTCGTATGGGTAGAGATCCAAAAACATCTGTATTGAATGGCAATAACCAAGTGTGGGATGCTCCGAATGTATTTGTTACAGATGGTGCGTTTATGACAAGTGCTAACTGTGTAAACCCTTCATTAACCTATATGGCATTTACGGCAAGAGCAGTTGATTTTGCTGTATCTGAATTGAAAAAAGGAAATTTATAATTTAAATTTAAAAAATATTTTATGATAAACAGAAGAGAAGCCTTATCTAGAGTTGCCATCATTATGGGTGGAACGGTGTTAGGCGCAGAAGCTTTCTTGACAGGTTGTAAAACCAATACGAAGGGTGTAAGTTTCTCCCAAGCAGATATTGACTTTTTAAATGAAGTAGGGGAGACCATCCTTCCTGCTACCAATACACCAGGCGCGAAAGCAGCGAATGTAGGTGCTTTCATGCAAACGATGGTAAGTGATTGCTATGAAGCTAAAGACCAAGACATTTTTATGAAAGGGATGGAAGAATTGAATACTGCTTCTAAAAAACACCATAATAAAGCGTTTATGGAATCTACGCCAGAAGAGCGTACTGCTTTTTTAACTGAACTAGATAAAGAAGCGAAGGAGTACCAAAAAAATAAAAAACCAGAAGATCCAACTCACTATTTTACCATGATGAAACAATTGACTTTATCTGGATTGTTTACTTCTAAAATTGGCGCAACAGAAGTATTAAGGTATGTAGCAGTTCCTGGTAAATATGAAGGTTGTGTACCTTACACAAAAGGAGAAAAAGCTTGGGCCACTTCTTAGTGTTTGAATGATATCTAATGAGCCTCCTGTAGGGGGCTCATTTTTTTACCCTAATTTATAACTTTTGCAATTTTTATTTATGTCAAATTCAAGAAGAAGTTTTTTACGCGGTGCCGCTTTAACTAGTGTGGCTTTGTCGATGCCATTTAAAAATGAGTTAATGGCGATGGCTGCAAAGAAGCACCAGTTCGGTATTCAATTGTGGACGGTGAAACAAACACTAGCTAAAGATGTGGTAGGCACTTTACAACAACTAGGTGCAAATGGTTACAACCATGTAGAAAGTTTTGAAGGTCCTAAAGGGATTTTCTGGGGTTTAAAAAATACAGAATTCAAAAAAGTATTGACAGACAATGGCATGACCATGCATGCTGCGCATTCAAATAATACTGTTGATTTTGAACGCAAAGCTGCAGAAGCTGCAGAGATCGGCATGAAATATTTAATCTGTCCATACAAAGGACCACAAAAAACAATGGATGATTATAAAAAGTTCATAGATGAGTTTAACACTTCAGGTACAATTGCTAAAAAACATGGCATTCGTTTTGCTTATCATAACCATGACTATACATTCAAACCAATGAATGGCGTGATGCCTCAGGATGTGATTATGAAAGGTACTGACGCTGACTTAGTAGATTTTGAAATGGACATATACTGGGTAGTGGCTGCGGGCATTGACCCAATTGAATATTTCAATAAATATCCTAATCGTTTCAGATTAGCGCATGTGAAAGACCAAATTAAAAACGCAACAGGTAATTTGGAGTCTTGTGTGATTGGAAAGGGTACGATTGATTTCAAAAAAATCTTAGCAGCAGGACAAAAGAAAGGTTTGAATACTTTTATTGTTGAGCAGGAAGCCTACACTGGAACAACAGAAATGGGTTGTGCAAAAGACAATGCTACTTTTATGAAAAATTTTAGTTGGTAGTTTTACTAATGATTGAATAAAAAAGGGACGCGATTCGTGTCCCTTTTTTATTTTTAATATTTTTTATAAAAGGATTCCGTGTTTTTGAATATCCGCCAATGCATGGTATAAAGCATCTAAGTCTTCCTCGGTGTTGAAAGCATTAATGGAATACCTTAAATACACGTCGTTTCCTTGTCGCATGATGGGCACTTCTATTTTATAATCAAGGAATAAGGTTCTTTGTAATTTTTCTGGGTCGGTTGTGTGAATAGGAATACTAATCATTTGTCCAATCCACTCACTATTGAGTGGACTAATTGGCAAGCTTTTTAATAATGCATAAAACTTAGGTGCATAATCTAAAACCATTTGATGGCATCTTCTGCCCACAGCAGTCCAATGATGCTGCTCCATAAATTCAATACAAGTTGCGACAGTTAAGAAAGCCGAAAAGTCCCTGGTACCAATCATTTGGTGGTAATCTAAGAATTTGGAATGTGAAGGCTTGGCTGCTTTATAACCCCAACTTACAATCATTGGATCGCAAATGGCTTGAACCGATTTTGCTGCATATAAAAAGGAACAGCCTTTAGGTGCCATCATCCATTTATGACAAGCGCCTGTATAAAAGTCTGCCTGAATTTTACTTAGATCCAGTGGAATATGAGCAGGTGCATGTGCGCCATCTACTATGGTGATTAAACCTCTTTCTTTTGCTATAGCACAAATCTCTGCAGCCGGGAAAATCAATCCAGTGGCACTTGTGATATGGCTAATAAAAATAGCTTTAGTCTTTTCATTGCATCCTTTGAAAAAATCTTCTATGAATTTTTCTTTATTAACAATGGGTAAATTGATTTTTTGCCTTCGATAAGTTGCACCTTTTTTTTCACAATAATATTCCCATGTTCTATCACAAGCCCCATATTCAATATCGGTAGCAAGAATCTCATCTCCAGCTTTAAGTGGGAAACTTTTTGCGATCATATTAATTGCAAAACTTGGATTGGTAACATACACTAAGTCATCCTTGTCGGCGCAGTTCAGAAACTTGGCTAATACACTTCTTGATGCTGCTAAATATTCATAGCCATCAAAAGCAATAAACTGGACTGGCTCTGCTTCTAGAATTCTTTGCCATGCTTGGTATTTTTCAAACACGGGTTTTGGTGTAGCACCAAAAGACCCGAAGTTCAAAAAATGAATATCGGGTCTTAATAAAAATTGCTCTTTTAAAGATTCCATAGTTTGTTTTTATTCACCTAAGCTCCAACCTTCACGATAAGTTCGTTTTACAAACTGATTTGCTAAGTCGAAATTGGTGATCTTCATGTTTGGACCATCCCACATTAATTGAATATTTCTTCCTGGATAACTAGTCAATCCTTTTGAGTCATTCACTTTCACATCATAAGAGCGTATGGCAAGGTTACCCATTAACACAGATTCTGTTAATGGTCCAGCGATGTCAAAATTAGAACTCAATACTTTTGCTTCCTTGCTTCCTGGTCCAGCAATACATGCTTCAACCCATGCTGCGTAGTGTCCTTCTGCACCACCTTTCACTCGATCTATAGTTTGAGGCACCACTGTTGTTTTGGTTAAGTTAGTTGGAAGCAATTGTGGGTTCACACCATAAGTACCCGCCATCATCTTTCCCTTTGTACCTTCAAAAATGATACCATTCCCGCCATCACCCATTACTTCGTTAGGACCTAACTCAGCTGGTCTTTCTGGCTGAATGCCACCATCCATCCAATGTAATTTTACATCTGGTTTTCCATTTTGACCTTTGAAAGTTAAAATGATATGAGAAGCTGCTGGTGGACTATCTGGAGAATATACTCTTTGCCATGGTGCAGTATACCTCGTAGCCACACTACATTCTGCAGACACTGGATAGCCTAATCCTAAAACAGCAAAACCTGGAGCCATAATATGACAAGCCATATCACCTAATGCACCGGTACCGTAATCCCACCAACCTCTCCAGTTAAATGGTAATACGCCATCGAAATAATCTTTTTGTGGTGCGGTGCCTAACCATAAGTTATAATCTAATTCCGGAGGAATAGCAGAAGCAGCGGTTGGACGAATTACACCTTGAGGCCAAACTGGTCTGTCAGTGTAACAATAAATAGTATGCACATCTCCAATCAATCCTGCATTGTACCAATCTTGTAAAACGCGAACGCCGTCACCTGATGCACCCTGGTTACCCATCTGTGATACTATATTGTATTTATGTGCTGCTTGTGTCATGATTCTTGCTTCGTAAATATCATGTGCCATTGGCTTTTGTACATAAACATGTTTTTTCATCTGCATTGCTGCCATCGCTTGCACACCGTGCATGTGATCTGGTGTAGATACAGAAACGGCATCGATATGCTTTCCTTCTTTCTCTAACATTTCCCTGTAATCTTTATAATATTTTGCTTTAGGAAATCTTTGACGACTTTTTACTGCTTGACGATCATCTACATCACACAAAAATGCGATTTCTGCTTTTCCACTTTGATAAAAGGACCATAAGTCTCCTTCACCTTTTCCTCCGGCACCAATCCCTGCAATTTGTAATTTATCGCTAGGTGCGATAAAGCCAGGGCCACCTAGTACATGTCTTGGGACAATGTAAAATCCACCTAAAGCCAATGCGGCGTTTTTGACAAAATCTCTTCTTGATTTTACGGTTTTTTTCATATCAAATCGTTTAAATAGGAGGGAGCCTCCTATGGTTTTTAAGTAAGTTAAATTATTGAAAATTGCCGATATGCTAAAATTAATTTTATGAGTGAACAAATCACCAATCGGTATCGTTATTAAGTTTAAATTGCTATATCATTTTAAAGCTATGAATACACAATTAGAAGCGTTAAGACAATATTTCCAGTCAGGTGCAACGCAGCATTATGCTTTTAGACTTTTACAGCTGAAAAGGCTTAAGCAGTTGGTGTTAGAGAATGAGCAAGTATTATATCAAGCATTACATACAGACCTGAAAAAATCCAATGAAGAATCTTGGGCTACTGAGATTGGTTTTTTCTTGAATGAATTAAACTATACCATTGAACATTTAAAAGGTTGGATGCAACCTACGAGTGTACCCACAAATTTACTCAATCAGCCTTCTTCTTGTTATACTGTTCAAGAACCTTTGGGTGTAGTATGTATTATTGGTCCTTGGAATTATCCATTTCAATTGTTGTTTACACCATTGATTGGGGCAATTGCAGGAGGGAATTGTGTAGTCTTAAAACCAAGTGAATTTGCACCAGCTACTGCTGCGGTGATGGGCAAGATCATACAAGACTTATTTCCAGAAAATTACATATTGTATGTGGAAGGAGAAGGGGCACAGGTGTTAACACCTATGTTTGAAAATTTTAGGTTTGATCATATTTTTTATACTGGAAGCACCACAGTGGGAAGGATCATTTACCAACAAGCTGCAGCTAAATTAACTCCAGTGACTTTAGAGTTAGGTGGCAAAAGCCCTGCTGTGATTGCGGTGGATGCGAATATGCGTGTAGCTGCAAGAAGGATTGTGAATTCTAAATTTTCTAATTGTGGTCAAATGTGTGTGGCGCCGGATTATGTATTAGTGCCAACTGCGTTCAAACAAGTCTTGATTGAAGAGTTGATAAAAGCGATTCAACAATTTTACGGTGTAGACACTGCTTCTTCCGAAGGGTATGGAAAAATAATTAATGAAAAACAATGGCAAAGACTAGTGGGTTATTTTGCTGATGGAAAGATCGTTTATGGTGGAAAATCAGATGCTGCTAGTTTATTCATTGAACCTACCTTAATAACTGATGTGTCGATAGAAAGTAAAGTTATGCAGGATGAAATTTTTGGTCCAATACTTCCGATTCTAACTTACGATAGCAACGAAGCAGCTTTGGACGTCATTCGACGCAATCCAAATCCATTGGCATTTTATGTCTTTACAAATGATCTAGCAACTGAACAATATTGGTTAACCAATGTGCCTTCTGGCGGTGCTTGTGTCAACAATACCAGTTGGCATTTAACCAATCATGCTTTGCCATTTGGTGGGAGAGGCTATAGCGGAATGGGAGGCTATCATGGTAAGCTAAGCTTCACCACTTTTACACATACGAAATCAGTGATGAAAACACCAACTTGGATAGATCCAGATTTAAAATACCCTCCCTATAAAGGCAAGGGTTGGTTATTGAAAAAACTCATTGGTTAAAACAAATAGCATTGAAAAAAAATAAATATATGATTATTAAAATAGCTATAGCAGCTGGCGTGTTGGTTACTGCTGCATTATTGATGAAGAAAAAAGATATGACTTATCGTCAATCTATTTTAAAAACCATGTACCCAATGATCATGTGGTCAACGGGTAAGGCTGGGAATAAACAAGTGCAATTGAATGCTGCAATGACAAAAGGGGGTTTTGAATTTTATAATTTGAGTACAAAAGACATCACTGGAAAGGCGTTTAGCTTTGAACAATTCAAAGGAAAAAAAGTATTGATTGTCAATACAGCAAGTGATTGTGGCTATACAGGACAGTATGAAAATTTGGAAAAATTGTACCAGCAGTTTAAAGATTCATTGGTGATTGTAGGTTTCCCTTCGAATGATTTTAAAAATCAAGAAACTAAAGACGATCAAGCTATTGCTGCGTTTTGTCAAAAAAATTATGGCGTAAATTTTCCTTTGATGGCTAAATCCATTGTGGTAAAATCAAAAGACCAAAATGCTGTGTACGCTTGGTTGACTTCGGCTAATTTAAATGGTTGGTGTAATCAAGCACCTGCTTGGAACTTTTGTAAATACTTAATTAACGAGGAAGGTGTTTTGACACATTATTTCCCAATGAGTGTAGATCCATTGGATGCTAAAATTATTGAGGCAATTAAAAATTGATTGAGACTACACAAATTGTCAAAATAGGAGGAATAACTAGTTGATTGGGCAATGCTCATGGTAATTCTCTAGTACAATTTTACCTGAGTCAATCTCCATGCCTTTGAACTTTTCTTTAATCTCATCCAATATTGCTTCAATTGCTTCGCGTTCAGTGATACGCACCAATTGATTTCTGTATTCTTTAATATTTGGTAAACCTCTTAAGTAGTTGGCATAGTGTCTGCGCATTTCATTGATTCCACCAATAGGCCCTTTCCATTCTAAAGATTTAATCAAATGCTTTCTTGCTACTTCGACACGTTCTTCAATGGAAGGAGATTTCATTTTTTCGCCGGTGGCTAAAAAATGTTTGATCTCTCTAAAAATCCATGGATAACCAATCGCGGCCCTGCCGATCATAATACCATCTACGCCATACTTGTTTTTATATTCTAGGGCTTTCTCTGGAGAATTGATATCCCCATTGCCAAAAATTGGGATATGAATCCTTGGGTCATTTTTAATATTGCCAATAATGGTCCAGTCTGCTTCACCTTTGTACATCTGCACTCTCGTACGTCCATGAATCGCCAAAGCTTTCACGCCTACATCTTGTAATCTTAATGCGGCTTCATGTACATTCAAATTACTTTCATCCCAACCTAATCTTGTTTTTACAGTCACAGGGAGGTTGGTACTTTTTACCACTGCTTCAGTTAAACGTACCATCAGGTCAAGGTCTTTTAAAACCCCAGCACCTGCACCTTTCATGGCCACTTTTTTCACTGGGCAGCCAAAATTTATATCAATTAAATCTGGATTAACGGTGTCTACAATTTTAGTACACAAAGCCATCGCTTCTTCATCCCCTCCAAAAATCTGAATACCTATTGGTCGTTCATAATCATAGATATCTAATTTTTGTCTGCTTTTGATGGCATCACGAATCAGTCCTTCGCTACTAATAAATTCAGTGTACATTAAGTCTGCGCCATTGTCTTTACATACTGCTCTAAATGGGGGATCACTTACGTCCTCCATGGGTGCTAATAATAGCGGAAAATCTGGTAATTGTATGTTCCCTATAGATACCATATGAATTCATTATCTTGCATCTAACCGACACGGTTGCAAAGGTACCAATTAATTGCATTGACATGTCTACTAATGAAACTTCTATTTTTAATATGACCCCTGGATTCAGGATGGTTTTATTTATTGCCATGACAGGATTGAGTATGGTTTTAGGGGGCTTGATCACTTTTTCCATAGTGGCAGCTGCTTTACATGTACCATTCACTGAAATTCAGACTATTTTAATGCGTCCGGAATATACCAGCATGACACAGGTTTCAAATGCCTTAGCCTCGATCATTGCTTTTGGTTTGCCAGTTTTGGTAGTGTCCTATTTTACCCCGGGTAATATGGGTACTAATTTAGGTTTTAGGTCTATTTCCTCCGAGAAACAAGTGTTGATTGTTTTTTTATTAGCAATCACTGGGCTACTATTAAGTGGTGCTTTAGGAGATCTTACTGATAAATTAACTTTTTCAAGTTCAGTGCGCAATTGGGCAACTAGTTTAGAAGCACAATATAAAAAAGCAATGTTGGCAATGACGCAAATGCGTTCTATTTGGGATTTGATGTTTGCCATTTTGGCCATTGCGGTGGTGCCTGCTATAGTGGAAGAATTGTATTTTAGAGCAAGTCTTCAAAAAATAATCATGGACTGGTCGGGTAAGCCTTTTGTGGCAATTCTTGTGACGGCTATTCTATTTAGTGCGTTTCATTTTTCTTATTTTGGCTTTTTGTCTAGAATGTCATTGGGTATTGTTTTGGGCTTAATCTATTATTACACTAAAACAATTTGGTTGCCTATATTTATGCATTTTATCAACAACGCAATTGGTGTAACTGCTTTGTATATGGTAAGAAATAATCCTAAGCAAATTGATAAAGTAATGGATTCTAATTTTGCTTACTATTGGCTATTGCTAGCACTATTAGTGATCGTGATCTTGTTCAAACAACTTAAATCAATTAATTTTAACTCTTCATCAAAGTAAGCCTCATGGCATTTAATTTTTCTGTATTTAAAGTAAGGGCATTATCGGCAATAGTGTTTGTGTTGATTATGTTAGCGGGATTGCTTTTTAATAATTGGTCTTATTTTGTTTTATTTCTGGTGATACAAGCAGGTTGTTTAGTTGAATACCAAAAATTAATGCGCACTATATTTCCTTCTTATGCACAGATTTCAAAAATGCATCAATGGGGGGTATTGGTGGTAGGCGTATTGATGATGACAAGCTTGGCACCAACAGATATTGAACTGCCTTCATTCATTAAAAATATTTTGCCTATTGCGTTTCAAGGGATTGATTTAAGGTGGATTGGCTTGAAAGCCATGCCTGTAGCTTTAGTTTTGATGATGGTGGCAGATGTGTTTGCAAGAAGAGCGGAGATAAAAAACTTAGCGATTAGTTTTTTTGGATTGATCTATATTACCATAAGTCTTTCCTTATTTTTTTCTATTAGAGGTATGTTTTTGAATTCAATGATGTCTATGTTTATTCCAAACATTGAATTGATGGTGCCCATCTTAATAATTGTAACAGTATGGGTAAATGATACAATGGCCTATCTAGTGGGCTCATTTATTGGCCGCACACCTATCTCTCCTATTTCCCCTAAAAAGACTTGGGAAGGGACGATTGCTGGCGTGATTTTATCAGTAGTTATTTTATCTATTGTTGCTGGACAATATATCCCAATCTCAGCTAAGTATTTGTATATGATCACCTTTGTCGCATCAGTGATGGGGAATTTTGGGGATCTTTTTGAAAGTAAATTAAAGCGACTAGCTGGCGTAAAAGATAGTGGTAGCATGATGCCTGGACATGGGGGCTTTTTAGATCGTTTTGATTCGGTCCTTTTTGCTGGTCCATTTGTTTGGATATTGCTTCAATTTATCTTTTAGATGAATTACCTTTGTCGAAATTGCTTGTTATGACGATACATAGAGAAGGTACAGCGACTATTGCTTTGGTTGCGTTTGTGGTAGGTGTTCTAAACTTGATTAATTTTTCTTATTTATTTCCAATAAGCGCATTATTGGCTTGGGCTGTTTTTATACTCCTGTTGGCTTTCTTTTTATTCATTGTTTCTTTTTTTAGAATGCCCAATCGTGTTTTGACGAAGGACACATCTGCAATAGTGTCTCCTGCAGATGGAAAAGTAGTGGTGATTGAAGAAGTAATACCCGATGAGTTTTATAATGAACCAAGAATACAATTAAGTGTATTTATGAGTCCTGCCAATGTGCATGTAAATCGTTTGCCTGTTGCTGGTAATATTATATACAATCAATACCATCCTGGAAAATTTTTAGTGGCATGGCATCCAAAATCATCCACCGATAATGAAAGATGGTCTGTGGTCGTTGAAAATGAAAAAGGATCAATTTTATTAAAACAGATTGCTGGCGCTCTTGCTAGAAGAATTTGTAATTATGCTGCTATTGGAACCAAATTCAATCAGTGCGATGAATATGGTTTTATCAAATTTGGCAGTAGGGTAGATTTACTTTTACCAATTGGCACCGAAATTACTTGTAAGATTGGCGACACCGTGAAAGGCGGTGTGACTGTCTTAGCTAAATGGTAATCCAATAGAAATTTCTTATAAGATATTTTCTAATTCCTTTAAATGCGTGATTGTATAGGTTGCTGGAATAGTTGGTGTGGCTTGAATATGGTTCACAAAAATGGTATCCATGCCTATATTGATGCCGCCTTGTATATCAGCAGATTCATTGTCTCCAATCATGATACTTTCTGTCACAGCAGCATTCGTATTTTTTAAAGCGTATTCAAAAATGTCTTTATGTGGTTTCAAACTGTTACTTGCTTCTGAAGTAATTACTTCAATAAAATAATCCTGTAATCCTGAATTTCGAATTTTTTTAAATTGCACCGAATCAAATCCATTAGTGATCAAGTGCATTTTGTATTTCTTGTTCTTTAAGTAATCTAGTATTTCAATTGTATAAGGAAATAAATGTTTTTTATTGGGTAAAATTTCCAAATAAGCTTGAGACATTTCCTTTGCCAATTTTTCATTTGCCACTTTAAAATCTAGTAAACTTAAATACACTCTTTTCCATCTTAACTCTTCTTGTTTGATAAAGCCCTTGGTATAGCGTTCCCATAATCGATGGTTGTGTTGAGAATAGGTACTATAAAATCCATCAAAATCTTCAATACCTAATGCTGCAAGATCATGCGTGTTATATAGTTCTTGAATAGTTTCCTTGGAGTTAGTTTCAAAATCCCACAGGGTATGATCTAGATCAAAAAATAGGTCTTTATATGCCATTTGAATTGGTTGTATTGATATTTGAACTGCTAAATTACCATTTTGGGTGGTATCTTTATAGCGTAAAGTATGAATTTATGAATATCATTATCACAGGTGCTTCCAAAGGAATTGGTTATGCTATAGCAAAAGCATTTGCTGCAGCGGGACACAACTTGTACTTAACCAGTAAAACACCTGCAGATCTGGCTAAGGCAGCAGCTGAATTACAAAAAACTTATCCAGCTATTAAGATTGAATTTGTACATGCAGATTTGTCAATTAAAGGACAAGTGCACTGTTTTTCTGAATGGGTATTGGAAAGAACAGTGCCTGATGTGTTGGTCAACAATGCTGGTTATTTTTTACCAGGTCAAATACAAGACGAACCAGTAGGTCAATTAGAAGCACAAATGAATTCGAATTTATTTTCTGCCTATTATTTAACGCGTGATCTTTTGCCTGCTATGCTAAAAGCAAAACAAGGACATATCTTTAATATTTGTTCTATTGCATCTTTACAAGCCTATCCAAACGGGGGGTCTTATAGTATTTCAAAATATGCATTGCTTGGTTTTTCTGCCAACCTTAGAGTAGAACTTAAAGATAAAGGCATTAAAGTAACAGCAGTCTGTCCAGGTGCTACTTATACCAATAGCTGGAAAGGATCTGGAGTATCAGAAGCAAGAATTATGGAGGCGGATGATATTGCTAAAATGATCTACGCTGCCACACAATTGAGTCCACAAGCGGTGGTAGAAGATATTGTGTTGCGTCCTCAATTGGGGGATCTATAATTTTACTGAAATTATTTTTTAATAGTTAAGGTTTTAGAAACGTTCTAATTCTTCGTCCTCCTCTTTATGGTTATTACCTGTTGTAGTTGGTCCTTCAATTTTATTATTAGCAAAACTTGCTCTTGCTGCTTTGGTTGCTGCTAATCTTTCTATCATTACTGCTGCAATTAATTTAGCAGCATCTTCATTGGGATGTGATTGTAAGATTGTTTTCAGTTTTTGCTCAGACACATCAATTCGATAAAGCAATTGTACCAATTTATTGAAATCATGATTGATACAATCATTGATATAAGCAATCAAATCGTTTTGTGACAGTTGCTCGATTTCATACAAGGCTTTTTCCATAGGAAACTATTTATCTAATTTTTTCAGTGACGCCTAAACTAAATAGGGCAAAATCGTATTTCACTGGGTCCTTAGGATCTAAAGTTCGGCAATAATTAGTTAATTCAATTGCGGTTTGCCAATCTATTTGTGTTCTAGATATAAGTCCAAAGCTTCTGGAAACCCTGGCTACATGTACGTCAATAGGAATAATTAAATCTGCAGGAAGAACACTATTCCATATGCCAAAATCAACACCCTGTTGGTCTTTTCGAACCATCCACCTGAGAAACATATTCAATCTTTTACATGTGGATCCATTTTCAGGCGAGGCGATATGCTTTTTCGTCCGATGTGGTGCGTCATCCAATGAAAAAAAATAATGTTTAAAATGAACTAGTCCAGCTTCTACTGTGGTTATTTTTTCGCCTGTTACTTGGTCTATAAAAAATGCAGTTTCTAAACTTTTTTGTTTGGCATAGTGCATTTTAAAAAAAGCAATACAATACAGTAAGTCAGTATCATTGAAGGTTCGATGTGTGAATCCTAGTAATTTTTTAAGATCTTTTTCTTGGTGTTGCGTACAAAATTCAAATGGCACATAGTCCATTCTTGTAAGCAGTTCTTTACTCTTTTGTATAATCGTGGTTCGATTGCCCCATGCAAAGATGGCTGCAAAAAAAGCAGCAATCTCAATATCTTGCTGTTTTGTAAACAAATGAGCTATACTGATTGGATCTTTTTCAATAAAATCAATGTGGTTGTATTGTTTTACTTTTTGATTCAGTAATTTTTTAATAGATTGGTTCATTATCCAATGGCCTGTGCTAAATCTGCAATCAGATCTTCTGCATCTTCAATGCCCACACTTAATCGTATTAAACCGTCAGCTAATCCATTGGCTATTCTTTGTTCACGTGGGATGGATGCATGAGTCATACTTGCCGGGTGATTAATCAAAGATTCAACACCTCCTAAACTTTCTGCTAAGGAGAATATTTTTGTGCTTGATAATACTTTTGTTGCCGCTTCAATGCTATCGTCTTTAAGCGTAAAGCTCATCATGCCGCCAAATCCGCGCATTTGTTTCTTAGCTATATCATGATTAGGGTGGTCTGTAAATCCACACCAGTATACTTTTTCTACTTTTGGATGTTGACGTAAATAAGCTGCAACTTTTTCTCCATTCTCACAATGTCTTTGCATTCTTACATGTAAGGTTTTGATTCCCCTTAAAACCAAGAAACAATCCTGTGGTCCAGGGACTGCGCCTGTACTTTTTTGAATAAAATATAGTTGATCTCTAAGCTTTTCGTCATTCATTACCAAACAGCCTTGAATGACATCGCTATGTCCACCTAAATATTTAGTTGCTGAATGCATAACAATGGTAGCTCCATGATCCAAAGGGTTTTGTAAATATGGAGAAGCGAATGTGTTATCTACACAAATAATACAATTATTTTTTTGGCCAATTTTAGCTATTGCTTCGATATCCGTGATGTTCATTAATGGATTGGTTGGGGTTTCTACCCAAATCAATTTTGTCTTTGTGGTTATGGCTTTGACTACGTTCTCTGGGTTAGAGGTATCTACGTATATGAACTTAATCCCCATCTTTTCATGTACTTTAGAGAATAATCGGAATGAGCCTCCATACATATCATGTGCAGCAACTACTTCGTCACCTGGAACTAATAAACGCATAACGGCATCTGTAGCAGCTACGCCACTTGCAAATGCCAATCCAAATTTTCCATTTTCAATGACTGCGAAAGCCTCTTCCAGAGCAAAGCGAGTTGGGTTTTGGCTTCTTGCATATTCATAACCCTGATGTACACCAGGTGCAGATTGTACGTATGTGGATGTTTGATAAATAGGCGTCATAATTGCGCCAGTACTTGGATCTGGATGTGCTCCAGCATGGATAAATTTTGTGCCTAGATGTTGTGTATTACTCATGATCAAATCTTATTATGTGATGTATATAGTGTTGAATTTATTAAATAGTATTGCCTCTTCTAAACATACGATAGGAAAAAATAGAAGGTATAATGACCATAATGGCTACAATAGTGATGAAGCAAATGAAAGCTAATTTACTTGGTAATGTTGCTGCTGCAACTGCTTGAAACAAGCCTCCATATAACCAGATCTTACCTGCCAGTTGATGTGTTGCTTCCCAATTGTCAACATTTTCCAATGTCCATGGTAATTTAAATCCGGCAAAATAGTTTTGGTGTAGTTTAGGCAAGTACCAGCCTATGCAAGCAAATACTAATCCTAAAAAAGGCAATAATAATTTAGTAATGTTAATACTGTTATTGGTAGCAGAATAAACAATGATTATACCCATGATGCTCATAAAAGTAACCATGAATAATGCGAACTTTTTAAACATACCATCATCTTCAGATTTGAATTTTTTGGGATCAAAATGCTTAATATTAGTAAGTAAAAAAAAAGTTATTAAGCCTGCAATTGATAAAATGCCTGGACCTAAAAAAATGCTACTTTTTTCACTGAATCCGTCTGCTTCCCCCTTGATATTAAAATGAATTGGGATCGTATTGGGTAAGCTTGGGTAGATATAAGCTGCATAGCCAAATGGAATAGCTAATACAACTATCGCTAAAAATAGGTTGGGAGTGGTCTTTATCATTGTGCCTATATTGTACCACAAGTTACTATTTATGCCTAAAAAAAATTACTTTTGCGTCAAATCAATCGACATGAGTAAAGGACCTATTTCACAGTTTATAGAGCATCATTATCGACATTTTAATGCTGCCGCTTTAGTAGATGCTGCTAAAGGCTACGAAGCCCATTTATTGGAGGGGGGTAAAATGTTAGTGAGTTTGGCTGGTGCAATGAGTACTGCCGAGCTAGGTATCAGCTTGGCTGAAATGATTCGTCAGGATAAAATTGCGATCATCAGTTGTACTGGTGCCAATTTAGAGGAAGATGTAATGAACCTTGTAGCGCATAGTCATTATAAGCGTGTCCCTAATTATAGAGATTTAACGCCACAGGATGAGTGGGATTTATTAGAGAATCATTATAACCGAGTAACTGATACTTGTATCCCAGAAGAGGAAGCATTTAGAAGATTACAAAAGCATATCGTGAAGTTTTGGAAAGAAGCTGAAGCAAAAGGTGAACGTTATTTCCCACATGAATTCTTATACCAAGTGGTATTGAGTGGTGAGTTAGAGCAATATTATGAAATTGATCCAAAAGATAGCTGGATTGTGGCGGCTGCTAAAAAGAATATTCCTATTGTTGTACCAGGATGGGAGGATAGTACGACAGGTAATATCTTTGCTAGCTATGTCATTAAAAATGAATTAAAAGCTTCTACTGTTAAAAATGGTATTGAGTACATGATTTATTTAACAGAATGGTATAGAGCTAATAGTAGTGGTAAAGGAGTAGGTTTCTTTCAAGTAGGTGGTGGTATTGCAGGTGATTTTCCAATCTGTGTAGTGCCTATGATGTACCAAGATCTTGAATGGCATGATGTACCTTTCTGGAGTTATTTCTGTCAAATCAGTGATAGTACTACTTCTTATGGATCTTACTCAGGTGCAGTTCCAAACGAAAAAATTACTTGGGGTAAATTAGACATTCATACGCCTAAGTTTATTGTAGAGAGTGATGCGACGATAGTTGTGCCATTAATTTTCTCATACATTTTAGGTCAATAGGATGCTTTTCCTTTAATTATAAAAAATGCCCCTTAACAATAAGGGGCATTTTTTATAGAAATTAAATCGGCACCCTCGTTTATAGGGGGTGCCGATTTAGTCATTGAACAAAAAAAATAATTCAATCCTTAGATTTTGTGAAGGGGTTAATTATCTATCTCGTTGCAGGCATATTTAAAGGCATGTCTCGTTTTAACATTTCCTCTCTTGTGGCCATTTCCCAGGCAGTTTCAAAAATTAATCTTGCTCTTTTCTCCATTAAATCAAAATTGATTTTTTCAACCCTATCTGTTGGTTTATGATAATCAGCATGTGTTCCATTGAAGTAAAAAATAACTGGCACTCCTTTTGCAGCAAAATTGTAATGGTCGCTTCTATAATAAAAACGATTTGGATCTTTTGGATCGTTGAATCTTCTATCCAATTCCATATTGTAGTTTTTATTTACTTTATCAGTGATAGGTTGTAAATCACTACTTAATTTATCTTCTCCAATCACATAGACATAGTTCATAGAATCTCCTTTGTAAGTAGGATCGATTCGACCTATCATGTCAATATTTAAATCGGCAGTAGTTTTTTCCATTGGAAATATAGGATGATCGCCATAATATTTAGAACCTAACAATCCTTTTTCTTCACCAGATACATTCATAAAAACGATATTTCTCTTAGGGCTAAATCCTTTTTTTCTGGCTTGTGTAAATGCTTCGGCAATTGCTAAAACTCCAGTTGTGCCTGAACCATCGTCGTCTGCACCATAATAAATTTCACCATTTTTTATGCCTTCATGATCGTAATGACTCGTAATAAACAAGTATTCATCTGTTTTTTCTTTGCTAGGCATATACGCAATTATATTAGCACTATTTAATTCAACACTTTTTCTATCTGAAGTCCATTCAATAGCAGCAGTATATTTACCAAGCGGTAATTCTGACCACTCTTGTTCGCTGAATTCTTTTGTACCACCAACCAAGGCTGAGCCTACTGTTTTATTTACTGTCATACTAACGAATGCATTCGTATTTGGCACAAATGTTAAACGGCCATTTAAATTGCTTGGCATGCTTGGATTTGATTTTGCTATGTGGATGATGCCAATGGCGCCTAATTTTTGTGCTGCCATCGTTTCATTCATTGTTCTTTCTTTGCCTTCTGTACTGATTATTAATTTACCTCTAACATCCAAAGTAGACTTGTCAGTAAAATCTGCGCCAACATAAAAAAGTTGGTTGGTGGTAAATAAATTTTGTGGGGCAGTAGAGGCACTGATCCAAAAGTCTTTGTCTAAAGTATAGTTTGCACCATTTACTTTCAATTGGCTGTTGGTTATTTTATCCTGAAATAATGTATAGGGCATTCTGTATGAACCTGTGTTCCCTGGAGTCAGATCCATCTTTTTATATTGGCTAACTAAGTAATTGGCCGCTTTTCTTTCTCCCTCGGTGCCAGTCTCTCTGCCTTGCATTTCTGCACTTGCAATAATACTTAAGTGTTTTTTTAGGCCTGCCGCAGTGATCGCTTTTGAAGCAGTTGCTGCATCAATTGTTTGTGCATTGACAACCCCAATACTCAAACTAAGTAGGATAATGTAAATTTTACGCATGTATATTGTTTTAATAGAAAATGTGGTCAAAAAAGTTATGAACAAGTAATTTTATCAACTCTTCCTTGGTGTCTTCCACCTTCAAAAGCAGTATTCATGAAAGCATCAATCATCTCAATCGCTGATTCTATACTTACAAATCTTGCAGGCACACAAATCACATTGGCGTTGTTATGAAGTCTAGTTAATTGAGCAATCTCGGGTAACCAACAAAGTCCTGCTCTAACGCCTTTATGTTTATTGGCGGTAATAGCTACGCCATTTGCAGAGCCACAAAATAAAATACCAAATGCTGCTTCACCTGTTTCGACACTAGTAGCAGTTGGATGCGCAAAGTCTGGGTAATCAACTGAATCTGTTGAATAGGTCCCAAAATCTTTCACTTGGTAACCTTTTTTTTCTAGCCACTCTTTTACTTCTTGTTTGTAAGCTACTCCAGCATGGTCAGCACCCATAGCAATGGGTTTAGATGCATCAAAAACGTAAGCCATATTACTTAATTTTTATTTCGATAAGCGTTTATTCCCATTCTTCATCTGCTTTTTTTACACGCACATAGGCCCATTTTGAAACAATAATACTCAATTCAAACAAGGAGTATAATGGTATAAAGACTAGCAGTTGACTATACCAATCTGGACTTGGAGTAATGAACGCGGCAACAATTAAAATTACTACAGCAGCATATTTTCTTACGCTACTTAAAAATTTAGGTGTGACCATACCAATCTTAGTTAATAAAAAAGCTAATACGGGTAGTTCAAATGCGATACCACATCCAAGGATTAAGTTAGTTAAATTATCTAAATAATCAGCAAAAGTGGGTATCGTTGTAATTACATTTTTTGTGCCTAATTGAAAACTTGCTAAGAAATTAAAAGTAAAGGGGCCTAGAATAAAGAAACCAAATGACGCACCTAAAAAGAAAAAGAAGGAGACCCAAAAAATCATGAATCTAGTATTTCTTAATTCATTTTCTTTTAATGCAGGCTTTATAAAAGACCAAAACTGGTAAAATATAAATGGGAAGGCTGCAATAATACCCCCAACTATTGCCATGCTAATACTACTTAAGAACTGACCACCAAAAGTAGTGCTTTGCATGGTCACTTTTACAGCTGGCATGCATAATGCATCTCCTAAATGTGCCCAATGGCTAAACGCACAAAATAAGCGATAGGTAATAAAATCTGGTTGGATGGGTCCAGTGATGATATTGTCCATCACCCAGTCTCTTTTTATAAAGATAACCAAGGCCATGACTAAAATAGCCGCTGCGGACCTTACGATGGTGCCTCTTAACACTTCAAGATGGTCAATAAAAGACATCTCGGAACCATCTTCTGGATTTAATCGATTAAATAACGCCATGTAATTACAGGAATGAAGCCTAAAGTTAAGGCTTATCGCGGAAAATGAAGGGCTAAAACGAAAAAATAGTACTAGTGGATGGTGAGTTTCACTTTCTCAATTCTGGTGTCGCTCACCATGAGTATTTCGGCATCAAAATGGCTTAAATGGATCACTTCACGCACTTTGGGAATGGCTTCGTGTTTATGGATCAAATATCCACTCAAAGTCTCCGCGGTATCTGCCGCAAAATCGATTCCATATTTTTCATATAAATAATCCAGTTCTAAACGTCCACTGAAAATATATTCATTTGCGGAAATTTTCTTTTCTAAAAATTCTTGTTCGTCGTATTCATCATTGATTTCACCAAAGATCTCCTCAAGTACATCTTCCATAGTTACAATACCAGCGGTTCCTCCAAATTCATCTACTACCCAGGCAATGCTCTTTCTTTTCTTGGAAAATAAATTAATTAAGTCTGCTGCATTCATACTTTCTGTAACTAATAATATAGGATGCAGAATGGCTTTTATATCTTTTGGTTTTTTGAATAAATCAAGTTGATGCACATAACCAACAATATTGTCCAAAGTTTCGTTGTATACAATTAATTTACTCAATTTGGTTTCAATATAAATTGTTTTTAAAGCTTCTATAGGTGTTTGTATTTCGACACCTACAATTTCAGTTCTAGGTACTAAACATTTTCTAACTTTTATATCTGGTAAACTCAATGCATTTTCAAATAAATCAGTATTTAATTCTTGTTGCTCCTGATGTGCATTGGTTTGCTGAACGAAATGCGCTAGATCTACTTTGGTGAATGCTTCTTTTTTATACACCATCTTTACTTGTAATAGATTGCTTAAAACCCATTGAGCCATGTTTACTAAAATGACAGTAAGAGGCTTGAATAGTATATGAAAAAATTGTGCAACAGGCGCAAATGTGCTGATCAAGGCTGCTGCCCTCGCTTTAAAGATGGCCTTGGGTACAAGTTCTCCAATAAATAAGATAATAAATGTGGAAACCAAAGTATTGCCCACTAAAATAGCACCATCGCCTAATCCAAATCTGCTCCAAATGTGGGTATGCAATACTTCTTCAAACAAAATACCGAAGATAACTAATGAGATATTGACACCTATCAAACAAGTGCCAATAAATTGTGTTGGGGCTTCAAGAAAGCCAGCAATGATTTTTCCAGATCTACTGCCTTGTTTTTTCTTCAGTTCTAAACTTAGGCGATTTGCACTCACAAATCCAATCTCATAGCCAGAGAAAAAACCAATTAAGATAATTGAAGCGACGATGGCAAAAATCATAGTTTGTTTTTAAGTGAAAAATCAGTTCTTACCATTCTGGTAAAACTGGTTTAGAATCAATTATTCCTTCTATTTGTTCCATTATTTCAGGAGTTAAAAGGGTAGCGGTTTCCAACGCAGTTAAATTGTCTAATAATTGTGCTTTATTGGTTGCGCCTAAAATAGCAGTAGTTACATTTGGATTTTTTATACACCAAGCGATACTCAATGATGCAGTGCTTACTTTTAATGCTTTTGCGATTGCGCCTAATTGCTGTACTTTATTGATTTTATCTTGCATTAGCCATCTATCTCTTAACCACTCAAATCCTTCTATTTGAAATCTAGAACCCTCTGGAATGCCGTCATTGTATTTGCCGGTTAATAATCCTGCAGCCAGTGGACTCCAAATAGTCGTACCAAGACCTACATTTTTAAAAATTTCTAAAAAATCATTTTCCATTTTGTAGCGCTCAAACATATTGTATTGTGGTTGTTCCATTGCAGGTCCAATCAATCTATACTTTTCTGCTACTCGATGCGCTTCCATAATTTCCACTCCGCTCCACTCACTGGTACCCCAATAAAGGATTTTACCTTGTTGAATTAAGGTGTTCATGGTTTGAACCACTTCTTCGATAGGCGTCGTTTTGTCGGGACGATGACAGAAATATAAATCTAAATAATCTGTTTGTAGTCTTTGTAGTGCTTCGTGACAAGCTTCTGTTAAATGCTTTCTGCTTAAACCGGTTTGGTTAGGTTTATTGGCTTTGCCTCTCCATCCAAAATAAGCTTTGGAAGACAAAACGATAGATGTTCTATCCCATTTTTTTTGACTAAGCACTCTGCCCATCATTTTTTCACTTTCACCTGCCGCATAGACTTCGGCATTATCAAAAAAGTTGACCCCAGCATCATAGGCAATTCCCATCAATTCGTCGGCTATACGGTCATCTATTTGTTTATGGAAAGTCACCCAACTACCAAAACTTAATGTGCTTAATTGAAGCCCCGTTTTGCCCATTTTTCTATAGTCCATATGCTTTATTTAAGGATTTATGCTACTGCTATCTTGGATGATGGCATAGCTATTTGGTTGAGGTTTAAAGATACGAATGTCTGTCAAATTTTGATTAGCTTCTAGCCCTAATCCATAAATCTTTGCTAGTGGATTATGTTGCTTGACCACCACCTCTTTTTCGGTGTAAAACTTGCCTGTGTTTTGGTCCCAATACATCTCTTTGCACCATAAGGTATCACCAAGCGTATTAAAAATAATTACATCTTCTTTTAAAAATACAATATTTTCTGTCTCTTTATATTTTGCGTATTTGGCAGACAATTGGCTTTCGATTTGGTTGCTGTCTTTAAAAAAATCAACATGAATTGATTTTGGAAACTCAATCATTTTACTACTGTCTAAAAGGTAACGATTCATTAAGGGCGCAGTTAATTTTGCACCTAGTTTGCCGTTATTACTTACATAAATAGCCACATCCTTACCAACATCAATTCCCCCAACTCTTGCACCAAGTGCTTTAACAGCGTTTATATCATTCTCGCAAGATGCCATAAAAAAGCAGCTGCCTATACAAGCAACTGCAATTTTTATAAGTTTCATTGGGTTTGAATTAATCATATTTGCGTTTATTGAACCAAACATCACTTAAACTATACCCCACTGTAAATTGAATGAAATTTTCTTTAAAATTGTTGTTATTTCCGCCTCTTTGACCCATTTGTAAGGCTAAGTTCAGCAAAGTAAATTGATAATCATAGGAGCGATATTTTCTTATAGGCATACCTAAACCCATTGTCAAAGCATTTACTTTTAATCCGTTGTTATTAAGATTAATGTAGTCGTTGCCAGTGTAAAATCCAAATCTATAGGTCACAGTAGACCAATAATTTTCGTATGCATACGCGTTAGGAGTTAGTTGTGCGCCAACTCTTAGCATACTTGCATTTCGAACGAAATCTGTGTTACCATAAAATTTATATCGATCTTTCCAGTTTGACTGGTTTAACTCAACTCCAAGGACCCACTGGTCAAAAGCACCTCTTACTGTTACTATTTTTTTGTGTAATGCAAAGCCGAGGTTCAATAAACTTGGTAGCTCAACCCTTCCAATTAAATCTCTTTGCAATAATGCAGTATCTATAGCCTGTTCATTGATACCTGTGAAACTTCCGGTTGATCGAAGGATGTCTTGTTTGCCTCTCAAGCTTTGATCTAAAGTATAAGTGGCTCCAAAACTAAGGCTATACTCGGTTTTGTCTTTTGTTAACAAATTCGTTTTGCTGCTCAGTGGTAGTTCTCCTTGAACACCTAAATTTAAAAATGCACCACCGAAACTAGTATTGGTGCTAGAGAGCGTCTGATAGTAATAAGTTGAATCACTGTTGTATAAAATTGATTTTACTTCAGTTATTTTCTTCCTGCCTAAATTATAACCAGTGTTCATTCCAATACTTAGATATTTCCAACTTTTGCCGACACCAATAAAAACTTGGTTGATACCACCCTCTCCTTTGAAATTATTATAAATGGAGTCGCCAATTTTAGCAGAAAACGCTATTGTATCAACAGCGTAATTGATTTGAGTCAATGGTCTTAAACCAAATGCAAATCCAATTTTTTTTGCTTTACTAATTGGAGCGCCAATAACAATGTAATTAGGCACTAAATAATTGTTTTTTTCTTTTCCAGTGGGTGTTTTTCTCTTTAAGGTTGTATTTGATAAATTCAAGCCTACATCAAATGTGGTCATATAAATACCTCCATAAGTTGCTGGGTTATTAAAATTTATACTTTGTCCAAAAGCACCGTTCATATTAGGGGTATATGCTGTGGTGAATCCACCCATGCCTTGGTTGGCAGCATTCTGGCTATGGTATACTTCGTTGCCTACGCCGTATCTAGAAAACGGGGAATTGATCTGCGCCTTTAAAGGGGCTATAAAACAGAAAAGTCCAATGAAAGGGGTTAACCTAAGAATTTTTTTCACTAATCGCATATAGTCCTTTGTATATTAAATTTTGGTCGGCAAATATCCTTCTTTTTAAGTGAGGTACAAAATAACTAAGGTCTCCACCGGTTAATAGGGCGTTAAATTTGCTGTATTTGGCTTCATAAGCTCCAATAATACCATCTATTTCAGCGGCCATGCCTAAAACTACCCCAGAAAGTAAGTTAGTTTTAGTGTCATATCCCACTAGTCCAAAGCTTGGAGCGGGTTCAATCAATGGTAAAAGCGCCGTTAAGTCATTCATTGATTTAAAACGCATTTGCATACCAGGAGAGATGCTACCACCTAAAAATTGACCTCGATTATTGACAAAATTATAAGTGATGCAGGAACCTAGTGAGATGACCAGATTATGTTGATTAGGAAATTGATCCACTGCTGCGGCGACCAAACCTAATCGATCTGCCCCAATAGTTTCTGGTTTTCCAACTGGTGTCGTAAAATTAAGTTTGGTTTGTGGTCCTAATAAATGAAAACTGCCGAAATTAGATAACAGACTTTCAATTGCTTTATCATGATGAATGACCGATGAGAGCAGGGTTTTACTGGGTTGGTATTGGTCCAAAATTTTCTGGATCGATTGGGGTGAACTATTTTCAAGTAGCTCCAATTTTTCCAATAGGTTGCCTTTAAATATCGCAGCCTTTAATCTGGTGTTGCCAAAGTCGAAACAAATTGTTGTAGACATAATAATTTTAGTAATTCAAAATTAACCGCTTTCAAGCAAACTTTAGGTAAAACAATAGGCAAGTTGCAAAAGATTTCGGTTATTTGAAGAACAAATAAGAGCATATGAAGGTTGCAGGGTTTACAATAATAAAAAATGCAGTGGTGAATGACTTCCCTATATTGGAAGCAATACGTTCAATTTTACCTGTGGTGGACGAAATGATTGTTTTAATTGGGGATTCAACGGATGAAACGGTCGCGTTGATCGAATCTATTGGCGATCCTAAAATTAAAATCCATCACTCAGTTTGGAACAAAGAATTAAGAAAAGGTGGTGTAGTGTTAGCAGATGAAACCAATAAAGCTTTCCAAATTATTGATGCAAGTTTTGACTGGGCATTTTATATCCAAGGAGACGAAGTGGTGCACGAAAAATACCATCCAACAATTCGCGCTGCTTGTGAGAAATACAAGGATGATAAAGAGGTGCAAGGTTTATTATTTAAGTACAAACATTTTTATGGCACCTATGATTATGTAGGGGATAGTAGAAAATGGTATGCACATGAAATCAGGGTCATTAGAAACAATAAAGCCATTAGTGCTTATAAAGATGCACAAGGGTTTAGAATGAATAACCATAAATTAAAAGTAGCACTTATTGATGCGTATATTTATCATTATGGATGGGTTAAAAGTCCTGAGCAAATGCGAAAAAAACAGAAAAAAACAGCTGAATTTTGGAATGATGATAGACAAATGGAAAAGATTAAAGCAAGTCCTGATTACTATGATTTTTCAGGCTATGATTCCTTAGAGCGATTCACGGATACGCATCCAAAAGTTATGCTAGACCGAATTGAAAGAAAAAATTGGATCATCGATTTAGATGTGACAAAAAAGAAATTTACATTAAAGAACTTTCTTTTATATCATTTTGAAAAATTGACTTCGATACGACTATTTGATTATAAGAACTATAAAATTATTCGTAACTAAATGTTCAATATCTCAAATTTTAAAAATGATGTTGCCGAAGGCAATTATCTATTAGTTGCAAGGGCAATCTCTTCGATTGAAAATGAAGTTGAAGGCCATGAGGATTTTTTGGCTAATTTAACACCCAACTCCATACCAGTTATAGGTATAACGGGGCCTCCAGGAGCAGGTAAGAGTACACTTATTTCTGCTTTAATTGGAAACTATGTAAAACAAAATAAGAGGATTGCAGTCATTTCAGTAGATCCCTCTTCCATAAAACATAAGGGGGCTTTATTGGGGGATAGAATTAGGATGAAAGATTGGTATTTACATAAGTCGGTATACATAAGATCACTAGCTTCAAGATTACATCTTGGGGGTTTGGTTAAATCAATTAATAAAATAACCCAATTTTTAAAATCTGTTGGATTTGATATCATACTTCTTGAAACAGTTGGTGTTGGTCAGTCTGAGGTCCAAGTTGCATCAGTTGCTGATGTGACTTTATTGGTGTTGGTTCCAGAAGCGGGGGATGATATTCAAATGATGAAATCTGGTTTATTTGAAGTGGCCAATATTTTTGTTGTCAATAAAGCAGATAGAGCGGATGCAAAAAAATTCCTCACTCATCTTAAGGCTTCATTAAATGACAGAATTCAATCTGGGGAACAAGTTGGGATTATAGAAACTGTAGCTAATGCATCTGTTGGCATCGAAGCCTTAGATGATTGTATCAACAGTTTTTTTATTTCCATGAAAAAATAACCAGATTAAAATTAAATGCACATTTGGCAATTTTTATAAAAGAGCCATATAAAATAGAAATCTAAATGGATACGCTTTCTGTAATTGTTATTACCTACAACGAGGAGAAACACATCGGCAGATGCTTAGAAAGCATAAAAATGGTTGCTGATGAAATCATTATTGTGGATTCTTTTTCAATCGATGCTACCTTAGAAATATGTAAACAATATCAGGCATTAGTTATTCAAAATAAATTTAATGACTTTTCTAGTCAAAGAAATTTTGCCATGTCAATGGCGTCGATGTCTCATTTATTATTTATTGATGCTGATGAGGTTTTAAGTAATAAGCTGATAGATGAAATTTTAATTTTAAAGAAATTTGGTTTTGAACATGAAGTATACTCTATCAATAGATTGACTAATTTTTGTGGCAAATGGATTAAACATGGTATGTGGTATCCAGATAAAATTCAACGACTAATCGAGAGAGGCGTTGGGAATTGGACTGGGGAAGTGCATGAAAGATTGACATTTAATAAACAGACTTCTAAAGGTTATATACCAGGGCATTTATTACATTACAGTTATGATTCAGTTGGTTTGCTAGTAAAAAAACTTGAAAAATACACTACAATTCAGTCAAACCAAATGTTCAAAGAAAAGAAAAGAGTTAACTTTATTAAAATCTATATTAATCCTATTTGGGCTTTTATAAATGGTTATTTTATAAAATTGGGTTTCTTAGATGGATGGCAAGGTCTTATAATTCATTATTCAATTGCGTATCAGACTAGAAGGAAGTATATTAAATTAAAGCGTTTATATACTAATCAAATATCTTGAGGTATTATATTTCGGATTTTATACTTTTTCATTTTTCCACCATCTGTAAGCAACGTAGCCCATAATGCCAAAGGGCATAGCAGCTAGGTAAAGTATGCCAACATTAAAACCTTTTCCTGCTTCTTCACCAATCTGTGCGGCTGTTTTGGTACAAATGGCACATTGTGCTGTTCCAATCAATGTGAACAGCTGAAATACAATTAGGAGGTATATGCTTTTCATGGTATAAAATTACAAATAAAAAACCCCGAATAATCGGGGGAATCTATTTTTTGAAGGAATTAAGCTTTTGCCTTTGGAGCTGCTGCTTTAATGCCTCTTGTTTTGTGTGGTCTGCTTTTACCAAAAGAACCTAAAAAGCGTTTTCCTTTTGCTGTTTTTTTATCTCCTCTACCCATGATATTATTATTTTTAAATTGTTATTGGAGCACAAATATAAAAAAACCCTCTGAATAAATGATTATCCGAGGGTTTTTATTCAAATTAATTTGAGATTACAACTTAGCGCTCAATTCTTTACCAGCCTTGAAACGTGCAACTTTTTTTGCTTTAATTTTGATCGTCTCACCAGTTTGTGGGTTACGACCAGTTCTTGCAGCACGCTTAGATACTGAGAAAGTACCAAAACCTACTAAAGTTACTTTGTCACCTTTTTTCAAAGATTTAGTTACTGCTTCGATAAAAGCG
>JACCDN010169252.1_pt1 | contig 35243 bp, 62 predicted proteins | sample 7441691 | NCBI WGS metagenome assembly JACCDN01 (sample SAMN15323439, study PRJNA562643) | freshwater metagenome | isolation source: river surface water | place: USA:Blue River Watershed | collected 2017-08-16
CTCGTGAAAAAACGAATACGCCTAACCGCAGACTAATCAAAAGTTCGGGCAAAAGAAAAACCCCCGCCTTTCAGCGAGGGTCTTTCGTGCCTAACTACTTGACGATTATCCGCACGATTTCAGGAATCGAGTTGTTGTAGTCGAAACCTTTTAGAAGTGTAGTTGTGTTCATCGGCAAGTTTGCTTCGTGCCAAGCCACAAACTCAGCAAACTTTTCTTCCGAGTGGCACTCGTAGATTGGGTTTAGTTTCTCGCCGTTGTTGTAGTGGATTTCTACGCTTAGAGTGTGGATTGCCATTTTTGTTGCCCTTTCGTTTTGTGTAATCCTTTTGACTACATAAGTAGTCTAACACCTAACCGCATAAAAGTCAAGTCCATACGATAACAAAAGGGTAACAAAAAAGGCTAGACAAAAGCCTAGCCTTTTTCGGAGTCGCGGGGAGAAAGGGGCGAACATTCCCGCACTCTACTCACCTAGGCGAAAGGGGATAAGCCTAGGGGAGATTCTATTATAGCACCGCAGACTAATCCGTGATGTCTTGCCTTTCGGTGTCTGCCTTGCTAACTTGCCAAGCAACGAAATAAAACGCCACCGCAAGAAAGAAAAACATTGGTCGCACGCTATCGGCTTGATAGCCAATAACGAAAGACGCTAGCCACATAAAGACTAACCCGCCACCCACGCACCTAAGCACGAAGGCAACGCCCGCCAAGTTACTCACTTGCTAGCCCAGCGGTGTAGTCGAAAACTTGCCCACTCGCAAGCCTTCCAAGCCGTAAAGCCCACGCTACCGATACGCTTGACGAAGCCCGCAAGCACTCGCCCAAAAGTGTTTCTAATCTTTGTAATGTTCACCATACTCAAAGCCTACACCCGAAGCCCGCCCAAGTCAAGTCCAAGCCTAGCCGTGTTGCTCGCCGTGTTTGCGATACTGAAAAAACGAATACACCGCACGCACGCACGAACCCCCGCAAACGCAAGAACACCCGCTAACCCCGAAGGGCTAGCGGGCGAACCCGCACGCAACCGCTAGGCGGTTTTGATGTAGGTGTATGGTGTTGCCTTCAAGCAAGCACCGAAGGCTTCTGGATAAACCGCCTTCATTAGGTCGCGGTCAAACGAAGTGTTCACGCTCGCAACTACGCTCGCAACCGCAACGCCTTCAATGGTCGCCTTAGTTGCTTCGCCTAGTTCCGCACGCAGGATTGCTTCTGCCTTTGCTTTGAGTGCCTTCGCCTTTGCTTCGGCTTCTTTTGCCTTCGTGAACGCCTTCAACGCACGCACGCCCTTAGCGGTAAGTTCTACCGAAGTGGTGGCGGTCTGTGGCTTGGTTGCTACTTTGGTGGTCATTTGTTTCCCTTTGCTTCTAGTGGTGTGTATTGCTATAACCTTTTGGCTATACCCATAGCCTACCTTAGTTTGGCGGTGAAGTCAAATCCATACGCCAAAAAGTTTGCCCGTGTCGCACGATACGGAAAAAACGAATACACCCGCAACTTGGCACTAACCCGCAAACGCAAAAACCCCTAGCACTCTGGCTAGGGGTTTGCTAGTTCCGCTCGGCTAGTCGGGTATCCCGAACACTTCCCGCAACTTGGCTTCTAGGGCTTGCTTGTTGTGGCTTGCTCGGTCATAAGAACCCCAGACATAGTTCGTGGTTAGTCGCTGGATGTCCGTGTTACGCCCGCACTCCGCAAACGCCTTTGCGATTGCTTGCTCGCTCTGGAAGTATGCGAATAAGTCCCCGCCTACCAACCTACGCACGAACGCCATAGCGGTCTGCTGGTTCTGCTCTACTGCGATACTGCTTGCCATTTGTTTCCCTCTCTCTGGCTTGTAAGTCAAGCCTACCATACCCCGCAGACATTTTGCTACAACCTGCGGGGTTCGGCGTGTCTATCGGTCGAACTGCTCTCTAAGTAGTCGCAGGGCTTCCGTGTCTATGACCTGCGTCTTTTCAGCTTCCCTACAAATCGGGCAGACCTTAGTAGTTGCGGTAATGCCTACGCTCACGCAGTAACCGCAGTTCCCGCAACTTAGCATAAATCTTGGCTTGCTCATTTTTTACCCCTTTGGTTGTTGTTGCTTATAGTATAAGCATACCACTTAGACTAACGGAAGTCAAATCGACACGCAGAAGTCGTGTCTGGTCGTCGTGAAGTGTATTCGTTTTTTCAGCACGCTTCCCCGCAACTTCGCACTAACCCGCAGACAAAAAGAAACCCCCCGCTTCCGCAGGGGGCTTCTCGCTTTCGGCTATCGCTTGATAGTCCAAACAACTTCGGGGGTTTCTTGGTTGTAGTCGAAACCTTTTAGCACCGCCGTAGAACCCTCGCTTAGGTTCTGCTCGTGCCACTCAACGAACTCGGCGAACTTGCGTGCGCCGTGGCACTCGTAGATTGGGGTCAAGGTGTTTCCGTTTGCCTGTTCGATTTCGACAACTAGACTGTGAATCATTTTTACTGCCCTTTCATTTAGGTAGCCCTTTGACTACATAAGTAGTCTATCACATACCACAGACAATAGCAAGTCATCACGCCAAACTCTCCGTGTCCCCACACGATACGGAAAAAACGAATACACCGCACGCAACAACGCACTAACGAAGTGCCACCGCATAAAAGAAAAACCCCCTAGCCTTTCGGCTAAGGGGTTAGTCGCTCTACGCACTTAGAGCGTGAGGTCAATCTCACGCACCCAACCGCGAATGGTAGGCAACGCGCTGAACGCGGGAGCAACGCTCTCCAGCCCAGCCTCCGCGATTACGAGAGCGTAACCGCGCTCAAGGTTCGCGCCATCTTCGAGGTAAGCCTCGTATGCGCCGAGTAGGTCATTGCCACGCACGGCGTAGACGAAAACCTCGCCAGCGCCCTGAAGACCGCCAAGAACACGAATAGAAGTTGAAACCGACATCTTGAAACCCCTTACCGCCAGACCGTCTGGCTTATGAGATAAGCCTACCACCTAGACGAAAGAAAGTCAAGTTCATTTAGAAAGTTTTTTATGAGCCGTGTCAGTGAGAAGTTGCCGTGAAGCAAATCGGAGGCTACGGAAAAAACGAATACGCACCGCAGACAAAAAAAAAATAAAGCAACGCTTACTGCATTGCTTCCGCAACCCCATACGCACGAAGTTAGGCTATTGGCACTTGGCGCACAGCCAAACAGGAGAGAAGTCGTTCTCGCCTGAAAGGTCGTCTACCAGCGCACGAGCACCGCACTTAGAGCAAATGTGATGAGCAGAATCGCCCTCAAACTCGACCTCTGTGCGCTCCTCCCAGCCGTGGTCTTTGTTCATCCACAACTCAGCCTCTCGGCGAGTGTCGAAGCGCGGAGCCCACGAAACGGTGTAACCGCCCGTAACAATGAAAAACTTGTTCTCAGTCATAATCAGCACCCCCTTTCTTGGTAGTTGGATACCAGCCCTAATGGTGGATACGACTAAGCCCCGAAAACTAAAAACGATTTCGGGGGGATTTTTCGTGCGTATGGAGTTTTGAAAGAGCGAACAGGTGCGAAGCGGACAATCCCGAAGGAGCCAAGCCACGACTGCTAGAAGCAGTCTACCACCCCTAGAACAAAAAGTCAAGTTCAAACGCAAAACTTTTTATTAGTTGAAAGTTTGCCGTGAGATGATGGCGAAAAAACGAATACGCTCACCGCAAAGAAAAATCCCCCAACTTTTCAGCGGGGGATTTTCTAAGCCTTGCTACTACTCTGCTTCGGGTTCAACGACCTCTGGCTCAACAGCAACGGCTTCGGGTTCTGCGACTACGGGTGTAGCGACTGGCTCAACCTTGGTTGCCTTTTTCTTGGCAACAACAGGCTTCACTTCGGCAACGGCAGGCTTCTTAGCCTGACCCGTGTTCATAGACTCTGCGGTGAAGTTCGTTTGAATCCAAACCATAGCAACCTACTCTCTATTGTTAGTGTGGTTCTATTGTAAAGGTTTCTGGTTTTGGTGATTAGTCCCCGATGAAGCGAGCCATTTCCAGAATGACTTTTTCGGGAACAGGATTTTCCCGTGTGGCATTTCTCCGCAGACACTCCGCAATCGGCACGCTAGTAAACGAGTTGTCCAACTCAAACTCCGCCCCGCAACTCTCCGCAAGTTTCTCTAACGACTTGACTGCCTTCGGGTTTAGGTTTGTGTTGTCCATAATCACCAGAGCGTAGCCGTTGCGGAACGCTTGGCGAATCAAGTCAGCACGCACTTTGCCTAGAAGTTGCGCCGACTTTTCTCCGCCACCAAACGCCGTGCCGAATAGCATCGTGGCTAGGTCATCATTATTCACCCGCAGAGCGTAGCCCGCAGGATACGAAGCCAGCAACTCGCGAGCATAGGTAGACTTGCCACTAGCGGGTAGCCCTTGAAGCACTAGAAGTTTCGCCATTACGCCCACTCCCTTAGTGCCTTAGCCTTGCTCGCGGAACGAGTGTTCGCACGCTTGGTTGCTTTGTTGCCGTGAACGCCAGAAGCGTTAGAGCGTGAACGCTCACGCAGGATTACCGCAAGTGCGTTTGCTTCTGCCTTGCGTCTGGCTTCGTTTGCCTTGTTCATTTGAACCCCTTTCAACTGGTCTGCGACCAGTCTATCACGACCCACCGACAAAGCGCAAATCGAACCCCCAGCCAGCCGTGTCCGCAGAGCATACGGAAAAAACGAATACAACTTGCGAACCGCAACTCTAATCTTTCATAGAGCGCGAGTCAGCGTAGTCCGCAATCTCAATCAAATCTTTCGGGTTTATCCAACTCGTTGCGACTGCTTCGGGCGTGACAACGTGACCAACGAAGTAAACGCCCCATTGGTGGACGACCCTAATGTCTAGGGCGTTGAATGTGATACCCGAGGACGGATAGAGTTTGAACACATTGCGCTCGGCTACCTTGCGGTATTTGAACACCGCACGAACGGATAGAAGTTCAGACATTTGAAATCCCCTTTCTAGGATTTGGTTGCGCCGCTGGCGCGGAGCAAGTCTAACATTTTGTAGAACATAAGTCAAGTCAATAGATTATCTTTTTTGTTGTCGTGTCCTCGCATACGGAAAAAACGAATACGACCCGTGAGCCAGCGACTACGGGAGCGCACTTCCACATAACGCCACTTCGCATTAGCAAAAAAGAAACGCCCTGCCTATCGGCAGAGCGTTCCTGATACTGAACGATTAGGCGGACTTGCTCACCAAGAGCCAAGGCTCATTCCCGCCCATAATCTTTGTTGCGTAGCCACGCTTGATTAGGGTGCTTGCCATTTCGGCTAGGTGCTGTTTGGTGATTGCCACTTCATCGGCGGTGAGAGTGCGGTAGGAGCCAGCGAACAACCAACTAACCGCGACCGAGTTGTTGAAGTTGCCAGCACGCTCGGTGATAAAGCCGTCATTCCAAGTAGTTACGCCGACCTTGTTCCACTGCGCTTGCTCAAAGCCGTTTGCTTTTAGAGCCTTAGTTACTACTCCTGCGTTTGTGTTTCCCATTTTGTTGCCCCTTTGTTTGGTTTGGTTTTTTGTTGCTACCTAGATTCTACCAAACAAACGCCAGATAGCGCAACTTATTTAGCTATCTATTTTTTGTGTGTCGTGATTACGGAAAAAACGAATACACCGTGGAAGTGAAAAGAAAACCCTTGCGTTTTCACAAGGGTTTACTTCGGCCTATGAACGACTACTCGCCGTCATTGTTGTAGTGAGTTTCGTATTCATCCTCATCAGGACTAATGTCTAGTTCGATGTCGCCGTCACACTTCGGGCATTCGCCGTATGCGTAGTGTTTCCAATCATCCGTGACTAACTCCACTTCGCCGTTGTAGTCACACTTCTCGCTAGGGCATTCGACTACTCGGGTAATCTCCTCTGAGTAGATACCCGACCCCATCATTGAACCTTCGTAGTTGCTCATCGCCATTCTCCTTATCGGCCTAGGGCTTTATCGTAGCATTGACGGCAGACATCTTTTACAACTTCGTTTGTGTCTACATACTCAATCTCGAAATAGACTCCGAGGTGCGAGTGAGTTGCGTTTCCGCATAGTGGACAAGTGTTCATTTGTTTCCCCTTTTGGGCTACTTCTATTCGCCCTTGCTTGTTACTACAATCGTACCATAGATGGCCGACAAATCATAATCCATTCCGTATAGTGTCGCGGCCACTGAAAAAACGAATACGCCCGCCCGCGAGAGAAAGAAGCCGAAGCGAGCAAGCGAAAAGGGAGCAAGCCCGAAGGCTTACTCCCTTGTTCGGTGCGTGGCTTAGATACTGCCGAACGCTCCGAAGTCTAGGTCGCTAGCGAAACGGCGGGCGTCCATCCAGCCAGTTTCTCCCCAAAAGATTTTCACCTTGTTCGTGCGAACATTCGTAATGCGGTAAAAGTCTGCGTAAAACGCTCCGTGAGTATCGTGCGAGCAAATCTCATACTTACTGCCCATTACATTCACTAGATAGACTTCCGCACGCTCAACCTTGACTAATCCACTCTCATAGAGAGTCTGCCACTCATCCTTGCGGATTTTCGAAACACTAGGCATTGCCATTAGTTTCCCCTTCCAGTTGAGTTGAACCTTTCAACTTCAACTACTACAAGGATACCATAGGTATCCGACAATTTACGAATTATCCGCATTATTTCTGTAACGAATTGGTAACGGAAGCATACTCTACGGAAAAAACGAATACCAGCCGTGAAAAAAGTTATCCACAGACTTATCCACAGGTGTGGATAACTTATCCACAGGTGTGGATAACCCCCTGGCTTTCGCCAGGGGGCAGTCCCAGGATTTAGCCGAATACGATTTCGCCGAACATCGCCACCTGAACGATTACGTCCGCGTCGTCTGCGTCGTAGTCCACGTCGCTCGGGTCGCTGACGATTGCTTGGCAGACGCTCTTGGTCTGGCTGTTCACCTTGACCTGTCCGCTTGCGAGTTTCTTGGCAGCGTCCAGCAGGTCGCCGTATGTGAGCGTCTTGCTCTCAAACTCGTCTGCGTATTCCTCTTGGATAGTGATTGCGTAAGTCTGCGCCTCTGCGTCGTGAGTTGCCTCGTCTGCCCAGTAGCCGATTGCGTAACCTGCGTCCTCAATGATGTTCTCAAAAAGTTCTACTAGTTCTGCGTTCATTTGATTTCCCTTTGCTTGATGTTTGGTGTTGCTTACTACACTCCTAAGTGTAGCAGACTTTTTCCAAATCACCTAATCCTCGGCGTGTCGGGGCGGGGTTCAGGTATTCGTTTTTTCCGATTACTAACCAGCAACCGAAAAACGCAAGAAACCCCCCGCCGTGGCGGGAGGCTCTCGCTGAAAGTGTAGCTACACTTTTAGAACCCGAACTCTGCTCTAGCCTGTCGCTCCAACTCTCGGCTCTCGCACTCCAACTCGTAAACCCCGATGTCGAAGTTCTCTGGGTCGGAGAGGTATCCGCCTGGGTAGGCTTCCAGCCGTCCGCTGTCGCCCTTGTAGACGAAGTAGATAACCCAAGCGCCGTTTGGCTTTCCGTCCTCACGGTAGAGGCGGTATCCGCCGTCCTCGGTCTTGTTGTAGCACTTGCCTAGGTCGCTTGCGTAGGTGGTGGTGGTCATTGGTGTTGCCCCTTATCTCTGGTGGTGGATTTGCGTATCTATTTAGTTATAACTAAATGATACCCCCGATTTTCAACTTTGTCAAATAGGCGGGAAAAAACGAATACGCTGCCGTGATTAGCTCGACTTCGCACTAAGAAAAGAAAAACCCCCCTGCCGTTTGGCAAGGGGGGCTTTACTACTTACGGACTATCTGCCCCAACGCTTCACGCAGACAGGGCCGATACCCTGCTCAACGCTCACAGGGTCGGTGAGGGTCGCACCGCACCAGCAACAGATACCGAACTGAACGCCAAAGGCTTTGGCTTCGTCTAGGGTCATCTTGTCGCTAGGCTTGATGAAACGCATAGCACCCTGAACATAGAGGAAACCGCCGTCAAAGATGTCTAGTTTCTTGGCGTAGAGGTTACCGCTCTGGCGTGACTTCTGGACACGGAAAATGTCGCCCTCGGCGTTGCGATAAACGCCAACCTCGGTAACACGCTCAACCGAACCGCCAACCTTGCGTGGTGCGTTTAGAAGCGTGGTGATAAGAGCCGAAGCCTCGGCGGAAGTGAGAGCGTCAAGGTTCACGCTCTCGGTGTGGACACGCTCACTCACGAGCGTAGAAAGAAAAGCAACCTGCTTTTCGCTTGCTGGCTTGGACATCCAAGACCCCTTTCGAACCAGACCTTCTGGCTATGTGAATAGCCTACACCCCAAACAGAGAAAAGTCAAATCGCCACACTCGCACTCCCCGAGCTACTCCCGTGTGCGTGCGTATTCGTTTTTTCGGGACACACGCACGCCACCCCAGAAACGCAAAAACGCCCACCCTTTCGGGTGAGCGTCTTGCTGGTTGCTAGATGCTAAACCGCTCGTATTCTTCCCAAGTTTCACGGCGGTCGTGGATTGCCACGGCGAAGTGTGAAGACCCCGTGAGAGCCTCCACAGCCTCGCTGAAACGGCTGTCGCTGGTCGAACCGAAAGTTCCGCCGTTCATTTGAACGCCGTCTGCGTATTCGTCTGCTGGAACGATAATCGCAGTGTTGCGGTAGCCCTGAACCAACTTGGCTGCTGGTGTGTCCTCCGAAGGCTCAAACGGCCCTGAAACATTGACCAGAACCAACTGACGCTTTCCGTGGAAAACGTTCATCGTGCTGTCGTAGTCACTGCGGTAAATGCTGATTAGAAGTCCCACTGGAACCCCTACCCTTTCCGTAACCCTCCGCCCCCTTGGCTTCCTGATTACATTAGTAATCTTACAGGATTTTCAAAGCCAAGTCAAATCACGCCACGACTAAGCGTGTCGCTAGGGAAAAAACGAATACGCCCTGAGTGTCCAGAGAAAAGCGAAACCCGCCAGTAGGGGGAACTGGCGGGCTTCTCATCAGCGGGGCGAAAGGGGGGCAATAACCCCGCTGGGCTTTCGGGGGTTAGAGTGCTTGGTAAGCCACTACATAACCCTTATCGACCTTCGCCCACTTCTTCTCTCGTGCGAAGTTGAGGGCGAGGTTTGAGTTTGTGAACCACTTGCGTTGCGTCTGTCGGGTCATCTCTTCCGCCTTGCCCCAGCGTAGAGTTACCCAGTTGCCTTCTACGATAATCTCGTAGACCTTCTTGTGTCCTGCCTGTCCACGCTCGCCCTGCGAGGTGGCGGTGAGAACGAATACTGCGTTAGTCATTTCTGACCACTCCCTTTCGTAGCCCTCAAGCCCCTTGCTCTCCTGACTACCCCTCTATTCTCCCATAGATTACCCCTCAAGTCAAATCCATTTAGTATCGTGTCCACCCTACGGAAAAAACGAATACGCACCTGGCGCACAACTTCGCATTAGGCAAAAAGAAAACCTGGAAGCGCTCTGCTTCCAGGTTCTCGCCAGGTTGGCTACCAGCCGTATACGCGCTTCCTGTATCGTGCGCACGCGACCTGGGTGTGTCCAATCTTTTTGTCGCTTGACTTCCAACGGCGACCGCACTCAACGCAGTCATAGAAATCGTGGTGGCCTTCGCCCTTTAGTTTACGAACCCGAACAATCATCTTGCTCCCCTTTGTTTGGTGTTGCCCTGATGTAATCTTTTGATTACAAGGTAGAGTCTACCAGGTTCTATTTTCAAAGTCAAATCCATTCCGTATCGTGTTTAGTTGACGGAAAAAACGAATACACACCCGCCACAAAAAAAAAACGCCCCCGAGCCTTGCGGTTGTCGGGGACTTGTCGCTTGTATCGTAGCGACCACTACGCTTGCTAGGCGGGGTCTAGAACGCTAGCAAGGGGGTCTAGGGAGAGTCAGTTTTGCCACTTGACTCAGGTGGTTGGCTGTAGCAGTGCCACTGTGTGTAGTTTTACGAGGACTTGCCTTTAGGCTCTTTCAGCCTTTTGCCCGTAATGTGTTTCTACGGCTTCACGCTCGTGACCATTTTTTACAGAACACCCAAGAAACTCTGCCCTATCGTGCGAACCGTTTTAGGGGGAGCAGTTTCGCCACCTGCTCAGGTGGGGTCTATCGCCTATCATTATTCGTTACCACGCGCAAGGCGACTTTGCCGATAACTCAGGCGGTTTCCAGTCAGCACCGCCAACAAACATACCCTTACTAGGGGAGAAGCCTTTTAGCCACTTGCTCGGGTGGGAGAGTTCCTAAGGTAAGTCACTCACAATCAGTCATCATCCTAGTAGTCATCAACTCGGCGGATGAGGGGTCAAGCCCTACCTACATTCTACACGATACCACCGACATACGCAAATCCATTCCGTATTGTGTCGCTTGCGCAGGAAAAAACGAATACGCTGGTTTCACTACCAGGTAGTAGAAAACCCCCACCCCTTTCGGGGCAGGGGCTTCCTGCTGGTGGCTTACGCCTCCTCGATGGTGTAGTCCCAGACGGCATTGCCTAGGATGTCCTCCGCCTCCTGCTGAGCAGCCTCAGCAGACTCCGCCTCGAGAATGAGGGTGTAAGTTCCAGTGAACTCGTATGAAAGCATTGTGTCCTCCTTTCCTTCAAGGAAAGTCTACCACGACCAGGAAGTAAAGTCAAGTCGCCCACACCCGCCGTGTCTGTCTCGGGAAAAAACGAATACACCTACCAGCACGCCGAGCAAAACAAAACCCCCGCATTTCTGCGGGGGCTTGCTTCGACTTCTAACTAAGCGTCTAGGGCTTCGTCAAGTGCTTCGACTTCCTGAGCGAACCAGCGTTTTGCTTCTGCTTCTGCTTCCTGAATCGTCATCGGGTCGTAGTTCGTGCGAATGTCCGAGTTAGTCCAGTTGCCTACCGAGTAATCCCTGTTCCACCATAGGAAAGTGTTAGAGCCGTTCCAAGTGATTAGCGTTCCCAGTTCTTCGTTGCCGAACATAGGAAAGCCGTAGGATTCGATTATTTCGTAGATGTTCATAATGCCCCTTCGGGCTACTTCGTTTTCGCCCTGTTGTGATTCTAGTTTACACCATAACCAGCAAATAACCTAATCGCCCCCGTGTCCAGCGTGTCGCACGGAAAAAACGAATACACCCTGCGGCAAAAGTAAAACGGGGCTAGGTGTAGGGGGAACACCTAACCCCGTGGCTTTTACTTGACTGCGTAGAGTTTCATACCGCGTGCGTAGCGAATAACCACACGCAGACCCATTGAGTCGCAGTCCTGCTTATTGGTTGCCGCACCATAGCCATTGATGATGTCGGCAGTCCAAAAGTCCTTATTAGCGTCCCACGCTTCTTGAACTTCACGCTGACTTTTGTAGTCCCGCCCGTATGCGGGGACTAGTTGAATCGAACTCATAGTTGCCCTTTACTTTGATGGAACTGCTAGGTGTCGGGGAGAAGCCATCTATCCCTATCCCGTTCTTACCTGATGGATGACCAGCAGTATCAAGCGTTTTACTTGATACCTACATCTTAGCACGATTATTCGAAAATACAAAATCCTAGGGCAATCGTGTCTAGTTGCGGGAAAAAACGAATACACCAGCTCGCACCCCCGAAAAGCGTCATCTACCCCCCGTGTTTTGTAGGTCAATGCCCTAGAACGCCACCAGCGCCCCGTAGACGGGTCGAAGTGTCTAGACGGGTAATCACTCCACCTAGACGCTGAAAACCCGCCAGCGGGTCGCTGACGGGGGCAAAAAAGAACCCCCGCACTTTGGCGGGGGTGCTTTTGGTGATAGCGGGTTAGGCTAGTCCGTCAATCTCGAAAACTTCACGGAAGTGCTTCCCGCCCCAAATAGGCGTGATTGAAGTCTGGAGACCGACTGGCTTACGGCTATCCGTAATCTCGACTTCGAAGTAGGTCAAGCCCTTATAGGGGTAGTGATACTCCCCCAAGATACGGGCGGTAATGAACGGTGCGAACTTCGGGTCACGCAGTCTGTAAATGAACGCAGTCAAACTACTCACCCCCTAGTGCGTCAGCGGTGATTGCGTTACGCCAGAAGTTACGGAAGTCCGCTTCAGTCTGGACTGCTTCCGCAAGTTCGCAGTGCAAGTAGTTTGCAACGAGCGAGTCGGTGGATGCTTCAAGAAGTCCACGCAAGTTGGAGACTTCACTTAGCAACGCTGAGTGAATAGCGTTCATTTGACGCTCGGTGAACGGAACGGCGGTTGAACCGCTGGTGTGAGCTGGTGAGCTCATAGTTGCCCCCTTAGGCACTATTCAGTATTTCCCGAGTGGAAATCGCTGATACATACAGCGTAGCATAGCCCCCACACAAAGTCAAATCTATTTCGTATTTATTTTATTCTGCGGAAAAAACGAATACGCCCCGCACAAAAAAAAGTTGCCCCCGCCGAAGCGGGGACAACTTCCAACTACTCGGGGAGTGTGCCGCCCCTTCGGGTGACACACACTCCGCAACTTGGCCACTCGCCGTGTAGCCCTTTGTCTCCACCAGTGCCGACTAGATACTCGGCTACTCGCTTTTGGCAAAAAGTGCAAAGGATAACTTCGCTCATCTACTTCACCCCCCGATAAAGTTCCTTGACCCACTCGGGGAAGTCGTGTTCCTCCAAGTAGTCAAAACCGTCTCGGGTCAAGTTCGTGTCTAGGTAGACCCCACAACACGAGTAGGGAGCGTCAGCGTCTCCAAGGGCGTATGATTCAATGCACGAAGCGTATGAACCCTTTTCCTCGGAGTCCTCGGTGAACGAGTGGTGAGAAGTGTTGCCACGCCAGACCAGTCCTCGCTCCTCGGCAAACTTTACAGCACAGTCCTCGCAAACTACATCTACGAAGTCGCCGTCTCCCACTTCGTATGGTCGTGGAAGATAAGTTTGTTGTTCAGTCATAAGACTCAACCCCTTTTCTCTATGTAGTTATCAAAGTATCAGCTGAAGTGCTGATACATACATCGTAGCATACACCATAGACAAAAGCAAATCCAAACACGAAAAACTTTTTACAGCGGAAAAAACGAATACATCTACGCCGAGCAAAAAAGAACGCCGACACTTTTCAGTATCGGCGTTCCCCCTTGATTACTTCTTGGGAACGGGTAGCCCGTGTCTGCGCAGTTGCGCCATGCTACACATGTAGGTCATGTGGTCGCTAGGCGTTCCGCTTAGGTGTATGACGGGTTGCGTCTTGTCTGGTGATACGAACTTGTAGTGCCCCTTGTTCGTCATGCTGACTGTCCAACCATGTTGGATAGCCAGAGCGATAACTGACTTCATCAGTTTTGAGTAGTTGTTTGCCATAACTAAATAATACTCTATACCCCCGACATTTTGCCAGTGCCACGCCGTATCAGCTTTTTCAGCGGAAAAAACGAATACACCCCTAAAAAATTTTTCGGCAACAAAATAACCCCCGCATTGCTGCGGGGGCTATCGTGTTGGCTTAGGCGAAGGTTTCGCCTGGCTCTAAGCCGTAAATCTTTTCGTTTTCGGCAATGGTTTCGTTTAGCCAATCCAGAGCCTTCTGGCGACCCTTTACGCCTTTGCCGAAGGTGGCGTATGCGTCAAAGCCACATAGGCGACCAAGTGCCCGCATTGCTGGCTCTCGGGTCATCTGGAACTTGCCTTCAAACTTGATTTCCATTTCTAAACTGTGAACTAGAAGTCTGGCTTGTAGTAGGTTCATAATCTTTGCTTCCCTTTGCTTAGGTAATCGTTGTTGATTACAAGATAGACTTTACAGCATTTTCGAGCGGAAGTCAAATCCATTGGCCCCCGTGTCGCGCCAGGAGTATTCGTTTTTTCCGCGGGCTTCCGTGTTCGCCAGCGCAAAAGAAAACGCCCGCCGATTTCCCAGCGGGCGTTTCGTGATTAGGGCTACTCGTCTTCGTCTTCGTCTTCGTAGTCGTCATCAGCGCAAACCCCAGCGCAACCGCGCTCACCGCAATCTTCGCAATCGTCTTGCTCAAACTGACCAATCAGCGTGGTAAAGCCAGCGTTCGGGTCTTCGTGGTTAGTGGCTACTGCTTCAATGAAGCGTAGCGGGCAAGACTGCTCAAACCAATCTTTTAGCGTGGCAAGCATTTCGCTCGGTGTCTGTTCTTGGTCGGTGATTACGAACTCGTATTCGTATTCACGCATTAGGGCAACTTGGTAAGTGTCCATAAGAACATAAATCTTGTGGCAGTTTTCAAACGCAATGCCCCTTGCGTTCTCTACTGCGTCTTCTACTGCGTTCCAATCAATCATCTTGATTTCCCTTTTCGTGTAATCCTCAACCACCTTGGCTTCCTGACTACATACTCCATTATACTCCTATCCACCGACAACGCAAGTTATTTCTTTTAGTGTCGTGTCCCTGCGGAAAAAACGAATACACTCTCGCAACTTCGTATCAGCAAAAGAAAACGCCCACCGATTTCTCGGTGAGCGTTCTCCGTGTGGATTTAGATTTCCTCGATTTCGCCGAGCCAGCAGTGGTTCATCACTAGCCCAATCTCGTCTGTGAGCGTCTGTCGTGCCTCTGCCTCTGCCTCGTCCTCGTCAAGTGCTTCGACAGTCGTGGTGATGGTAAATCTGTCCGCAACGAACGTAACGTTGTAAAGTCCCATTTACTCCCCCTCTCCCTCGTCCTCGTCCTCGTCAGCGCAATCGCACCAACCCTTTTCGCTCTCGCACTCTGGACAGACTTCCTCGCACTCGTAAGAGTATGTTCCAGCGTAGTAAGCGTTTAGGTCGTCAAGAAAAATCTTCTCGGCTTCCTCTGGCGAGTTTGCCTCAACAGCGCCCTCGTATTCGTATTTCGCCTTGATGTAGAAAGTAGCCACTTGGCTATCCCCTTTGCTACTAGTAGTTGGTGTTGCTAGAACCCCCTTTGAGTTCATACTCAATGGTATCACGATTTATACAAAAAGCGCAACATTTAGAGCAATAATCTTTTTCGGCGGAAAAAACGAATACACTCCCCGACCTGCCGTATCGGGAACGCCAAAACCAGCCAACCCTTTCGGGCTGGCTGGCTCGGTGGCTGTCGCCTAGACTTCGTGGATTAGCGACACCTTGACGCTAGGGCTGTCGTATTTGACGGCACTCCAAGCGTCAGGGAACGCCTTGCGTAGAGCGTCAAGGTCAGCACGCTCGGTGATTACGACCGACAACTTCGCAACCTTGATGTTGTTGTGGATTAGCACAACAGGGTCAGTGCCGACTTCGTCAAGCACTTCGGCACGCAACGACTTAGCCAACTTCTCCAAGCGGGCAATCTCGGTGCGTAGGTGTGCCATTTCGGCCACCTTGGCAACTAGAACCTTGGACACCTTGCGAGTGTTCTCGGTAACGACAGCGGTAGCGGTTGCTACGGCTGGGGTAGTGGCTGACTTAGCCATACTACCAACCCCTTTCGTGAGGTCTAGGTAATCTCTCTGGCGGGCTTTCCGCTTTCGAACTTCGATTACATTAGTAATCTTACCCTATGCGACAGACATTTAGCAAATCCTAGGCGTGTTATTAGGTAACATTTTGATAACGGAGATAGTCCAGCGGAAAAAACGAATACACGCTGTCGTGTCGGAAAAATTGGAAAGTCCCCCGCCAAAGAAAGTATGAGCAAAAAAAGTCGGGGGACTTTCGCAGGTCAGCGGGATTCGAACCCGCACCGAGAGAGCGACTCTCAGCCAACCCGACCCGTATGCCTACGGGCTGTTGTAACCCTGCCCTCTCGGTAGAGGCTACCTCGCTGTTGTGGCTCGCTGTTCAACCCGACCTTCTAGATGTCTGCTCTGCCCTACTCCGCAAGGGCCTCGGATACTGATTCGCCGTAATGTCGCTAGGTCTGCTTCGCCGACTCCCCGCTAGTAGTTAGAGAAACCTAGGACTTCTCTGCTACCCTTAAAGTCTATCACGATTACTTCAAAAAACCTAATCCATTTTAGAAAGTCGTGTCGTGCTGGAAAAAACGAATACACTCGCCAACCCCCGTGAAAAAAGAAAATCCCCCGATTGCTCGGGGGACTTCTTTCGTGTGGCTACTTCTCGTTGAGTAGTTCCATAATCGTAGCGAACGCTTCTGGATTGGTGGCTTCTAGGTTCAGAACCTTAGCCCCAAGCTTGCCAGCGTAGCCACGAGTTCGGACTTCTTTCCCGTCTGCCCACGCCTTTACTGCGTTAGCGTCAAACAAAGGTCGTGGTCGCTCTCCGCCAGCGTTGAGCGTGATTAGTGGTGCTGGAAAGTCGCTGTAACGATTACGCCAAGCAACAACAGTTACATACTTCATGTCCAGCATGGTGGCTAGGTCGCCTAGTGTAGCTAGTTCGACACCATTTAGAGTTTGGTTTTCCATAATGGAGAACCCCTTTCTGTAACCAGACTTTCTGGCTACATAGTCTATCTTAGTGGCTATGGTCGTGTAAGTCAAATCCATTTAGTATTTTATTTTTGTGTGGTGTCGTAGCGGAAAAAACGAATACATCTGTCGTGTAGAGAAACCCTGCCTTTCGGCAGGGTATCCCTTTTCGCCTAGTCCCTTAGAAAATAGGCGATAGCCTTTTCATCCTTTTCACCGAGTAGGCACTCGCGGCATAGGTCGCTATCAGCGTGGCAGGTATCCGCCACAATGTTAGCGGCTTCGAAACAAGAGCGACAGTGCTTCGTAGGGTCGAACATCCAACCTGCCATAGTGTCCCGTAGGGCTTTGGCACTTGCCAAACCTGCGTTACAAGACGCAATAACTTCGGGTGAAGGCTCGCCAATGATTTCCAATGCTGCCTTGATTGCTGTTTCCACCTTGTAGGTTTCGACAATAATGCGGGCTGCGATTTCTCGCTCGCCCGACTTCTCTGGTGTGTTCATAGTTACACTATACCCTAGCCCGCCGACATTTTGCTAATCATTTCTATCAGCGAGTTTCTCTGCGGAAAAAACGAATACGCTCGCCGAGCAAGAGAATACCCGACAACTTTCGTTGTCGGGTTTCTCGGTTAGAACGCTTCGATAGGTTCGGTGTCCAACACTAGCCCTAGTCGGTTCGATAGGCTCACTATCAACTCGTCTAGTTGCTCATCCGTCAGGGTCATTGGTTCGGTCATCACGCCCACTCCGTTTCTCCGTCAAGCGAGATAGGCTCAACGGTGAAACTCGCGCCTGTCGGTTCATCGTGAGAGTAGCGAACGAACGACAACTCGCCGTCTTCATAGACGGCTTTTATAGTGAAGTCACCGTCAATAGCAAGTGTGTCCAAGATAGCGCGAGCCGAAGTGTCGGCGTGCCCTGAACGGCGTAGCCAAGTCATACCCGAGCCGTGGATACGAACAGGGCTATCCGCCATAATCGCCTTGGCTTCTAGCCAAGGTTTCAACAGGTTCTCGGTGTAGTCCTCAACGGCATCCTCGTAGCAATACCCTTGGCAACTGTCCGCCTCGGTGTAAGTATCGGTGTCCTCGTCATAATACTCGCAACCGTTACAACCTGTCGAAATGCTTGTTTCTAGTTTCATCTGTGTCCCTTTCTGGCGACTTTCGCCATACCAAGAGTTTACCATAGCGAGCCGTCATTACGCAACTTCGCAACACTAATGAGAAGTTATCTGTCGGCGTAAGGAAAAAACGAATACGCCACAGGGTAAAACAAAACGGCAACCGAAAGGGGATAAGGTTGCCGTTCTGTTTTGGCGGATAACTCACGCCACTCGTATTCGGGGAAAGGGGGTTACCCGAATACGACTTCTTTCGCTGGCTCTGGCGGTGTCGCCCAACGCCAAGTGCCGTTATCGGCATTGACTACAATGGTGGCGTTGTCCATAGCCTTATCAACTTCCTCGGGTGTTCCACCGAAAGCGTCAATCCCGAAAGACAACTCGCCGTCATACTTGCCACGCACTACGGCAAACTCGTAAAAGAGTTGCGCCGTGAGGTAAGACGGGTCGCCCACCCTGCCCGTGCGCTCTAATACGCTCGCCACGCTCGCCAAGTTCTCCGCGCCCGACCAGTGGCCGTAGAGAGTGATTGGCACTAGGAAACGCTCGCTCTCAATAACGATTGCTGACCTGTCGCCCATTACGCACCTGCCTTTCCAAAGAAAGCCTCTAAGGCTTCTTGTGTGCCGCAAGACGAGCAAATCTCCGTCTTGTTATCTACTCGTGAGATAGCCCCAGAGTAAGCCCCAGGGGTTTCGTTGTTTGGAATAAAGCCCGAACATTTCGGGCAGATTGGTAGTTCTTTCATAGTTCCCTTTCGTGCCGACCCTTTCGGCAACAAGTCCATTATTGCATAGTTCCGCCCTGAACGCAAATCCATTTGCCAGCGTGTTTCGTGTGGCGGAAAAAACGAATACACCACTCGTGTTCGGGTAAAAAGAAAACGCCCGCATTTCTGCGAGCGTGTTCTTTGTTGCGTGTTTAGATGAAACCCTTGAAGTCAGGGTGGCTAGGGTGGCGAAGTTTGCTGGCTTCCAACCTAGCGTAATCCTCGGCGAGGACATCTGCCCAGACATTTTCAATCTCCCAAATGCGGTGTTGCAACTTAGAGATTGCCTCGTCTAAGGCGTGTGGTTCGTATGTGTCTGCTTGCTGTTGCAAGTCAGCCACAACTTCTTTGTATGCGAGTAATAGGCTTAGCACCCTTTATCGTTCTCCCTTGTTGATTACTTGGCTTCATCAACATTTCTATTGTATCTCACCCCTACGACATTTTGCGACATTGGATTAGTCGTGTGTTGTTGTGGCGTGCCTTCGGGAAAAAACGAATACACACCTAGACAAAAAAATACGCTCGCATTTCTGCGAGCGTATTCGTGTTAGCGTCTGCGTCTTTTTCGCTTTCGTGGCAAGTCTGCGACTTGTAGCACTAGCGAAACAAATAGCCACGCAAGAGAGAGTAGCCACATAAAAAGCAAACTCGTTTTATCTAGTTCGCCACTCTCAAACTGCCTAAGCGTGGAGAGCGTAGAAAGAATAATCGTGTAGCAAGCGATTAGAAAAGTTACATACTTCCACGCCATTACTCAAACACCGCCGATACTGCGAACACTAGGGTTACCCCTACGCCGAACATAAGTCCATTGTTCCAAACTTCGATAGGCGTTGCTGTTGGTTCAGCACCGCCACCAACTAACAAAGCGTAGAACACAAAATAGACAACAGCGATAAGTGGAACGATTACTACGCCTAGTAGCAATCTACGAAACATAAACTTCATTACTGCCCTTTCTCGTTGGAGTTTCCAACACTTCCCATAATACCAGCACCCACAGACAAGTCAAGAACCAAAACCAAAAAGTTTCGGGATACGGAAAAAACGAATACACACTTCCGAAAACCAAAACCCCCGAACAAAATGTCGGGGGTCGGGTCTAGGCTTTTAGAGAGTTCCTCTCAAATCCCGAAGTCGGGCAATCTGGTCGTCAATCTCATAGAGTTCGGCTGGCGATAGTTCGGCGGTCAAGACGGCTCGCTTGATAGTAGCGTCCATCTCCATCACTCCGTCAGCAACTCTCCATCCGTTCACGACACCTACTAGGCGGTCGTCCTTGTTGTAGAGGGCGATTACTTGCTTGCTCTTGTCGGTCTTGCTCTCCACGAGAGCGGTTAGTTCAGCGGTCGTCATTTCTGTCCTTGTCGGTTGTAGCGGTTAGGGCAAGCCTACCACTTAGGCTTGCCTGTTGTCAAGCGGTTACGCTTGCCAATGGTCGGTCATAGGCAAGCCGTCAGGCTTGCCGTTGAGCGCAGGTAGGCGAGCCGTTAGGCTCACCTACCCACGCCGCTAGGCTCGCCGTCTAGTCGGCGTCCTGAACGAGAACGGTTCGTGTAAAGGTGGCGGTTCCCCACGATAAGTCGTGTCCGATACTGTCGGCTTCGATTTCTACGGAAGTTCCAGAACGCTCGCCGTTGTCCCAATCGCGCACTTTCAGCGTTCCTGTTACAACAATGCGCTCGCCTTTGGTTAGGCTGTTGGCGGCGTTGATAGCGAGTTTCCTGAAAGAAGTGATGGTGAACCAATTGGTATCTCCGTCTTTCCACTCCATAGAGGCTCGGTCGAAAGTTCGCTTGCTTGACGCTAGACGGAACGAGGTAATCGGCAAGCCGTCCTGCGTAACTAGGTGTCGTGGCGTAGTAGCAATCAAACCTGTAACGGTAATGGTTTCTGTGAACATTGTTCCCTTTCGGACTACTTGGCTTCGTCCTGTTGATACCTACACTCTACCACGCCTGTATTCAAAAAGCAAATACTAATGCGAAGTTGAACCCGCGTTTTTGAGCTGCGGGAAAAAACGAATACATACCCAGCCAAAAGAAAAACCCCTAGTGTGCGCTAGGGGTCTTTCAGTTCAGGGGTTTACCAACTTGATTGGTAAACGAAATCCCAGCCCTCAAACTTAGGGTTGTTCAGGATTTTCTCCAACTGCTTTATCGTGTTGGCTATGCCATCAAAATACCACTCGTCATACTCGTATGACCCAAAGAAAAAGCCAGCACTAACAGGCAGTAGTTCCTCTGCTTTGCTGTGGTCGTCTATGACTTCCTTACAGACATCTACGAGTTCCTGTAACTGCTCTCGTGATACTTCTGCTTTCTGGCACTCATCCACGCCATCTTGGACTTTGTTCACAAACCAAGAGTGAACAGCGTTTACCTTACGCCAATAAGCAACATTGACACTTAGGTAGATAAATGGACTTGCCTCTGGCGAGAGGTCAGCCTTACTCAAATCAACGCTAGCGAGGATGTTCTCGTATGCGTTCTGGCTGTCAATAGGTTCGAACGAATAACCCGAAACAAACTTGCGAGCCTCTAAATACATGTCTAGCCCCATTGGACTATCCCTTTCTGTTGCCAGCCTTTCCGACAACAAATCAACCTTACCACAGGCTAGGACATTTTCGCAACATCAAAACACTAATGCGAAGTTAGACAGGTTCAGATTTTTCTTCTGGGAAAAAACGAATACACACCCCAGAAAGGAGAAACGCTACAACCTCGGTCGCATTTTCATACGGAGAGTTACTCCGCCATTACTTCTGGATTGCCGTTGGTGTAGCGTTTCATAGTTTAGCGACATACTCGGTCGGTTTCCCTAGCATAAAAGGCAGTTGGTCAGCAGGTATCCGTCTTTACTAGTATCCGAATACCCACACCAACACCTCGGCGACCGTCGGGGTTTTCCGTGCTAGGCAAGTCTATTTAGTTATCAAGTATCGGTCGAACCTTAGCGTAAGCCTCTTGGAACTCGTCCTCGGTTTCTGCTCGCCAAGCCTCGCCGTCCCAGAGTAGTCCGTCAGGGAAACGAGCGTCAGCGGTGTCGTTATCAAACTCAACCTCGCCTGTTTCCAAATCCACAGCGACTACAAAGTAAACCTGTTTGCTCACGCCTTACCCTCCAAAGCCAATGCGAACCAATCGTCAAAGGCGGTGTCGCAATCAGAGCAAAGCGGGTGAACCGAGTTCTCTGGTGCTTGTATCTCGGTGTCGCACTTGTAGCAGGTTGTCTGTTCCATTAGTAGCCCGCCTTAGTGAGAATAGCCAGAACCTCGTCTAGCGTCTTTTCGTCAAGAGCCTCAATCGCCTCAATGTTGATTGCGTCCTCAAATCCCATTTCCATTTCCTTTCCCGAAATGTTTTGTTGTTAGTTAGACCTTACCACAAGGTCGGCGTATTCGTCAAGTAGCGTTTCTGCCGTGTCGGGAACTAATAGCCCAGCCATACGCAGACCTGCCCTGATGATGATGTCGGAGGTTTGTAGTCCCAGAGCGTCAGCAACCCCAGCGAGGATTTCAGATGAAATCTCCTTGTCGCCTCTCTCAATCTCGGAAAGGTATCCCAGAGCGATACGCCCTGTGCCTGAAATCGTGCGTAGGGTCTTTCCCTGTGCGTGGCGTTCCTCTCGTAGAACTTCCCCTAGTGCGTGTCTGTAAAGCATTTACTTTGTCCTCTCTTTGATGTATTGCTCGTGTAACTCTAAGGCATAAGCCACAGCCTCGTCAAGTGTGTCAATAGGTTCAGAGTAGTATTCGTCCAACTCAAAAGTTCCGTCCTGTGCGTCCCATACCTCAAACCAAGAGTTATGAACCCACGACCAGATTTCCTCGTCCAGCGTGTTCATCTCGTAGAGTTTCTCGTCTGTGTCAATACCCAAGTCGTCTAGGTCGCCTGTGTATCTAATCGTGTGTTCTTTTCCCTCGGGGTCTGTGTAGTGGATTTTCATTTCCCCATTACGAATAACTTGGTAAGCAACTTCGCCATACCTAGACCAAACTACCTCGTGTCCAGCCTCATCTGTATAGAACGCGCTGTCCTGTCTGTTCACACAAGGGCAGGGTTCAATAGCGTCCTCTGGTAGCGTGTAGCCACAGATTTCGCAGTAGTGAGCCAAGTTGTCTTTTGCCATACCTAAACCTTACCAGACCCTAAGACATTTCGCAACAACCAAACACTAATCAAAAGTCGTGGCGTTCGCACACTCGGCGTGGGAAAAAACGAATACAGCCCGAGTGAAAAGAAACGCCCTCTGGATAGAGGTAGCAGTATCTATCCAGAGAGCGTTTGCTTTGGGGAGAGGCGACAGAGCGAAAGGGGGGTTTCTCTGTCGCCCCTCGGGTCTGACCCTAGTTGAGGGTCAGAACTCGTGTGGTCGCCTTAGCGTCCTCTGCCTTGAACATAGCCAAGATTTCTGGCTGGGTCTTGGCAAGGAACTTGACCAACTCTGCTGTGTCGTAGCGAGTAGGGTCTTTGGGCATTACGACCTGAACCTTGACTAGACGCTTGCCTCGTGCGTCCACACCAAACTTGCTGGTGTCGTTGCCGAGTTCAGCGAGGATAGCCTCACGACTTTCCTTGATGATTGCGTCAATGACTTTCTCCTGCTCGTGAGCAGAGGCGAGAGCCTTTACCGCTTTCTGGGCTTTGGGAGAGATACGAACCTCTGCCTCTGCCTGTGTTGCCTGTGCTGTCTGTCCAGCTGTCTTGATAGCAGTTGCCATTTGATTTACTTTCTACTCGTGTATCATTGGGCTTTGCGTTTCATCAGGCTATCTGAACCTGACAAGAACTATTGAACCACATCTGCTCTCTAATGTCAAATCCATTTTCCAACGAGTTTTTCGTGGGGAAAAAACGAATACAGAGGTGGCTAAAGTTTGGGTGAGCAGTTTAGAACACTTGCTCAGGTGTCACCCTCTACTGGGGGTTGGTCTATTCCTCGGTCAGGACTTCCACTTGGAGTGCGTCCCAGACCTCGTTGTATTTCACGAGGCGGTCTATGTCCTCGGAGGTCATTGACTTTGCGTAGGCGATTATCTCGTCCAGCGTGTCCTCCTCGTCAAACAGGTCAGAGTGTTCTCCGTCAGGGTAGAACTCAAAGGTGACACCTACCTTGATTACTCGGTTGCTCATTTGTTCACCTCCGTCACAATCTCGTCCGTTTCGCTCGCTCGTTCCTCGTTACAGAACACACAAGCAAGCACGCCTGAATACACAGAACCCTCTCCGTTCTCGTCAGCGACATAGCGAGGGACGAACCTGTGGTTACAGAGTTTCTCGGTTGGCTCGCCGTCCCCGAGTGTCGGATACAGACGCTCGCCGTTCTCGCCCTTGACCCAGATTTGAGTTTCGTCTAGGAGTTCCATTTGCTCGTCAGGGTCGTTGTCCTGTGCGAGTTCCCAAGCGTTCTCGGCAGAGTGAGTGGTTACTCGGTAGGTCTTGGTAATGACCACATAGAAGTCCTTTTCAGGGCGAGGGCAATCCTCAAACCAATCGTCCTCCTCATCTCCCCAGTTACAAACACAGCCGTCAATGTTGTCCCTCGCCACATAGTCGGCGTGGCTTGCTGGTATGTCCCAACTCTCGGTTTCGATTAGCGAGCGTTCCTCGCCGTCCTCCTCGCCGTCAGACGAAGTAAACTTCACGCCCCAGCCCTGTTCCTCCTCGCTCTCAAAGTCGAAGTCCAACTCGGGGTGTTGCTTGACCATAGCCTCAAAGATAGGTTGAGGAACAGACCACGCCGTAGAGAACCGATAGGAGAGGGTGTTGTTTATGTGTCCGTCTAGTTCAGCAAGGTCGGTGCTCAACTCTGCGTCACTAGCGTCCCACTTACAACCCCAGTTGCGTATGTTCCAGTCATACCAACCAGACCCAGAGAACAACATAGCCTTAGCCATACGCTCGTCCAAAGTTGCGTCAGGGTCAGGCTTGTCCTCCTCCTTGACCAAGTGCCCAAAGTAGTAAGGCAGTTCCTCGTCAGTTGGTCGTATGAAGTTCCAGAACGATAGGTCGCTCTTGCCAGATAGTTCTATCTCTACCTTGCGTTCCTCCTCGGGGATACGAGTGTTAGTTCCGTCCTCGTTGCGAACCCACTCCTCCGAGAGCCATTGAGTTTCGTGTTGCTGTTCTGCTTTCCTAGCAAAAGCAATCAAGTCCTCTGTCTTACCAGAGATAGATACATAGTTGTAAACCCAGTTTGGCATTAGTTCTCCTCCGAACCTAGTTGTTCCAATACTTCGTGTAGGTCGCCAAAGTCGCTGGCGAGTTTCTTTGCTTTCTCGGCGAGAGTTAGGTTCATCTCGCCAACTTCGATTTGTAGAGATTGTAGGCGTGTGGTCAGTTCCTCAATGCCGAGGTGCTGTGCTAGTTCGATTGCCCCAGTAAGAGCGTCATAGAACAGAGGCGTAGATAGCCCTATGTCTGTGTGGCTCTCAATGGTAACGCCCAACAGCACGATTGCCGAGAGGGCTAGTTCTTTGTCGTCCATTTCATTTCCCTTTCTAGGAGATACTTAGACCTTACCACGATTAGTGAGAAGTTGTCAAGTTCATTTTTAGGCGTGTTGGCAAGCCTCGTAATACTTCAGGTTTCCAAACTCGTCCATAAGTTCCTCTTTGATTGCGTCACAGACCAACTCGTAGAACTCGGGGAAGTCTGACTTCCACTCACGAGGGTCAGACAAGAACCCTGTAATGGTGTCCCACTCATCATCAAGGCGAGCGTATAGTTCGTCCCTGTCAATCCCAATGTATTCGTGTTCGTGGATACAGACCAAAGTAAATGCGTCAGAACAGCCGTAGTTCGTAGGCTGGTAGGTAGGCTCTCCGTGTTCGTCCACCCCAATAGATTTATCAAGGCAGAGTTGGTAAGCACTAGCTCGTAAGTATCCGTCATCATCTATCCAGATGTTCAGGTCATACTCGTTGAGGTATGGGAATGGCATTGTGTCAATCACGCTTGCCGTCCTTTCGTTTCGTCCTTACCTAGACCTTACACCACTAGTGCGAAGTTGTCAACAACCCCCTTCAGTAAAACTTTCCAACACTAATGAGAAGTTGCTCGCCGCCTTCAGGAAAAAACGAATACAGGCTCGGGGGTAAGCGAAAACCCCCGAGAGAAATGGGAAGAAAAATCTCGGGGGTTCTCTGGCCGATAAGGAGAGCAGGTGAGGTGAAAGGGGACGGAAACTCCTCGGTTGCTCAATCCCTATCGGGTTCTTGTGGGGGAGGCTTACACCCTCCCTCCAATCCTAGCGAGTGCCTTGCTCACCGAGTTCCCGATAGCCATAGCAATCGTGTCGGTGTCGGTGGCGGTTAGGTGTTCTGCGTGGGTGCTGGCGAGTTGTCGCTCAATCCCCGAGTAGCACTCTTTCGGAGTAATCCATAGAACGCCCACGCCTGAACGCTCGCACTCGGCGAGTGCCTTGTCCAGAGCCTCGGTCTGGTCGTGGCGGTAGTGTCCGTCCGAAACGATTACGAGCAACTTCACGCCCGAGCGGTAGGTCAGCCCGAGAACTCCGTCAAGTGCTTTGTAGCCTGTTTCAAACTCCTCTGTTCCGTCTGGTGCTGTGAACACCTTGACTTCGGGGAGGTGCTGTCCGACCTTGAGAGTTGGGAACACACCCGAGCCGAAATAGACCATAGCAGTTCTCGCCTGAACTCGGCGACCAGCCTCGGACAAAATCCAAGCGATACTCGCCATACTCTCCATAGCCGAACCCATAGAGCCAGAAATGTCCACCATAACGCCAATCGAAAGTTCTGGGTCGTCTGTGTGCTTACGCTTGGTTGCTCTCCAAGTCGGGAGGTCAGAGCGAACGCCCTTGCTCTCCAACGCCTTTTTCTGAACCAAAGCACGAGGACGGAGGCGACCCTGTGGGATTACGCTGTCCACCTCTGTAACCGAGCGTTCGACATACTTGGCTTTCTCTAACATCTGTGCCAACTTGACCGCCCCTGCTCGCTCTCCGCCTTTTGGCTGGCGAGTTTCGTGTAGGCGTGAACGAGAGCCAGAGCCACTAGGCGAACTAGAACTAGGCGAGGCGAAAACCTTTTCTGCCTCTGCCTCACGCTTGGCTTTCTCCTTGCTCGCAGAGGCTCGTTCCTTTGCCTCCTCTTTGCGTTTCTCGTCCTGCTCTTGGTCAGCGAGAGCGTCAGCGTTGTCGCTGGCAACATCTCCCATAGCCTCACCCAGAGCGTCCATAATCTCGGAGAGAGCCTGTGCCATAGCCTCTGCCATAGCCTCTTTCTCTGCCTCTGTTGGCTCGGCAGGTTCGCCATTAGCCTCTGCCTGTTCCGCAACAGCCTTGACCCAAGCCTCGGCAAGTTCGATACCCCGAGCAATCTGGGAAACATTTAGGGTCTGGAACTCACGCCAGATTTCTCGTAGCGTGTCCAGAGTAGCCTCGCTAATCTTGGTCAGGATAAGTCGTTCCAAGTTCGCAACATCAAACTCGTCCAGAACGCCAGCGTCCACTCGTGCGAGGGTCAGAGCCGAAAGGTGAGCGAAAGCACTAGTGGTGGATTTGCCCTCCATACTCTCCTCTGCCTCTGCGAACGAAAGTCCCATAGCCGAGGCTCGTAGGAACAGAGCGTTCTGTGGGTAGTGGTAAACAGCCAGCCCCTCAATGCGAGCCTCCTCCAAGAGCATAAAAGCGTCAGACACCTTTGGGTCTAGGCTCTCTAGGCGAGGGTAGTCCCAGCCAGAGTAGCGAGCGTGAAATGCCTCGTGGAGGATTACGCCTGTCGCCTCTGGGAACTCATACTGATTTTTGCGTAGGCGTAGGTCGCCAACCATTTCTGGAGTGGTGGCTTTGCCGAAAGCGATAGGTAGGTTGATTTCGATTTCTGCTGTGTCGTGAATAAAGCAAGCGAGGGCTTGACCCATACCTGCGTCCTCTCCACCATAAACAGCGAGGTCGCCTCTGTCTGCCCAAGCGTTAGCCTGTTCGCCAATCTGCGAGCAAACCTTTAGCCAAGCAGGAGGCGTGGTGCTAGTGCGTGTCGCCAATCTTGAAGTGTGTCCCATTTGTAAAGTCCTTTCCCGACTTCGTTTGTTGTTGCTAGTAAGACCTTAGCATAGGTCGTGGAAAGGTGTCAAGTCCATTTCGCAACTTTCTTGACACCCTCCACTTTTAGTTTCGGACGGAAACTAAATCTTTGCTGGTCGGCACTCCTCGCCAAAGATACGAGTAGCGAGTTCCGCCACAACTGACCTGTCCATTTCTGGGGCAGTTGCTAGGAGGTTCTGGACAGCCCACCGAGTTCCAAAGGTGGTAGCCAAATCCCTAAACGCCTCCAACTCTCGGAACGCTGGCGACCACGAAACTTCACCTGCGACCTGTTTCTTGGCGAGGTTCTGTGCCAGAGTAACTGCCGAAACAGGGACACCCAACTTGCGAGCAAGACCCCAATCAGTAGTCATTTCTGCGTGGATTGAGTGGCGAGAGAGCAGAGCCTCCGACAGGCGAACCCCTGGGGCGTTCGGGTTGGTAGCCGAGATTACATAAAAGCCCTCTTTGGCTTTGATAGTGCCACGCTCGGGGTTGGCTGTAATCGTGAGTTCATCTCGTCCGTCCATAAGACCATAGACAAGCGAGAGAACCTTTGGGTCAATCAGACCAATCTCGTCAATGAGTAGGACTTTGCCCTCCTCAACTGCTTTGGTCAGAACTCCGTCCACCCACTCAAAACCGCCACTTGGGGTCTGGACATAGCCACCGAGGAAGTCGCCTACCTCTGTGTCGCCTGTTCCAATAATGGTGTAGAGGTCGTCCCCGAAAGCACCCTCAACGAGAGCAGTTTTGCCACAGCCCGGGTTGCCATAGAGCAGAACATACTGCTTTGCCTCACGAGCCTTGCGTAGAACCTCAATGTCGGTGTGTTCGCCCCACTTGCGAGCGTAGTAGTCACGACCATTAGGGCGAGTGTATTTCTCCTCACCTACGAGTGCGTCCACCATTTTCTCTGCCTTTGCCTTTGGGGTGCTTGCTGATTTCTCTCCGCCCTTTGCTCTAAGGTTAGCACGACCAGCAGTAGGCATTAGGCTCTCTAGTCCCGAGGGAATAGAACCTGCGTCTAGGCTCTGGATTGCTACCCCATAGACCAACTTGGAGAGGTCTGGGTAAATGTCGTCTAGCGACTTGGTTTCTGGTGCTGTGGTTGTTGTCATTTCAGTTTCCGTCCTTAGTGGATTGTTTAGTTAGACCTTAGACTAACTTCTCTGGGAAGTCAAGTGCTACACGACACTTCTGGATACGCCGAAGTGCTGGGGCTGGGGTTTTGTATTCGTTCACCTCTAGGAGGTCGAACGAGGTGATTTCAACAGCAATAGGCTTTGAGCGTAGCGACCACTCTGCGTCAGTTCCCTTTGGGAAAATCGCTTTCTGAACCGACATTTCAAATCGCTCTAACATCTGAACAGCGAGTTCCTGTGCCTTGACCTGACCAACAGGTTCGCCAGAGGCTAGGAGTTCTTTGTTGTCAGTTCCGCACTTGGTAACTCTCCATTGTTTTCTTGGCGAGTTCTCCGAGATAGTGCGAGAGTGTAGGCAGAAAGGCGTGTAAGCACCTTTCTCGTCAAAGCCCTCTGGGGTAAAGAGGAGTTGTAATACAGGGTTGCCACTCTTGGGAGTGGTTGGCACGAACTCTAGGTAAAGTCCCTTGCCGACAATAGTTCCTACTGCCATTTGTGTTTCCGTCCTTTCGGGGGTTTATTGCTGGAGGTTTCCAACAAGGTCAAACTTAGCACGACTAATGCGAAGTTGTCAAATCTATTTTTAGGTGAGTTTTCTGGAAATGTCGCTGGCTAGTGATTTCGCCTCCACTAGTGCTTTGTTCACAGCGTAGTCGAACAGGCTGACATTTCCACGCACAGCGTTCCTGACTACATCTAGAACGCCGAACGCCTGTGGCTCGTCAAGAGCAACAATGTTCGCCTCTGGGCAAAATGCGAACTCTTGCTTGGTCGCAAACAGGTAACTCTCTGCTACCTCTGTGTTCATTACATAGAAGTAGAGGCTTACATCTGCGAGCGTCCATTTGAGGTCGTATTCAGTTGCCTTTACCTCGCCAGAGATAATCCTAGAAATGCTGTAAGGGCTTAGGTAGTTGCTGTAGGTCTTGAGTTGTTTCTCTGTGTAGTTCTCTTTGAGATACTTGCCACTATCGCCATAGTCAGGGTAGTTGCCAATGTCAATGCCAGCCCATACATCTATGCCGAAGTGTTCGCCAAGCCACACCTCCTCACTACCAGAGGCGTTGTTGTGTGTTCCCCTAGCACGCATAGCACGCTGGGTGTCGTCAAGGTTGGTTAGTTCGTATTTGATTTCCGTCATACCGAGAGCGTATCACGACTTAGGACATTTACGCAAATCCTAATCCGAAGTCGGCGTGTCACCCTGTATTCGTTTTTTCCGCTGACGCTTGTATTCGTTTTTTCCGCGGGAAAGAAATCAAAGAAAACTGTTGCGAAGTTCGCGAGATGGTGTATACTTCTTATTAGTAATCGGAAGTTGTGGAAGGCGGCTCAGGTCTGAGGCGTAACTCTCGGTTACAGGGACAACTCAATAAAGCGGCTAGTCGTCTATCTCGACGAAGTCATCATCATCATCTAGCGGCTCAGCGCTGTACAGGTCCGAGTCTAGCTGAGGGTCGGTTACAGGCTCAGCGCAGTACGTACAGAGGTACCACTCAGCGACTCCGTCTAGTACAACGCAGTACGGTTCGAAGGGGACCAGTGCTCCGACGTCATCCCCGCAGTCAGCGCAAGCGGTTACCAGGTTGGCGTCAGCTGGCAGGCCGCTCCGTTCTGCGCTTGCCGCGTCGGACTCGGTTTCGATTACGTGTAGCTCGATGTGTCTCATACGGTTGAGCATACTAGGTTCTCGGAATAGTGATTCCTGGGAAGCGCTCGCCGTCTTCCAGGCAAGCCGTTAATGCAAAGTTAGTGCGTAGCTAGGCGGGCCGCTAGCCGTTCAGACTGAGGAAAGACTCCGTGGTTGATTGGCGCATCCGTGAAATCAGCAGCGGTTAGAGTCCTCCCAAGCCGCTCTTCCAGGCACCCGATGCAAAGCATGCCGCTCTTCTTGGGACAAGCCGTCATCCAAATTCCATCATGGACCATGTAGTACTCGTCGATATCCGTGGTGACCACACTGCAGTCGATGCATTCAAAAAGATTCATTCTTCAAATGTAGCAGCGCTCGCCGTCGATGTCAAGTCGGTCTAGAACCCGCCTAGGCCTGGAAGGCGCGTTCGGCGGAATCTTCCATCCGTTAATGCGAAGTTGCAGCTTCGAGCTGAGCTGGCCGTCGAGCTCGAGCTTCCCATCAGCGTTAATGCGAAGTTGACCTGGCGGCCTTCGCGGCGGGCCGCACGCGACATCGTTAGTGAGAAGTTTGCCTGGGGGACTCGTCAGTCCGCTACCTGGAACAGTCCAGTGTCCGATGCTAGCCGCAGCAATGTGGCTCGGTTTGGAATTCCTGAGGCGTCGGTCCCTACGTACCCAATGCTCCGTTGGTACCTGGCACAGGCATTGACGGTTGCAGCATCCCAAATACCTGGCGTCGCAGACTTCAGACCAACGGTCACACCTAGTGCAAGCTGCACAGTCTCAATCTGGCGGTTACGTAAACCTGGTTTAAGCGCAGCGGTTACGACGTTCCTGTGTTCGCGGGCCGCTTCTTCAAAAGCTTGCGCTTCGAGTCTGGCCGCTGAGCTGAGCTTCGCAATAAGCTTAGTGAGAAGTTGTCCTGGCCGCGGGCCGATGGGTTTCGCGACTCGAGCAAATGCTAAGACATCCCCGTCGTAACGTACCCGTTGGTGCACGCCGTCGGTATCCTGGCCGTACTTCGCATTAGCGGGCCGCACATTGCCTTCGATGGTAAGGAACCTACCCGTTGTACGGTACTCGCGGATATCAACAACGATTCCTACGTGCGGCATCCCAAATGGGTTCCCCGCATTCTCTGATGAGAAGTTGAAGAAGACGACGTCACCAGGCAGCGGTGTACTTCGGATTAATCCGTTGCGAGCTAGCTCAGCTAGCGCGGTCGGCGTATAAGCGAAAGATGGTAGATGCAGGCCGCTGTCTCTGGCCACCACATCAATGAAGGACCCAGCCCAAGGTTGATTGTTGTACCCAACCCGTTCTCCGAATTGGTTCCTAAGCAGCGGGCCTGCCTGGTACCCAGCAAAAGCGCTCGCCGTTGCTGTAAACCTGGCGGCCCTGGCGGCCATCGTCTTTCTAAACATTAATGTGAAGTTACCCTTCGAGCTCCAGGCCGCTGAGCTCTTCGAATTTACGTTGCTCGATTGCGGTTGACGAGTGCGAGTATACCAGTCCGTAGGCAAAATTCTCAAGCTCGGTCAGAAGGTTCTCGGCTTCCTGGGCAAGTGCGGTTAGACGTACATGCTCGAGACGCGTTGATGCGTTGTTGATGTCCGCGGTTATGTTATCTCTGTGAACGCGGGCCGCATCAATGATGTTCTCAATGTTAATCATTTGTTGGGGAGCTCTCTTCCTGGCCGTCGTCTTCGATAACTTCAGCGTCGATGATTTCTTTGTCAGCTTCAACCATAACACCTGCGTCGACCAACTTAGCTGCAGCTTCGGAAGCTCCGACGGCGAGTCGGTTCAAACGTTCTGCAATGATGCTGGCCGCTGGTCTTACGTCAATGTTGACGGTCGAGTCAATTTCGATTCCACCACGTACACCAGCACGGTCAAGAATCTCGGTTGCTGCTTTGAGCTTAACAGGTTCTGACTCAGCGGTTTCCATCAACTCTTCAAGAACGTCGACGGCATAAGGCGCGGACTGTACTAGTTTCGCGCGGGCCCGTTCGATGTCGTCCGAGGTTTTGTGTTTGGTGCTGCGCAGATGGATACGGCACAGGCCGTCATCCTTCAGACGTCCACTGGACCAAAGCATGCAGCGGATACCGTCATCCTTGATTTGTCTGCATCGGTGCGGCAATGCAAGCGGTTGACGCTTTTCACTGCGCGGGCCGCCTTCGTCTTGTTCCTTAAGCCAAAGTCGGGTAGCGCCAATAACCCAAGGCGGTACCAGGTAATCGGTTTTCTCTTCTGCGATTAAGTCGAGACCCGTTAGGAAGTCTGAGTTACGGTTCTCAGGGTCAACCATGATTGGCTTCTTCTCAGCAAGAGACATGATGCGACGTTCAACGGTTGTTTGTTTCGAGCGGGCCTTGATGAGACCCGTTGGGATTCCGTTAGTTGAATAAACTGGGTCCCAGTTCAGTTGCGCTCGCCGCAAGACTTGACGGTTCTCAAATGTATCCTCACATACACCTTTGTCAACTTCTTCGATACCGAGGTCAGACAAGTTCGGTCTAAGGTCTAGCGGTTCGTCAATTACGTATTCGGCGCGTTCATCCTCGCCGCTCTTAAAAAATTCATCGGTCATGTGCGGTTAGCAACTTTCAACTTCGTATTAGTTAGTAGTTCGTGCTCGCCGATAAGTGAAGACAGCTCCGTCAGCTGGGGAGAGGACTGTGACGAAGCTGCCTTCGTACTAAGTTTATCACGGCTGGTAAGGTTACTATCTTGCGAATCGGTTGTACAAATCGTAGTGTACATTATTTTCGTCGGGACGATTTTTTGCGCGTGGTGAGGGCGACGGCAGGCATTTTCCCCCTCATAAACAACATTTCACTTCCAAAGCGGTTATCTGTTCTAGACAGGCCGTTCAAAAGAACCACTCCGTTGAAGTTTTGATACCTTAAGAATGACGAAACCCCGAGACCATTTCGGTGCTCGGGGCTGTCGGTGGTAGGTTATTCGGCGGTCTTCTTGATGAAGAGCTTGCCGTCTCTCGGTGCTGCTTTGGCAATCTGACGTAAGTGTTCTCGCCGTTCCTCGGAGCGATACATCGCAAGAACTCGGGCTGGCTGTTGGAGAACTTCTTCTCGGTCAACGAGGTAGTGCTTGTCATTGCCGAGTAGGTAGTACCGTTTCAGGTATCCCATCTTGGCGTAGTAAGTAATCTGATTCGGGGAAACGCCAATCAACTCGGCAGCGTCTTTCCGAGACATGAGGTTCGGATTCTGCTGGGCAACGTGGTCTTTCCAATCGCCCTTGGCAGCTTCAATCTCAGAGATGCTCACCTTGTAAGGCTGAAAGTTCACTGGCTTCTCAAGATAGTATTTCTTGATTCGCCCTTTCTTAATCCAGTAGTAAATCATGCTGGGCGAAACGTAGAACTTCTTGGCAGCCTCTTGAGGGAAGATTAAATCTTCTTGCATTTGCAACCCTCGCCATTGTTACATCCGCACTGGTTACTTAGGGTACCCTTAGCTTCGTTCCACTTCGAATCAATAATCGCTTGAAACCTTGCTGGAGTTTTTACAACCTGATTGTCTGGGAAAATCCAACGACCCTTTTCGTCACGCTTGATGCTTTCAAGGAACTTGTGATAGTCAGCGACCATTCGGTTCACATCTGCTTGGGTTGGATATCCGTTAGGCTTCTGCTTCTTCTTGAACTTCTGCAGTAGGTTCTTCAGCCACTTCATTTTGTGCTTCCTTTTCTTTCTCTGGGTGGCACTGCTCACAGGTGCAGTACCAAATCTTTTCGTAATACTTGACTTCTGGCTTGCAACTCTCGTGCTCACCAGTCATACACCAACCACACTTGGTTGTGCCATTAGAGCCTCGTGCCATTAGACTTCCGTAACCTGACGTTTGCCATAGCCACCACAAGGTAGGCAAGTAACTTCTCGGTCTTTGCCGTAAGAAGAGAACGAGGTTCTAGTTCCAACTCCACGGCAATCTTCACACTTGCGCCAGATTCCGCCATCCAAGGTGTCGTAGTTCTCAACTCGTAGAAGGCTCATACCTTCTGGCAGATTCTCAACTGCTTCGTCAATCAAGTCTTCAAAGCAAACATCATCGACATCGCGAAGGACATACTCCAGCGTGACGCAGAAGAAGATACCATCACTGCTACGCCACTCGGATGTTACCGAGACAGGCGCATCTAGAAACGCTGAAACAAAGCAAACACGAACTTCGTCATTGTGCTCAGTTAGTTTGTCTACCCAAATCGTGTTTGGTGCTCCACCAGGATTGTGGAACCCTGGTTCCTGCTTTATCCAGATAACCTGTTGCGCTTTGGCTGGATTTAGAACTGTTGTCATTTCGTCTCTCTTCCTGCTGGTGTCAGTTAGTTTCTACACTGGCTACAGACAAAGATATCATAGCCCTTCGATTCTGTCAACTCGAATCCGTTGGCATCTACCGTTACGACCGAGATGTTCTCAGCACTTCCGCACTTGTCGCACTTAGGGTCAACTAACCACTCAATCTCGATTCCCTTTTCTTCAGCAGCAGCGATACCCTGAATCAAAGCGTGGAATCCATCTCCACCAGAACTCTTCCGAAGGAAGGGTCTGGTGTCGGAGGCAGTAATTACCAGACGAACTTGTTTACATGGGCAGAACTGTTTGGCTGCTTGGCAAGTCATAAGACCTGCGTACCCAATCCTGTGTCTACCGTTTGAGTGACCACAGATGCAAATGCGTCCATCCTTACGGCCACTCTCTTCTTGGATTCTCTCCAAAGCGTTTTTGGCATCATCTGCACTAACGCCTAACTTATCAAAAGCACTCATGTTTTCAACCTTAGCATTTTCCGTTATCGAAAGCAAACCCGACTTGCAAAAAAGTTTTGTCAAGTGGCTCTGCCACCCCTCCAGTCTAGCATAACTGAAACCAACCTAAACAACCTAGAACAACTGAAAAAATGAACCAACTGAGAAAAGTACTACCGCGAAATCTGATTTCCATGCGCGTAGTAGTTTCTTTGTTGGTTTATTCAGTTTAGTTAGGTACTAGCACTTTTTGCTCTGCCGAAAACATTTTTTCCTGCTAGTACCTTTTGCCACGTACTAGCACTTTTTTCTCTCCCCTCCACTTTTCTCCGCTAGTATCTTTTCCCCCTCCCCCCTTCTCTTTTCCCCTCCCACCCTAATACCCCCCAGACCCACTAAGCCTTACTTCAACCCTCAAAATTCTTACTAGTAACCCCTCCCCCCTCC
>JACCDN010640687.1_pt1 | contig 35232 bp, 33 predicted proteins | sample 7441691 | NCBI WGS metagenome assembly JACCDN01 (sample SAMN15323439, study PRJNA562643) | freshwater metagenome | isolation source: river surface water | place: USA:Blue River Watershed | collected 2017-08-16
AAATCCGAGCTTTCCGTGGTCCTTGATATGCCGCGCGGCGCGTCGGTTGAGGAAACCGACCGCGTGCTGTCTCAGATCGCCACGGCTTTGGAGCCGGTCGAAGAAATCATCTCGGTGCAAAGCCATGCTGGCGCCGGGGCGCCGTTCAACTTTAACGGGTTGGTGCGGCACTACTATCTGCGCAATGAACCGCGCTATGGCGATTTGCAGGTGAACCTGTCCCCCAAGGGTGAACGGGACCGCGAAAGCCATGAGGTCGCCTTGGATCTGCGCACGCGGATCCTCGCGCTTGATTTGCCGCAGGGTGCGGTGGTCAAAGTCGTGGAGCCGCCACCCGGCCCGCCGGTGATGGCGACGCTGTTGGCCGAAGTCTACGGACCCGATGCGGATACGCGCCGCGCTGTGGCAACCAAGCTGCGTGAGATTTTCGCGGCCGTGCCCTTCATCGTCGATGTTGATGACAGTTTTGGTGTTCCGGCCGAACGGCAACGGCTGGTGCTGAACGACGCCAATCTGGATTTCCACAAGGTCAATGAAGGCGATGTGTTCCAGACTATCGGCATGCTTTATGGTGGCACGACGGTAGGATATTCGCACAGGTCCGAAGGGCGCGAACCGCTGCCCATCCGGCTTGCGCCCGACAAGGCCGACAAGGTGCTGGATGAACGCGCGCTGTCGACCCCGATCCCGGCGAACCTTTTGCCCGGTGATCGGTCTGTGGTGGAATTGGGCGATGTTGTCGAAGTGCGGACCGAAATGCAGTCGCACCCGATCTTCCGCCACAATGGCCGCGCCGCCGAAATGGTGACAGCGGAATTGGCTGGCGATTACGAGGCGCCGCTTTACGGCATCATGGCCGTTGACCGCGCAATCGAGGACGCTGACTGGGGCGATCTGCCCACGCCAGAGATCAGCATGCACGGCGTGCCGGAAGATCAATCGGCCCCAACTGTGCTGTGGGATGGCGAATGGGAAGTGACTTGGGTCACCTTCCGCGACATGGGGGCGGCTTTTGGCGTGGCGCTGCTGGGGATCTATATCCTTGTCGTGGCGCAGTTTGGCAGCTTCAAGCTGCCACTGGTGATCCTGACGCCGGTGCCGCTGACCTTTATCGGCATCATGCTGGGGCATTGGATGTTTGGCGCGCCCTTCTCTGCCACCTCGATGATCGGGTTCATCGCATTGGCGGGGATCATCGTGCGGAACTCGATCCTCTTGGTCGATTTCATCCGCCATGCCCACAAGCCCGGTGTGGCCCTTGTCGATGTGCTGCTGGAAGCCGGGGCGATTCGGTTCAAGCCGATCCTGCTGACAGCTCTTGCCGCCATCATCGGGGCGATCACCATCCTGACGGACCCGATCTTTCAGGGTCTGGCGATCAGCCTGCTGTTTGGTCTGGCCTCGTCCACACTGCTGACGGTGCTTGTGATTCCAGCGATTTACATCTGGTTGCGCGGCGATAAGCCGGCGAAAGCCTAAACCAGCGGGGCTGCCTTTCGGTGGCCCTTCTTTTGGCCTGATCGTTGCAAATGAAATGACTTGATCTGTTAAGCGTCCCGTGTCAGCTTCAGGACGTATCGTTGCACTTGCAACGAATATGGAGAGCGCCATGAAGATCGAACAAATCCACCACGTCGCCTATCGCTGCAAGGATGCGAAAGAGACGGTCGAGTTCTACACCAAGATGCTGAACATGGATTTCGTGCTGGCGATTGCCGAAGATCATGTGCCGTCAACCCATGAACCCGACCCCTACATGCACCTGTTCCTTGATGCCGGAAATGGCAACGTGCTGGCCTTTTTCGAACTGCCGACCAAACCCGAAATGGGGCGCGACCCGAATACCCCGAAATGGGTGCAACACATTGCGTTCAAGGTGAAGGATCGGGCCACTCTGCTCGACTTCAAAGAGCATCTGGAAAAGAACGGCGTCGATGTCTTGGGTGTCACCGATCATTCGATCTTCCATTCGATCTATTTCTTTGACCCGAATGGTCACCGGGTCGAACTGGCCTGTCCCGACCCGGATGAAGAGGCCCTGTTGGCCAAGCTCGATGCTGTCAAATGGGACATGCTGGAGGAGTGGAGCCGGACCAAAAAGGCCCCGCAGCATGCCGCCTGGCTGCATGCCAAAGAGCTGAAAAAGCACTGAGGCGGTCCGATGTTCAGCACCTATGACGCGCCCGTTTACCGCTATGTGCAATCTGCCGAACAGGCGCAGGGCCAGCCCGCCCGCCACAAGGTGGTGGTGATTGGTGCGGGGCCAGTTGGCCTGACTGCCGCCTTGGATCTGGCCGCGCGCGGCGTGTCGGTGGTTGTCTTGGACGACAACAACACGGTGTCGGTCGGCAGTCGCGCAGTTTGCTATGCCAAACGCCCCTTGGAGATCTGGGATCGCTTGGGCGTGGCGGACCGCATGATCGCCAAGGGCGTTGAGTGGAAGCTGGGCAAGGTGTTTTTCAGCGACCGGCAGGTCTATCAGTTCGACCTTCTGCCGGAAGGCGGGCATAAGATTCCGGCCTTCATCAACCTTCAGCAATACTACCTTGAAGACTACATGGTGCAGGCGGCCGCCGAGAATCCGCTCATCGACATCCGCTGGAAGCACAAACTCATCAGCTTGCGGCAAGAGGCGGATTATGCCGTGCTGACCTTGGAAACGCCGGATGGGGTTTTCGTGACCGAGGCGGATTGGGTTATCGCCTGTGATGGCGCCAATTCCGACACCCGCCGCATGGTCGGTGCCGATTTTACCGGCCAGTTCTTTCAGGATCGTTTCCTGATCGCCGATATCGTGATGAAGGCCGATTTCCCGACTGAACGTTGGTTCTGGTTCGATCCGCCCTTTCACCGCAATCAATCTGCCCTGCTGCACAAGCAATCTGACAATGTCTGGCGGCTGGATTTCCAACTGGGGTGGGACGCTGACCCCGAAGTGGAAAAGCGCGAGGAAAACATCATTCCCCGGGTCAAAGCCATGCTGCCGGGGGTGGAGTTTGAACTGGAATGGGCCAGCGTTTACCAATTCGCCTGCCGTCGGATCGACCAGTTCCGCCACAACCGGGTGATCTTTGCCGGGGATGCCGCGCATCAGGTTTCGCCCTTTGGCGCGCGTGGGGCCAATACCGGGGTGCAGGACATCGACAACCTGTCATGGAAACTGGCCGCCGTGCTGGCGGGCGATGCAGACGAGACGTTGATCGACAGCTACCACGAGGAACGCGCCTTTGCCGCCGATGACAACCTGCTGAACTCCACCCGCTCGACGGATTTCATCACGCCAAAAAATGCGGCATCGAAGCGGTTCCGTAATGCGGTGCTGGACCTTGCCGAGAAGGCGAGTTTCGCGCGGCCCTTGGTGAACTCGGGCCGGCTGTCCACACCGACGCCCTATGTGGCCTCTTCGCTGAATACCCCCGATGCCGGAATTTGGCACGGGCGCATGATCCCCGGCACCGTTTGCAGCGATGCGCCGGTGATGGCGGGCGGCCAGCCCGGCTGGTTCCTGCAACAGATCGGACAGGGCTTTACGCTCTTGGATTTTGGCACACAGGCGCAGCCAGTTTCTGTGGGGGGTGTCACGGCGCAGGTTCTGCGGGTGGGGCAACAGATCGAAGACAGCGAACGCCTGCTTGCAAAGCGCTATGACGCGCAGCCCGGTACGGTCTATCTGATCCGCCCTGATCAGCATGTTGCCGCCCGCTGGCGGTCGTTCAACCCGGCCGAGGCGAAAGCCGCCCTTGCCCGCGCCCTTGCGAAAGGCTGATGCCATGACTTTGATCCTGACACCCAATATCCCGGACCCGGATGGCTTTTATCAGGAGTTGACCGACGCACAGCGCGATCTGGATGAGGCCGCGGCGAACGATATGAACGCCCGTCTGATCTTGATCTTGGCCAACCACATCGGGGATCGAAAGACCCTGACCGAGGCGCTTGCACTGGCTGCCCCCTGAGGGATCAGCGCCGGATCGTATCGCCGGGTTGCAGGGTTGGGAACAACTCGATCACCTCGCCGCCGACCACGCCTTGATGCGGTTGGCCAGCGATGATTTCTGCCGCGCGGCGACCGATTTCCAAACGGCAGGCGTCCATCGTTGCCAAACGGCGCGGCAGACCGTCCAGCAACTCCACCCCGTTAAAGCCCGCAAGCCCGATCTTGCCCGGCACATCCAAGCCCTTTTCAAGACAGTATAGCAGGCCGCCTGCGCCGATCATGTCGTTGGAGTAATACAGGAAATCGACATCCGGGCTGCGCGCCAGCACGGCTTCGGTCATCTCGCGGCCCTTGAGCAAAGCCGATCCGCCCGAGTAGAACTCGCGATCTGCCAGCGTAAGGCCGGCCTTGGCCAGTGCCTCCTCAAACCCTTCCAGCCGCTTTTTCGCCCGGTGGTCGTTCGGCATCTGGGTGCCAAGGAAGGCAATTCGACGATAGCCCGCAGCAATGATCGCCTCCGCCATTTGCCGTCCGGCGCGGCGGTGCGAAATGCCGACCGCGGAATCCACCGGCGTGCCGTCGATATCCATGATTTCAACGATCGGCACACCTGCCTGCGCCAGCATCGCACGGGCGGCGGGCGAATGTTCCAACCCCGCCACGATCAGCCCGGTCGGCCGCCATGACAGCATTTCATAGATCACCGCTTCTTCGCGGTCGGGCGCGTAATTCGTCACGCCGACCACGGGCTGTAGTCCTGTGTCTTCCAAAACCTCGGATATTCCGGTCATCACCTCGGGGAACACCATGTTCGACAGCGACGGGATCACCACGCCCACAAGGTTCACCCTTTGGCTTGCCAGCGCGCCCGCGATCTTATTCGGCACATAGCCAAGCGTGCGGGCCGCCTGCAAAACCCGCTCTCGTGTGGCTTCCGATACATCGCCGCGGTTGCGCAGCACGCGGCTGACCGTCATCTCACTGACGCCCGAGGCTTCGGACACATCGCGAAGTGTCAGGGTGCGGCGCGGATCTTGGGCGGGTGGGGTGGCCAATTTTTGCGGTCCCGATGATGATCTTTTGTCTTTGTTAGCGGTAAATGCGCTTCTGTCCAAGGGCGGAAATCCCCAATCATTTTCCGCACGGCCCGGTTGCCTTCGTCGGCGTTTGCGCGCAAAAACAGCGGGCGGGCCCCGTAGCTCAACGGATAGAGCGTCCCCCTCCTAAGGGGAAGGTTGCAGGTTCAAGTCCTGCCGGGGTCGCCAGCCCTGATGAGGAGGCCCGGATGATCCGCGATACCGCTGTGCAGACCTTTCTGAACGAGACCGAGGCCGCGTTGGCCCGCGTGACAGGGCCGGGGGCCGAAGTTGCCGCCGCCGCGATCCGCCGCTGGGCCGAAGCCGGACAGGCTGGGCAGGACGGGACGGCGCGTTTGCCGGTGTGTGACTGGATCGCGCCGGCGCTTGCGGCACAGTCGTCACCGCTTGCCGCCAGCTTTGCCGCCTTGCAGCACCGGCTGAACTGGGGCCGCCGCAAATCGGCAGACCCCTCCAATGCCAATTTCTGGAACGGTCATGCCAACGCGATGATCCTTGGTCCCGGCGGGCTGGAGGAGCGGAGTGATGTTTGGGTCGGTGCGACGGTGATGGCGCCGGGAACGCTGTATCCCGATCACAACCACCCGCCCGCCGAGGTCTATCTGCCGCTGTCGGCAGGCGCATGGTGGAATGCCCAAATGGATTGGACCGATCCGGGTCTTGATGGTTTCATCTTCAACCCGCCCGGCATCCTGCATGCGATGCGGGCGGGGGATAAACCGTTTCTGGCGCTTTGGGTCTTGCCGACCTGAGGTCTTGCGACCTCAGGCGTCCAGATTTTCCACGCTCAGTGCGTTGGCCTGAATGAACTCGCGCCGCGGTTCCACCACATCGCCCATCAGCTTCGAGAAGATATCATCGGCCTCGGCCAGATCCTCGACCTTGACCTGCAACAGCGTGCGCGCTTCGGGGTCCAGCGTGGTTTCCCACAGCTGTTCGGGGTTCATTTCGCCCAAACCTTTGTAGCGTTGCAGGGTCAGGCCCTTTTCGCCCTCGGCCAGGATCGACTTCAAGAGGTCAATCGGACCAAACACCGGCTGTTCGCGATCTTTGCGCACCAGTCGGGCGGGGGTCTTGTAAACATCGCGGTGTTGACCGGCCAATGAGGCCAGACGCCGCGCTTCGCCCGAACGCAGGACAGCGCCATCCAGCGTGCGCAATTCCTCAACCCCGCGCAGCACGCGGGACAGGCGGATGCCGTGATCTTGCGTGATCCGCCCACCCCAGCCTTTTTCATATTCCACCGCGACCATGTTCAGCCGCGCAGCCACCGCATCGGCCACCGCCTGCAAATCGGCATCGGCGCGGCCGGCATCAAAGGCCCCGGCAAGGGCGGCTTGCTCCAAAATGGCGCGCGGGTAATGGGTGGGGAAGCTGTCCAGCGCCCGACGGAAGGCGCGGGCACCTTCGACCACACGGGCCAGATCGGCCCCGGCAATCTCTTCGCCCGATTGCAGGCGCAAGACCGCGCCTTCAATGCCCATCTCCACCAGATAATCGTCCAGCGCGGCCTGATCCTTCAGGTAAACCTCGGACTTGCCGCGCGCCACTTTGTAAAGCGGCGGTTGCGCGATGTAGAGATAGCCGCCTTCGATCAGCTGCGGCATCTGCCGGAAGAAGAAGGTCAAAAGCAGCGTCCGGATATGCGCGCCGTCCACGTCGGCGTCGGTCATGATGACGACCTTGTGGTAGCGCAATTTGCCGATGTCGAATTCATCCCGGCCAATGCCGGTGCCAAGCGCGGTGATCAGCGTGCCGATTTCCTGACTGCCCAGCATCCGGTCAAACCGCGCGCGTTCTACGTTCAGGATCTTGCCGCGCAGCGGCAACACGGCCTGATTGGAGCGCGAGCGGCCCTGTTTGGCAGAGCCACCCGCCGAGTCACCCTCGACCAGAAACAGTTCCGATTTCGCCGGATCGCGTTCTTGGCAATCGGCCAGCTTGCCGGGCAGCGAGGCCACATCCAGCGCGGTCTTGCGGCGGGTCAATTCGCGGGCCTTGCGGGCCGCTTCACGGGCCAAGGCGGCCTCGATGATCTTGCCGACGATGATCTTTGCCGGACCGGGGTTCTCCTCGAACCACTCGCTCAGCTTTTCGTTTACCAGATTTTCGACCGAGGGGCGGACTTCGGAAGACACCAGCTTGTCTTTGGTCTGGGACGAGAACTTCGGATCCGGCACCTTGACCGACAGCACGCAGGTCAGCCCCTCGCGTGCATCATCGCCGGTGAAATCGACCTTTTCCTTCTTCGCAATGCCCGAGGTTTGGGCATAGCTGTTGATGGTCCGCGTCAGCGCGCCCCGAAAGCCCGCAAGGTGGGTACCACCATCGCGCTGCGGGATGTTGTTGGTGAAGGGCAGCACCATTTCATTGTAGCTGTCATTCCACCACATCGCGACTTCGACGGTGATCCCGGCCCGCTCTCCGATCATGTAGATCGGTTCCGACATTACCGAAGTCTTTGATCTGTCGATGTATTTGACAAATTCTTTGACGCCGCCTTCGTAGAACAGTTCCGTATGCAGAGGTTCAGCCGGGCGTTCGTCTTCAATGATGATGCGCACGCCCGAATTCAGGAAGGCCAGTTCCCGCAGACGATGTTCCAACGTCTTGAAGCTGTAATCGAGGTTTGAAAACGTGCCATCCGGGGCGTTGGTTTTGGCCGATGCCAAGAACCGCACCTCGGTGCCGCGCTGTCCGGGGGCCGGGCCAACCTCATGCACATGCACCACGCATTCGCCATGTTCAAAGCGGGCGCGATATTCGATGTCATTGCGCCAGACCGTCAGTTCCAGCCATTCCGACAGCGCGTTCACGACCGAAACGCCCACGCCATGCAGACCGCCCGACACCTTATAGGCGTTGCCGCCCTCGTCGGTGTTGTTGAATTTGCCGCCCGCATGCAGCTGGGTCATGATGACCTCGGCCGCCGAAACGCCCTCTTCCTTGTGCATGTCGACAGGAATGCCGCGCCCATTGTCGCGCACCGAAACCGAGCTGTCGGCGTGAATCTTCACCGTAACAGCGGTCGCGTGGCCAGCCAGCGCTTCGTCAATGCCGTTATCGACGACCTCATAGACCATGTGGTGCAAGCCCGACCCATCGTCCGTGTCGCCGATATACATGCCGGGCCGTTTGCGAACAGCCTCCAAGCCCTTGAGAACCTTGATAGAATCTGCGCCGTAGCTTTCGGTCTTTTTGGGCTCTTCGGCCATGTGGTCTGCATCCCTTGAATTGCCTGCGATTTATAGCGGCTCAAGGGGGGAATGTCACGCCTTGGACACAAGATTTGGTGGTCAGAGGAAGGGAATAACCAACCCGACGCAGATCAGCAGAACACCCGAGATCACGTTCAGCCGATGCACCGCATCGGGGCTTTGCACCAACCGCCGCGCCCGGTCGAGAAACACCGCAAGGCAAAGGTTGCCAGCCATCGGGATCAGCGCCGAAACCCCGATGATAAGGCCGATGTCCGTCGCGGTCAGGCTGCCCAAGGTGAAAAAGCCGGGCAGGGCGCCCATGTAGAACAGGATGGCTTTCGGGTTGCCGATCACCGCCGCAAGGCCCACCGAAAACCCTGCCCAAAGGCCGGGTTTGGTCAGCCGACTGTCGGCATCGCCCAAGCTGCCGGATTTGCGGATCAGCATGTAGCCCATGAACAAGAAGATCACCGCAGCCACCCAGCGCAGGACCGACAGAAAGTCGCCATAGGTGCTTTCGACCCAGCTCAGGCCCAGAATCGCCAAGAGCGGCCAAACCAGATCACCCAGCGCCACGCCCACCGCCAAGGGCCATGCGGCTGCAAAGCCCCCCGACAGCGCCCGCGCCATCAAGGCCACCCAGACCGGGCCGGGAACCGACCAAAGCCCAATCATGCCAAGGGCATAAATGCCCAGCTCATACCAACTGATTGTCATGCGTCCCCTTTGGGCAGCGTCAGACTGCCATCCTCGTTCAGGGGCCAGAACGGGTTCATGGCCACTTCCCAGACATGGCCATCAAGGTCGGCCCAATAGCCGGAATAGCCCCCCCAGAACACTTTCTCGGGGGATTTCAGCCCGGTCGCGCCAGCGGCGAGGGCCGCGGCATAGGCGGCGTCGACGTCAGCCTCGGTGCTGAAATTCTGCGCCAGCGTCACCGCACCCGTGCCAAGAACCGCCCCCGGTCGCCCCTGATCGGTGGCAAGATCGGCGCGCCCAAACAGCGCCAGAGCCTGTCCCTGCATTTGAAAAAAGCAAACCCCTTCGGGGCTGGAATGGGCCTGCCAGCCCAGCCGCGCGTAAAAGGCCCGCGCTGCTGCCAGATCAGCCACGCCCAAAGTTATCAAGGTCACACGCTGTTTGTTCATCCCGTCACCCGTGATTGCCCGTCCTCATCACGCACATCCATGACCTGTCCCCGATTGCCCAGGGCGTCGAACAAATCCGCCTCGGTGCCGGTCATGATCGCCTGCGCGCCTAGGGCGCAGATTTCATCATAAAGGGCAGCGCGGCGGTCGATGTCCAGATGTGCCGCCACTTCATCCAGCAACAGCACCGGCGCACGGCCCAGATCGGCGGCCAAGGCCCGGGCATTGGCCAGAATCAGGCTGATGAGCAGCGCCTTCTGCTCTCCGGTCGAGCATTGCCCCGCCTCCACGCCTTTGGCCGCGTAGAGCGCCCGCAAGTCGCTGCGATGCGGCCCCTGCAAAGTGCGTCCGGCGGCCATGTCGCGCCGCCGCCCTTCTCCCAAAGCCTGGGCCAGATCTTCGGCGGCAAGGTCGGCCCCGCCTTCTGGTCCCATCAATGCCAGATCTGCCCTGGGAAACACGGACTGCGCGTCTTGTGCCGCCATCAGCCGTGTCAAAGCCGCCTGCCGGTTGGCGATGATCGCGGTTCCCGCCTCAACCATCTGGCCTTCCAGTGCTGAATACCAGCGCGCGTCGCTGATCTGGTCCTTCAGCAGGCGGTTGCGATCGCGCATTGCCTTTTCATAGGCCAGCGATACCTCGGCATGATCTGGCAGAAAGGACAACGCGATCCGGTCCAGAAACCGCCGCCGCCCCTCGGCCGCTTCGATCCACAGCCGATCCATCGCCGGCACCAGCCACAGGATGCGCAGCACCCGGCCCAGCGCGCTTTGCGTCGCGGCCTTGCCGTCAATGCGCACGAAACGCGCCTCGCCCGCCTCGGCTCCGGTTTCAATCTCATGCGCGGCGGCGATCCCTGTCACCTCGGCGGCAACTTTCCATCCCAGACGTTCCGGCCGTCGCGACAAATCTTCGGCCCCGGCCCGCCGCAGGCCACGACCGGGCGACAACAACGATACGGCTTCCAGAATGTTGGTCTTGCCCGCCCCGTTTGGCCCGACCAAGGCAACCGGGCGGCCATCAAAGTGCAGTCGCCCCGCCTTGTGGCTGCGAAAATGCGAAAGGGTCAGCGATGTGATGGCAAGCCCACTCAACGCCAACCCCTTTCATCTGATAGATATATTCTGGCGGCCCTCAGACGCGCATCGGCATCACGACATAGACCGCGCTGGTGTCATTGCCTTCGCGCATCAGGGTCGGATCACCCGAGGAGTTGAACAGGAACACGGCGTTTTCGCGATCCACTTGGCTTGCGATTTCCAAGAGATACTTGGCGTTGAAGCCAATCTCCAACCGCTCGTCGCCATAGGCCACGGCCAGTTCTTCCTCGGCCGCACCGGAGTCAGGGGCGTTGACCGACAGCACCAGACGGTCTTCGTCCAGCGACAACTTCACCGCGCGCGAGCGCTCCGACGACACGGTTGCGACGCGGTCCACCGCCTTGGCAAACTCGGTCGCGTCAACTTCCAGACGCCGGGTGTTGTTTTGCGGAATGACGCGGGTGTAATCGGGGAACGTCCCGTCAATCACCTTTGAGGTCAGGGTAATCGCCGGGGTGGCAAAGCGCACCTTGGTTTCCGAAACCGACACCGCGATCATCGCCTCATCATCGTCCAGAAGCTTGCGCAATTCGTTCACCGTCTTGCGCGGAACGATCACGCCGGGCATACCGGCCGCCCCTTCGGGCAGGGGGGCATCAATCCGTGCCAGCCGGTGACCATCGGTCGCAACACAGCGCAGCACTGCGCCATTCTCGCTGGTGGCGGTGTGCATGTAGACACCGTTCAGATAATAGCGGGTTTCTTCGGTGGAAATCGCGAACTTTGCCTTGTCAAACAACCGCCGCAGCACCGGGGCGGGGGCCGCGAAATTCGACGAGTATTCGCTGGATGCCATCACCGGGAAATCTTCGCGCGGCAGGGTGGCAAGATTGAAATTCGACCGGCCCGCCGTGATTGCCAGACGGCCGGACGCCGCATCTTCGGTCAGGTTGACCAAGGCACCATCCGGCAGCTTGCGCACGATTTCATGCAGCATCACCGCCGAAACCGTGGTCGCACCAGCGCGCTCCACCATGGCCGGGGCGCGATCGACCACCTCGATATCCAAGTCGGTTGCGCGAAACGACACCTGCGCGCCTTCCGCTTCGATCAGGACGTTGGCCAGAATCGGAATGGTGTTCCGCCGTTCGACCACCGACTGCGCCTGAGCCAGCGCTTTCAACAGCGTGCCGCGTTCGATCGAGAGCTTCATCTTCCCATCCCCTTCGCGGGTTGCCGCAAGAGACAACCCATTATTCCCGCCAAAGGCCGGTTCCAAGTGTTTTCGCGACATTGTAAGGCTTTGGCGCAGAGGTCAAGGCAGAAGCCGCACGATCCGCCTATCCACCCCATCGTTGATCGGCCTTATGCCAAGGCTAAAGCGCGCGCGGTTTCGGCCCGCCGGTGGCCCAGTCCAAGAGTTCCACCGTATGCACCACCGGCAGCCCGGTGCCAGAGCCGATCTGCACCATGCAGCCGATATTGCCTGCTGCGATGATGTCAGGTGATTTTGCCTCAAGAGTTTGCACCTTGCGGGCCTTGAGTTCGTGGGCAATCTCGGGCTGAAGCAGGTTGTAGGTGCCCGCCGACCCACAGCACAGATGGCTGTCAACGGGTTCGACGACCGTATAGCCAACCCGTTTCAGCAGGTCTTTCGGTGCGGTTCTGATTTGCTGGCCATGCTGCAAGGAGCAGGCCGCGTGATAGGCCACCCGCAAATCCATCGGCACGCCTGCGGGCAGGCCGATCTTGACCAGAAGTTCCGAAATATCCATCGCAAGGCCTGCAACCCGCGTGGCATCTGCACCGCCCACCATATGGCCGTAATCTTTCACCGTGGTGCCGCAGCCCGAGGTGTTGATGACAATCGCATCCAACCCTTTGCCGTCGATTTCCGCGACAAAGGCCGCAACATTGGCGGCGGCGGCGGCCTTGGCCTCTGCCGCGCGGCCCAGATGCTGTGTCAGTGCGCCACAGCACCCCATACCCTTGGGGATGACCACCTCGCATCCCAACCGGCGCAAGAGCCGGATCGTGGCATCGTTGATATCGGTGTTCAGGGCCTTTTGGGCGCAACCCGTCATCAGGGCCACGCGCATCTTGGCCGGCCCTTTCGCAGCAAAGGTCTGCGGATCGTCATTGCGGCTGACGGGCGGAATGGTCTTGGGCGCAAACGCCAGCATGGCACGCAATCGGGCATCGGGTATCAGGCGGGCAAACGGCCTGCCGAGCCGGGCGGCCCAAAGCGCCAGTCGAAACCGCGTGGGATGCGGAATTGTCTTGGCCAGCAGCCAGCGCAGGGCACGATCATGCCAGGATCGGGTGTAGGTTGCCTCAATATAGGCGCGGGCTTGGTCAATCAGATGCATATAATGAACCCCGGATGGGCAGGTGGTCATACACGAAAGGCAGGACAGGCAGCGGTCGATATGCTTCACCGTGTTGGCATCGGCGGGACGACCGGATTCCAGCATCTCCTTGATGAGGTAGATGCGACCGCGCGGGCTGTCCAATTCGTCGCCCAGCACCTGATAGCTGGGGCAAGTGGCGGTGCAGAACCCGCAATGCACACAAGATCGTAAAATCTGATTGGCACGCTGAAGCTTGGGATCTTGCAATTGCGCAGGGGTGAAATGGGTTTGCATCAGACATGCCCCCGCACCGCAAAGATCCCACGCGGATCGAACATGCGGCGCAACCCGGCCGACAGTCGGGCAACACCGTCTGATTCTGGCGGCAAGAGATCTGTGCCCTCATCCCCGGGCGAGGGCCGAACAAGGGTTGCATGGCCGACCCCCTCAAGCGCCGCGCGGACCGTTGCGCCTTGCCCGCCTTCGGTCAAAAGCCAAATCAGCCCGCCCCCCCAGTCCACCACGGCCGCGGTGCCCAAGTCGCGCACAAGCCGCGCGGCCTCAGAGGGTTTGACCACCAGACGCCAGACTGACCCGCCTTGCCCCACAAGGGCCGAGACGTCCCGCACATCCCGCCACAGCGCGGCGCTGGTGGTGTCCGGCATCGTGTCCCAGTCTCCGCCAAGCTGATCGCGCAAGGCCCGCGCGCGATAGGCGACCGACCCGGCCATCCCCTCGACCCGCAGCAAGGCCCGCCCTTCGGCATAGGCCGCGCCCGACACCTCGAAAGGGGAACGCAACGCCGCGCGCAAGGCGGCCAACCCATCTTCCAGCCCGCAGCTTGCCTGCAACGTCACTTCAGTCTCTGGCTGCGCCTGCACGCGCAGCGAAACCTCGGTCAGCACCCCAAGCGCGCCCCGGCTTCCGGCCATCAGCTTGACCAGATCATAGCCGGTGACATTCTTCATCACCCGCCCGCCGTTCTTCACCACGCGTCCGGCCCCATCCACAAACCGGACCCCCAAAAGACTGTCGCGGCAGGCCCCCGCCTGTACCCGGCGCGGACCGCTGGCATTGCTGGCGACCACTCCGCCGATGGTCGAATGACCTTCCCGCGCCAAGAGCCTGCGCAGATCCGGCACCTCAAAGGCCAGCCGCTGCCGTTCTGCCGCCAACAGCGTCTCCACTTCGGCCAAGGGGGTGCCGGCCCCTACCACCAGCGTCAAGGCGCCGGGTTCATAAAGCTGCACCCCCGAAAGACCCGACATCTCCAGCACAGCCCCTGCGGACGCCCCCAACCGCCGTGTCCCGCCGCCGGTCACCGTCACAGGCGCGCGTGCCGCGAGGATTGCCTCGCGCACCTCGGCTTCATGGATGGGGGGCATCGCTGCTGCTTTCATCTTGGCCTAAATACTCTCGGGGTCCGGGGCGGACAGCCCCGGCGGCTCCGCTTGCGCGACGGGTGGCAGTTGCCGCCAAGGGGAAGACCTTGGCGGGGTTCAAAAGCCATTTCGGGTCAAAGACGTCTTTGACCTGCATCATTTCCTCCAGATCCTGAGGCGTAAATTGCACGCCCATCAGATCGCGCTTTTCGATCCCCACCCCATGTTCGCCCGTCAGGCAGCCGCCGACCTCGACACAGAGCTTCAGGATCTCGGCGCCAAAAGCCTCGCAGCGGGCCAGATCACCGGGGGTATTGGCGTTGTACAGAATCAAGGGGTGCATGTTGCCGTCGCCTGCATGAAACACATTGCCGACAGCCAAGCCGAATTCAGCGCTCATTTCCCCAATGCGGCGCAGGACGTAAGGCAGCGCCGACACCGGGATCGTGCCATCAAGGCACATGTAATCGTTGATCTGCCCCATGGCCCCGAAGGCCGACTTGCGCCCAAGCCAGATGCGCCGGGCTTGATCCTCGTCCGCCGCCTCGCGGAATTCCAAGGGTTGATGAGACAGCGCAATCGCCTTGATCCGGTCCAGTTGTTCGGTGATCTCCGCCTCGGACCCCTCGACCTCGATGATCAACAGCGCCTCGCAATCGGGGTAGCCCGCATGGGCAAAGGCCTCGCAGGCACGGATGCAGGGGCGATCCATGAACTCGATTGCAACGGGCAGGATGCCGGCCTTGATGATGTCAGAAACGCAGGCGCCTGCGACCTCGTTTGATCCAAAGGCGACCAGCACTGGGCGGGCGCCTTCGGGTTTTGGCAAGATGCGCAAGGTGGCTTCGGTTACCACGCCCAATTGCCCTTCGGACCCACAGATGATGCCCAAAAGGTCAAGCCTCCCTGCCTCCATCCAAGGGCCGCCAATTTCGGTCACGGTGCCGTCCATCTGCACCAGCGTCACGCCAAGCAGGTTGTTTGTTGTCACCCCGTATTTCAGGCAATGTGCCCCGCCGGAATTCATCGCGATATTGCCGGCAATCGCGCAGGCAAGCTGGCTGGAGGGGTCGGGGGCGTAGAAAAAGCCCTCCGCCTCAACGGCCGCCGTGACCGCCAGATTGGTGCGGCCCGCCTCGACGCGGATGAAGCGGTTCTCGTAATCGACCTCAAGGACGCGGTTCATCCGGGCGACGCCCAGCACCACACAATCCGCCGTCGGCAGCGCCCCACCCGCCAAGGAGGTGCCCGATCCGCGTGGCACCACCGGCACGCCCATCTGGTGACAAACCTTCAATGCCGCAGAAACCTCATCCGTCGTGCGGGGCAGGATCACAACCAGGGGTTGGCAAACATAGGCCGACAGCGCGTCACATTCGTAGGCGCGGGTTTCTTCGGGCGCGTCGATGACCGCATCGGCCGGCAACACTTGGCGCAACGCCGCCACAAGCGCGGGCTTTTGGCCGATGATAAGCTGGCTCGGGGCAGGCATGTCCATGGCTGGCTCCGCAATTGCGCTGTTTGGTCAAGAAATATAACCAATTTTGCGACTTCACAAGCGCGCGAGCTTGGGCTTGCCCCGAGGCCTCCACCCGTTTTACCTTGTGGTATGGACATGAATCTTCACCTTGGCCCCTTCGGCCTTTCCGACCTTCTGGCTTTGGTGTTCGCCTTGGGGTTGTGGCTAAGTATCGGCCTTCTGGTCGAAAATCCGCCCGCATGGCGTGTGTCAGTGTCAAAACTGATGGAGCGTTACCGCCATGATTGGATGGTCGAGTTCGTCACGCGGCAGCCTCGGATCTTTGATGCGACCATGATCGACAACTTGCGGCAAAGTGTAGCATTCTTTGTCAGCGCCTCGATGATCGCGATTGGCGGCGGGATCGCGATGATCGGCAATCCGGCGATGCTGATGGCGATTGCCCGTGATCTGACGTTGCCGACCGAGATGGCGGGGCTGCAATTGCGGGTTGCGCTGGTGGTGGCCTTTCTTGCCAATGCCTTGCTGAAATTCATCTGGGCGCATCGGCTGTTTGGCTATTGTGCCATCCTGATGGCTGCGGTGCCCAATGATCCCGCCCACCCCGAGGCCCACCATCGGGCCGCGCAGGCGGCCGATATCAACATCACGGCGGCGAAAAGTTTCAACCGCGGACTGCGGTCGATCTACTTCGCTCTGGGGGCGCTGGGTTGGCTGGCAGGCCCCCTTGGGTTAACCGCGGGGGCCGTGGTGATTTCCCTGACGCTGCTCCGCCGCGACTTTGCCTCCACCTCCCGGCAGGTGATGTTGCGGCGCAAGTGATCCTGTTCAGGCGGCTTTGGCGCCCAGTTGCGGATAAAAGCTTGTGCCTTTGACTGCCATCTCGCGCAAAAGCTTGGGTGTGGCAAAGCGGGCGCCAAAGGCTTGCGTCAAACGCTCGCAAATCTCCACCGCTTTTGCGGCCCCGATGATGTCAAGCCAGCCAAACGGTCCGCCCGACCACGGCGCAAAGCCCCAGCCAAGGATGGCACCGACATCGCCTTCGCGGATATCGGTCAGCACGCCTTCCTCCAGCGCGCGCACCGCCTCTAGCACCTGTGCCATCAACAGCCGATGCTGCACGGTCGCCAGATCAGGTTGCGTTTCAGCCACGGGATGGCGCCCGGCAAGCCCATCCCACAACCCTTGGCGTTTGCCTGCTGCGTCATAGGCGTAAAACCCGGCATTGGCCTTTTTGCCCATGCGCCCCTGATCCGCCATCCAGAACAGAACCTCGTCCACGGCACCGTCGGGATAGGCCTCTCCCAGCGCGGCGCGGGTGGCCTTGGCGATCTTCACACCCAGATCAATCGAGGTTTCATCGACGAGTTGCAGCGGCCCCAAAGGCATGCCCACAAGTTTCGCCGCATTTTCCACCAGTGCTGGTTCCACCCCTTCGGCGACCATGCGGATGCCTTCGTTGATGTAAGGGATGATGCAGCGGTTGGCGTAAAAGAAGCGCGCATCATTGACCACGATGGGCGTCTTGCGAATTTGGCGGACGTAATCCAGCGCCTTTGCCACAGCAATATCACCCGTTGCCCGGCCACGGATGATTTCAACCAGCATCATCTTGTCGACCGGGCTAAAGAAATGGATGCCAATGAACTGTTCGGCCCGTTTCGACGCTTTGGCCAAGGACGAAATCGGTAGGGTTGAGGTGTTCGTGGCAAAAATGCAGTCCGCGCCAACCGCGGCCTCGACCTTGCGGGTGACCTCGGCCTTGATGGCGGGGTCTTCGAACACCGCCTCAACGATCAGATCACAGCCCGCGAGCGCAGCATAATCTGTGGTGGCCAGAATGCGGCCCAACACCTCTGCCTTCTGGTCTGCCGTTACCTTTTTGCGGGCGATGCCCTTGTCCAACAGGTCTTCCGAATGGGCCTTGCCCCGGTCGGCCGCCTCTTGGGTGGCGTCGATCAGCACAACCTCGATCCCAGCATTGGCCGAGACATAGGCAATACCCGCCCCCATCATGCCCGCGCCAATGACGCCGATCTTCTTTACGGTCTGGCTGGCCACCTTCGGCCGGTTCGCCCCCTTTTCCAGGGCTTCTTTGTTGATGAAAAGGCTGCGGATCATCGAGGTTGATGAAGGGTTCATCAACAGCGTGGTGAAATGGCGCGCCTCGATCCGGATCGCGGTGTCAAACGGCACCAACGCGCCTTCATACGCCGCCCCCAGCAGTTCTTTTGCCGCGGGATAGACCCCCATCGTCTTGCCGCCCACCATCGCGTTGGCCCCAACAAAGGTCATGAAGCCCGCCGGATGATAGGGGGTGCCGCCGGGCATCTTATAGCCTTTGTCATCCCACGGTTTCACAAGGTCGGTGTCCTTGGCCGACAGCACCCATTCCTTGGCGCGTGAAAGCAGGTCTTCTGGTGCGACGACCTCATCAATCAGCCCCGCGGCCTTGGCGCTCTTGGGATCGGAAAGCTTGCCCTCCAACAAGAAAGGCGCAGCCATCATCACCCCCAGTTTGCGCACCAGACGCGTGGTGCCGCCACCGCCGGGGAAAATGCCGACCAGAATCTCTGGCAGGCCGATCTTGGCCTTTGGGTTGTCGGCGGCAATGATGCGGTGGCAAGCAAGTGGCAGTTCCAACCCGATGCCCAGCGCCGTGCCGGGCAGGGCGGCCACAATCGGCTTGCCGCCCTTTTTGGTCTTCGCATCCATCCCCGCCAGTTCGATCTTGCGCAGCACCTGATGCATGCCCATCACCCCGTCAAAGATACCTTGCGCCCCCCCGGCCCGCATCGCGGCGATGACATTCAGATCCATCCCCCCGGCGAAATCCTTTTTGCCGCTGGTGATGATGATCCCCTTCGCGGCGGGGTCGGCCAAAGCCTGATCCACCTTGGCCGACAGGTCCATGAAGGACGCGGTCGACATCACATTCATCGACTTTGACTTGACGTCCCAAGTCAGGGTGACGACGCCGTCGGCGTCCATCGCATAGGTGAAATCTGTCATGGGGTTTCTCCAGTGGTGCGGGGGCTGCCATCGGCATGGGTGTAGCGCCGAAGCGGGCCGTCTTTATGAGTGATCAGATCGTGATCCGGGTAATGGATGATGTCGGCCTGCCGTCGGGTGCCAATCACCAGATATCGGGCAGGCAGCGCGCTGCGGTTTTCCAGACTGTGGCCAACCGGATGCCCCGCCGGCCAAGCCGCGCAATCGCCGGGGGCGAGCGGCGTTTCGGCGTCTTCGATCAGCACAAGATGCCCTGACAGCACATAGACAAACTCATCTTCTGCTTCGTGCCAATGCCGGAACGATGACCGCGCACCGGGCGGCAATTCTTCGACATGCGCGCCGAATTGCGACAGCCCGCCAGGATCGCCCAACAGCCGATAGCGATAGTCGCCAAGCCCGCCGCCCAAGATGGGGTGGCGATAGTCGCGGGCGGTTTGCCAAGCCAAGGCCTCGTCGCGCAAAATGCCGGGCGGGGTTGGCCCGGCATAGGGCTTGCCCCAGTTCTGTGGCAGGTTCAGCAATTCCTCGGGCAGGTCGCCTTGGCGCAGGATCTGGCCATCGGCGGCGACGACCTGCCATGTGGTCGCGCCATTGATCTGGCGGTGGCCCTCGTCGGGATAATGGCAGATGTCCCCGGCAACCCGGCTGCCAACAATCACATAGTCACAAGGTTCTACGCCCCTGTTGGTCAGGTGATGGCCATTCGCTACCCCGTAGGGCCACGCCACAGCATCGCCGGGGCGAAGGTCTTGCATCCCGGCGTCGTCGCGCAGGGTCAGCGTGCCACGAAGCACATAGATCATCTCGTCTTCGGCCTCATGCCAATGCCGGAACGAGGAAAACGCCCCCGGATCCAACCGGTCGACATAGGCGCCGAATTGCCGCAGCCCACCCGCAACCGACAGATGCCGGGTGTGCAGCCCCTTGGCCCCCGAAACTGGTGCGCGAGTGGGGTCAATTTTCATCTTGGCCCGGCCCAATCTGTGTCATCACGATAGGTGAAGCGCGGCTTGCCACCGTTCATGTGGATCTTCATGTCCACATCGGAATAGCTGGCCACCTCATCCGCAATCTTGGAGCCGATCACCAGAAATCGCGCGGGCCGGTCCGAGCGATTGACGAAATGATGCCCATTGGCGACCCCGGCTTTCCACGCCGCGCAATCGCCGGGGCGCATGGGGGTGTCGCCCTCGTCTTCGATCAGAAATAACTCGCCTTCCAGAACGATGGCGAATTCATCCTCTTTCAAATGCCAATGCCGCAGACTGGCCAGCGCCCCCGGCTCCAACGTCACCAGATTGACGCCGAATTGCGTCAAGCCGCCCGCGTCACCCAGCCGCAGCGATGACCGCCCTGCCATCATCTCGGCATAGGGAGACGGGTAGACAGATCCGGTTTTCACCGGCACCTTCGCAAGATCAATTTTTGGCATGGCCCCCCCTAGCGTTTCAAAAAATCCTGACCCGATCCTGTACCGCCAAGCGCCCAGTCGATATGCGCGGCAAGACTGCGGATTTCGAGGATGCGCCACTGATCGTCTCGCTGCCGGATCAGCATTTCGGATTGGAACGGTTCGGCGATGCGGTTGGCCCGCACCATCATATGCACCCGACACACAATCCGATAGACGCCTGCCCCTTCCTCAATCACGTTGCGGACTTCGCGGAAAATGTCGGTCACACCATGCAGTTTCAGCACCGAATGATAGAGCAGAAAATCCCGGCGCAGCGCAGTTTCGTCCAATAGGACATAGGGGCTTTCTCCCGTTGGAACGATGGTCAAGGGCAGATCAATCACCTCGCGATAGAGGTGAAAATCCCCCGCAAGCAAAGCTGCGGTTAACCGGTCGCCGATACTCGAAAAACCACTGACAGGCATGTTTCACACCCTTTCGATGATGGTCGCTGCCCCCATGCCGCTGGCGATGCACAGCGTTGCCAAACCGGTGGATTTGCCCGTGCGCTCCAATTCGTCCAACAGGGTGCCGATGATGATGGCCCCCGTCGCGCCCAAAGGATGGCCCATGGCAATTGCGCCGCCGTTCACGTTGACGCGGGCCGGATCGACGCCAAAGGCCTGCTGAAACCGCAAGACGACCGAGGCGAAAGCCTCATTCACTTCAAACAGATCAATGTCGCCAATCACCATGCCGCTGTCGCGCAAGATTTTTTCAGTTACAGGAACCGGCCCGGTCAGCATGATTGTCGGATCGGTGCCGATCTTTGCCGTGGCCCGTATCCGCGCGCGGGGTTTCAACCCTTGGGCACGGCCAAATTCGGCATTGCCAATCAGCAGCGCCGCCGCACCGTCGACAATACCAGACGAGTTTCCGGCATGGTGGATATGCTCTACCCGCTCCAGATGCGGGTATTTCATCAAGGCGATCTTGTCGAAGCCCGGCATCCCCTCGCCCATATCTTTGAACGCGGGTTTCAAGGCTGCCAAGGTGGTCAGATCGGTGCTGGGGCGCATATACTCGTCATGCGCCAGAATGGTCAGCCCGTTGCGATCGGTGACAGGCACGATGGAGCGGGCAAAGCGGTTTTCGGCCCAAGCCACTGCGGCGCGGCGCTGGCTTTCCACCGCCAAGGCGTCGGCCATGTCACGGGTAAAGCCGTATTCGGTGGCAATGATATCTGCCGAAATCCCCTGCGGCACGAAGTAGGTTTTCATGGCAAGGCTTGGATCAACCGCAATCGCGGCGCCATCGCTGCCCATGGCAACGCGCCCCATCATTTCAACGCCCCCCGCGATATAGGCCTGACCCGCCCCACCTTTTACCTGATTGGCGGCCAGATTGACCGCCTCCATGCCACTTGCGCAGAACCGGTTGATGGCAAGACCTGGGATTGATTGATCAAGGTCCGACAAGAGAACCGCAGACCGAGCAAGACAGCCGCCTTGTTCGCCCACTTGGGTCACATTGCCCCAAATCACATCTTCAACCGCATGACCATCAAGCCCATTGCGGGCTTTCACCGCGTTCAGGACACCTGCCGACAAGGCGACCGAGGACACTTCATGCAGCGCCCCGTCCGGGCGGCCCTTGCCGCGCGGGGTGCGAACGGCGTCGTAGATATAAGCATCGGTCATCAAGGTTGCTCCAAGCTCGGGTCGGGGGCGCACGTGGGGCCAGTTGCGGCGAGTCTTTTGGGCCATGATCGGCCTTGGCCGACCCACAGGCAATGCTTCCGCTGCGTCATGGCCTGTGGCCCACTGGAAAATGCGGAACAGATCATTCTGCGGCACCCACGAATGCGCGTGGCAGAAGATCATAAGGATGCACCCAGCCGGGCAGGGCTGCGATGCGGTTCAGCCACTGATCCACGGCGGGCCAGTCAGCGCGGGAAAAGCCAAAAGGTTCCGGGTAGTAAAGGTACGAACAACACGAAAAATCTGCGATGCTCGGGCCTTGGCCCACGATCCAATCGCGCGCCTCAAGGTGGCGGTTCAACACGCTATAGGCTGCCTTCAACCTCCCTTGCAGAAACGGAACGACGCCCGCCGGGCGCTTTGCCTCGGGCAGGAAATTCGCCAGAAATCGCGCGGTGCCAATCTGGGTCGAAAGCTTGTGATTGTCCCACAAAATCCAGCGCCAGATCTCGCGTGCCTCTGCCGCCGTCGCGCCGCCAAACCGCCCGGTCTTTTGCGCCAAATGGTCAAGGATCATCCCCGATTGAGTCAAAACCTGAGCGCCATCGACCAACACCGGCACCTCGCCCATTTCATTCAAGCGCAGGAACTCCGGGCTGCGCGCCTCGCCCTTGAAGAAATCGACAAAGCGCAAGTCCCAAGGCGTCGCCGTCGCTTGCAACATCAGCGCAACCTTGTAGGCATTGCCACTTTCGCCAAACCCGTAAAGCGTGACCGTCATCGCCGTCTCTCCACTCCCGTTCCGCCCCGGCCAGCCCCCGGGGGCGCTTCGCCCCCCGGTCCCCCGAGAGTATTTCCACCAAGATGAAAAGGATTGGTTAACCCTTTTCTGTCAAACTCATCATGTGGCACAGGCTGGAGAGCCGATGGCCACCCAAGGTGAAACCCCATCCCGACAACCGGATAGCCAAGCCGGGTTCTCGGGGTGGGGCCATTTGGCTTTCATCTTGGCCAAAATACTCCCGCCGGAGGCATCCACCCGTTCCCCTTGCGCGCCTTATCCCTTTCGCTCGTCCAACTCAGCATTGAACAGCCTGAGACGGTGGGTCAGGTTGTCCTTGTCGGTCACGCTATCGAAATGTTCGAACAGAAACGACAGCGCCTCGCCTTCATCCAGTCCCGCCTCGGTCGAGAAGCGCTTCAGGCGGCGATAGCCGTCTTCGGTCATCGCGACAGGAAAGCGGCGGGTCAGGCGGAAACGTTTGGGCATTGGGCACCTCGTAATGGACAGGGCCGGAATTCGTGCGGAAATCCGGTTTTGCAGCTTAGAATGCCTCTGCCGTCAAGGCCATCACCGGATCGGCACCGCTTTCGATGCGGGCCAGATGCATGGCGCAGGCTGGCAATTGGCGGGCCATGTAATAGCGGCCAGTGGCGATTTTGGCGTTGAGGAAGGTGTCATCGCCGCCGCCTGTGTCCAATGCCGTAAAGGCGGCCTTTGCCATGCGGGTCCACATCAGACCCATGCAGACATGGCCCATCAACAGCATGAAATCATACGACCCGGCCAGCGCTGCGTTGGGCGTTTTCATGCCATTTTGCATGAAAAACATGCCTGCCGCCTGCATGGCTTTCGACGCCTGTTTCAATGGATCGGTGAAAGGCGCCATGCGAGGCTCATCGTCATGGGCCTTGCATTCGGCTTTCACCATTTCAAAGAAGGCCATCACATGTTTGCCGCCATCGGCCGTGAGCTTGCGGCCCACCAAATCCAGCGCCTGCACACCGTTTGCGCCTTCGTAAATCTGCGCGATGCGGGCGTCGCGGACGAATTGGCTCATGCCATTGTCCTCAATATAGCCGTGCCCGCCCCAGATTTGTTGGGCCTGCACGGCCATCTCAAAGCCGCGGTCGGTCTGAAAGCCCTTGATGACCGGGATCATCAAGGACACCAGCCCATCCGCCGCAGCATCGCCCGTGCGATTTGCCTGATCGATCAGACTGGCTGCCCAGAAGGTCAAGGCGCGGGCGCCTTCGACAAAGGATTTTTGGTCCATCAGATTGCGGCGAATGTCGGGATGTACGATCAGCGGATCCGCCGGACCCGAGGGGTTTTCCGCCCCGGTGATCGCTCGGCCCTGAAGACGGTCCTTGGCATAAGCCAGCGCGTTTTGGTAGGCGGTCTCGGCCACAGCATAGCCTTGCAGGCCGACGCCCAGCCGCGCCTCGTTCATCATGGTGAACATGGCGCGCATGCCCTTGTGCAGATCGCCCAACAGGAACCCGGTCGCCCCGTCATAGTTCATCACGCAGGTGGCATTGCCGTGGATGCCCATCTTGTGTTCCACCTTGCCCACCGCAAGAGTGTTGCGCGCGCCAAGGCTGCCGTCGGCCTTGACCAGAAATTTTGGCACGATGAAGAGCGAGATGCCCTTTGTCCCCTCGCCCCCGCCCGGCGCTTTTGCCAGCACCAGATGGATGATGTTGTCAGCCAAATCATGTTCACCGGCCGAGATGAAGATTTTGGTTCCGGTGATCCGGTAAGAGCCATCCGCTTGCGGTTCGGCCTTGGTACGCATCAGCCCCAGATCGGTGCCGCAATGCGGTTCGGTCAGGTTCATGGTGCCGGTCCAGTTGCAGGTCACCATCTTGGGCAGATACAGCGCCTTTTGCTCTGCGGTGCCGTGGGTATGGATCGCCGAATAGGCCCCATGGGTCAGCCCCTGATACATGTTGAAGGCCATATTGGCCGAAACCATGATTTCACCCACGGCCGTACCCATCAGGTAGGGCAGGCCTTGCCCGCCAAACGCGGGGTCGCAATCCAGCGCCGTCCAGCCGCCCGTTCGCAACTGATCAAAAGCCGCCTTGAAACCCGAAGGCGTGCGCACAACGCCGTTTTCCAACACGCAGCCTTCGTGATCGCCGACCGTGTTCAGCGGTGCCAGAACGTCAGAGGCCAGCTTGCCCGCTTCTTCCAGCACGGCGTCGGTAAAGCTGCGGTCCAGATCTGCATAGCCGGGAATGTCACGAGTGGAGGCGTTCAGCACATCATGCAGCACAAAGGCCATATCTTTCAGCGGGGCGGTGTAGGTGGTCATTGCGCACTCCCTTCTTGTGTCGGTGGGGTGTTGAAGGCGGCAATCATCTTCTCGCCCTCGGCCAGCTGGGTTTTCAGATCGGCAATGGCCAGATCCAGTTCGGCGCGCTGGGCTTCCATCTGCGCCAATCGGTCTTTGGCAATCTCAAGCGTGCGCAAGAGCTGCGCCTGATTGCTGCCGTCGCGCTCATACATGGCCAGAAGCTGACGGATATCTTCAAGGCTGAAGCCAAAGCGCTTGCCCCGCAAGATCAGGGTCAGCCGCGCCCTGTCGGCCCGGGTGAAAAGCCGTCGCGTGCCAAGGCGGATCGGGAATAAAAGCTCTTTCGCTTCATAAAAGCGCAAGGTGCGGGGGGTGACGTCAAAGGCGTCACACATCTGTCGGATGGAGAGAGTATCGAGGCTGTCGGTCATGCTCATACATTCACGCGGTGTTCGGCCCAATATGGGGGGCGCGTGCGTATGATAGTAGCGTGCTTTACGTTAACGTAAATGTAACGTCACGTCAGTTTGCCGCGTGACGTTGGGTTCGCTCCAATCGGGATGCGGCGGCCTTGCGGGCAAAGCCGCCGCGATGAAGATTACTTCAACTTGATGCAGAAATGTTTGCGAACCGGCTTTTCAATTTTCCAGGTGCCTTTGAAGCCCGGTTCCACCACAAAACCATCGCCCGGGTGCAAGGTGACCGCCGCGCCACCATCGGGGGTGATGGTGATCTGGCCGTCGATCAGGTGGACGAATTCGTAGAATTTATAGGCCGCATGCCAGGTGCCCAGCGTCGCCTCCCACGTGCCGCTGATGACCGAACCATCGATCGAGGTATGCTGCACCCAGGTTTTCATCGTGGGCGTGCCCTCGATCTTGGTCCAACCTTCAAGGTCGGTCGTCATCGGCTCGGGGCCGGGGGCGGGGAAGCGGAAAACCATATCGGTCATGTCGGTCCTCATAGGGTCAGGGTTTGGGGGTCAGGGTTTGGCCCAGTGGTAGGCGGCGATGGCGGTGGTTGCAAGCGCTGCGGGATTTTGGTTTCTGTGCGCGGAAACCAAAGGGGGATTTCATGCTGATCCGTGAAGCCAAGGCGTCTGACGCCGCGCATCTGGTGCGCTTTATCAACATGGCGGCGGATGATCTGCCTTTGCATTTCTGGCGCAAATCGGTTGGGCCAGATGGCGATGCGCTGGCCTATGGTATGGAACGCGCCGCGCGCGAGGCGGGCAGTTTTTCATACCGCAACGCATGGCTGGCCGAGGTCGATGGCGCGGTTGTCGCTTGTCTTCTGGGCTATCCGGCCGAGGATGAGCCAAGCCCCATCGCCGCTGACACGCCGCCGATCTTTGTGCCGCTCTTGGAGTTGGAGGCGATGGCGCCGGGGTCGTGGTATCTCAATGTCCTTGCCACCTATGACGGCGCGCGTGGCAAGGGTCGCGGTTCTGCGCTTTTGGTCAAGGCCGAGGAGATCACCCGCGCACAGGGCCGCAAGACCATCAGCCTGATCACCGCCGACACCCATCTTGATGCCCAGCGGCTTTATGCGGCCAAAGGCTATAGCGAAGTCGCCCGCCGTCCCGTGGTGAAAGGCGATTGGCAGGTCGATGCGTCAGAGTGGATATTGATGACCAAGACACTGGCCTGAGCCCTCGTCGTCGACTTCGTCGCTCCTCGTAGACATCACGACGAGAAGCCGAAGGCGACCGAGGAGGGACGATCAGGCGATCACCTCGAACCGGTCCACATCCACCATGCCGTGATCGGTGATCTTCAGATGCGGGATCACCGGCAGGGCAAGGAAGGCGAGTTGCAAGAAGGGCTCTTCCAGCACCACGCCCAAGGATTTCGCTGCGGCCCGCAGCGCGACCATATCATGGTGAACCTGCTCAAAGGGCTGCAAGCTCATCAAACCTGCCACGGGGAGCGCCAGCTCAGCCAGAACGCGGCCGCCTTCCGCCACGACAAAACCGCCCTCAATCTCGCCCAACCGGTTCGCCGCCAGCGCCATGTCGGCGTAATCCGCGCCGACAACGGCGATGTTGTGGTGATCGTGACAAACGGTTGAGGCGATTGCCCCGCGTTTCAACCCAAAGCCCTGCACAAAGCCGGTCGCGCGGTTGCCGTTCACCCCATGACGCTCGATCACCGCGATGCGGATCAGGTCGCGGGCAAGGTCGGGTTTTTTGTCCCCATCCTCTGGGGCGATGTCAAAGGTCAGATGCGGTGTGATGATCTTGCCCGGCACGATGCCGATGACCGGGGTTTCCACCCGGTTGCCGCCTGCGCGGAAATGATGCGGCTCGACCTTTGGGGCTTTCACCGAATGGCGGGCGACGGGGGGGATCGTCGGGCGCGCGGCAAAGGCGGCATCGGTCACCACGACGCCACCGGCAAAAACCGCCGACACATGGCAGCCGTCCAGACTGTCGATCACCGCAATATCCGCCCGCTTGCCCGGCGCGATCAGGCCGCGATCTTTCAGGCCAAAGGCCTCTGCCGCCGAAAGGCTGGCTGCCCGATAGACGGCCAGCGGTTCGGCCCCCAGGGCAATTGCGGTGCGGATGATCCAGTCCAGATGCCCGTGTTCCGCAATGTCCAAAGGGTTGCGGTCATCTGTACACAGGCACAGATAGGGCGCGTGCCGCTCGGTCAAAAGCCCCACCAGCGCATGCAGGTCTTTTGACACAGACCCTTCGCGGATCAGAACCCTCATCCCCTTGCGCAGCTTCTCCAGCCCTTCGTCATAGGTGGTTGCCTCATGCTCGGTGCGGATGCCCGCGGCGATATAGCCGTTCAGATCATTGCCGCGCAGCAAGGGCGCGTGGCCATCAATGTGACGCCCGGCCCAAGCCTGCAATTTGTCCATGCAGCCGGGGTCTTTCATCAAAACACCGGGGTAGTTCATGAATTCCGCCAGACCGATCACCCGGGGATGATCCCGCAAGGGGATCAGATCCTCCGCCATCAGCCGCGCGCCCGTGGTTTCCATATGGGTCGACGGCACGCAAGACGACAGCTGCACCCGGATGTCCATCAGCGTGAGCGCCGAGGCCTTAAGGAAATACCTGATCCCCTCCAGCCCGCAGACATTGGCGATTTCATGCGGATCGCAGATCGCGGTCGTTACCCCGCGCGGGGTGACACAGCGGTCAAATTCAAACGGGGTGACCAGCGAGGATTCGATATGCAGATGGGTGTCGATGAAACCCGGAACCAGCACCTTGCCGGACAGGTCAATCTCGCGCTGGCCCGTGTAGCTGCCGAACACCCCCACAATGGTGTCACCGCAGATCGCCACATCGGTTTCCACCAAGGTGCCAGTGACAAGATCAAAGACCCGCGCGCCCTTTAGCACCAGATCGGCGGGCGTCAGGCCGCGGCCTTGGTCGATGCGGTCGGCAAGCGGGGCACTTGAAACAATGTGGGGCATGGCGGGTTCCTTTTGCACAGGGAACATCAAGCTTGGATGTGTCGCAAGCCGGGAATTGCCGCAATCGCTTGCAGCCTTGGCCAAAGGATGAAACACCAAAGCCAAGGAGACCCCACATGCGACCGTTGCGCGGCATTGGCCTGAAACTTGGCTCGGTTCTGGTGTTCATCGTGATGTCGTCGATGATCAAGACCACGGCGGCGCATGTGCCCGCCGGGCAGGCGGTGTTTTTCCGATCCGCTTTTGCCATTCCGGTGATCGTGGTCTGGCTGTTCCTGCGGCGAGAGTTGGCGACCGGGTTCAAGGCAAAGAACCCCATCGGCCATGTCTGGCGCGGGCTGATGGGGACGCTGGCGATGGGCTTGGGCTTTGCCGGTCTTGGTTATCTGCCGCTGCCCGAGGTCACCGCCATTGGGTATGCTGCGCCCCTGCTGGTCGTTGTTTTCGCCGCGATGTTTCTGGGCGAGGAGGTGCGGCTGTTCCGCCTTGGCTCGGTCGCATTGGGATTGACCGGCGTGTTGATCGTGCTGGCGCCGCGCCTGACCGTGCTGACCGGCGAGGCGGCCGGGCACCGCGAGGCCTTTGGCGCGATGCTGGTGTTGGGCGGCGCCGTCTTTGCCGCCTTGGCGCAGGTCTTTGTCCGCAAACTGGTCAACAGCGAAAACACCTCTGCCATTGTGTTCTGGTTTTCGCTGACGGCCACGGTGCTGTCTTTGGCCACCATTCCCTTTGGCTGGGTCATCCCCAGCCCGCGCGAGGCCGCTACCTTGATCGGGGCTGGGCTGCTCGGCGGGGTGGGGCAGATTTTGCTGACCTCCAGCTACCGCGAGGCGGACGCCTCCTTGGTGGCGCCGTTCGACTATGCCTCGATGCTGTTTGCGCTTTTGATCGGGTATTTCGTCTTTGCCGAAGTGCCGACATGGACGATGCTGGGCGGGGCGGCGCTGGTCATATCTGCGGGTATTCTCATCATCTGGCGTGAACGGCGGTTGGGGTTGGAGCGGTCACGGGGCCGCAAGGCGATGACCCCGCAGGGTTAAGCCGGAAAATCTTTGGGAATCTGGCCTGACCCATCGGTGCAAACTGGATTTGACAAGGCCCGGAAACAGGCGCAAGTCTTGGGAAAGCAGGCCCTTTTCATCCCCCAGATCCCGATCCGATGTTCCAACTGTACCTCCCCATCGCCGAGGTCTCGGTCAACGCCATCCTTCTTTTGGGGATTGGCGGCATTGTGGGTTTTTTGTCGGGCATGTTCGGGGTTGGTGGCGGCTTTCTGATAACGCCGTTCCTGCTGTTCATCGGGGTGCCCCCCGGCATTGCGGTGGCCACCGGGGCCAATCAGGTGGTGGCCTCGTCGATTTCGGGTGTTCTGGCGCAACTGAAGCGTAAGGCGGTCGATTTCCGCATGGGGCTGGTGCTGATGATCGGCGGTCTGATCGGGTCGTGGTCAGGCGTGCAGGTGTTTTCCTATATGTCCTCTCTGGGTCAGGTCGATCTGTTCGTGCAGCTGTCCTATGTGCTGTTTCTGGGCCTGATCGGCGCGATGATGTTTGCCGAAAGCGCCCGCGCCCTGCTGCGCGCGCGGCGGCATGGCGGCGCTGCCCCGGTGCGGCGCGCCCATATTCATACTTGGGTGCATGGCTTGCCCTTCAAGATGAAGTTCCGCGCTTCGGGCCTATATATTTCGGTGCTGCCGCCCTTGGGTGTTGGGGCGCTGGTGGGCTTTTTGGCTGGTATCATGGGGGTGGGCGGCGGATTCATTCTGGTTCCGGCGATGATCTACATCCTTGGCATGCCGACCAAGGTGGTGATCGGAACCTCGCTGTTTCAGATCATTTTCGTCACTGGTTTCACCACGGTTGTGCATGCGGTCAACAGCCATACCGTCGACATGATGCTGGCACTTTTGCTGATTGCGGGTGGCGTGGTTGGCGCGCAGATCGGCACGCTTGTCGGCGTCAAACTGCGGGCCGAGCAGCTGCGCATCCTGCTGGCCGTAATGGTTCTGGCGGTCGCGATCAAGATTGCCTTTGATCTGCTGTTGCAACCGGCCGAGCTGTTTTCGGTTGCGCCCTTGGTGCTGCCATGATCCGCGCGGTCCTGCTGGCCCTTTTGCTGCCCACGGCCGTTCTGGCCGAGGGCGAGGAAATCGTCTCGGGCCTGTCGCAAAACCGTGTGGAGATTACCGCGAACTTCGACGGCTCTGAGATCCTGATCTATGGCGCTGTCAAGCGCGAGGCCCCGGCCCCGACCGGCGCGCCGCTGCAAGTCATCATCACGGTTGAAGGCCCCTCGACCCCGCTGGTGATCCGCCGCAAGGAACGTCGGGCCGGCATCTGGGTGAACACCTCGGCGATTACGGTGGATGCCGCGCCATCGTTCTATGCGGTTTCCACGACGGGGCCGATCGACAAGATCCTCTCTGGCACGGATGATCTGCGCTACAAGATCACTTTGCCGCATGCCATTCGCGCCGTCGGCTCCGCCTCGGAGGCAAGCGGGTCGAAAGAGTTCATTGACGCGCTAGAGCGAATCCGCCGCGAGGATCAAAGCTATCGCTTACTGGAAAACCGGGTGCAGCTGGTCGATGAAACCCTGTTTCGCACCGATGTTGCCCTGCCGGCGAACCTGACCGAAGGCAATTATATGGTGCGCATGTTCATCACGCGCGGCGGTCGGGTGATCGACAGCATGGAGCGGGTCATCGGTGTGCGTAAGACCGGGTTGGAGCGGACACTTTACATCATGGCTCATGAACAACCCTTGCTTTACGGGGTGATCTCGCTGGCGCTTGCGGCGGTGGCGGGCTGGGCGGCCTCGGCGGGCTTCCGTCTGTTGCGGCGTTAAGCCGGGGCGTTCACGAGCCTTGGCCGATCACCCGCGGATAGGCGTGCCACATGGTCAGCCCCCGTGTCGCGTTCAGCACCATCAGCGCCGCCCATAGCCCGTGATTTCCCAACAAAGGGATCAGCACGGCAAGAGCCGCCGCATAGACTGCGACTGACAGTGCCATGGTGCGCAGCATGGCGCGGGTTTGCAGGGCGCCAATGAAAATGCCGTCGAAGATCCAGCTTGCCACCCCGATCAGCGGCGCAAGGGCCAGCCAAGGCAGGAAGTGACGCGCATCCAGCCGAACCTCGGGCGCGGTGGTCATCAGATCAATGATCGCCCCACCCACCGCGGCGTAGATCAGCGCCAAAATGGCCGCCCCGCCAAAGCCCCATTGCATCGCAATGCGCCCGGCGCGGCGGACATCGGTCATGGCGCGCGCACCAATGGCTTGCCCGACAAGCGTTTCGGCCGCGATGGCAAAGCCATCCAGCGCATAGGCCGTGATTTCCAGAAACTGCATCAACACCTGATTGGCCGCCAGTGTCACATCTCCGAACCGCGCGCCCAGAAAGACAAAGCTGGTGAACGACAGTTGCAACAGGATCGTGCGGCCCATGATGTCGCGGCTGGCGGTGAACATGCGCGACAGCGCAGCGCGGTCAGAAAGCCGTGCCATGCCGGCCCGCAAGACCGCCGGGGCCAGCGCATCGCGCGCAAGCCACAAGGCCAGAAGAAGACCTGTCATCTCGGCGATCAAGGTGGCCGCGGCGACGCCTTCGATGCCCCAGCCCATATGCAACACCACCCAAAGCGCGAGGACGATGTTCAACCCGTTCTGCCACAGTTGCAGGATAAGAACGCCCTTGGTCCGCTCGACCCCGATCAACCAACCGGTCAGCGCATAAAGCGCAATAGTTGCAGGTGCGCCCCAGATGCGGATGGCAAGATAGGTCTTGGCCAACCCTTCGACCTCTGCGCTGGCGGGGGCGATGGCAAAGGCGGCGGCAAAGAGCGGCGCTTGCAGCAGGATCAGCGCCGCCCCAGCCAGCAGGGCGACCACCAGCGCACGCAGCAACACGGCAGAGCGTTCGGCGGCATCCCGCGCGCCTTCGGCCTGTGCCGCAAGGCCCGAAGTCGACATACGCAGAAAGCCGAATGCCCAATAAAGCGTGGCCAGAACCACCGCGCCCATACCCACCGCACCCAAAGGGGCGGCTTGGCCAAGCTGACCGATGACGGCGGTATCCACCGCCCCCAAAAGCGGCACCGTGGCATTGGACAGCACAACCGGCACGGCGATGCGGGCCACGCGGGCATGGGTGATCGCGGGGGGCGCTGTTGCGGTCATGGTGCCTCGGGCATCAGGAAATGGACGACGGCGCTGGCAAAGGGCTTGTCGCGGGCGTCTTGCCAGCTTTCAACATGGACAGAGGCATAGCGCCGACCAGACCGGTTGATCCTCGCCGTGGCGAAGCAATCCTTGGCCTGACCTGCCCGCAGATAATCCACGGTAAAATCAATGGTTTTTGGCAAAGGGGGCAGATGGCCCGGCGTCACGGCGTCAGGGGTCATCCGCCCGGCTGACAGATCTTCCCAAAGCGTGGACCAGCTTAACTCGATGATTGCCGCCACCTCCCGAAAGGCCGCCGTCACCCCGCCATGCAGCGCCGGGATCACGGGGTTGCCAATCAGCATCGGCTGAAATGGCAGATGGGCGGTGATCTCATCCCCCTGCCGATCAAACCGGATCCCCAGAAAACGGATGTAAGGCACAGCCCCCACCAGCCAAGCCAAAGCCTCATCGCGGTTTTGATAGGCGCTCATGGTTTTGCCCCCACGGGAACAGAGGCCGGACGGTCCAGCGTGAAGGCCCCGGTCCCCATGGCCACCGGGCGGCTTTCATCCTCATCCGTCGCGATGACCCGGATAAAGGCGACCGAGCGGGTGACATGATGGCATTCCGCCCGTGCCGTGATGGCTTGGCCGGGGGTCGCTGGGCGAAAATAATCAATCCGCAAATCAAGTGTCGCCGTCGAGGTCGGGGCGGCCGGATGACACATGACCGAAGCCCCCGATGCTGTATCCATCAGGGCCGAAATCGCCCCGCCATGCAGCACACCCGTTGCCGGGTCGCCGACCAGTCGGGGATCGTAGGGCATGGTGATGGTCGCATGGCCGTTTTCCAGCCGGGTGATCTCCAGCCCCAATTCTCGTGCATGGGGCAGGGCGGCCATGAATTGGCGGGCAAAGGGCAGGGGAGCTGGCTTTTCGGGGGGCATGGGCAGGTCTTTCGCTTCTGCGGCTATCCTTTCCCGCCCCTGCCGCCTGCGCAACCCCTGACGATGGAAATCCCATTGCGCCATTCTTGCGCGGGAGCCGCCTTTGCTTCTAGGTATAGTCCACAGGAGAGGCCCATGACCGACACCCGCCTGAGCTTCAAGGAAATGTGCGCCATGTTCGAGGTGACGCCCCGAACCCTGCGCTATTACGAGTACATCGAACTTCTTGCCCCGGAAAAAGAGGGCCGCGCCCGGTTTTATGGCGCACGCGAAGTGGCGCGAATGAAGCTGATTTTGCGCGGACGGCGCTTTGGCTTTTCGCTGGAAGAAATCCGTCAATGGTTGCTCATCTACGGCAAGACGGGTGAAAAACAGCAATTGCAACAGTGGATTGACCTTGCAGACCGCCAATTGGTCGCGCTGGAAAAGCAACGGGCCGAGTTGGAGGCCGCCATGGATGACCTGAAAGCGTTGCGCGCAACGGCGGCCGCAGAAATCTCCAAAGGCTAAGGGCGCGCCGGTCGCTTCGCCCGTCGGCTTTCGTGGCGAAAATCGCATAACTCATGGCGAAAACGGAACGGGTTTTCGTCGGGCTTCTCGTAAGGTCACATCAGAACAGGAGGGTTGCCCATGCGCTATTCAGGCTTTCGCGTCATTGCCGAGGCATTGACCGGGCACAAAGGGTGGAAGCCCGTCTGGCGCGACCCGGCGCCCAAGGCCGACTATGATTACATCATCGTTGGCGGTGGCGGGCATGGGCTGGCGACGGCCTATTATCTGGCCAAGGAATTCAAGCAGGCGCGCATTGCCGTTGTGGAAAAAGGCTATCTCGGTGGCGGGAACGTCGGGCGGAACACCACGATCATCCGCTCGAACTATCTTCTCGATGGCAACGAGCCGTTTTATGAATTCTCGCTGAAACTGTGGGAAGGGTTGGAGCAGGACTTCAACTATAACGCCATGGTGTCGCAGCGCGGGATCATAAACCTGATCCATACCGATGCGCAGCGCGATGCCTTCACCCGGCGCGGCAACGGCATGATCCTGAACGGCGCGGATGCGGAACTTTTGAGCCGCGATCAGGTTCGGGCCATGTATCCGTTCCTGAATTTCGACAACGCCCGCTTCCCGATCAAGGGCGCCCTGATGCAGCGCCGGGGCGGTACGGTGCGCCACGATGCGGTGGCGTGGGGCTATGCGCGCGGGGCCGATCTGCGCGGCGTCGATCTGATTCAGAACTGCGAAGTGACGGGGATGCGGATTGAAAATGGCCGCATCAAAGGGGTGGAAACCACCCGCGGCTTCATTGGTGCCAAGAAGGTTGGCGTTGCCGTCGCCGGATCGTCGTCCAAGGTGATGGCCCATGCGGGTATGCGTCTGCCGATTGAAAGCCATGTCTTGCAGGCCTTTGTGTCCGAGGGGCTGAAGCCCTTTATCGACGGGGTGATGACCTTTGGCGCGGGGCATTTCTATGTCAGCCAATCCGACAAGGGCGGCTTGGTCTTTGGTGGCGACATTGACGGCTACAACTCCTATGCCCAACGCGGCAACCTGCCGGTGATCGAAGATGTCGCCGAAGGCGGCATGGCCCTAATGCCCGCGATTGGCCGGGCGCGTCTCCTCCGCACTTGGGGCGGGATCATGGACATGTCGATGGATGGCAGCCCGATCATCGACAAGACCGGGGTCGAGGGTCTCTATTTCAACGGCGGCTGGTGCTATGGCGGGTTCAAGGCGACCCCGGCGAGCGGCTGGTGTTTCGCGCACCTGCTGGCCAAGGACGAACCGCACAAGACCGCCACGGCCTACCGGTTTGATCGCTTCCTCAAGGGGTTGATGATCGACGAAAAGGGCCAGGGC
>JACCDN010048078.1_pt1 | contig 35229 bp, 38 predicted proteins | sample 7441691 | NCBI WGS metagenome assembly JACCDN01 (sample SAMN15323439, study PRJNA562643) | freshwater metagenome | isolation source: river surface water | place: USA:Blue River Watershed | collected 2017-08-16
CCGACGGTGCTGCTGAGACCTTGGCAAACCATGCCGAGCGAGTCGCCCACCAAGATGCATTCCACACCGGCGGCATCGGCCACGGCGGCAAAGGTGGCGTCGTAGGCGGTGAGCATGGTGATTTTTTCGCCACGTGCACGCAGCTCGTTGAGGCGGGGCAAACTGATGGGTTTGCGAGCCGCTACGGGGGAAGCGGGGGGCAAAGTGCCGTAGGGCGAAGCGTTGGAGTTGCTCATAGAACGGTGTGGCGTAACGCCAGTCCTGTGTTGCCTTGAAGGTTTGGAGTTTACGTGGGTCCGCTTATGTGGGGGTATAGGCCAAACGCACGTAAATCGGCGCAAAAGCCTCGGCTTGCGTGATTTCAATCAATGTTTCTTTGCCCAGCTCCAGCAAGGCAATGAAGGTGACCACCAAGACGGGCACGCCTTCTGCAGGATCAAAGAGTTTTTCAAACTCGACAAAACGTTGGCCTTGGAGCTTGCGCAGCACAATGCTCATGTGTTCGCGCACGGATAGCTCTTCGCGGCTGATTTTGTGGTGTTGCACCAGTTTGGCTCGCTTCAAGATGTCTGCCCATGCTTGCTGCAGCTCCACCACATGCACATCGGGGAAGCGAGGTTGCAACGATTGCTCGATGTAGACCTGTGCACGCAAGAAATCGCGACCAAATTGCGGCACTTCGTTGAGCATGGCGGCAGCCAGCTTCATCTGTTCGTATTCGAGCAGGCGGCGTACCAGCTCGGCGCGCGGGTCTTCCGGTTCCTGGCCTTCAGCCACTTTCTTGGGGGGCAGCAGCATGCGTGATTTGATTTCAATCAGCATCGCGGCCATCAGCAGGTACTCGGCCGCCAGCTCTAGGTTGCGGCTGCGGATTTCATCGACATAGCTCAGGTACTGGCGCGTGAGCGCCGCCATGGGGATGTCGAGGATGTTGAAGTTTTGCTTGCGGATAAGGTACAGCAGCAAGTCGAGCGGGCCTTGGAAAGCCTCAAGAAAAACTTCGAGTGCGTCTGGCGGAATGTACAAATCCTGCGGCATGGCAAACAACGGCTCGCCATAGAGGCGGGCCACGGCCACGTTGTCAATCACCTCAGGCATGGCAGAGGCGGTGGTTGCCTCGTCGCTAGGCAGGGTGGGGTCGGCAGGATGCACGAAAGATTACGCGTTTGTTTGGTACACGTAGGGCTTTTGAGCCACGCGGCCAGCTTGAAGGTCTTGCTGAATTTCGGTGTTCACTTGCTTGTCCCAAAGCAGGGCGCGACCTTGACGCTGACTTTTTTCGAGCTGAGGATTTTTGACCTTGAGCGATTCAATGAATTGAGTGGCTTCAGAGGTGTAGTGATCGCGTTGAAAAATCGACATGGCGGTGTTCCTGATTGAATTTGTGAGATTGCGAAGATTTTAACGACCGAGGGCTGCTGACAAGCCTTGGGCCAAATCAGGCTGCAAGTCTTGCTCAGGCAGCTGTTGGAGCAGACCACAGCGTTGCAACATTTCCAGCGGTTGATGCGCCAAACCGCACACGACCAAGCGCACTTGTTTTTTGCGGCAGTTGCGGGCCAGTGACATGAGCGAGTCAGCGCCCGAGGTGTCGATGTAAATCAGATTTTTCAGATCCAGCACCAAAACTTGTTCGGGCAGATTGGCTTCCATGTCTTCCACCAACTTCACCGCACCAAAGAACAGCGCGCCGTACAAGCGATGCGCCTGCACCTTGGCTTCATGACTTGCCAGTTCAGGATGGCTATCAGCCAGCACCTGCTCAGCACGGCTCAGGCTAGAGATGCGGTAGATGAAGGTCAAGCACGCGGCAATGAGGCCCACTTCCACAGCCACTGTCAAATCGACGATGACGGTGAGCGCGAACACCAGCAAGAGTGTGACGCGGTAGGTCATGCGGAACTGACGCAGGTGCACAAACTCGCGCCATTCGCCCATATTCCAAGCCACAAACATCAAAATGGCTGACAGCGCGGCCAACGGCACATCGCCCGCCAGTGGCGCGGCCACCAACATGACGACCAAGAGCGTGAGCGCGTGCACCATGCCTGCGATGGGCGTGTGTCCGCCGTTTTTGACGTTGGTCACGGTGCGGGCAATCGTGCCAGTGGCGGGCATACCGCCAAAGAATGGGGTGATGAGGTTGGCCACACCTTGTGCCATCAACTCTTGGTTGGCATCGTGACGGTCGCCGTAGGGGCCGTCGCCCATCATTTGGTCTGCGATGCGGGCGCACAAGAGCGATTCAATGGAACCCAGCAAAGCCAAAGTCGTGGCTGGAATTAGCAAGAATTTGGCCGTCTCCCAAGTGAATTCGGGCCATGCAAATGCAGGTAAGTTGCTGGGGATGCTGCCAAATCGTGAGGCGATGGTCTCAACATCCATGCCCATCATTTGGCTGGCCACGGTGGCGCCGATCAACACCACGATCGACCCGGGGATGGTCGAAAAACTCTTGGTGCTGGGCAATACATTCGCGAAGCGAGGTAAGACCAATTGCCAAAACGTCAACACCGCTAAACACACCACGGCCAATGCCACAGCTTCGCCGTTGTAGGTGCTGAAGTTGATGCTGAGGGTGTGCAAAATGCCAAAGAAGTCGGCAGGCATGGCTTTGACTTGCAGGCCAAAAAAGTCTTTGAGCTGCGACACCATGATGAGCACAGCAATGCCGTTGGTGAAACCAATCACCACGGCCACAGGGATGAAGCGAATCAGTGTGCCCAAACGCAACGCCCCCATCGCCAGCAACATGACGCCAGACATAGCGGTGGCGATCATCAAATTCGCCAGGCCATAGCGCTCCAAAATGCCGTACACGATGACGATGAATGCGCCTGCTGGGCCGCCAATTTGCACCCGACTACCGCCGAGGGCAGAGATGAGAAAACCCGCAATGATGGCGGTGAACAAACCCGCTTCAGGCTTGAGCCCTGAGGCAATGGCAAAGGCCATGGCCAATGGCAAAGCCACCACACCGACGGTGATGCCCGCGCCCACGTCTTGGTAAAAGCGTTGGCGGTTATAGCCGTGAAGTGCGTCGAATAACTTGGGTTTGAACATGGTGGTTTGACTCAGTGGATCCGCATGCCAGGTTTTGCACCAGGCCATGGGTGCAGCACATAGATGCCCGCATCAGTCTTGTCATCTGCATGGCTGGCAGCGAGCACCATGCCCTCGGACACGCCAAACTTCATCTTGCGCGGGGCCAAGTTGGCCACCATCACGGTGAGCTTGCCTTTGAGGTCTTCGGGCTTGTACATGCTGGCCACGCCGCTGAACACGTTGCGCGTCTTGCCCTCGCCCACATCAAGTGTGAGGCGCAGCAGTTTGGTAGAGCCTTCCACCGCTTCGCAGTTAACGATTTCGGCAATGCGCAAATCCACCTTGGCAAAGTCGTCGATGCTGATGGTGGGGGCAATCTCTTCGCCACCTGGGGTGACTTTTTCTTCCACCACTGCAGGCGGTTCAAACAAAGCTTCGAGTTGTTCGGGGGTGACGCGTTGCATGAGGTGTTGGTACGGTTGGATGCTTTGAACAAGGCCTGTGCGCGACCAGTTGGTCATGGGCGTGCCAGTGAAGCCTTCGACGGCATGAGCCAGCGAGGGCAGCACAGGTGCCAAATAACGGCTCAATTGCGCAAAGGCATTGATGAGCAGTGAGCAGACTTGATGCAAAGCTTCGTTGTTAGCGGGGTCTTTGGCCAAGTCCCAAGGTTTGTGTTGGTCGACGTACGCATTGACCTTGTCAGCCAGCAACATGATTTCGCGAGCGGCTTTGCCGTACTCGCGTGCGTCGTAGGCTTGGGCGATGCTGTCTTTGGCATCGTGGATGTCTTTCAGAAGTGCCGCACCTTCTTCGCTGAATGACTGTGTCAATTGGCCCTCAAAACGCTTGGTCAAGAAGCCCGCTGCACGCGACGCGATGTTGACGAATTTGCCAATCAAATCGCTGTTCACGCGCAGCATGAAGTCTTCGGCGTTGAAGTCCACGTCTTCGTTTTTGGCGTTGAGCTTGGTGGCCAAGTAGTAGCGCAGCCATTCGGGGTTCATGCCGAGGCTGAGGTATTTGAGCGGGTCCAAGCCCGTGCCACGGCTCTTGCTCATCTTTTCGCCGTTGTTGACGGTGAGGAAACCGTGCACAAATACGTTGTTGGGCGTTTTGCGGCCGCTGAAGTGCAGCATGGCGGGCCAGAACAAGGTGTGGAAGGTGACGATGTCTTTGCCAATGAAGTGGTATTGCTCCAACTTATCGTTGGCCATGTAGGCGTCGTAGTTTTCGCCACGCTTGTCGAGCAAGTTTTTCAGCGAGGCCAAGTAACCCACGGGCGCGTCGAGCCACACATAAAAGTATTTACCTGGTGCATCGGGAATCTCGATGCCGAAGTACGGCGCGTCACGCGAGATGTCCCAATCGCCCAAGCCTTCGCTGGTTGTGCCATCGGGATTGGTGCGCACGGTGAACCACTCTTTGACCTTGTTGGCCACTTCGGGTTGCAGCTTGCCGTCTTGCGTCCATTTTTCCAGGAACTCAACGCAACGTGGGTCAGACAGTTTGAAGAAGAAATGCTCTGAGCTTTTCAGTTCAGGTTTGGCACCCGACAAGGCAGAGAACGGGTTGATCAGGTCGGTGGGGGCGTAGACCGCGCCGCACACCTCGCAGTTGTCGCCGTATTGGTCGTGGGCGTGGCACTTGGGACACTCGCCTTTGATGAAGCGGTCGGGCAAGAACATGTTCTTCTCGGGGTCGAAGAACTGGTCAATCGTGCGGCGCTCAATCAGCGAGCCGCCTTCTGATTCGGGGATGTCGCGCAAGTCACGGTAAATCTGGCGGGCCAGTTCGTGGTTCTCGGGTGCGTCAGTGCTGTGCCAGTTGTCAAACTGGATGTGGAAGCCGTCCAAATAGGGCTTGCGGCCTGCGGCGATGTTGGCCACAAACTGCTGCGGGGTGATGCCTGCCTTCTCGGCGGCAATCATGATGGGAGCGCCGTGTGTGTCGTCTGCGCCTACGAAATCGACCTTGTGACCCTGCATGCGCTGAAACCGCACCCAAATATCAGCTTGGATGTACTCCATGATGTGGCCGATGTGAAAGTTGCCATTGGCATAGGGCAGAGCGGTGGTAACGAAAAGCTGGCGCGAAGACATGTAAGCAAAACCTTTTGAACAAGGGGGCTAATTTTAGTCCTCGACAATCTTGGCATGAACTTACCTAGCTTTGACGATTTCAAGCAAAAAGCCATGGCCGCTGGCTTTGACGAAGTGATTGAGCGCGAATGGGCGCCGCACACTGTGCTTGACACCCACACCCACCCCTTTGACGTGCATGCCATCCTCACCCAAGGCGAAATGTGGCTGACCATGCATGGACAGACCCAGCACTTGCAACCGGGCGATGTCTTTGAACTGGACCGTGATGTGCCACATGATGAGCGCTATGGTCCAGAGGGGGCGAGCTACTGGGTGGCTCGTCGAAATTGACTTTGCCGCGTGTGTCTCACGCATGACCTGTTTTTTGGGTGCCCAAGCGCCCCGCGCTAGACTTGCGCGCATTCCTATGTAAAGAAATTCTTATGGCCTTGAACGAACAAACCCTCACCGCAGCTTTGCAAACCGTGATCGATCCAAACACGGGCAAAGACTTCGTGAGCAGCAAAGCGCTGAAAAATCTCCAAATTCAAGGTGGCGATGTGTCGTTTGATGTGGTGCTGGGCTACCCCGCCAAAAGCCAAATGGCAGACTTTCGCAAAGCCTTGATTGCTGCAGCCAAAACTGTGGCGGGTGTGGGCAACGTGTCTGCGAACATCATAGTCGACATCGTGGCACATGCAGCGCAGCGTGGCGTGGCTTTGTTGCCTCAAGTCAAAAACATCATTGCTGTTGCCTCAGGCAAAGGTGGTGTGGGTAAGAGCACCACTGCGGTCAATTTGGCATTGGCTTTGGCGTCTGAGGGGGCGAAGGTGGGTTTGCTCGACGCCGATATTTACGGTCCTAGCCAACCCATGATGATGGGTATTGAAGGACGTCCTGAGAGTGAAGACGGCCAGACGATGGAGCCGCTCGAGAACTACGGTGTGCAAGTCATGTCGATTGGTTTCTTGGTCGATCAAGACGAAGCCATGATTTGGCGCGGGCCGATGGCCACGCAAGCGCTGGAGCAGTTGCTGCGCCAGACCAACTGGAAATCGTTGGACTATTTGATTGTGGACATGCCCCCTGGCACTGGCGACATTCAGCTCACGCTTAGCCAGCGCGTGCCGATGACGGGTTCGGTCATCGTGACTACCCCGCAAGACATTGCGCTGCTGGATGCGAAAAAAGGCATCAAGATGTTCGAAAAAGTGGGTGTGCCCATCCTCGGTTTGGTGGAAAACATGGCGGTGCACGTGTGTACGAACTGTGGCCATGTGGAACACATCTTTGGCGCAGATGGCGGCAAAAAGATGGCCGAGCAATACGGCATGGACTACTTAGGTGCCTTGCCTTTGAATATGCAAATTCGTTTGCAAGCCGACAGCGGCAAGCCCACTGTGGTGGCCGACCCCGACGGCGAAGTGGCCACCATCTACAAGGCAGTCGCTCGTCAAGTGGCAGTGAAGATTGCGGCCAAAGCCAAAGACTTTTCGAGCAAATTTCCGAGCATCAAGATCTCGAAAGAAACTTGATTCGTCTCATGTCACAGCGCCCCAGCCTTCAAGTCGCCGTTGTCATGCGCCGCGAGCGTGTGCCGGGTGACATGAGTCGGTGGCAGCCTTGGCGCTGGGTTCTCCACGACGTCACAGGGCATGATTTGATGCCCCACAGTGAGCACTTTGGCACTGAGCCACGTTGCTTGCGTCAAACCGAGGATGAGCAAATTTGGCTGCATCCAGGCTTCACGGTCGAACTCTTCAAAGATGATGCGGATGGTTATTACCTCAACGCCACATCTCCCGCGCCTTGCTGGTTTGTGTTGTGGCGCATGGAAGAAGAACCGACGCTCAGTGATGAGGTGATGGCGGTGCCTGCGATGGTGAGCTTGAGTTATCACGACGCAGGGCGTTGGTTGGACGCGCAAGAGAACGTCGACCAAGTACCGGCCCCTGCGGACGTGGTGGCCTGGATGAGCGAATTCATGGAGGCGCATCGGGTCGTTGAAGCCAAACGTCGCAAACGCCCTGACAGCTTTCGTCCGTTGCAAGACCGTTTTGGCAATCCTGCCTCCGTGAGCACAGAAAAAACACGAGGTGGTGGTCATGGCCAGTGACGATGGTTTTTTCAGTCGTTGGTCACGACGCAAAGTAGATGTGCGCGAAGGTCGACGGCTGGATGATCCGCCGCCTGCCGCTGTCAAAGTGGCAGCACCCGTTGCCGCCACGCCGGCGGGTCAATCGTCTGAATCTGAAACATCAAAACCTGAGCCGATTGGACCTACGCTGGCCGATGTGCAACAACTCACGCCGGATTCAGACTTCACGGAATTCATGGCCCGAGGTGTGGCCCCTGATGTGAAAAATGCGGCCATGAAAAAGCTGTTCGCCGACCCACATTTCAATGTGATGGACCGTATGGACATTTACATTGATGACTACACACAGCCCGATCCATTGCCTGTGGCGATGCTGCGTCAAATGACCAGCGCCAAGACCTTGAATTTGTTTGATGACGAGTCTGAAAAAATAACCTCAGTGAGCGAGGGCAATAAACCCGCAGTAGAACAATGCCAAGTCGTGGCACAGTCCGTCCCTGCTGACAACCATTCCAACCGCGAGCCCAATACGCATGACCACGCTGATTTGCGACTGCAACCAGACCCAGCCTCTCGACCCGAAGGCACTGAGTCAAAGCCTATCTGACCCGCTCACGCTGCACACTGCGCTGTGCCGCCGTGAGGCGGGTGCTTTTGTCCAAGCCGTGCAAGGCACGGACGATGTGGTGGTGGCCTGCACCCAAGAGCAGCGCTTGTTTGGTGAACTGGCCGTGGAGGCACAAGCCAAGACCTCGGTCATCAAATTCGTGAACATCCGTGAAACGGGCGGATGGAGCGGTGATGCTAAAAATGCCTCTCCCAAAATCGCCGCGCTCTTAGCCGCTGCGCATTTGCCCGACCCCGAGCCTGTGCCCACGGTGACGTTCAAAAGTGCAGGGCGTTTGCTTATTTTGGGCAAGCTGGATGAGGCTGAACAAGCCGCAGCGTTGTTGGCCGACACTTTGAATGTCACCATCTTTTCCCAAGGCGCAGGAGAGGCGGGCGGCGCACAAACTCGGCGCTACCCCGTGCTGGGTGGCCAAGTGCTGCGCGTGGACGGTTGGTTGGGCGCATTCAAACTGACTTGGCAAAGCAACAACCCCATCGATTTGGATTTGTGCACCCGTTGCAACGCGTGTGTGGCTGCTTGCCCAGAGCAAGCCATTGGCTTGGATTACCAAATTGACCTGAGCAAGTGCAGCGCGCACCGCGATTGCGTGATCGCTTGTGGTGTTGTGGGTGCGATCAACTTTCAACGCCAAGCGTCAGAGGAAACGGCCGAGTTCGACTTGGTGCTCGACTTGCGTGAACAAACGGCATTCAACCGCCATGCCTTGCCGCAAGGCTATTTCCGTGGTGCAACGGCCACCAACTTGTTGCGTTTACGCGAGCTGGTGGGTGAGTTTGAAAAGCCCAAGTTTTTTGAATACAAACAAAAGCTGTGTGCCCACAGTCGCAATGAAAAGGTGGGTTGCAACGCCTGCGTCGACATTTGCTCGGCCGAAGCAGTCAGCTCTGATAAATCGCGCCAACAAATTAAGGTCAACCCTAATCTGTGTGTAGGCTGCGGTGCTTGCACCACGGTGTGTCCGACGGGCGCACTGACTTACGCGTACCCGCGTGCCAGCGAGCAAGGTACGAAGCTCAAAACGCTGCTGAGTACTTACCAAAAGGCGGGTGGCAAAGATGCGGTCATCTTGTTGCACAGCCAAGAGGCGGGTCAAAGTTTGGTGAATGAACTGGGCCGTGCGGCACAGCTCAAAGTTGCGCAAGGGTTTCCTGCGCATGTGATTCCCGTGTCCTTGTGGCACACCGCCAGCCTTGGTTTAGATGTGTGGCTTTCAGCCTTGGCTTACGGTGCGGCGCAAGTGTTGGTGTTGCAAACCGCCGAGGAAGCGCCGCAATATGCCGATGGCCTGCAAGCGCAAATGGCGCAAGCCCAAGCGCTGCTGGCGGGGTTGGGCTACGCCAAATCAAGCCAACCGCCTGTGCAGCTGCTGCGTGCCACGCAAGCCACAGAGTTGGATGCTGAGTTGCAACGCCTCACCACTGGCGCACAACGCCTGAGTTGCACTGTGCCTGCTGCCACCTTTGCCGTGACTGCAGAAAAGCGCAGCACTTTGAGTTTGGTGATCGACCACTTGCTCGAACACGCACCGGTTTTGAAAACTGCCGATGCGCCCGATGCCTTGGTTTTGCCCAAAGACGGTTCACTGTTCGGTTCAGTGGACGTCAACAAGGATGGCTGCACCCTGTGCATGAGCTGTGTCAGCGCTTGCCCAGCCAATGCGCTGCAAGACAACCAGCAAGCACCCCAGCTGCGTTTTGTTGAGAAAAACTGTGTGCAGTGTGGTTTGTGTGTCAGCACCTGCCCAGAAAAAGCACTCAACCTCGTGCCACGTTTGTTGCTCACACCGCAACGCAAAGAAGTACGTGTGCTCAACGAAACTCAATCCTACGGCTGCGTACGCTGTGGCAAACCGTTTGGCACGCTCAAAGGCATTGAGGCCATGATTGGCAAGTTGGCGGGCCACGCTATGTTCCAAGGCGCTGCGCTGGAACGCATCAAAATGTGTGGCGATTGCCGCGTGATTGACATCTACTCGTCCGACGACGAGCAAAAAATCTTGTAAACCTTTTATGACTGACCTTCACCTGTCTTCTGCACTTGACGAAGAAACCGCCCGCGCCGAGTTGTACGGTTTGATTTCCGAGTTGTTCTACGCCCCTCCGCGTCCTGAGCTGCTGGCGCAGTTGCGCGTGGCTGCCACCGATGCGCCGACCTCGGGCGGTTTTTTGGAGGAACCTTGGCGCCAGCTGGTGGGGGTGGCTCGGGACATGGATGACAAGAGCATTCACAACGAGCACCACACTTTGTTTGGCGGTGTGGGAAAGCCCGAGGTGTATGTGTACGCCTCGCATTTTTTGACAGGCTTTTTGAACGAAAAACCCTTGGCCCAATTGCGTACCGATTTGGCAGCGTTGGGCTTGAGCCGTGACGAGAGCGTGATGCCTGAAACTGAAGACCATGTGTCTTATGTGTTTGAGGTCATGCGTTTTTTGGTGGCGGGTGACGATGTGTCAGTGTCAAATCTGACCCAGCAAGCCAAATTCTTTGCCGACCATGTGCAAACCTGGTTGCCTGCCTTTTGCGATGCGTTGCAAGCCTCCCCCCGCGCGCGTTTTTATGCTGGATTGGCTGAGTTAACGCGTGCATTTGTGAACGTTGAATCTCAAGGTTTTGATATGTTGGCGTGAGCCAGTGTGTACCTTTGGTTCTAGAAGTTGACGCCTTGGCGACACTTCAGGGCCGACAGTGGCCAGGGTTGAGAAAAATTTCGAAGTTGCTGACGTAAACACGTACTAGACAAATGCACTTCATTGGTACAGTATGCAAAGTCGTGCATACCCATGACATCACGAGGAGCTCAATATGCAAAAAGAACAAGCCAAGGATCAAGCAACCCCATCCCGTCGTGGATTTTTCATGGGGGCTGCCGCCGCGGGCGCTGCAGCAGCGGCTGTGACTGCCATGCCTGGTATCAGTACGCCCTCTGCTGAATTGAACACACTTCCGCCTGCACCTGAAAACGGTGGTGGCTACAGCTTGAGCGAACACGTCAAGCGCTACTACCAAACCGCACGCGTCTAAAGGAGATACAGATGTTGTTGACCCGTAAATCCGATTCAACTACCCCGGCCAGCGGCAGCTCCGCATTCGTTGGCCGTTTGCAACGTGGCTTGTCTCAAGCTTTGCCTACCTTGGATCGTCGTGGCTTTTTGCGCCGCTCTGGTTTGGGGATTGGTGTGGGTTTGGCGGCCACTCAGCTCGCGCTGGTGAAGAAGGCCCAAGCTTCTGGTGCCATTTCTAAAGACGGTGGCGGCAAGATTGAAGTCAAACGCACGGTGTGTACCCACTGCTCTGTGGGGTGCGCGGTGGACGCAGTGGTTGAAAACGGCGTGTGGGTGCGTCAAGAAGCTGTGTTTGACTCTCCTATCAACCTTGGTGCGCATTGCGCCAAAGGTGCGGCTTTGCGTGAGCACGGACACGGAGAGTACCGTTTGCGTTATCCCATGAAGCTGGTGAACGGCAAATACGAGCGCATCAGTTGGGATACGGCTTTAGAGGAAATCAGCGCCAAACTGATGGATTTGCGCAAGACCTCTGGTCCAGACAGCGTGTACTGGATCGGCTCTTCCAAACACAACAACGAACAAGCCTATTTGTTGCGCAAGTTTGTGAGCTACTTTGGCTCCAACAACTGTGACCACCAAGCCCGTATTTGTCACTCCACTACCGTGGCTGGTGTGGCCAACACCTGGGGTTATGGTGCGATGACCAACTCGTACAACGACATGCAAAACAGCAAGGTCGCTTTGTATATTGGCTCAAACGCTGCTGAAGCTCACCCCGTGTCTATGTTGCACATGCTGCACGCCAAGGAAAACGGCTGCAAGATGATCGTGGTCGATCCACGTTTCACACGTACCGCAGCCAAGGCCGACGAGTATGTGCGCATTCGCTCTGGCTCTGACATTCCTTTCTTGTTTGGCCTCTTGCATATCATTTTCAAGAACGGCTGGGAAGATAAGAAATACATCAATGACCGTGTGTTCGGCATGGACAAGGTCAAAGAAGAAGTCTTGGCCAAGTGGACACCTGAAGCAGTTCAAGAAGCTTGCGGCGTGAGCCCTGAGCAAATGCTCAAAGTGGCGACGATGCTGCATGAGAACAACCCCGGCACCATCGTCTGGTGTATGGGTCAAACCCAGCACAGCATCGGCAACGCCATGGTGCGTGCATCGTGCATCTTGCAGTTGGCATTGGGTAACGTCGGCAAGTCCGGCGGTGGCACCAACATCTTCCGCGGCCACGACAACGTGCAAGGCGCGACTGACGTGGGCCCCAACCCCGACTCATTGCCTGGCTATTACGGCATCGTCGAAGGTTCATGGAAGCATTTCGCCAAGGCGTGGGGGGTGGAATTCGATTGGCTCAAAGGCCGCTTCGCCAACCCCGGCATGATGAGCAAACCTGGCATCACCGTGTCGCGTTGGATCGACGGTGTGCTCGAAAAGAACGAACTCATCGACCAAGACAGCAACCTCAAAGGCGTGTTCTATTGGGGCCATGCACCTAACTCACAAACCCGTGGTTTGGAAATGAAACGTGCCATGGATAAGCTGGACTTGTTGGTGGTGGTTGACCCTTATCCATCGGCCACAGCAGCCATGGCTGCCATGCCCGGCAAAGCCGAGGATCTCAACCCTAACCGCGCGGTGTACCTGTTGCCCGCTGCCACACAGTTTGAAACCAGTGGTTCTTGCACGGCATCCAACCGTTCGATTCAGTGGCGTGAGAAGGTCATCGACCCCTTGTGGGAAAGCCGCTCTGATCACATGATCATGTATCAATTGGCGCAAAAACTCGGTTTTGGCCCAGAGTTGATCAAGAACTACAAGCTGCAAAAAGTCAAAGGCATGGACGAGCCCATGGTCGAAGACATCTTGCGCGAGATCAATAAGTCGGTGTGGACCATTGGCTACACCGGCCAAAGTCCAGAGCGCTTGAAGGCGCACATGCGCAACATGCATTTGTTTGACGTCAAGACCCTCAAGTCCAAAGGCGGCAAAGACAAAGAAACCGGCTACGACTTTGGTGGTGACTATTTCGGTTTGCCATGGCCTTGCTACGGTACACCTGAGCTTAAGCACCCAGGCTCTCCCAACCTGTACGACACCTCCAAACACATCATGGACGGCGGCGGTAACTTCCGTGCCAACTTCGGTGTCGAGAGAGATGGCAAGAACTTGTTGGCTGAAGATGGCTCGCACTCCAAAGGTGCCGACATCACCACAGGCTACCCCGAACTCGACCACGTGTTGCTCAAGAAGCTCGGCTGGTGGGACGAACTCACCGATGCTGAAAAAGCATTGGCCGAAGGCAAGAACTGGAAGACCGACAACTCAGGCGGCATGATGCGTGTGTTCATGCAAAACCACGGTTGTCACCCCTTCGGCAACGCCAAAGCACGTGCCGTGGTTTGGAACTTCCCAGACCCCATCCCACAACACCGCGAGCCTTTGTATGGCACACGTCCTGACTTGATGGAAAAGTACCCCACGCACGCCGACAAAAAAGCGTTCTGGCGTCTGCCCACCTTGTACAAGACCGTGCAAGACAAAAACATCGCCGACAAGGTGCACGAGAAATTCCCGCTCATCCTCACCTCGGGCCGCTTGGTCGAGTACGAAGGTGGCGGCGAAGAAACCCGTTCTAACCCATGGTTGGCCGAGTTGCAGCAAGAAGCCTATGTGGAGATCAACCCCAAAACAGCAGCAGACCGTGGCATTCGTAACGGCGAGCGCGTGTGGTTGAAGAGCCCCACCGGCGCACGTTTGAACGTGCAAGCTTTGGTGACCGAGCGTGTGGACACCGGTACCGTTTGGATGCCTTTCCACTTCTCAGGTCGTTGGCAAGGTGAAGACTTGCTGAAGTACTACCCCAAAGGTGCAGCGCCTGTGGTGCGTGGCGAAGCTGTCAACACAGCCACCACGTATGGCTACGACAGCGTCACCATGATGCAAGAGACCAAGACCACCGTTTGCAACATCGAACGCGCCTAAGGAGAAATTGATATGGCACGCATGAAATTTATCTGTGACGCAGAGCGTTGCATCGAGTGCAACGGTTGCGTCACCGCTTGTAAAAACGAACACGAAGTGCCGTGGGGTGTCAACCGCCGCCGCGTGGTCACTTTGAACGACGGTGTCCCCGGCGAGAAATCCATCTCTGTTGCATGTATGCACTGTTCCGACGCGCCTTGTATGGCAGTTTGTCCTGTGAACTGCTTCTACAAGACCGACGAAGGCGTGGTCTTGCACGACAAGGACGTGTGCATTGGCTGCGGCTACTGCTCCTACGCTTGCCCGTTTGGTGCGCCACAGTTCCCCAGCCAAGGCACCTTTGGTGTGCGCGGCAAGATGGACAAGTGCACGTTCTGCGCGGGTGGCCCCGAAGCCAACGGCAGCCAAGCCGAATTTGAAAAATATGGTCGCAACCGTTTGGCCGAAGGCAAGTTGCCAGCTTGTGCCGAAATGTGCTCGACCAAAGCCTTGCTCGCCGGTGACGGCGATGTGGTGGCAGACATCTTCCGCAGTCGCGTGGTCAAGCGCAACAAAGGTGCTGAAGTTTGGGGTTGGGGTACGGCTTACGGCTCTAAGCAAGCAGGCCAAGCACCCTCAAAAGTGGAAGGAGTGAAAAAATGATGAAACGCATTTCACTCATCGTGCTTAGCGTGGTCGCACTCACCGCTTGCGGTGAAAAGGCACAGACCTTGGGGACCAAAAACGATGCCACAGCGCACAGTGGTGCGGCTAACAGCTTTGTAGAGTCTGGTTGGACTGCAGGCGATAAAAATAGCTGGGAGCAACACCTGCGTGCACGTGCCCAATACGGTCAAAACGACAACACACGTGCGCCGTGAATAGGGGGCTCATCATGTCTCGTTTTTTTCAATCGGTGTTGTGTGCAGTTTTGACGGTGTTCACACTGTCGGCTGTTGCGCAAGACAAAGCGCCTGCAGCGGCTCCGGCTGTGCAAAGCGTCAACATCCAAGACGTCAAGCCTGACGTCAGCGATTCGCCCGGTTACGCCGAGCAAACCAACGGCCAACGCGGCAAAGTCCAACCTGGCAACAACGCCCCCATGTGGCGCGACGTGGGCAAGGGCGTGGAAGGCTACAGCAGCCTGCCCAAGTCACAAGCCCCAGAAGCTGGCGTGTTGATTCAACCTTTCGTGCAATACCCAGGTTCACGCTTGACCAACGGCGGCGAAGCTTGGCGTCAAGTGCGCAACAACTGGATCATCCCTTACGGTGGTTCTCTGTTGTTGATCGTCTTTGGCGCGATTGCCTTGTTCTACTGGCGCAAGGGCATGATCATGATGCATGGTGCCCCTACAGGTGTCGAGATCGAGCGTTTCACTCCGTTCGAGCGTTCAGCTCATTGGGCCAATGCAGGGGCGTTTGTGGTCTTGGCGGTATCTGGCATTTTCATGGCGTTTGGTAAGTTCTTCATTCAACCCATCATCGGTGACACGCTGTTTGGCTGGATCACTTACTTGTTGAAGAACGCACACAACTTTGCGGGTCCCTTGTTCGCGGTGTCACTCACCATCGTGTTTGTGACGTTTGCCAAAGACAATTTGCCTAGCAAAGAAGACATCGCTTGGATTCTCAAGGGTGGTGGTTTGCTCAGTGGCAAAGAAGTGCCCTCACACCGCTTCAATGCCGGCGAAAAAGTGGTGTTCTGGGCGGGTGTGTTCGGTCTGGGTTTGGTGGTGGTGGCGTCGGGCTTGGTGCTTGACAAGGTCATTCCCTTCCTCGTGTACGAACGCAGCACCATGCAAATGGCACACATGATTCACGCCGTGGCGACCGTGTTGATGATGGCGATGTTCATGGGTCACATTTACATGGGCACCATCGGAATGGAAGGCGCCTACAAAGCCATGCAAACCGGCTATGTGGATGAGACATGGGCCAAAGAGCATCATGAGCTTTGGCACGACGACATCAAGGCTGGCAAGATTCCAGCGCATCGAACCGAAAGCTCGGGAACCACAGCGCACGTCTGATGCACTGAATAGGAGAACAACAATGAACAAAGCACTCTTCGCATTGATACTGACTGCTGCTGGCGCCTCGGCCTTTGCTAAATTGCCCCCGCTCAGCGACGAGGCCAAAGCCAAAGCGGACGAAACCAAAGCCAAAACAGCGCATGCTGGCAAGGTCGATGCTTACTTGCTCTGCAAGTCGCAAGACAAAGTGGCCGCACATGTGCAAAAGACCAACAAGGCGAAAGCAGGTAAGCCAGAAGCTACGCCTGCGTGTGCTGACCCTGGCAAGTTTGTTTACACGCCCCCCGAAGCTGCAGCTCCAGCCGCTGCTGCCTCGGCACCCGCAGTCGCTGCAGCGACTGCCAAAACCGCAGCACCTGCGGCTCCGGCCAAAAAGTAACCCACACAGCGTCACTGTGCATCGGGCCGCACCGTCTAGGTGGCGGCCCTTTTTGTTGTAGCCTTGTGAGCTTATGTCGATTGCTTCATTTCCAAATCAACTACCTCGTTTGACCCAAGCCCGAGCCCCATTGACGCGTCACATTGATGTGGTCAACGAACATGGCGAGCGCGAACAGGTTTCCATCCCCGCAGAGCGAGCGCTCACGGTTTATGTGGACAAACGCGAAATCGTCACCCTGATGACTTTGGGGGCCTTCCCCGAGTTGTTGGTGTTGGGGTATTTGCGTAACCAACGTTTGGTGGACGACGTGAGTGAGGTCGAGTCCATCACGGTTGATTGGGATGCAGGGGAAGACGGTGCCGGCGTAGCGGCTGTGAAAACCTATCAAGGCATCACAGACATTGCCGCGCGTACAGAAAAACGCGTCGTGACCACAGGCTGCGGGCAGGGCAGTGTGTTTGGTGATTTGATGGGCGAGATTGACGAGATTGTGTTGCCCGATGCGCGCATCAGTCAGGCCCGTTTGTATGGAGTGCTCAATGCCATTCGTGTGCAAGAAACCACTTACAAATCAGCAGGTTCAGTACACGGTTGTGCCTTGTTCAATGGCGAACTAATGCACATGTTTGTTGAGGATGTTGGCCGACATAACGCCATCGACACCATTGCCGGTTGGATGTGGATGCATGGCATACGTGCTGATGCCGATTCGATTTTTTACACAACTGGCCGCTTGACCAGCGAGATGGTGATGAAGTCAGCCCAAATGGGTGTGGCTGTGGTGGTGTCACGAAGTGGCATGACGCAAATGGGCTACGACGTGGCGACACGTTTAGGTTTGTGCACGATTGGTCGTGCGACGAATAAGCACTTTCTTTGCTACACCGCACCAGAGCGTTTGCAGTTGCAACCGGGGCTTGCTGTGAGAGGCGTGCAGAAGGTGCAAAACACATGAGTGAGCCGTCGCAAACAGGCAGCCCGTATCGGGAATCTGCGCCTAAGGGCGTGACGTGGTGGACGCAAGCTTGGCGTACATTGTGGCGTGATGCGCGTGCGGGTGAGTTGCGTTTGTTGGTGGTTGCTGTTGTTTTGGGTGTTGCGGCCCTCAGCTCGGTCAGTTTTTTGGCTGACCGTTTGAACGGAGGTTTGCAACGCGACGCACGTCAACTGCTAGGTGGTGATGTGGTTGTCGTGAGCGATCAGGTGACACCTGCGTATTTTGTGCAACGAGCCCAGCAAGAGGGATTGCAAGGCGTCACCACGTTGAGCTTTCCGACGATGGCACGTGGACAGGCGCAAAGTGGTGTTGCAAGCAACAGCCGCATGGTGGCACTCAAAGCGGTAGAAACGGGTTACCCGTTGCGTGGCGAGCTCAAAGTGGCGGGTAACTTGGTGCAAGCACAACTCGCCTTGAATCATGACAGCACACGCACCATCCCCGCCAGTGGAGAAGCTTGGGTAGAGCCTGCTGGCTTAGAAGCCTTGGGCCTTGATGTGGGCGACCACTTGCTGCTAGGCAACAGCCGCTTGCGTATCAGCCGTGTGTTGATGCACGAGCCTGACCGTGGCGCGGGTTTTATGAACTTTGCCCCGCGCGTGTTGATGAATAGTACCGATCTCGAGGCTACCGCCTTGATTCAACCCGCCAGTCGTGTGACGTGGCGCTATGCCGTGGTGGGGTCAGAGTCCGCTGCCAAAGCTTTTCAAGGTTGGGCTGAAGTAGAAAGTAAAAAACCAGAAGTACGAGGCGTGCGTGTGGAGTCGCTCGAAGCAGGGCGGCCTGAGATGCGTCAAACCTTGGACCGTGCCGGCAAGTTTTTGAACCTTGTGGCGTTACTGGCTGCTTTGCTCAGTGCTGTGGCTGTGGCCTTGGCCGCACGTGCATTTGCTGCGCGTCATTTGGATGACTGCGCCATGCTCCGTGTGCTGGGGCTGAGTCAGCGCCATATTGCACTTGCCTACAGCGCTGAGTTTGTGTGGGTAGGTCTCTTTGCCAGCGTGTTGGGTTTGCTTTTGGGATATGCCGTGCACTTGGTGTTTGTGGCATTGCTCAGTGGTTTGGTGGACACCGCACTGCCAGCGCCTAGTGTGTGGCCTGTGGTCTTCGGTATCAGCACAGGATTGACTTTGTTGCTCGCGTTTGGGCTGCCACCTATCTTGCAACTTGCCAGCGTACCCGCGCTACGCGTGATGCGCCGCGAAGTGGGGGAACTGAAAGCTACCACGCTCAGTGTCTGGCTTTTGGGTCTCACAGGCTTTTCGGTGTTGCTGATCGCCGCCAGCCGTGATTTGAAGTTGGGCCTCATGGTGGTTGGTGGCTTTGCGGTGGCGATATTGTTGTTTGCAGGTGCGGCTTGGTTAGCCGTGCAAGTGTTGCGCCGCACTGTCGTGGAGGAGCGAGCACCTGCATGGCTCATGCTGGCCACGCGACAAGTGAGTGCCCGTCCCGTGTATGCGATGGTGCAGGTGAGCGCCTTGGCTGTGGGGTTGCTCGCGTTGGTTTTACTGGTGCTTTTGCGCACCGACCTCATCAGCAGTTGGCGCAATGCCACGCCAGCAAATGCACCTAATCGTTTTGTGATCAACATCCAACCCACGCAAACCGACGCGTTTTTGCAAACTTTGCGGGATGCGGGTGTGACAAAGCTCGACTGGTACCCCATGATTCGCGCACGTTTGGTGGCGGTCAATGGCGACACGGTCACACCCGACAGCTACACCGAAGAACGTGCACAGCGTTTGGTGGACCGTGAATTTAATGTGTCGTTCAGTGCCCAACAGCCCGAGCACAACAGCGTGGTGGCGGGTGCTTGGCACGGTGAAGAAGCCGACGGTTTGAGCATTGAAGAGGGCATTGCCAAAACCTTAAAGCTCAAGCTTGGCGACACGTTGCGCTTTGACATGGCGGGTGTGTTGCATGAGGCGCGCATCACTTCGGTGCGACGTGTCGATTGGACGTCCATGCGTGCCAACTTCTTTGTCATGTACCCTGTCAGCCGCATCAATACAGGTGCTGGGTTTGACGTGCCGACGACCTATATTGCGGCATTCCGTGCACCGCAACGTGCGATGCGTGAAGACGCAGTCAAGACGCCCACGTTCGATAACCAACTCATCCAACGTTTCCCCAATATCACCAACGTCGACATGGGTGCGACCTTGAATCAAGTGCAAAGCGTGCTTGGTCAAGTGGTGAGCGCCGTGGAGTTTTTGTTTGTGTTCACGCTGGCTGCGGGCTTGGTGGTGTTGTTTGCTGCCATCACTGCCACGCGTGAAGAGCGTGCGCGTGAATACGCGGTGTTGCGTGCGCTCGGCGCATCGAATCAACTGCTGGCCCATGTGCAACGTGCAGAGCTGGCAGGCATCGGTGCATTGGCGGGTGTGATGGCAACGTGTGTGGCGATGGCGATTGGTTGGGGTTTGGCCCGCTTTGTGTTTGAGTTTGCTTGGACGGCCAGTGCGTGGGTGCCTTTGCTAGGTGCTGTTGTTGGGGCATTGCTGGCCCTCGCGGCTGGCTGGTGGGGGCTGCGCGATGTCCTACAGCGCCCAGTGGTGCAAACCTTGCGTCAAGTCACATGACAAAGCCACATTTGAGCTCAGAAGCACGACAATCAAACTTATGCAAATCGAAGAAAAACCACCTTTTGACACCCCGTTTGAATGGATGGGCGGTGAAGCGCGTGTGCAGCTTTTGGTTGATCGTTTTTACGACCTCATGGATTTGGAGCCTGCCTATGCTGCGTTACGCGCAACCCATGGCCCTGACTTGACCAACGCCCGAGAGCGCTTGTTCATGTTTTTGTGCGGCTGGTTGGGTGGGCCTGATTACTACGTTGAAAAACACGGCCATCCGCGTTTGCGCATGCGCCACATGCCGTTCTCCATTGGCATCAAAGAGCGCGACCAATGGGTGGCCTGCATGGACCAGGCCATGGGCGAAACGGCTGTGCCGGATGGATTGCGCACCCGTTTGAAAAATAGCTTCTTTCATACCGCAGATTGGATGCGCAACCGAGACGTCACGTTCTAAAGCGATTGCAACGCAAACGCTCGCGGGTCACGAGGTGCTCGGCCCCAGCAACACCACCAAAGCTCCCGCGCCGCCGTCTGAGGGTTTGGCTTGCACAAAGGCAATCACTTCTTGCTTTTGCACCAGCCAGCGTTGCACTTTGCTCTTGAGCACCGGCTCTTTACCGGGGGAGCCTAAGCCTTTGCCGTGCACCACGCGAACACATCGCCATCCCATGCGCTTGGCCTCGCGCACAAATTGCCCCACGGCCTCGCGGGCTTCGTCGCTGCGCAGGCCATGCAAGTCAAGCTGGCCTTGAATGCTCCATTCGCCTTTGCGCAGTTTGCGCGTCACATCGGTGCCAATGCCGGGGCGGCGAAAGCTGAGTTGATCGTCCACGTCGAGCAAGGTGCTCACATCGAATTCATCGCTCATGCTCTCGACCAAGGCGGCTTGATCATCGAGGGTTTGTTGTAGCGGTCGTGCGGCTGGTCGTTGCGGGGTGATGAGCACGCGGGCTTTGGCGGCGATGGGCTTCACGTTGCCCACGGCATGGGTGAACAAATTGCGTTCGGCTTCAGCGCGGCGCTCAGCTTCTTGGCGGGCTTGCTCGGCTGCGGCCGCGGCTTGAGCGGCAGCGGTCACCTGCTTGCGAATGGCCCCTAAGTCTTGCAGCGATTTGGCTTTCATGGATGTTTCTTTTGTGTGGCGGCTCGTCTGGCTTTGGCCAAGTTTTGTATGCGATCGTACATACACAAGAGCCTGACGCTGAGTATATTTTTATAGATCAACTTGTCGGAATTGCCGGTTCGAACGAAGATGTCTACTCAGGTGAAGTTCTGGGTTTTCTGCGTTGCAAAGGAGTTCATATGGATAAAGTTTTTCACGGCTTTACGGAGCTGTTTGCACAACTGGGATTGCCCAATGACGCGTCCAGCATTCGCAAATTTATCCAAACACATTCACCTTTGAATTCGTCCATCCGATTAGAGGACGCACAGTTTTGGAATACTGCCCAAGCCGCGTTATTGCAGGAAGAGTTGCAGGGGGATTCAGACTGGGCCGAGGTGATTGACCGTTTGAATCTCGCGTTGCGTGGGACGATTGTTTCTGCCAAGTAGGCGTCATTGATTCAAAGCAAGCCTTCCTCGGCCATGGATAAATATTTGCCTTGAGCCACGATGATGTGATCGCGTACCGTCACGTCAATCAAGGCCAAGGCTTCTTGCAATGTGCGTGTGAGTTTCATATCGGCTTGTGAGGGTTTGACCGTACCGCCCGGATGGTTGTGGGCCAGCACCACGCCGTCTGCACCCAAAGCCAGGGCAGTCTTGGCCACTTCGCGGGGGTACACCATGGTTTGTGACAGCGAGCCGCGAAACATGGGCTGGTACGACAGCAAACGGTTGTGGGCATCAAGAAACAACACCGCAAACACCTCGTGCTTGAGCTGTGCCAGTTCAAGCTGGAGGTATTGCTTCACAGCGTTGGGTGAATTCATCACCGTGGTTTCGGTTAATTCTTGGGTGAGGGCCCGACGCGCCATTTCCAGCACGGCGACCAGTTGCGAGCGCTTGGCATCGCCGCCCATGCCTTTGAAGGTTTTGAGCTCGGCTGCGCTGGCGTGAATCAGGCCAGCAAAGCCTTTGAAGCGGTCCAGCAGCTCTTGGGCCATCACAAACACGCTTTTACCCTTGATGCCGGTGCGCAGGAAGAGGGCCAGCAGCTCGGTGTCGGTCAGCGCCGCAGCGCCGTGTTTGAGTAGTTTTTCGCGAGGGCGCATCTCCACGGGCAGGTGCTGAATTGACATCGGTTCGGGCATACGGTCCATGTTGAGAGCTTTCTACAATAAGAGGCTAAACACTGAGAGTCCTATGACTGCATCCAACGCTCACCCTACCATTGGCCCCGATTCTTTTTTAACGCTGCACTATCGGCTTTCGGGACCGCAAGGCGACGTGATCAACACGTTCAACGACAAACCTGCCACGCTTTCGTTGGGTTCGGGTGAGTTGTCGCCTGCGTTGGAACAACATTTGTTGGGTTTGGCTGAAGGCACGCACACCACGTTTGAGCTGGCCGCTGGCGTTGCCTTTGGTGAACGCAACCCCGACATGCAGCAATGGGTCAGCAAGAATTTGCTCAAAGAATTTGGCGATGCGGATGAGCAATACAACGTGGGCGATGTGGTCCAGTTTCCAGCGCCTACAGGCAAAGGTGCGTTTGCGGGGGCGATTCAGCAAGTCACGGATGACGCGGTGTTGTTTGACTTCAACCACCCGTTGGCCAACCAGCCCGTGACGTTTGAAGTGCAAGTCATCGGCGTTTTGTAAAACCACCCATGAGTCAACAACTGCAAGAGATCGTCCTCGCTGCGCCCCGTGGCTTTTGCGCGGGCGTAGACCGCGCCATCGACATCGTGGACCGTGCACTCGAAAAGTTTGGAGCGCCGGTGTATGTGCGCCACGAAATCGTGCACAACACCTTTGTGGTGGCCGACCTCAAAAGCCGTGGTGCCATCTTCATCGAAGACTTGGCTGATGTACCGGCAGGTGCCACACTGGTATTCAGCGCCCACGGTGTGCCCAAGTCGGTGGAGGAAGAAGCGGTACGACGCGGTTTTCATGTGTTTGATGCCACCTGTCCCTTGGTGACCAAGGTGCACGTCGAAGTGGCCAAGCTGCACAAAGAAGGCTTCGAGTTCATCATGATTGGCCACAAAGGCCACCCCGAAGTCGAAGGCACGATGGGGCAACTGCTCGATGGCATCTACTTGGTGGAAGACGTCGAAGACGTGGCCAAGGTCAGCCCAAAGCAAACCGAACGTTTGGCTGTGGTGACGCAAACCACCTTGAGCGTTGACGATGCAGCCCACATCACCGAAGCGGTGGTGGCGCGCTTTCCCAACATTCGCAAGCCCAAGATGCAAGACATTTGCTACGCCACCCAAAACCGCCAAGATGCAGTGAAGGTGTTGAGCAAAGAAGTTGAGATGGTCATCGTGGTGGGCAGCCCCACCAGTTCCAACAGCAATCGCTTGCGCGATGTGGCCGAACGCTCTGGCGTACCCAGCTACATGGTGGACAACGCTGACGAACTCAAAGATGAGTGGTTCGCAGGCAAAACCTGTGTGGGTCTGACCGCAGGTGCGTCGGCCCCCGACATCTTGGTGCAACAAGTCATTGCCCGCATGCGCGCTTTAGGCGCGGTGGCGGTGCGCACGCTCGATGGCGTGGAAGAAACCATCAAATTCCCGCTCCCTAAGGGACTGAAATAAATATTCAAAGGACGAAGTAAATGCTCGACATCAACCAATTGCGCCGCGACTTGCCCAGCGTCATTGCCAAACTTGAAAAGCGCAAGAACCCACAAGCTTTCTTGAACGTGGATGCCTACCAAGCTTTAGAGGCAGAGCGCAAAACTTTGCAGACACGTACCGAAGAACTGCAAAGTCAGCGCAATAAAGTCTCTAAAGAGATCGGAATGTTCATGGGGCAGCGCGCAAAGTTGATAGCCAACGGGGAGCAAGATCAAGTTGGCTTCAATGATCAAAAGGTAGAGCAATTGAAAAATGAAGTTGCACAGATCAATGGTGAGCTAGACAGCTCAGCTGTGCGCTTGGATGCCTTGCAAGCCGAGTTGCAAACTTTGTTGTTGGCGGTGCCTAACTTGCCGCACGACAGCGTGCCCGCCGGTGAAGACGAACACGGCAACGTGGTTCTGCGCAACTGGAGCCCCACAGGTACGACGCCAGCCCCTTTGGGTTTTGAGCCTAAAGACCACGTGGACCTGGGCGAACCTTTGGGCCTCGACTTTGAAATGGGTGTCAAGCTCTCGGGCTCGCGCTTTACCGTGATGAAGGGCCAAATTGCCCGCATGCACCGCGCATTGGCGCAGTTCATGTTGGATGTGCAAACCCAAGAACATGGTTACACCGAGTGCTACACACCGTATATGGTGAACCGTGATTCTTTATTAGGAACAGGTCAGCTGCCTAAGTTTGAAGAAGATTTGTTCAAGGTTCCCTTTGGGTTGACCGCGCCCTCAGACAAAGAGATAGCCGCTTTGGCGGCTTCAGGCGAAGCATCGTTGATCAGCGCACCACGACAGTCATATCACTACCTCATTCCTACGAGCGAAGTTACATTGACCAACTTTGTGCGCGATGTGGTCGTGGCTGAAAACGAATTGCCCATCAAACTCACGGCACACACACCGTGCTTCCGTTCCGAAGCAGGCAGTGCAGGTCGTGACACACGCGGTTTGATTCGCCAACACCAGTTTGACAAAGTGGAAATGGTGCAAATCGTGCACCCCGACAAGAGCTACGAGTCCTTGGACGAAATGACCGGCCACGCCGAAGCCGTGTTGCAAAAACTCGGCTTGCCTTACCGCGTGATGTTGCTTTGCACGGGTGACATGGGTTTTGGTGCGACCAAAACCCACGACCTCGAAGTGTGGCTGCCCGCACAAAACACCTACCGCGAAATCAGCTCGGTGTCGAACTGCGAAGCCTTTCAAGCCCGTCGTTTGCAAGCACGTTTTAAAAATGCCCAAGGCAAAAACGAGTTGGTGCACACCTTGAATGGTTCAGGCTTGGCTGTAGGCCGCACCTTAGTGGCCGTGTTGGAGAACTACCAGCAGGCCGATGGCAGCATTCGTGTGCCCGAAGTCCTGCGTCCCTACATGGGTGGTGTTGCTGAACTGCGCAGCTGATACAGTCATCAAAACTTGAAGGGATTCGTGCTGTGAAAAAACTACTTCTTTTCTGCGCTGTGGCATTGCTCACAGCTTGTGGCACGATCAACGATGCCCAAAACAATGCGGAGAACAACCAGCGTCCGAGCATGGAGCAGTTTGGCCGTATGCCTTTACCAACGGGCACTAAATTGCGCACAGCAGAATCTTTGATTTTTGGTGTGGGCGACGGGTGGTTAGGTCGTGCGGTGTTTGAATCTCCGCTGGACGCGAACGCGACCTATAACTTTTTTGCCGATCAGATGCCCCGCCAAGGTTGGGCGGTAGTCGCCTCGGTGCGAGGCAAAAAGAGTCTGCTCGTCTTCACGCGTGCTGAACGCTCGGCCACGATTGAGATTGAAGACAGCGGCTTATTCACAGGCTCCGTGGCTTGGATGACGGTCAGTCCCGTGGGTGCTGGTGCTTCGAGCGCTCCAGCTGGTACGGGCGTTGTGGTTCAACCTGTAGGTGGGGTTGGTACACGTCGCCCCTGATAGAATGGCCGCTTCGACAAACGACACCGAATCAGGAGAAGTGGCAGAGTGGTCGAATGTACTTGACTCGAAATCAAGCGTAGGGGCGACCCTACCGAGGGTTCGAATCCCTCCTTCTCCGCCATACTGAAAAGCCGTTCGTCAATGAACGGCTTTTTTCTTATTCTGTTGTCAGTCTCACAGGGCGACACATGCCGCAACTCGCGACATCTTCCAAGATAGACCTTCTGCGCTACGTGGCCAAGGCTGTGGCCTTGTCTGTCTTGGTGGCAGCATTGGCTGGTTCTGCCTCTGCATTTTTTCTTTTCGCCCTCGATTGGGCCACCCACACCCGCGAAACCAACCGTTGGCTCATTTGGGGATTGCCTGTGGTCGGTTTCTTGGTGGGTTGGTTGTATCTCAAGTTTGGCCAGCACGTGGAAGCTGGCAACAACTTGTTGATTGATGAAATTCACGATCCAAAAAAAGTAGTGCCTTTGCGCATGGCGCCGTTTGTCTTGTGCGGCACGGTTATTTCACACTTGTTTGGCGCATCGGTGGGCCGCGAAGGTACGGCGGTGCAAATGGGCGGTGCTTTGGCGGATCAGCTCACGCAATTTTTCAAGCTCAACCCTATTGACCGCCGCATGGTGTTGATGGCGGGTGTCAGTGCAGGCTTTGCCTCGGTGTTTGGCACGCCTTTGGCTGGCGCTGTGTTTGCGCTTGAAGTATTGGCTATTGGCCGCATGCGCTTGGATGCCTTGCTGCCATGTTTGTTGGCGGCGGTGTTGGCCGACCAGGTGGGTTTGTGGTGGGGCGTGCAGCACACGCATTACATGGCTGAGGTCATCCCCAGCATCACCGCTTGGCTGTTGGTCGCTATGGTGTTGGCTGGCGCGGTGTTCGGTTTGACCGGTAAGCTTTTTGCCGATGGCACGCATGCCCTGAGTGGTGTGATGAAAAAGCACATCACGTATGCGCCACTGCGTCCTTTCATCGGCGGTGTCGTGATTGCGGCGGTGGTCATGTGGGGCGACTTTGACCGTTACATCGGTTTGGGTATTCCTGTGATGGTGGAGGCATTTCAGCATCCCTTGGCGTCGACAGATTTCTTGGGCAAAACCATCTTCACCATCGCTTCGCTGGGGACAGGTTTTAAGGGCGGCGAAGTGACGCCCTTGTTCTACATCGGTGCAACCTTGGGCAATGCATTGGCTCCGCTGCTAGATGTGCCGTTTGTCTTGTTGGCTGCCGTGGGTTTTGTGGCTGTGTTTGCAGGCGCGGCTAATACGCCGATTTCCTCGACTCTCATGGCGATGGAGTTGTTTGGTGCAGAGATTGGTGTGTTTGCAGCACTCGCGTGTGTCATGAGCTATGTGTGCTCGGGGCATTCGGGTATCTACCGCGCACAGCGGGTAGTGCACCGTAAAGCGCAAGTGCCTTCTCAGCCTTCTTAGAATGGTGACCATGATTCAAATTTACGTCCGATGGCTTCAAGCCGTGCTGCTCTCTGTGGCTGTATTGGCCGCACCTGCATTCGCTCAAACTTTCAAAATGCCTTGCGAGGTCGAAGCCACAATTCCAGCGATGGAGGATGTGAAGATCAAGCCCCAAAAAGTGGTGATTGAAATTCAATCAATGGGCAAGAACATTTTCTTAAAGATGAATGGGCCCGAGCCTTATTTGTTGATCGCCAACAGTTTGGCGACTGAAGAGTTCACAGGCAAAAACTTAACCACGGCCAAAGAGATGGGCGCGTTTCGTAAACACAAAACGACGGGCGACGAGTCAGAGATTCGCATTGAACAAGCCACTGTGATCGTGAACGCTTATCACGACACCAGCTATATGGGCAAAAAGGTGCGCATTCAGATCACAGGTCCTTGCACCGTGCCCCGCTAAGGTTGGGCGAGTCAACGATGGCGTTATTTTTAGAACCAGCACCAAAAACCGGTGCAATTGCCCGTGATTTGCTGAATCAGCAAATCAATCAAACTGCTGATGGCCAGCAGGGGCAGACCCACGTACACAAACACCCACAGCACAAACACCAGCGTCAGGCGTGGTTCTTCCAAACGATGACCCATCACGGTCTCAGCTTGTCGGCGAAGGCGAAGTTTGTTCAGCATAGTGCGAGAATTTTAGGCGCATGAAAGTCAACTGGGACACCCTGAACTATCCCGAGTGGGATGCGCACCATGCCGCCGTCGCAGCGCCTTTGCAGCAAGATTGGGCTTATGGTGCCTGCATGAAAACCTTGGGCGTGGGTGTGTTGCGCGCGTATGTGGAGCAAGATGGCGCGCCTGTGGCTTTGGCGCAGTTCATCGTGCGACGCTTGGTGGGTGGTCTTGCCAATATGGCGTTGTGCTCGCTGGGGCCTGTGTGGTTGCAGCCCTTGTCTGGGGCTGACAAGGCGTGTGTGTACAAAGCGCTGAAGAAAACCATTCCTTTGAAGAACTTGCGCGTGGTTGCGTTCACTCCATTGGAAGCGCAGGGCTCCGAGCTAGGCCTCTCACGCTGGCGTCGTGTCATGACCGGACACAGCACGGTGATGCTTGACCTCACGCTGTCCATGGACGACTTGCGCGCACAGTTGGATAAACGTTGGCGTCATCGCTTGGGTGGCGCGGAAAGCTCCGAGCTGACGGTGCACCGCGTAGGTACCAACGCAGGCCAATACCGCTGGTTGTTGGACGCTGAAATGCAGCAACGTGAGCAACGCGGTTTGCATGGCTTGCCGCTTCACTTTTTCGACCTGTATGTGCCTTCGCGTCAACAACCCGCCAAAACCATTTTGACGATGCGTGCTGACGTGGGACGTGACCGTGTGGCCGGCATGATGTTTTTGATCCATGGCGAAGCCGCCACCTACCAAGTGGGCTGGACCAGCGATGCAGGCCGTGACTTGCACGCTCACAATTTGATTTTGTGGAAAGGCATCGAAGAATTGCGCGAGCGCGGTGTGCGCAAGCTCGACCTCGGCGGCGTCAACACCACACGCAGTGCAGGCATTGCGCGCTTCAAGATGAGCACGGGCGGCCAAGTGCTCACCTGCGCAGGGACGTTCATTTAAACCATGTTGCGCGTCTCACACCTTTCTTGCAGCCGTGGCAATAAGCCTTTGTTTGCCGACGTCAGTTTCAGTTTGCAAGCAGGCCAAGCCTTGCACCTTGAGGGCGACAACGGCGTGGGTAAAACGAGTTTGCTGCGCATCGTCTGCGGTCTCTCATCCGCCGATGCAGGCGAGGTGTGTTGGCATGAGCAACCCATTCATAAAAATGCCACAGCGTTTCGTTCGTCTTTGTTTTACTTGGGTCACGGCTTGTCGCTCAAAGAAGAGTTGACGGCTTTAGAGAACCTCATGTCCGATGCGGCGGTGTCGGGCCGTGAGCTGAGTGAGACGCAAGCCTTGGTGGCTTTGGCCCGTATGGGCTTGCGCGGACGCGAGCATTTGCCGTTGCGTGTGATGTCGCAAGGTCAAAAGCGTCGCACAGCGCTGGCGCGTTTGCTGGCCAGCCAAGCCCCGCTGTGGGTGTTGGACGAGCCGTTTGTGGCACTGGATGCGAAAGCCGTGGATGGCCTGCGTGGTTTGTTGGCCGAGCATGTGGCCAACGGTGGCATGGTGTTGTTCACCAGTCATCAGCCTGTGGCGCTCGCCAATGCCAGTGGTGTTGATGTGGCAGTACAAACCTACCGATTGAAAGGCGTGGCATGAGTGGCGGCGCGTTCATGGCGGTGTTGCGTCGCGACCTGTTGCTGGCCATGCGTCGCAAGAGTGAGGTGCTGACGGCGGTGTTTTTCTTTGTGGTCGTGGCCGCGCTGTTCCCGCTAGGCATTGGCCCCGAACTCAACACCTTGCGTTTGGTGGCCCCCGGCGTGTTGTGGGTGGGGGCGTTGCTGTCGAGCATGTTGGCGTTGCAGCGTTTGTTTGAGGCCGATTACCGCGATGGCACGCTGGAGCAAATGGCCTTGTCGCCCACGCCGCTGGCTTGGTTGGTGAGTGCCAAACTGCTGGCGCATTGGCTGGTCTCAGGGGTGCCGTTGGTATTATTGGCGCCCGTTTTGGGCCTGCAATTTGACCTCTCGGCAGATGCCTTGATCACCCTCACTTTGGCTTTGTTGCTTGGCACACCGGTGTTGTCTTTGGTGGGCGGCATTGGTGCTGCGTTGACCTTGGGCGTGCGTGGTGGTGGCGTGTTGTTGTCGCTGCTGGTGTTGCCTTTGTTCATTCCCGTGTTGGTGTTTGGGGCGGGTGCAGTCGAAGCGCAGGCGAGCGGTTTGGGCGCACAGGCGCATTTTTCTATCTTGATGGCCATGCTGTTGCCGGCCGCATTTTTCAGTCCGTTGGCATGTGCAGCGGCTTTACGGATCGCGTTGGAATGAGAAATATCAATTGGTTTCACTACGCGGCACCGCAAACCTTTTATGGCTTGGCGGGCAAGGCGTGGCCTTGGTTCGCCGCGTTGGCCACGGCATTCATGGTGGCAGGGTTGTGGATTGGTTTTGCCGTTGCGCCCACTGATTTTCAACAAGGTGAGGGCTACCGCATCATCTTCGTGCACGTGCCTGCGTCGTGGATGTCGATGGTCATTTATTTGGCCATGGCGTTTTGGAGTGTGCTGGGCTTGACCTTCAACACACGTTTGTCAGGCATGATGACCCGCGCCTTGGCGCCTTCCGGTGCCTTGTTTGCGTTTTTATCGCTCTGGACTGGCGCACTTTGGGGCAAGCCCATGTGGGGCGCCTGGTGGGTGTGGGATGCACGCCTCACGTCCGAGTTGATTTTGTTTTTCTTGTACTTGGGCTATATCGCCTTGACTTCAGCCATTGACGACACACGTCGCAGTGACCGTGCTGGGGCGTTGATTGCCATTGTGGGCGCCATCAACGTGCCCATCATTTATTTCTCGGTGAAGTGGTGGAACACCTTGCACCAAGGTGCATCGGTGTCGCTCACCAAAGCGCCCAGCATGGCCGCGTTGATGTTGTGGGGCATGTTGCTGGTGGCCTTGGCGTTTTGGGCGTACAGCGTTGCCTTGGTGTTGTACCGCGTGCGTACCCTGATTTTGCAGCGCGAGAGCCACGCCACATGGGTGCACGAACTCGAAGAGGTGAAGCCATGAGGTGGGAGAGTTGGGGTGATTTTTGGCACATGGGTGGCTACGCCGTGTATGTGTGGGGCAGTGTGGGCGTGACCGCCTTGTTGATGGCCATCGAAGTGTGGCAAGCCCGTTGGGCGCATCGCCTTGCGTTGCGTCAAGTGCAAACCGAACAGACCGTGGCCCAATTGCTAGACGAAGAAGCGTCTGTTGAGAAAGTGATGTGATGAAACCTAGAACCAAACGATTCGCGCTGATTGCCGCTGGCATTGTGGTGTTGTGTGCTGCTGCTGCCTTTGTGTTGAATGCCTTTCAAAGCAACTTGGTATTTTTCTTCACGCCCACCCAAGTGAGCAGCGGTGAAGCGCCCAAAGGGCGTGTGTTCCGTGCCGGTGGCATGGTGAAAGAAGGCAGTTTGGTGCGCGAAGGCAATGCGGTGCGTTTTGTCATCACCGACACCGCACATGAAATGACCGCCACGTATGTCGGTCTGCTGCCTGATTTGTTCAAAGAAGGCAAAGGTGTGGTCGCGCAAGGTAAGTTGGGTGACGACGGTGTGTTTGTGGCCAGCGAGGTGTTGGCCAAACACGATGAAAACTACATGCCACCCGAAGCACAGCATGCGATGGACCAAGCGGCAGCTGCCAAAGCCGCGCAGTCCTTGAAAGTCAAACCATGATTCCAGAACTCGGCCATTTCGCCCTCATCTTGGCTGCTGTGGTGGCATTGATGCAAGGGGTGTTGCCCATTGCTGGCACTTTGGTGCGCGATGTGCAAACACAAGTCACCTTGCAATCGTTGGCACGTCCCACGGCGGCTTTGCAGTTCGCGTTGGTGGCGTTTGCGTTTGGTGCGTTGGCTGCTGCGTTTTTGGGCAACGATTTTTCGGTGCAGTACGTGGCACAACATTCCAACTCGCTGTTGCCCAAGCCTTACCAGTTTGCTGCGGTGTGGGGCGGTCACGAAGGTTCGCTTTTGCTGTGGGTGTTGTTGCTGGCTCTGTGGTCGGTAGCGGTTGCTGTGTTCTCGCGCAGTTTGCCGCTCGATATGGTGGCGCGCGTGATTGGCGTATTGGGCTTGATTTCGGTGGGGTTCTTGCTGTTCATCTTGACCACCTCCAACCCGTTTGAACGTTTGTTGCCAGCGGCTTTGGATGGTCGTGACCTGAACCCCTTGTTGCAAGACCCAGGCTTGGTGATTCACCCACCCATGCTCTACATGGGCTATGTGGGCATGGCCGTGGCGTTTGCATTTGCGGTGTCGGCTTTGCTGAGTGGCCGCTTAGATGCCGCCTGGGCGCGTTGGTCACGCCCATGGACGGTGGTGGCATGGATGTTCCTCACCTTTGGCATCGGCCTTGGATCATGGTGGGCTTATTACGAACTCGGTTGGGGCGGTTGGTGGTTTTGGGACCCCGTTGAAAACGCCTCGCTCATGCCTTGGTTGGTGGGCACGGCGCTGATTCACTCCTTGATGGTGACAGAGAAACGCGGCAGCTTTAAGGCGTGGACGGTGTTGTTGGCGATTGCGGCGTTTTCCTTGTCGTTGCTCGGCACGTTCTTGGTTCGCTCAGGCGTGCTCACGTCAGTGCATGCGTTTGCATCGGACCCCAAACGTGGGGTGTTCATCTTGATTTTCTTGGCCGTGGTGGTCGGGGCCTCACTCACTTTGTTTGCGTGGCGCGCGCCGCGTGTGGCTTTGGGTGGACGCATGGAGTTGGTGTCGCGTGAGTCGTTCTTGTTGGCCAACAGCGTCTTGCTGGTGGTGGCCACAGCAGCGGTCTTGTTGGGCACGATCTACCCACTCATCATTGATGCGTTGAACTTGGGCAAGCTCTCCGTGGGGCCGCCTTATTTCAATGCTGTGTTTGCACCGCTGTTGGTGCCTGTGGTCTTTCTCATCATTCCCGGTTCGGTGGCGCGTTGGCGTGATGCCAATGTGCGCGAGATTGCATGGAAGTTGCGTTGGACATTTGCAGGCGCTTTGGGCTTGGCCTTGGTACTGCCATTTGCTTTGGGTGCGTGGTCTATCGGTGCGGCTTTTGGTTTGTTTTTGGGGTTGTGGGTTGCTTTGGGTACCGCTCAGCAAGTGTGGGAGCGTGTGAACAAGCCCGGTCGTATTGCGGCTTCGTTTTGGGGGCAGCACATCGCTCATTTGGGCATGGCTGTGTTGGTCATTGGCGTCACGGGTGTGAAGAGCTACGAAGTGGAGCGCGATGTGCGTATGCAAATCGGCGATGTGGTCACCATCGCGCCTTACACCTTCCGCTTGAATTCACTCGACGAAGTGCGCGGCCCCAACTACAAGGCGGTGCGTGCGGATGTGCAAGTGCTGCGCAACGACAAAATCATTGAAATCTTGCAACCTGAAAAACGTCGTTATTTCTCGTCAGCGATGCCCATGACTGAGGCGGGCATTGACTCCGGCTTCATGCGCGATTTGTATGTGTCGCTGGGCGAGCCGCTGGATGATGCGCGTACCGAGTGGAGCATGCGCGTGTACTACAAGCCCTTTGTGCCGTGGTTGTGGGGCGGCGTTTTGCTGATGGTGTTAGGTGGTGTCTTGGCCGCTTTGGACCGGAGATACCGCAAATGAAAAAAGTCTTGATTCCGCTGGTGTTGTTCATCGGTTTGGTGGTGTTTTTGGCCGTGGGTTTGAAGCGGGATCCTCGTGAAATTCCTTCGCCCTTGATTGGTAAGCCTGCGCCGCATTTCACCTTGTTCACCTTAGAAGGGGGTGACGCCAAGTTCTCGCCTTCTGATATGCAAGGTCAAGTGTGGATGCTCAATGTGTGGGCTACATGGTGTGTCGCGTGTCGCGAAGAGCATCCCGTGCTGGTGGCCTTTGCTGAAAAAAACCAAGTCCCGATCGTGGGCCTGAGTTACAAAGAAATTCAACCGCAAGATCCGGCGTACAAGGCGCCGTTTGATGAAAAGCTCAAGCTCGCACGTGAGCGCAGCGAGGTGTGGCTCAAACGCCATGGCAACCCGTATGTGACCTCAGTGATGGACATGGATGGGCGAGTGGGGATCAATTACGGTGTGTATGGCGTGCCCGAAACTTATGTCATCGATAAGGCGGGCGTGATTCGCTACAAATTTGTGGGCGCTGTTTCACCCGCTTTGTTGGCTGAAAAAATCTTGCCCCTGATTGCGGAGTTGAACAAATCATGAAACGTGTCTGGATGAATGGCGCATGTGCGCTCAGCGTTTCGATCGCGATGGCGTGTATGCCGCAAGTGGTTTGCGCGCAAGCTACGGCAGCCTCGCTGGCGCCGGAGTCCGCAGCGGTAGCGTCCTCAAGCTTGGCCGCAGGACGTGAAGCCCCGTTGATGGCCGAAGATCCTAAACTCGAAGCGCGTTTGGTCGACATTTCACAAGAGCTGCGTTGCTTGGTCTGTCAAAACGAATCCTTGGCGTCTTCGCACGCGGAGCTGGCTGACGATTTGCGCCGTGAGGTGCGTGAGCTGATTCGCTCGGGCAAGTCTGACCAAGAGATCAAAGACTTTCTCGTCGCCCGCTATGGCGACTTTGTGCTGTACCGCCCGGAGGTCAAGCCGTTGACGTGGGTGTTGTGGTTTGGCCCGTTTTTGTTGTTCGGTGTTGCTGCTCTCTTTTTAGGGATGTATTTGCGCCAACGTCGCACCTTGACCGCACCTGCCGTGTTGAGCGATGAAGCGCGTGAGCGCGCCAAGCAGCTGTTGAAAGGTTGATGTGAATCCCGCAATCGCTTTCATTTATGTCGCCATCGCTTTGATCGCGGTGGTCTTGCTCGTGCTGAGTGTGGCGCTTTGGCGAGGCTCGCAGCAGGGCGCACGTGTGGCTGCACACCAAGCTGACGCTGTCAACGATCCTGCTCAAGCCAATGCCGCGGTGTACCGCGACCAAATGGCCGAACTCGACCGCGAATTCGTGATGGGCAACCTCACTTACGAAGAACTCAAATCCGCGCGTGATGAGTTGTCTGAACGTTTGTTGGCTGATGTGGGGGATGCGCCAGAGACCGATGCCCCCAAACCGTCTACCTCAAGCGCTGTCGCTGTGTGGCGCAAACCGTGGCTGAGCATTGGCTTGCTGGTGTTTGTCGTGCCTGTGGCCTCGATGCTGATGTACAGCGTCCTGGGTGAGCCTGCGGCCCTAGACCCTCGCGCTTTGACGCAAAGCGCAGACGCATCGGCAGAGGTCACCCCAGAGAAGTTGACAGAGATGGCGATTGCCCTGACCCGTCGGTTGCAAGATGAACCCAACAGCATGGAGGGTTGGGTCATGCTCGGTCGTGTGCAGCGTGCGCGTGGTCACTATGAAGAATCGGCCGAAGCGTATGCCAAAGCCTTGACGTTGAGCCGTGATGACAACCTGTCGATCGAACGCGCCGAAGTGCTTGCCCAAAAGAACGGCGGTAGCTTTGCAGGCGAGCCTTGGGCCATCATTCAACGTGTGTTGACGGCGGACCCACACCACCTCAATGCCTTGTTCTTGGCCGGCAGCGCTTCGTATGCTGAGATGAATTTCAATACCGCTTTGCGTTATTGGGAACGTGCCCGCGAAGTGGTGCCTGCCGATTCACCCGATGCCCCAGAGCTCGATCGCGCCATTGCCGAAGCCCGCGACAAGATGGGTTTGCCTGCCATTCCGCCACGCGCAGCGCCTGAGTCATCAGCC
>JACCDN010370871.1_pt1 | contig 35227 bp, 33 predicted proteins | sample 7441691 | NCBI WGS metagenome assembly JACCDN01 (sample SAMN15323439, study PRJNA562643) | freshwater metagenome | isolation source: river surface water | place: USA:Blue River Watershed | collected 2017-08-16
ATGATGCGCTCAAACTTTTATCTCTTCCTCGTGTACTGGGCACAAACTCAGCAGGAGATGAAATCACAGTCCAAAACGGCCGATACGGTCCGTATCTAAAAGCTGGCACAGATTCACGGACGCTTACATCAGAAGATCAACTCTTCTCTATTAACCTCGATGAAGCTCTTGAGATTTACTCAAAACCAAAAGAACGCCGCCGTGGTGTTGCAAAGCCACCTCTCAAAGAACTTGGCGTTGATCCAGCTTCAGAGAAAGCAGTCATCATCAAAGATGGTCGCTTCGGTATGTATGTCACTGACGGTGAAACAAATGCAACGCTGCGGCGCGGCGACACACTCGAGGCAATGACACTTGAGCGTGGCCTTGAACTTCTTGCCGGCCGACGCGCCTGGGAAGCCGAAAATGGCCCATCACCAAAGAAGTCACGTAAAAAGGCAGCCAAAGCAAAGCCTGGCGACACCGCGCCGACTCTGACAAAGAACACTGTTAAGAAGGCTGCAACCAAAAAGAAAGCCGCCAAAAAAGCAACAGGCAAAGCTAAGAAGTAGCTTTCTTACTGCGCTTTGGGCGCGAAGACTTCAAACCCTAAAAATTGTGCAGCCTTCGCCATTTGATTGTCATATGTAATCACACCATGAATACGTAAAAAATCCAAAGAATTGGCAGTCGCAAGATGGAGCGCATCCATGCCACGAATATTTATCTTCTCTGGCAATCGCTCTGCTTGATTCACAATTGAGGTACGTATAGGAACAATTGTTATAGCGCTAAGAAGTTTACGGGCAACACCTTCTCTATCTGGTGCGATTCTAAAAACAGCTCGCATAACTTCCACTCGAGAGATGTTTGAGGTGTAGAAAGTTGAACCAAGGAAAGGCTTCATCGCCTTAGCGTTTGCATCATCAAAGACAACGCTCAATATTGCCGAAGAATCTATGTAATAACTTTTCATAGATATGAATCACGTTCTTCTAGAAAGAGTTCAAGACCAGTCTTGCCGCTTGCAAGTGGTTTCATCTTTGGGACTTTGATGAAGAACTCTTCTGTCGCCGGGATAATCTCTCCAGCAGCAACCATCTCCTCGTAATAATCTTCTGGACTCTTTGAAAATGGAATAAGGCGAGCAACTGGCACACCGCGATCTGTCACCATAAATTCTTCTCCCTCTTCAACGCGAGCGAGAATCTTCGATGCTTCTTGACGCAGTTCGCGAATTCCAACGCGATTCTGTGGATGAACATTTATGCGTTTTGTGGAGGCCATACCCCAAGCATATAATTATTGTTATACATTGATATCAATGTGCTACATTTTAAAAGGCCCTATTTTTCATCGCTTTAGGCGTATTCGCCGCGCGATAGACTCACCACATGACCCAAGAGACGTGGCTACTCACAGGCGGTGCTGGATACATCGGCGCACACATTGCCGATGAGTTCATTCGCGCAGGCAAATCAGTAGTCATCTACGATTCTTTGTACCAAGGCCTCGAATCCCGCATTCAATACCTTCGCACCAAACATAACCTCGATATCCCTCTCATCAAAGCCGATATCCGCGACTACAACGAACTCGAAGGCGTTATCCAAAAATACAAAATCGACGGCATCGTCCACACCGCAGCACTTAAAGCTGTTGGTGAATCCATGGATAAACCCGATGAATACTTTGAAGTAAACTTGACTGCAACAAATGAACTCATCGATATTGCAAAGCGCAACAACGTCAAGAAATTTATCTTCTCATCTACTGCAGCTGTCTATGGATCTCCCGACACCATGGAACCTTGCCACGAAGATGGGCCAAAGGCCCCAATCTCTCCTTACGGTGACTCCAAATACCAAGCCGAAGCAAAAGTAGCTGCCTTCATTAATACTCCCGGTAACCACGGAACATCTCTACGTTTCTTCAACGTCGTCGGTACTGCGGCACCTGAATTGATCGATAACTCTGTCGAAAACCTAGTTCCAATCGTCCTAGGCAAACTCAACAAAGGTGCCGCTCCAGAAATCTTCGGAACTGATTACCCAACTAAGGACGGCACCTGCATTCGTGACTACGTAGATGTGCGCGACATCGCTCGCGCACACTTGGCTGCCGCAGATGCCACCCAACCACTTCCACCAGCGCTTAACATCGGCACTGGTCGCGGCGCATCAGTACGCGAAGTAATTGATCTTGTACTTAAGGCAGTTAACAAAACAGATACTCAAGTTATCGAAAGCCCACGTCGCGCAGGCGACCCTGCATTCCTCTGCGCCGACATCAACCTCGCAAAGTCAGCGATGGGCTTCACCTCTCAATACTCGCTTGAAGCCAGCATAAAAAGCCTCTTCACAGGACATAGGTAGGCAGTTTATGGATGTTCTAGCTCTGGTCCCTGCCCGGTCAGGATCTAAGTCGGTTATCAATAAGAATTTGAAAGAAATCTCTGGAACCTCACTATTAGAAATTACCATCCGGAGCGCACTTGAGTCGAAAATGGTAATAGACACCTTTGTCTCCTCAGACTCTGATGAGATTTTGAACATAGCAAGCAGTCTGGGATGTAAATCAATTAAGCGACCTTTACATGCAGCAACAGACTCAGCGACAGCAAACGAAGTCGTTAGAGATTTCATAAACCAATTGAACTTAGTCTCTAATTTAGAAACAGTGATAGTTTATTTGCAACCCACATCTCCCTTCCGGGAACGGGGAATGATTGAAGAGGGAATAAAATTATTCCTGAGTCAATCCAAGCCGGTCGTGGCTATTTGCGAGATTAATCAACACCCAAATAAATCACTCATTATCAATGACCTTGGTCAGATAGAGTCATATCTTCAAGAAGCAGATCCAACAGCCAACAGACAGACATTGCCAAAGGTATTTATACCAACTGGCTCTCTCTATTTGTTTACGGTCGCCGATTTTCAATTAAATGATGCCATTCCTGTACGAGGGGCGCTACCTCTTCTAGTATCTGGAGCTTATGCTTTAGACATAGATTCAGAATTAGACTTAAAAATTGCTCAAATGTTAGGAAGTATAAATGAGTTTTAAAATAGCTGGCCGTGATGTCGGTGAAGAATTCGAACCCTTAGTGGTTGCGGAGATCGGAATCAACCACAACGGATCGCTCGATGAAGCACTCAAGCTAGTGGATGCAGCAAAAGAGTCTGGAGCAGAGATAATCAAACATCAGACACATATCCCTGATGCAGAAATGTCTGCAGAAGCGAGAAAAGTAATTCCAGGAAATGCGAACATTTCTATCTATGAAGTTATAGAGAATTGTTCATTAGATCTTAACCAAGAAGAGTCCTTGGCAAAATACGTTCGAGATTCCGGTCTTATTTATATGAGCACCCCATTTTCTTTTGAAGCTCTGGAATTTTTAGAAACCTTAGATGTTCCCGCATACAAAATCGGCTCCGGTGAATGCAACAACTACCCACTAGTTGCTGCCGTTGCATCAAAAGGAAAGCCAGTAATCATGAGCACAGGTATGAATTCAATTGAATCAATAAAACCATCAGTAGAAATTTTCCGCAAAGCTGGAATTCCATTTGCACTCATGCATTGCACAAATTTATACCCTACCCCAGAAAAACTGATTCGATTAAATGCAATAAACGAACTTAGAGAAAATTTCCCTGATGCCGTACTAGGACTTTCTGATCACTCGCTAACAAATTACCCATGTTTGGCGTCGGTTGCACTCGGAGCTTCAATATTGGAGAGACATTTTACTGACACAAAAGACAGGCCAGGTCCGGACATCATTTGCTCAATGACACCACGTGAACTGAGTGAACTTATTCAAGGCTCAAAAATTATTCACGAAGCAACAAAAGGATCTAAGTTTCCGGTCTCAGAGGAAGAAATAACCATAGCGTTTGCCTTCGCTTCTGTTGTAGCAACAAAGCCACTCCCGCCCGGACACTTAATTTCACGTACAGATATAACCCTGAAAAGACCAAATGGTGGCGACTTCGGCCCGAGAGAATTTGACTCCTTGATTGGCGCTACCGTCACTCAAGATATTCAACCAAATGTACAAATAAAATTTAGTCAGGTGCAAATTGCACAATGAAGAGAATAGCTTTTCTTACGGGAACACGAGCGGATTATGGAAAGCTAAAGCCGCTTATCATCGCCATCAGGAAAAATAGTGAATTCGACATACACATTTTAGTCACAGGAATGCACCTGTTAGATCAATATGGTTCAACCGTTGCGCATGTGATGGATGATGGGCTAGGGACTATTCACCTACTTCCCAACCAACATCCAAGCCAGACAATGGAAAATTGTTTAGCGCGAACAATAGAACAAATTTCTGAGCAATGCACCAACACCAGTTTTGATTTATTGGTGGTGCATGGCGATAGAATCGAGGCACTGGCAGGAGCCATCGTTGGTGTTTTACGTAACATTCCGGTTGCTCATATTGAGGGCGGCGAGGTATCCGGGACCGTGGATGGTTTAATCAGACACTCAATATCAAAATTGTCACATCTACATTTTGTCTCTAATAAAACTGCTAAAAAAAGATTAGAACAACTTGGAGAAAAAGCAAGTGCAATTTATGAAATTGGATCACCAGATATAGACGCAATGTTATTTAGCAAACTTCCAAGTATGTCGAAAGTTAAATCTCGTTATGGTATCAAGTTTGAAGAATATGCCGTCTTGATTTTTCATCCAGTTACAAACGAAATCGATGAATTAGAACGTGCAATCCAGCAGACTGTTAATGCAATCCAGAGCTCAAATCTAAATTACATAGTCATTAAACCTAACAACGATTTGGGAACTCAGATTATTCAAAAAGGTTTAGGCCAACTTTCCAATCCTGATAGATTCCTGCACATTCCTTCAATGAGATTTGAATATTTTCTGCAGCTATTGAAGCATGCGAAGTTTATAGTTGGAAATTCAAGTGCTGGAGTTAGAGAAGCTGCATACTATGGAGTACCTGCCATTAATATTGGGACTCGGCAATTGAATCGGAATTCGAATGATCTCATCCTTAATGTCGGCTACGAGGAGAAAGCAATCCTGGACGCTATTTGTAGTTCGGAATCACTAAAACGAATACCACGACAAGATTTTGGAGACGGAAAGTCGGGGATAAAGTTCGCGGAGATTCTTAATAATGAGAATTTTTGGCCGATTAAGACAAATAAAATTTTTATCGATTTTGCAAATCCGATTGAGGAGATAATATGAAAACTTTGTTTGGTCTACCCGAAGAAGTTGTTTTTTGTAAAAAATGCGTCATCTCAAATCAACGACCAAGATCTACAGTGGAGTTTCTTAACGCAGCCACCGACTCTAAATCCACAATAGCGTTTGGCGAAGATGGTATTTGTGAAGCTTGTAGATTTGGTGACGAAAAAGAGTCTGTTATCGACTGGAATCAACGTGAGGTTCAGTTGATGAATTTGCTAGACCGACATCGTCGCCCAAAAGGTTATGATGTAGTTGTTCCAGGAAGTGGCGGAAAAGATAGCGCTTATACCGCTCACATTCTCAAAGAAAAATATGGAATGAACCCCCTAACCGTCACTTGGGCACCACATCTGTATACGCAAATTGGATGGGAAAATTTTATTAATTGGTCGCATGTAGGCGGATTGGACAATATTCTGTTTACTCCAAATGGCAAATTACACAGAATCCTAACGCGAGAAGCATTCATAAACCTCCTACATCCTTTTCAGCCCTTTATAGTGGGTCAAAGAATTATCGGCCCAAAAATTGCTGAAAAATTCAATATTCCCTTAATCATGTATGGTGAGAATCAAGCCGAATACGGAAACCCGATATCCGAAAATTCTAGCCCGATAATGCAAGATCGATTTTATAAAACTAGCCCAACAGATTCAATTAGGCTTGGTGGACGGTTGGTGAAAGAACTGTTAAAAGACTACAACTTAAGCGCAAAGGAATTTGAACCTTACTTACCGATTGCACATTCAGATTTTAAATCGGAAGTCCATTATCTCGGTTACTACCATAAGTGGGACCCACAAGAATGTTTCTATTATGCAGTGGAAAATACAGGTTTCGTCCCCGCACCTGAAAGGACAGAAGGGTCATATTCTAAATACAGCAGTCTTGATGACAAAATTGACCCGTTTCATTACTACACCACTCTTGTCAAATTTGGTTTAGGCCGTGCATCTTATGATGCAGCACAAGAAATACGAACTGGGAAAATAACGCGAGATGAAGGAGTGGCACTTGTTTCTCAGTTTGATTTAGAATTCCCGCAAAAATATTTTAAGGAATTCTGCGAATATATTTCTCTTAGCGAAGGAGAGTTCCATTCAATCGTGGACAGAAATCGGTCACCCCATCTGTGGGAACAGGATTCAGGGGGCTGGAACTTGCGTAAAGCTGTTTGGAAAGTATGATGGTACCTAAGAGAATAATTGCAAGATTAGATATCAAGGGAGAGTTCCTTGTAAAAGGGATTCAATTAGAAGGACTGAGGAAAATTGGTAATCCACTCGCCTTTGCTCAGGAATACTATGAATGTGGAATAGATGAGGTCATGCTAGTAGACGTGGTAGCTTCGCTCTACTCTAGAAAGCACCTCTTTGATCTAATTTCTCACATTACAAGAAAATTACGAGTCCCAGTAACGGTGGTTGGTGGGATTAAATCAATGGAAGATGCCAGACAGGTATTCCGGGCCGGTGCAGACAAAATAGGAATTAATTCGGAAGCCACGCGAAACTTTGAATTCCTTAGCGCACTAGCAGATACCTATGGAGCTCAAGCGATAGTGAGTTCAGTAGAAGCAAAATTCCAAAAAAATATTCATGACTGGTTTCTCTTTACTGAAGCAGGCAGAAATAATTCCGAAATCTCAATCGGAGAATGGTTCTCAAGGTTGAATGAGATAGAAATAGGAGAAGTTCTTGTGACTTCTGTAGATAGGGATGGATTGAGGAAAGGACCAGATAGATCCTTAATGAAGATTGCAAGAGAGTTTACATCTATACCGCTAGTTTATAGCGGGGGTATCTCAAATCACTCAGACGCCCTGGAGACATTAGAAGCCGGTATTGACGGAATTGCAATAGGCTCTGCCCTACATTACAAAATAATAGGAATTCAGACACTAAAAGAACATTTGTATAGTCATGGAATAGAAACTCGGTTAGAGTCAAATAAATGAGAATTGGGGTTATAAATTACCAGGCTGGCAATTTAGGAAGCCTGACTTCAGCGCTTGAAGAACTTAATTATGATCATTTTGTAAGTTCTAACCCGCTCGATTTCGACTCAGCCGATTTAATATTGCTCCCCGGTGTCGGCTCTTTTGCTTCCGGGATGCGAAATCTAATTGAAAGTGGATTAGCTAACGCGATTTCTTTTCATGCCCAACAAAACAAGCCCATTCTTGGCATATGTTTAGGAATGCATTTATTAGCAACAACTGGTCGAGAAGGAGGATTTACGCCTGGATTTAATTTGATACCTGGCGAAGTGGTTAAATTCCAGATATCAAAAGAGTATCGGATTCCTCATATGGGTTGGGACAGAGTTAGCTATAAAGAACGTTCAATTTATGTATATTTCGCACATTCCTATTATTTCAAACCTAAAAGCAACTCTGAAATACTTACACTGAGTGAATTCGAGTTAGGTGGACAGAGTTTCCCGGCCCATGTTCAACAAGCCAATATTGCGGGCATTCAGTTTCATCCAGAAAAAAGCGGGCAAAAAGGATTAGAGATTCTTGAATTGTCGTTAAACAATTTGATAGGGCAAAATTGAATTGATTAGTGTTAAACAACCCCAACAAGTTAGAGTCGCACACCTCGCAAGTTTTAAAGGAAATTTTGGGGATATCACAAACCATCTTGGATTTAGAAAATGGTTTGCAGATATTGTGAATCATGAGCTCACTTGGCACGAAATTGAAATTCGAGACTTTTACCGAGGATTTAGAAAATTCGACAGTGAATTAGTAGCCGAACTAAATGAGTACGATCTGGTGGTTATTGGAGGGGGAAATTATTTTGAACTTTGGCCGGAAAATACTCGAACAGGGTGTTCTATAGATTTGCCAAGGGAATTACTCATGAAAGTAACCCCCCCCATTTTCTTCAATGCTTTAGGCGTGGATGACGGACAAGGTGTTGGAAAGAATGCGCAAGAATTTTTCCCGGGTTTTGTCCGGTATATTTTGGACTCTGAAAAATGTTTTTTGTCGTTAAGAAATGACGGAGCAGAGTCCAATTTAAAGAGAAGCTTTCTAGAGTTAAGACACCTCGACTTCAATGTAACTCCAGACCACGGCTTTTTTGCTATAAAATCTTTAAATCGTACGGGACAGATTAAAAAAATCGATTCTACTTATACTATTGGGATCAACCTTGCTCAAGATATGAGCGAGAAGCGGTTTGGCAACCGTAGAGATGAAATTATTTCAGATATCAGAAATGCAATAATGCAAGTTGAATTTGACAGGTTAATCTTATTTCCACATATAGTTAGCGATCTCGAGATTCTTTACGAGCTGATCAGTCCTCTGCCGGACTTAATTAAACGCGAAAAAGTGAGCATCTCGCCTCTGGGGAATAATGACTTGGATGTCCATTCCACATTTGATAATTATCTACAGGTTGATGTAATGATGGCCATGAGATTCCACGCCAATGTCATTCCTCTCTCTATGGGAACACCGACCATTGGTATCTCTACATATCCGCAAATTTCTAGTCTATATAACGAACTAGGTATAAGTAATTGGTGCACAGATGCAAAAGTGCCAAAAACTTTCCCAGGTGAATTAGCTCGATTACTAAAATACATAAACGTCAATAGAGAAAAGGCAACTCTGGAATTTGGAAAAATACCAGAACTCATGTGCGCCGAGAGGGATAACTTTGGGATTTTATTGAGCCATTGGCTGAACACTCAGGGCTTTTCTACTTTTTGACCTCGAGGAAAAGTTTATTGGGAGGCGCCTACCACGATTGGTTGTGCCCGATAGACTCAACCCCATGACCCAAGGCTTGCCCAACCCTGCAGCGCCCGCACCGGCTGCAACCCGCGGCGTCTTGGCAATCCCCGCCTTTCGCAAGCTCTGGAACTCGATGGTCTTCTCATCCCTCGGTGACTGGCTTGGCCTTCTTGCAACGACGGCGCTCGCCCAACAACTTTCCGGTGGCTCTTACGCAACTGCAAACTTTGCCATTGCTGGCGTCTTCATAGCACGCCTTCTTCCCGCTGTCTTCTTAGGCCCAATCGCTGGCGTTATCGCAGATTGTTTTGATCGCCGTCGCCTGATGGTTAACGTTGACATCTTGCGCGCTGCTCTTTACATATCTATTCCAATCGTTAACACATACTTCTGGCTCTACACCGCGATGATCTTGGTGGAATGTTTAACTCTCTTCTGGTCACCAGCAAAAGAAGCATCCGTTCCAAACCTTGTTCCAAAAGATAAACTCGAAAACGCAAACCAAGTTTCACTCCTTGCCGCTTATGGCACTGCACCAGTCGCTGCGATTCTCTTCTCGCTCCTCACACTACTCTCTTCGGCAATCGCAGCTATCAGCCCACTAATCCCGAGCAACTCAGTCGATATTGCGCTCTACATAAACGCTCTCTCATTCCTCTTTGCCGCATGGACCGTCTTTGGCATCAACGAAATCCCTAAAGGTGCCGCATCAAAAGCTGAGCAGAACAAAAATGTTGGACAATCGTTAATCCAAGGTTGGAAGTCAGTCTCTGATTCAAAGATCATCCGCGGCCTCGTTATTGGAATGGTCGGAGCATTCTCAGCAGCCGGCGCAGTCATTGGCCTCGCTCGTACTTTTGTAGGTGATCTTGGTGCCGGTGACGCTGCTTACGGTGTTCTCTTCGGTTCTGTATTCACTGGCCTTGCAATCGGTATTGCATTCGGTCCGAAAATATTTGCACAGTTCTCTCGCCGTCGCCTCTTTGGTGCATCCCTAACAACCTCAGGACTCTTCCTCGTACTTCTTGCTCTCATTTCAAACTTAGTTCTCTCAGTCTTTATCGTCGCAATCCTCGGCGCTTTCAGCGGCATCGCCTGGGTTACAGGCTTCACCATGCTCGGCATGGAAGTTCATGACGATGTCCGCGGCCGCACCTTTGCCTTCGTACAGTCACTGATTCGCGTTACCTTGGTGGCAGTCCTTGCCATCGCCCCCATCATCGCAGCCACTATCGGTGAGCACAGTTACCAATTCGAAAACCTCACACTTGATTACAACGGCGCTCAAATCACCATCGGCATTGCCGGTCTCATCGCAGTACTTATCGGATCTGTTTCCTATCACCAGATGAAGGACCGTCCAAATGTTTCACTCTGGTCAGATATCAAGTCAGCTCTTCAAGGTGAACTTGGTTCAATCACTGGTGCATCAACGCAAGGAATCTTCATCGCCTTTGAAGGCGGCGAAGGCACCGGTAAATCAACTCAATCAAAGTTACTTGCACAATGGCTTGAACAAGAAGGTGAAACAGTTGTGTTTACCCGTGAACCTGGTGGAACAGATCTCGGAAAAGATCTCCGCAAAATTCTTCTTGGCCACGAAACAGGTGCAATCAGTCCACGCGCTGAAGCACTCCTCTACGCTGCAGACCGTGCACACCATGTCTACTCTGTAATTCGTCCCGCGCTCGAACGCGGTGAAGTTGTCATCACGGACCGCTACTTTGATTCATCTGCTGCCTACCAAGGCGCTGGACGCATTCTGAACCCAGCAGAAGTTGCCCGCATTTCTCGCTGGGCAACCGAAAGTTTGTACCCAACCCTCACCATCTTGATTGATGTGCCAGCAGAAATCGGTCTAGGTCGTTTGCAATCACGAGATCGCCTTGAAGCAGAATCAAATGATTTCCACGAACGCGTTCGTCAAGAATACCTACAGATTGCCATGATGGATCCTGAAAGATATTTCGTTGTCGATGGCACTCAATTTGTAGATGAAATTCACCGTCAGATCACTGAACGTGTCAGCGAGCTGCAAGCCCTAAAGCGCAACTCTGAACCTGAAAAGAAGAAGCGGTTTAGAAAGTAAATGTCATCAGTCTTTGACGACCTCGTCGGTCAAGAACACATCATCCAAATTCTTCAGTCAGCAGCTGCAGCTTCACGAAACGGCACTCAAACTCAAGAAATGACCCATACCTGGCTATTTACAGGCCCACCAGGCTCTGGCAGATCTTCTGCAGCAGTTGCATTCGCTCAAGCACTCATTTGCCTCAAAAACGGTTGCAGTGCTTGCTCTGATTGCAACGCAGCCAAAACCAGCGGACATCCAGATGTAGAAGTCATTCGCACAGAAGGATTGTCAATTAAAGTTGAAGAAATCCGAGAACTGCTCACACGAGTTGCTTGGGCACCTTCTCTTGCCAGTTGGCGAGTAGTTGTTATGGAAGATGCCGACAGACTTACTGAATCAGCAGCAAATGCGCTTCTAAAAGCAATTGAGGAACCAGGAACAAGAACCGTCTGGTTACTGTGTGCACCTACATTGCATGATGTCTTGCCAACAATTCGTTCACGATGCCGTCACTTGCAGCTTCGCACGCCATCAATTGCAGCAGTCACTCAAGTTTTGATCAACCGAGACAAAATTTCACCCGAGATGGCGCAATTCGCGGCCAGAGCTAGTCAGGGCCATATAGGCCGTGCTCGATTCTTATCAACAAATGCAACAGCGCGCAGTAATCGCAAAACAATCATGCAGCTACCCATGAAGTTGGGTTCTCTTGCTTCTGCTCTTGAGGCAGCACAGATTCTTTTGAACATCGCGACTGAAGAGGCAAACACAACATCAGAAACTCGAGATGAAGTCGAGATTGAAAAGTTGCAAGAAGCGTATGGAAAAGGCGCCACTGGCCGAGGTATGGCAACCGGAGGATCAAAAGCAGTTAAAGACCTTGAGAAGGAACAAAAATCGCGAGCCACCCGAATGGTTCGTGATTCAATTGATGGGGCGCTCGTGGATTTAGCGACTTTTTATCGAGATGTCATGCTGGTCCAGGCAGGTTCGATGGACGCCCTGATTAATTCTGACTTATCGGCTGAGATTGAAAAGTGTGCCTACGACACACGGTCAGACGCAAGTACTAACAAACTGGACGCCATCATGCAAACACGGACCCAGCTGGCTATGAATTCTGCCCCGTTGGCCTCAATTGAGGCCCTTATGTGCCGTCTTGCCTAAGCTTGACCTTTGGTAATCACCACCCATCTTGATAGTGCAGAATTCCTCCATGCGTCTAGACCATGTTTCATATGTAACGTCCCATGATCAGCTTGCTGACACTGTTCAGCGTTTAGGTGCTCGGATTGGAAGTGCGTTTGTTGATGGCGGTATTCACCCACGTTTTGGAACCCGAAACTTTACTTGCGCATTAAAGAATAGACAGTATATTGAAGTGGTATGCCCGCTTGACCATCCAGCCACAGAACAAACTCCGTGGGGCAAGGCTGTTTCAAAAAAAGCCAATGAAGGGGGAGGTTGGTTTACCTGGGTGTTTAGCAAAGACGACCTGTCTCCTATCGAGACAAAGTTTGGAAGAGATGCAATTGCCGGTCATCGCACACGACCGGATGGCTCAGACTTGAAGTGGAAGCAGATTGGCGTTAGAGAAATTGCTGATTCTCCCGAATTCCCATTCTTCATCCAGTGGCTGACTTCTGATCACCCCTCTCAAAATGGATCACCGTTAGCAGAGATTAAAAAGATTGTAATTGCAGATAAGGATCAACTAGCCAATTCTTGGTTCAAGGAAGAAATTCTGGCTTCGCTCGGAAAGGTAAAAATCGAGTGGATGAAACCTGTTGAAAATGACGATCAATCAGGGATAGTAGCCGTGTATCTCTCAACTACTAGTGGTGATGTAGTACTCGATTGAATTATTGTTTCAATGATGATCCAACTGAGATTCTTACCTCTCGAGTACTGTTTTCACTTAATTTGATTAGTTACATAAGCTACCATCCCAATTTATCAGATAAGAAAGTTGGAAAAGATTATTGTCACATTTAACAGATAAGTCAGCATCTACGGTCTCGCTTCAAAAGCTTATGGATTCGCCGCTACAAGTGTTGAACGCGAGTTTGCATAATTGCTTTACTGACCTCATCGTAGAGCTGAAATTCTTCGGTAATCGAAAGATGCTGACTGCGTCACATATTACAACCGGCGAAGGAATCGCGAAATTACGGATATGAAAGTACTCTTCCTTGATCTCTTCCCATCAATTTGGGGTCATTCACTTTTAATTTCACAGCTTAAGAAATTGACCGAAGAAATTGGTCATGACACGGAAACTGTCATTTGTAGCCCTAGGTTTTTCGATTTCTGTAGCGCTATGGAGGCAAAAAATTTGCTTCCATCAGACTCGATAGAAAAACGCGATACTATCTGTTTTGCGTGTAAAAATAAGAGCAATCAACTGTTATCAGATTCGGATATAAAGTGGGAAATATCCTCTCACTTAACTTCAAAGCAAATAGTTGAAATAGATTCATATCTGGATTCTTTAAATTATAGCGACCCAGCAGAGATTACTTTTGAGGAGATTGATATTGGTAAGTTTGCGCTTTATGAAACACTCATCCGTTTCAAGAAAAGTGACTCATTTTTAACGTCTCATGAACTGGTTCACTTCAAAGGCTTACTTCGAAGTTGCGTGAAAGTTGTCCTAGCAGCAAAAGCCATTATCCCTCAGGCTCGCCCGGATAAATTAATAGTTTTCAGCCCGCAGTATGGCCTGAATAATTCTTTTTCACAGGTTGCGCTAAATTTGGGCATCCCTGTCATTTTTATGGAAGGAAGCGCAAATATTAGCGAAAGATTAAGTTCAGTCAGACTCTGGGATTGGGAGACTCACGGACTTTTACAGCCGGCGCTTGGTGAAATGGATACTTTTTCTCGCTATTCTCCTGGAAAAGCAGATCTTCGGCGAGTGAATAAGATGATTAATAAAATATCTAGAGGGAATCATTATTCAGTCTACTCTACTAAAGCGAAAAATGAAGACCTGAGAGAGAAATTTCAAATTCCACCTACTTCGAAAATAATTCTTCTTTCGATGAGCAGTTATGACGAGGTATATTCAGGGTACATAATTGGCGCATTCCCTCGGAGTAAGTTCGAAAGCAAAGTTTTCTCATCCCAAATTACTTGGGTACAAGAGACCATTCGCTGGGTATCAAACCAACCAGATATCCACCTGATAGTCCGTCCTCACCCTCGAGAATATCAAACAAAAGTTAACTCTCATGTGTCTGAACACTTCCTGGAAACTAAACGAATTCTGTCAAATTTACCCAAGAATGTCACGGTAGATTTACCAGAATATAAAACATCAGTTTATGACCTTTTTGAATTGGTAGATGTGGTATCAACAGGTTGGTCTTTTACCGGCATTGAAGCCCTTTTGGCGGGTGTTCCTGTTGTTTCTTACGATAAAGCGATTACATCTTTCCCTGAGGTGATACATTTAAGTGGAAACTCACGCTCTGAGTATTTTGAAAACTTAAAAATGGCTCTGAATTCAAACGGCGGCAGAAAATTGGAGTACCAAGCAAAACGATGGCTCTGCTTTATCTCCGTTCGAGGAACTATTAGGCTTGGAGGAAGACTAGAGGATCGCTTTCCCATTTTGCGCTCTCCAATAATTCATCGTGTTTTGCAATCGAAGTATCTTGTGCAATACAAGAACCGGATTTTCTGTTCTATTGAAGTAAAGATTCCTCCTCGTAAACTTGATATATTGCGGTACTCTGAATATTTGAGTAGAAATATTACAAATCTATTTCAGACGCATTCTTAATCTAACCCTGGTTTACTGGCGACACAGCTCGGTGTGTGGAAAACCTTGTGAACAAATAGTGAGAGAGTAAGACAATAATTATTTGGCTCTAGGAAGTAAACTTTGTCAAGGATTTATCACTAGTCTTGGATTGAGGAGGCAATAATGAATAATATGACATTGTTTGCTGGGAAGCTAAAATCTATAATTCGTAGACGAAACCAGAAAAGGCCACTCATCAACACATATGATGACCCTGTTATAGCAAATTACATCAAACGGAAAACTCAAGACGCGCGAATGAGTGCTCGCAATTCAAATCTCAGTGCGGGCAATTATCGATATTTTATTCCATTCGCATTTCTGTCGCATGAGGAAACAATAAAAGTATTGGATTTTGGCGGTGGCGCGGGGGATCATTTCTACACAATGTCTGATTTCATTTTGCATAACATCAAGTCCTGGACCGTTGTAGAAACTAAATCAATGGTGGATGCTGTGAAGCAAAGCGAATTAGATACCAGGCTCAAATTTGAGAATTCTCTTTCAAACTTAGCGAGTTCGGAGTTCGACTTGGTGATTGCTAGTAGTTCAATTCAATATTCACATGATCCCCTGAAGACATTAAGTGAACTTGCAAGCATTAAATCTAAATATTTTTTTGTAACCAGGATGCCGATTTGGGATTTCCCAACAAAGACAGTTATTCAGCGGTCACCACTATCAAGCAATGGACCCGGGCGACAACTCTACGACTTAGAAGAAGGAATCGTGGAGTATGAACTCACAATTCTGAATCGGAATACATTTGAGAATCAATTTGCAGGCAAATTTGAAATAATTTTCCGATCGCTAGAATCCGAAGGGATTCATAAAGTTGATAGAAAATCTGTCAATCAGTACGGATATTTATTTCGAAAAGTAGACGCAGGTTAATTTATTGATTGTATAGTTCTTGTGACTTGAATCAATCCTTTAACTGCATTCTTGACTAACCACACGAAGTCATCACGAAAATCAATCCGGTGTGAACGTAACCCTAACATTTTTGAAAGTTCAAGAAGTTGGGCAACATAAGGTTTATATATCTGATTAATCGGTAAGTTTATAATCTGGTACCCCGCCGCGGGAATGTATATTGCTGTATTTTGCCGAAAAAATCTGAATTGAAGTCCGTGAAAATGATAGAAGTAAATTTTGTTGTCACCTATGCGTAATTCTTCATCAATAGAATCAATTTTGTAATTATTCAAATTCCAAGGAGCTAAACCAATTCCAGGGTTAGCAAATATATGCAAGGAGGTATAAGTTTTAGGCCATTCATTTAAGTAAGTTTGATCCCCACATCTACCTTCAGACATGTTTACATCGCACCGAAGAAGGACTTGATCTCTCCAGGAATCGATACATTTGTTGAAATCGGTGTCTGGTCTTCCGATTACTACTCCAACATTGAAACGACCTGATTTTGGAAGCCACTGGATTCGGTCAGGAGAGAATCTGTGTTCATGAATTGCAATATTTTTTGAATCTGGAATTTCCATTGTCATTTCAAAAATGTCGTTTATGAAGAAACAATCCGCGTCAACATAACCCACGAAATCATACTTCCCCCCAGATTTTAAGCAATAAGCGAGCAGGCAAGCTGCACTGGTCCAGCAAATCTCTCTCCAGGGGCGCCTTCCTTCCAGCTCCTTGAGCTGTTTATCATCAAAGTTTTCGAATGGAATGATCGTGACATTTGGAATTGATAATGCCACCAATCTATTTACTGCGTCAGAGTCTAAGGCAAGTACCGTCCAGTGAATCTGGCATGAAGCTTTTTCGTTTACACTTTGAATTAGGGCAAGACCCTGAGCCATAAAATTGGAATCAAAAAGTGTGCATAAATGTATAGAAAATCTTTTATTACTCAATTTCCGCATTAAATCCTCAATAACTACTTAGTGACAATGAATGATATTGTATCTCTGCCAAGGATTCTAATTTCCAATACAATTAGACTTATGAACTTAGCACCTATCGTAATATTTGCGTTTAATCGACCAGGACACCTAAGCAATTTGTTTACATCCTTGTTGACAAATCCCGAAGCACAATTTTCCAAGATTTATTTATTTATTGATGGGCCAAGAAGTAGCGATGATAACAAACCGATAGAAGCAACCAGGAAGATTGGTGAACAATTTTCCAGCTTTCTGAATATAACTATTTTCCAAAATGAGAAGAATATAGGACTTTCAGAATCGATTTTGGGTGGGATAGATAAGGTTTTACTGAACCATGACCGTGTAATCGTGTTAGAAGATGACTTGGAATTGTCATCCAATTTTTTAAGCTTCATCAATAGAGGGCTTGAAGTCCATACCAACGATTTAAGTGTCGCAAGCATTCAAGGCTTTAGTTTAATTGATTTGAAATCCGCACAATCCTCCTATTTCCTTCGTGGCGCCGATTGTTGGGGATGGGCAACTTGGTCAAATAGGTGGGATTCACTAGTTAGAGACCCAAGAATTCTACTCGATCAACTCCGCAGTAAGAAGCTGACGACAGATTTTGATCTTAACGGAGCATATCCTTATACAAATATGCTCGAGAGAAATTGCAACAAAGCAATCGATAGTTGGGCCATTAGGTGGCATGCATCCATGTTCCTGGAGGGCAAAGTGTCTTTGTACCCCGCTAAGAGCCTTGTGAGAAATATGGGAAGAGATGGATCTGGAACTCACGGTGGAAGTCAAGAGGAGGTTGAAGCTAGGTTGACACAAGAGCCAATCGAATACAATTGGACCAAACCAGAAGAAACTCCGCGGATTGTCAGAAAACTGCGAAGAAAGTTACGATCTAGATACCGAACGTATACGGTCTTCGATCCAAGAAAGTACTTTGCTTGGGCGAGCAGAACTTGGGCGAGCAGAAGAATTAGTACTAAGTGAAATTCCTAATTGTCGGAACCGTGCGCAATGTTGAGAAGTCGGTTCGCAACGAGATTCTTAGAATGCAAAGTCTGTTCCAAAAATTTGGCGAAACACATTACTACCTGGTCGAATCAGATTCGAGCGATTCAACAATTTCAGTACTGAACGAACTAAAGAATGAAATCGAAAATTTCTCTTTTCATACACTCGGAAATCTTGATTCTAAAATACCAAACAGGGTGAATAGAATTCGTTTTTGCAGAAATGATTACGTGAAATTTATTCGCGAGTCAGATATAAGTTACGACTTCGTAGTAGTTTGTGATTGGGATGGAATTAACAAGGCAATCAAATATAAAAGCCTTAAAAAAATCTTTAGAGATGTGTCCAGCTGGTCAATGTGTGCAGCCAATCAAACATTTGGATATTATGACATTTACGCTTTACGTGCGAAAGCATGGGTCGAATCTGATTTCATTAGAGAACTATCGGATTTCAAGAAGAAACATGGTCCACTCACTTTTTGGCAAGAAGACAGGGTCCGCAAGGAACTAATTTACAAACGAATGAGATTTTTGAGAAAATCTGATGAATGGATAGAAGTTGATTCAGCCTTCGGCGGAATGGCCATCTATAAATCCAAAGTATTTCAAGCATTTGATTATGGAGATGAAATGTCAATTGACGAACTAGAATGCGAACATATTACATTGCACAAAAAGATGATTGGTGCTGGGATGAAAATCTTCATCTGCCCCGAATTTATAAACTCCCACATAAATACATATAATTTGAATAGAGTTACATTGGTGCGCTTACTTCGATATTGGAAAAGAAAAGCGCTAGCTTTGTAGTATTCGCACCGTATATCCATTCATTTACCTGTTCAATGAATTAGTAGAATAGGCTAAACTTCGAACATGACTCACGCCAACCTCTTTGTGACCGGCGGTGCTGGGTTTATTGGCTCTGAATTTTTGAGGCAAGAAGTGAAAATCGGGCGCTATTCTCGAATTTTTGTTCTTGACGCCTTAACCTACGCAGGAAACTTATCCCGGATCCAAGATCTGATTGATAGCAACTCCATTGAGTTTATTCATGCAGAATTAGTTCAAGTTAAGGCTTATGCGAAAGCCATCCAAGCCTCAGACCATGTTGTTCACTTTGCTGCCGAGACCCACGTTGATAGGAGCATTTCAAGTGGGGAAGAGTTTGTACATAGCAATGTAGTGGGAACTTTCAATCTGATTGAATCCGCGCGCACGGATTTATCAAAGAAAATAGTCCTTGTATCTACGGATGAAGTTTACGGATCAACTCCCGAGGATTCTGAATTTAATGAAGATTCCAAACTTGACCCGTCAAGTGCTTATTCTGCTTCTAAAGCTGCAGGTGATTTACTTGGACTAGCTAATTTCAAGACATTTAATCAAAGAATCATGATTAGTAGATGTACGAATAACTATGGACCCTTCCAAGATTCCGAGAAACTGATTCCGGTGGTCATCAAGTCAATTCTCCAGGATGAGGAAATTCCCGTATATGGTGACGGGATGAATGTGCGCGAGTGGATACATATTTCAGATCATTGCAATGCGCTGCGCAGGATCTTGTGTGATGGAAAATTTGGTCGTATTTATAACATCGGGACAGGTCAGCGGCTTACAAATCTTGAACTTATTGAGCTAATTGGTAAATCGTTAGGTGCCACACCGAAGATTAAATTTGTCGAAGATAGAAAAGGACATGATTTTAGATATGCCCTTGACTCATCTCGCATTTCGAGCGAATTAGATTGGAAGGCAGAGGTTCCCTTTGAATCCGGACTTTCTTCGACAGTTGCATGGTACGCGGCAAATAGAGGGGCTTTGAATTTATGATTGGAATCCTACTAGCAGGTGGACGCGGGACACGCTTATGGCCCATTACGGTTTCTACGAATAAGCATTTACTTCCGGTGTACGACAAGCCAATGATTTACTACTCACTTACGACGTTAATGATGACGGGTGCTCGTCGAATCGTTCTCATCACAAATCCGGACGATATCTCTGCTTTTAAAAAGCTATTGGGCGATGGCTCCAATTGGGGATTGGAGATTTCTTATCATTCTCAGGAAGAACCGAAAGGAATTGGAGATGCATTCAGACTCGTTCCAGATGATCTCCGAAACCAACCTGCATGTCTTGTTTTGGGCGACAACCTGCTTTACGGAATGGGCTTAGGAACTTCTCTTTCCCAGACTTTTTCAGGGTCCGGCTCCCAGATTTTTAGTTATCAAGTTTCAAACCCCGAAGATTATGGTGTGATTGAAATTGATCCTAGTGGGGACATCTCTTCGCTGGTTGAAAAACCAGTCAACCCTGTATCGAATCTAGCAATTCCTGGCATTTACTTCTTTGACCAAAATGTCTACCAAAAATTTAGGAACCTGAGAAAGAGTGCACGCGGTGAATACGAAATCATTGATATTTTAAAGATGTATTTATCAGACTCGGCTTTGTCTGTATCTCACCTTGAACGTGGAACGGCATGGCTCGATACAGGGAATCCTGAGAATCTGATTTCGGCAGCAGAGTTTGTTAAGGTCATAGAATCTCGCCAAGGTATGAAAATTGGTTGTCCTGAGGAGGTCTCTCTTAGGATGGGGTTTGTTACAAAAGACGAATTCTCAATGAACTTAAGAAATATTCCTGAAGGAAGCTACAAAAACTACTTGAGTAGGATTTAAATCAAGGGCTTTTCGTATATGTAATCCCATGTTGAGTAATTCTCGCTCGCAAGCACAACCGCGCAATCCATTGCCTTCAAGAATTTAATTTCAATCCAGTTATATGGTGGCACAATTAAACCTTCACCTGCACTGAGTAAGACCATCCCAGAGTCGTGCTTGTTTTTAAACACAATTTCCAGGCTGTGAAAAATGGGATAGATAAGTTGCCAGCATGCTTTATGCGCATGCCCACCGCGTACTAGAGATGCTTCTGAAGAAGTGATTGTGAAACTCCTCTTGATGCTGAAAACCGCACCTAGGGATTCAAGAGAAATTAACCTCCCTCTTGAATCGTCAATCAGAATTCCCTGAAGAAGAAATGGATTAGTTGTGTCTAAGTATTCACACATGATTAACCTTCTGATATTCCTCAAGTACTTTACAAATTTGATCAATCTCGGCGTCTTCCAATTCAGCAAATAGAGGAATTGAAACAATTTTAGATACGAAATCTTCAGTTGACGGAAGTGTGCTGCCTTGAAATTTAGCAAACGCTTTTTGTCTGTAGTCGGGATAAGGGTAATGTACCGAAGTCTCGATACCCCGAGAGAGCAAATATGCCCTAAACGCATTTCTATCAGTCACTTTTAACACTGCCAAATGAGCTACAAAGCTTTCATCGGAGTTCCCAATTAAATTTAAGCTAGAATTAGTGATTGAAGATTTATAAGCCTCCCAAATTTCTTTTCGCCGAATCGTTTGCTGCCTTAGTACCTTAAGTTGACGATTGAGAGTCAGGGCATGTATTTCATCGCCTCGGTAGTTGCCACCATTTGAAAATTCGGCGTCGTACCTTTCGACCCAGCCATATTCTCTTCGTGCCTTCAGTCCCAGATAGAACCGCGGACTTGAAGTTCCGGCAGCACCTGAGTCACCAAAGGATGACAAATTCTTAGTTGGGTAAAAGCTAAAAGTTGAGATATCTGCAACAGAACCAGCAGTAATCCCTTGGAATTTTGCACCTATTGATTGTGCACAATCTTCTATCAGCTTTAAGCCGTTCGCGTCACAGTATTCTCTGATACGCAAAGTATTAAGATTTATTTGACCAAAAAGATGTGTGACGATAACTGCCGCAGTATTTAAAGTTTTGGAAGCTTCAATTTTTTCGAAATCAAGCTGACCTTCCGTATCAATGTCCACGTAGACAGGAATCAGACCATTGGCAGTAACTGCGACGGAGGCATATCCACCTGCATTTGCCGCCAAAATCACTTCCGAACCCAAAGGTAATTCTAAGCTCGCGACTGCAAGATAAAGAGCACTTGTCCCTGACGATACGAAAACTGAGTTTGAAACATTTACAAGAGCTGCCAGAGACTCTTCAAAGATAATTTCCTCGGGGCCATGAAAATACGGGCCATCCGCAATCAATTCTGCAACCGAAGCCGCCAAGGTCTCATCTTGCGAGAACTTCCTCTTCGGATCGTTGAACGGAATACGTAAATTGTGAGACGGCACTCATGAATGATAGTAGAAAGGTCGGGCTTAATAGAGAAGGACATTCGGGGCTTCACGTGGTATCGACGCGTATTTTTGAAGAAGATTCTGAAAATGACTTGGGAGAACCATTCGAGAATTTATATCCATCGTCACTCTGAAGACAGCAATCCACTCAGAAACTTTGCTAGACGTTCCGATAAAGACTCTGGCAGCAACAAGTGAACCAATGACCTCCCAAGTGTTGCCCTCACAGATTTCAAAATCAATCGCCGGGCATGAATCCTTTAGGATTGCTTTTGCCTTATCTCCTGAATCAGAGAAAATAATAACCTTTCCGACATTAAACTTTTTAGTAGCAGTCGATACAGCGGAAGCTACTTTGAAACTATCAGTTGGGCCTTTGGCATCAAGTAAAAGAAGATCGCCTAAGCGATAATGGAGGCCTGAATCCACGCTGCTCTCCGCATAAAATTTAATTAAGCCTTTAGATTTAGCCTGGCTGAAAATCTCCAAAATAGCCCAAGGTGCAATTGTTCTATCCGTGTAGTGTCCACGAATAGACATCACCCACGGTTTCAAATTCCTAAACTCTTTATCCGAATTCGCTCGAGCAAGAAATCCAAACAGTTCTAGGATCGATTTTCCAAGAATCCTAAACCAATTCTTAAGTTTGAAACGATGTAAAGACGGAATATTTTGACTTACTTCCGCTTTTCTCTCTATTGAGAAATCGCTTAGGTGAGTCAAATACTCAGGGGGTAGTAATTCGTCTATTTCCGATTTTCGAATTGTCACCCCGCTTGTATGGAGAACTATCTTTGCACTTCGGGTTGGGAATCGGCTCAAAAGCTCATGTAGCAAAGCCACCCCGTGCAACTGTGACCCAAGACCACCCCAAACATGAATTTTGATTGGCGGCATAAATCTGAATAACACAACGCAATTGTACTGAGTATCCTTCATGTCTTCAGGTAACCAGAGCTTGGAACCCGTTATTCTGTCCAAATCATGAACGTATTATTCTTGTCTAACGTCCACTCAGATTATTCACGCTCAGCGGTCCAATATTTTGGGTCATCTCACCAAAAGAATTATCTCACAATACAAACAAAAGATTTTATCTCAACCAAAAAAGTTAAAACAATCAAAAAAGCAATACGTGGGGCAGATGTAATTTGCATAATGTCGCCAGGTCACATTCTCACCTTACCAATACGTGTTCTAACATCGAAAAAAATAATCCTTGATGCAGGCTGGCCGCTTTCAGACTCCACATCAAGCAACACCTCAACGCTTTGGAGGATTTTTCAAAAAACAAAGAATGCGATTATTGACTTCACTTCGTTTCACGCTTGCTCAGCTCTAATTCTTGAGAGTGAATCCCAGTTAAGAAGAGCGTCCCTTCGATTCCTACTCAATCGTCGAAAGATTGCTGTTATTTATTCAGGGGTTAATGAAGCAAGATTTCGAGACATTAAATCTGAAAAGCCTCATGAGATTCCAATGACGATTACGGGAAATTATTTACTTTTTAGAGGAAAAATAAATAGTGAGTCAGGGATAAATGACATAATGAAGTTCTTCACAAAAAACAAGAACTTGAATTTAGTTATCGCTTCCCCAGACCTTCAAATTAAAAGTTTGACCTCGGAGAATATATATGTAGTGAATCGCTACTTATCTGATCAAGAGATCAAGTGGCTCTATGCAAACGCTATCTTTTCCTTGGGCCAATTCGGAACGACAAAAAGGCAACAATATTCAATTCCTCATAAGTTCTTTGAGGCTTCGTACTTCGGGTGCGCATACGTATCACTTCCATCAAAGTCACTAAATGAAAGTGGAATTTCTGCTGGAGTAATCCAGATTAACACCATTGATGAGTTGATTCATTTGATTAGCGAATTTAGTGGATTTCAGAATAAAAATAAAAGAGACGCAATACTTGAGAATTACCAAAAATATCTTTCAAACCAAAAATTAGCCGCGGATTTTGAAACAATTTTGGACCTTTAGATTAATTGGTAGATTTTTTGGATTTTTTCGTACATGACTTGAGGATGAAATAAAGCCAATCTCTTTTTTAATGATTCTTTATATTCGTTTTTGAATTTTGGAAATTCAAGAATTTTCTTTGCCAATTCTTCAGAATCATAAGTTCCAAATAGGCCGGGATAGCTCGCTCCGAGAACCTCCGGTATTGCGGAATTATTGGCAGCAATAATTGGGACTCCCGCAGCCATTGCTTCAAGGAGAACAAGACCAAAACCCTCGTATTTGCTTGACAGCACGAATAGATCTATAGAGGACAGAAACTGTGGGACTTTATCGGTTCTACCCAGCCAAGTAACAGACGACCCAATCTCCAATTTGTCGGCCAGGCTGTGTAATTCCTTCTTCAACGGGCCATCCCCAATAACGTAAAGATGAAACATCGGATTCTCTCTAACTACCAAACTGAAGGCATTCAGCAGAGTCGGATAATTCTTTTGATCTACGAGCCTACCTATCGTTCCAACTCTTGTTTCATCTCTGCTGATTTCCGGAAAAAATGCTTGGTCCGCTAAATCGCAATTAGGAGAAGAACCATAGAGGACAACTTCGACAGTTGTGCGAGCCGAGACCTCACCACTTTGGTGTAGAAAATCCGCTACTGCAAATGAAATTGCAATGACCTTGTCTGCTCGTGCGGCGACAAGTCGCGATAGCAACTTTGATATGTATCTATTCCTTCTGGGCCAAAATTGCTCTGCGTTATGGCGTGTCACAACCAATTTTTGACTTTTGCAACATGCAAAAGCCGCTATTAGTTCACTTTGAGGAAGGTGCGCATGGCAGATTGAATTGGGATTTTTTCCTAAAAACCTCGAGAAACTAAAGCAAGCAACAATTGAGCTTTTATTGGCAAGAAGGCTCGAAACCTTAACACCCAGAGACTCAAATTCGCGCTTCAATTCTGGTTTGCCTTTGAGGTACAAGACAGTCACATCATGCCCGTTGCTTGCTTGTTGCCCAGCTAGTACCAGAAGCTGTTTCTCCGCACCTCCCATTTCAATGGTGGTGATTAGATGAACAATTGTACTCATGCAGTTACTTGTTCGCGAAAGTATGAAACTGTTTTCTGAATACCTTCCCAAAGCTGAACATGAGGCTCCCATCCCAGAAGTGACCTGGCAAGAGTAATTTCCGGTCTTCGCTGCTTTGGATCATCTGAAGGTAAATCAAAGAACTCAATTTCTGAATTTGATTTGCAAATCTCGACTACTACTTGCGCAAGCTCAAGTATGCTAAATTCGTTTGGATTCCCAAGGTTTATTGGAGTCCTTGGGTTTTCCCTTAATTCAATAACTTTAATAATTCCACTGACTAAATCATCAACGTAACAGAATGATCTTGTCTGGCTTCCGTTCCCATAAATGCTAATAGGCAAACCTTGCAAAGCCTGTACGATGAAATTACTGACTACTCGTCCATCACCTACTGCCATGTTTGGGCCGTATGTATTGAAAATTCGGATGACCCTACTATCTACATTGAATTGCCGCATGTAATCGAAACAAAGAGTTTCAGCAGCCCTTTTTCCTTCATCGTAACAGGATCTTATTCCAATCGGATTTACATTTCCCCAGTAAGTTTCTGATTGGGGCGAGTGTGATGGGTCGCCATAAACCTCACTAGTCGAAGCTTGTAAAATTTTTGCACCAGTTTCTCTTGCCAAATGCAAAAGATTGATTATTCCTAAGAAGTTTGTCTCAATAGTCTTGACTGGGTTGGCTTGGTAATGGACGGGAGACGCTGGACAGGCAAAATTCATTATGAAATCGACTTTTTCAAATATTGGCTCTCGGACATCGTGAACCCTGAATTCAAAATTTGGATTACCTAACACAGAAGTGAGATTTGCTTCTGAACCAGTAGAAAGGTCATCCACCCCTAACACCGAATGTCCATTCTGAGTTAATCTTTGGGAAAGATGCGACCCCAAGAATCCAGCAGCACCCGTAAGTAATATTCTCACGTAGTTATTCTTTCATACTTAATTTACCAAAGCCACTATTTAATGGATTGCAGAATTTCAGTAAGCGCACCAACCCAGTGACCTTGAGAATGTGAAGTCAACGCAACCATATGTCTTCTCTGCAACTCTGATTCCATATCATAACCACTCTCCATTAGACCCAGATATCCGTCAAGTTCTTGTTGCAAACTTGCTTCAGGATTTGAAGCCCAGCTTCCAAATATTTTTCTGTATTCACGATTTATGGTCACAACAGGGAGACCAGTCATCGTGGCTTCAACCAAAGTTTTATCCAAAGACCCCTGGAACGCATGTATAAATACATCAGACTCACAAAGTTGCTTTGGAATATCTCTCCGAGGAATCGAGCTAATGATTTGAAGAGATCCCGAACGAAGAAGATTGTCATACTTAAGAAAAATCTCTTCCTTGAACGAATTAAATTTCACTGAAGACGGACTTCCTATTTGCAAAAGTCGGTAATTGTGTGCTGTATTTTCATCGCTAAATAGTAAATCAATGATTTTATCTAGATTTTTGGATGGATCTAACCTTCCGATATGTATAAATTTTTTATTAAAGCCATCTCGCGACGTAAACTGGAAGTCTTTGGGATTTATGGCTTGCCCAATTGCATAGATTTTCTTGGACTTAATCGGACAAGACCCTTCAGTAGATGTGATAATACCAATGCACCAGAAGTGACTCCACTTGATGTACTTTGAGGGCGAAATATGGGCGTACCAGAGGTAATGAGGTATGCGTAATAATCTCAGGAGGGGTGCCGCAATCGAGGACTGCACCTCAGTCATATGTGAGAAAGTTACATTTGGGGAATAACGAATTAATACGAAGAGGAAATTTAGACTAAATCTGAATGCGCCTCGCAGGGGTTGACCGGGGCGCCATCTGCTTGACAGAACTTTCACATTATGCGGAAGAAGAAGCCCATCGGCACTCCTAGATGTGAGGACAAAGATTTTTTTAAAGTGGGAACTCAACTCTATTACTGCATCTAATTGGTGGCTAAAAATAGGATCCGTGGGATCCATGGCGTAATTGAAGATTAATAGATTAGTTCTTTTACTCATCTAGCCCGCAATCGAAGAGGTATTCCCGTATTCTACAGCCATAATATTGAAGTCGTAACTTATTGAAATGAGCGTAGTATGAAAATCCTAGTTACCGGTGGTGCGGGTTTTATCGGGTTTCATACTGTTGCACACCTGGTTCATGAGGGCCACGAAGTAGTCGCGGTTGATAATTACAGTGATTATTACTCTGTCGAGTTAAAAAATATCCGGAAAAAAAAATTATGGGAATGTTATGGCGTCTCGGTCACCAGCTTAGATCTCGCGTCTCACCAAGAGACAAGGCAGCTAATTAGTAAGTCTCAGCCAGAAGCAGTTATTCACTTAGCTGCCCAAGCAGGCGTTCGCTTGCCTTATGGAGAAAATGAGAGGTACATCTCCAGCAATTTGACTGGATACGCGAATGTGTTAACGGAGGCTGTTCTGCATGAAGTGCCTCAATTCTTGTATGCATCATCGTCCAGCGTGTACGGGAACAACTCCGCAATCCCTTATTCTGAGAATGAGTTAAATCTAAAGCCAGTGAGTTTTTATGGTGCCACCAAACTAGCGAATGAATCCATCACTCCCACACTAGTTTTTGGTAAACATACAAGAGCTCGGGGTATGCGCTTCTTCACAGTTTACGGGGAACTGGGAAGACCTGACATGGCCTATTTCAGATTATTTGCATCTGCTCTCGAGGATTTCCATTTTGAAATGTTTGGAAATGGCGATGTTGAAAGAGATTTCACCTACGTTGGTGATGTTGTTCATGCGATTGGCTTGCTTCTAGATGAACTAACAGGACATGCCGCTGGATATTCGGATGTCGTGAATATTGGCGGTGGTAAACCAGCATCACTCAATCAGTTAGTTGACGAAATTCAAAACATCACAGGGAGACCAGTGTCTTCGTTTCCTAGCGAGGCAAACCCCAACGACGTACAGGTGACCAATTGCAGCACTCAATATTTACAAAAACTAACAAAATATTTCCCAACGACAGATTTACGAGAAGGGCTAGGAAAATTCTTTGAATGGACCAAAGAAGCAGAGGTATCCAACAAGCTAACTTTGTGGGCAAAATCGGTCAGTTGAACTCCCAGCCGGCAACCAGTGCTGAAAGAGATTCTCTATTTTCCAGACTTAAGTAATCTAAATTTAATACTAAGTCGGAATCTAGGAACTCTTGACCTTTGAGTTTGTGAGCCAAATCCACGGCTTCACCTACGGAATCGTACAAATAGATCCCCTTCATTTTCTCGAATAAAAATTGAGTTCCAGGATTCCTTCGAGCGATGACAAATACGCCACGGATCAGTGCCTCTCTAATGGCTAAGCCAAAGCCCTCTTGCTTCGCAGGCGAAAGAAGAATTGAAATTTCATCCCAAGATTCCTCTAATTCCTGCTTACTTATTTCACCTATAAACCTGACTCTCCCATCGATAAAAGATGTGAGCGGTGCCTTCATGCTCAATAACCCACTGCCGTCGCCAATGACAATAGCGGAAAAATCTGGGTCAACATTGAGTACCTGTCCCACAATTTCACTCCATTCATCGGTGTTTCTCTCATCGTGTAGACGACCAACGAACCCAATCCTTGCCGCAGAAGCAGCAATTCTTGGGCGCATGGGCAGCACTGTGGGGATTGGGGCTACAACAATCCGATCACTAGGCAGACCTTTAACGTCGCACAAATAATTCTTGATATTGGTTGAAACAACTCGAATGCTTTCAGAATTTCTTAAGGCAAATCGCATAAGCAATCTTTTGGCAATTCCCAATGGAGAGATCCCCCAGGTAGAGCTTGGATTTCCGTGTAAAGAAATCTGTGACCTAACCCTGAAAGGAAAAAAACATTTGATGATGAAAGCGGAAACAGGTGCAAGAAGTAAATCTCCACAAATGAGGGTAAATTTTGAATCAATTGAGCGGACGTGCTTAACTGGTTGCAATGGAAAGAAAGTGTTAATTAAGGAATTTCCTCCCATAAACGATACAACCATGTTGGACGCCCGGAAGTTTCTGAGCATTTCTCTTGTCTTTTCATTCTCAGGAATGAAAACCACCAATGTGCTCGAATGGCTCTTCGACCATTCTTCGCCGTAGCGATTCAACCGGAAGAGCAACTCTCGAATCTGAATAGCAGACATATTCAATCGAGGAAAGATAAATACTGGGCTAGTAATCAATTCACCTATCCAATATTTGATTTCGGATTTCTTTGAAATTTTTGTCGACATTAAATCTTGACTTAGTGTCCGATACTGCGAGCTTTGAAAATGAATCATAATCAAATTTCATATCTGTAGCTATTTCAAGTGCCTGGGTCAGTTTCAGCCCATCTTCTCCATTGCAGATAAATCCATCTTCGTTGTGGGCGATTATTTCTTCACTTCCCGTGTTCGCATTCGCAATGCAAACTAAACCTGAAGCCCTTGCCTCAAGCAATGCATAAGAAGTAGCTTCAAAACTGCTGTTCAATACAAAAAACTTTCCGCGCGAGTAAATTTTAGGCAAGTCGTGTTGAGAAACCTCACCAAGAAATGTAACGCGTGCATTCAAATCAGAAGTCAATTTCTTTAAGTTTGATCCATCTGGACCGTCCCCAACAACACATAAACTTAGATTTAGAGAAGCACATGCTCTAATCACTTCATCCATGCCTTTCCAAGGAACGAGTCTGCAAACCGTAAGAACATCAAATTCTGGTTGGACTTTCTTACTTGGCGCGAACCCCTTCAGGTCAATGGAGTTGTATATAAGGACTGTTCGATCATCCGGTACCCCCCAAGCCTTCGCCAATTGTTTCAAATGCGTAGAGGGAACAATAACTTTGTTCGCTTGGCGGAGACTTCTGGAAAAAAAGAAGCGCATAACCTTGAGCTTAAACTTCATTTTAGACAACTGAAATGAATCAATATCCAGGGAAGTGAGTCCAGAGTTGCGAGCTCGCTCCCAAACAATATCACCTGGGATTTTTGCTGAATATGAAAATTTAAAAAATATTCTGGCTAGAGAGACCTCAATAAAGCAGCCATTAATGATTATTGCATCTGCTCTTTTCTGCAAAACATAGAGCGCACGAATGAATCTGAAGTATCGAAGGGGTAGGCTATGGCGCCGGGATAGCAAGAAAATTCTTGAGTTTCCATATTTTTTCTCAATATCTTCACCATTTGTGTAACTCATTACAGTAACCACATCACCAGCGCTTTGGCACCAATTTCCAAAAGATTCCGCAAATTTTGCCGGACCTCCCGTGTCAGGAGGATAAATTCCAGACAATATGAGTATCTGACGGGTCATAATTGTAATTTACTCTAAGTTTAAGCATATGTACCTGGGTCTAGGTAGACTTTTCTTATGCTTAAGAGCTCGAGAGACAAATTCAAGCATTCTGTAATTGGTCGATCCATACGAGTGCTGACACCACGAGAAAGAATTCGGGTTGTCTACGTCGTCGGAATTCAGATCTTTCTGGGCTTTCTTGACTTGCTAGGAATCGCTCTTGTTGGTTTGTTAGGTGGGCTCGCGATAAGCGGCGTGGGATCGCGCCAACCTGGCAATAGAGTCAAAGCTGCGCTGGAATTTCTTAATCTTGAAGCCTTTAATTTGCAGCAGCAGACCGCAATTCTTGGAGCCGCAGCGGCTCTTATTCTTGTTGGCAAAACTCTGATCTCTGTTTACTTTGTAAGGAAAGTAGCCTTTTTCTTAAGTAGGCGTGGTGCAGTCATTTCCTCTAAGCTAATCACGAAGGTTCTCTCCCAATCACTCATTAATCTTCAAGCAAAATCTATGCAACAAACTATTTACGCTGTCACATCCGGAGTTGACACAATTGTGTTGGGAGTTTTAAACACAACAGTGCTGATTATTTCTGATTTGTCTCTTTTGACTATTTTGAGTGTGGGACTTTTTGTTGTAGACCCCGTGATATCCATTAGTACTTTTTTGATTTTCGGGATTGTTGCATTTACTCTCTACAAACTTTTGGAAGTCAGGTCGAAACGTCTCGGAGTCAGGCAAGCAGAACTAGTGGTAATCAACGCGGAACGCACATTTGAAGTTTTAAATAGCTATCGAGAACTGGTCGTTCGAAACCGTAGAGACTACTACGCGCGGGAAATCGGCAAAATAAGACTCGAATTAGCTAACACACTTGCAGAAAAATCATTTCTTCCGAATATTAGTAAGTATGTGATTGAAGTGACATTCGTACTTGGGGCACTCGCAATAGGTTCCGTTCAGTTCCTTCTTTATGATGCAGCACACGCGGTGGCTGTGCTTGCAGTCTTTATGGCTGCGAGTGCGCGAATTTCGCCCGCTGTTTTAAGACTCCAACAAGGTGCACTAATCATAAAATCTAGTGTTGGTTCGGCAACTCCCACATTAGATTTAATTGACGAATTGGAGCATGTTAATCCGCTCGACAATGTTGATGATGAAGTGAACACGAATCATGAGACATTTACCCCCAGCGTTGACATGAAGAATGTTTCATTTACTTACCCCGCAAAGAACTCTCCGGCTCTCGACAAGATTAATCTGAGCATTGCCCCGGGCCAAATAGTTGCAGTAGTTGGAAATTCAGGGGCTGGGAAAACGACCCTGATTGACGTTTTGCTTGGGGTGATAGAACCAGACAATGGCCAAGTTCTCATTGGTGGCGAGAAACCTCTTCGAGCTGTGCAAAAGTGGAATGGTGCCATTGGTTACGTCCCACAAGATGTTGTAATTATAAATGGGACAATCAAAGAGAATATCTGTATGGGGTTCCCGGCTCAAAGGATCCCAGATTCCCTAATTGAGGAAGCCCTACAGACCGCGCAACTACAGGATTTTGTGTTTTCCTTGCCTGATTCCATTCACTCTCATGTCGGTGATAGAGGTACCAGGATTAGTGGAGGGCAACGCCAACGATTAGGAATAGCAAGAGCGATTTTTACAAAACCAAAATTACTTATATTAGATGAGGCGACTAGCTCACTAGATGGCGAGACCGAGTCAAATTTCTCGGATGCTATTCGGGAATTAAGACATAAAGTGACAGTAGTAATGATTGCTCACAGACTTTCAACTGTTAGACAAGCCGATCGGGTTATTTACATGAAAAGTGGCAAAATTCTGGCGGATGGATCATTTGAAGAAGTAAGGCGAAGTATTCCTGATTTCGACCGTCAAGCCCAGTTAATGGGTTTGTAAGAACTACAATCCGATGATGGGAATTATACGAAGAACTTTCAACAGGCTTTCTCCTCGCCGAGTTTATTTCCGAAGAAAGCGAGCCCTTAGTTACTATCGTCCTCAGCTACGTTTCATACGTAGGTGGGCTTGGATGCGGACTGAGAATTCCAACTATTACTACGACATAACCGAACTAAATAAAGAACATCTGTCACATCTGATTGCTCATGTAACGAAGGGGTCACCCAAAGTCATTGTTGGATATTTTGAGGAACTTGAGCAGGATCAAGCCCTAAGAAATCATATAGAAGCCGGGTTGAGTGCGTACGGTCAAGATTTTGCTGAAATTCACTATGGAAGGCGATTAGGCTGGTATGCGCTCATTAGGGAACTCAAACCCAATTTGGTGATTGAAACAGGAGTTCATCAAGGCGTTGGAGCTTGCGTGATTGCTTCTGCTTTGCTTAAGAATATCTCTGAAGGATATTCAGGACATTACTTGGGCACAGATATTGATCCAAACGCAGGAAAGTTGTTGACAGGTAAGTACCAGTCTGTTGGCGAAATTTTATACGGCGATTCAGTGGAGAGCCTCAAGAAAGTTGATTCAAAAATTGATGTTTTCATCAATGATAGCGATCACGATCCGGAATATGAGGCCATTGAATACGACACGATTGCCGCCAAACTTTCTCAAAAAAGCGTGATTCTCGGTGACAATAGCCATGTGACAGATAAGTTGTCACAATTCTCTTTGGTGAATTCCCGAGAATTTATCTTCTTTAGTGAGAAACCCAAAAACCATTGGTACCCAGGAGCAGGTATCGGGATTAGCTACAAAGAGTCTTCAAGGTGAAAAGAACTCTTCGTTTCCTCCGGGCGCTTTTTGGAATCTTAGTTTGTGGGCGCGCAGGTGTCTTCACTAGAACTTTTGAACTGACTAAATTTGATTTTGATTTTAAAGTTTCTTGGAGTCAGGGTGGTGAAGACCTTGCCTTGCTTTCGATCTTCTCGAATCAGCTAGAAGGAACTTACATCGATGTTGGGGCGCATCACCCATCCCGGTTTTCTGTCACTAGACATTTGTATCAATCTGGTTGGAGTGGACTGAATGTCGAGGCCAATCAGGAGCTAGTTAAGGAATTTCAGGTTAGGAGACCCCGGGACAAGTCAATAGTTGGGTACGTGGGGACCGCAGGAGTTCGAAAATTCCATATATTTTCAGAGCCTGCGATTTCAACCTCGGATGCTTCAGTAGCTAAATTGCTTGTGGAACACAATCGAAAACTACTTCAAACCATTGAAGTTGAAGCAATTCCGCTTCGAAACTTACTCGATGAGCATTTCCCCCAACGGCAAGTAGATTTAATTAATATCGATGCTGAAGGATCAGATTTTGACGTGCTAAAAAGTCTCCACTTGGAAAGCTTAGAAAATGAGAGATGGCCCAAATACCTGCTTCTTGAGACCAAGCCTCCTGTAAGCCATGCACTTGAGGCCAAATCTGTTGCGTATGCGATGTCGCACGGCTATTACCCGGTTCTAGTTCTCCCTATGTCGACAATTCTAATATCGCCATTTGTCTGATTTTATTTTAAACCTACCCCTTATTGGCATTGCCTCTTGCTCCGCGCCAAGTTGTGCCACAACATAGCGGAGCTATTGGCAGCAAAATGTCCGTTTTGTCCCCTTCCCGCGACAATCTAGACTGGGATTCGTAGTAGGGGTTGGAGACAGCGACGGCTGGCTCTGCTGGACAAACCGGTTAACGAAGGATCCAATAAAGTGGCACTTAGCGTATGGACAGTTGCTGAACTGGGGGCTTTTTACACTGAGCACCGTTCAGAGTTACTCGCTCATGCCAATCGGGTTTTAAAGGATTCAGCCAAGGCTGAGGAAATCACCCAAGACTCACTTATCAAGTTCATGCTTGCTGCCCCTGAGCTTGAATCACAAGAGCATGCACTCTCTTATCTTCACCGCACCATTGAAAATCTTTGTATTGATTATTTCCGCGTGGAAGGCCGTCGCCCAAACCTTGTGGTTATCGACGATGCTCAGGCTGAAGTTGAGGCTACTTGGCAGGTTTCAGGAGATCATTCAGAGGCTATTTCTCAGGCCGAAGATGCAGCGATTATTCGCCAGGCTTTGGCTCTTCTCTCCCCAGCCGAGCGTGCAGCGCTTGTGATGTGGGAGATGGAGGGCCGTTCAACCGAAGAAATTGCAGCTGAGCTTGGAATCAAGGAATCCGCTGTGCGTCATACTGTTTCACGCGCTCGTGCTTCGCTTCGCCGTGTGCTTTCAGAGCTTGTTATCGATCAAGAGCGTGGTCTTACAGCTCTCGACATGCTTTCAATCACCTATAAGAAGGCATCCGAGCTTGCGGCAAAGTCTTCGAAGGTTGCCCTTTCCTTACTATTGGTGGTCACTGCATTCCTCGGATTTAATTCAATGACTGGTCGTGAAGGTGTGGTCCCAGTGGCATCTGTCCAGGAACCAACCGAGACTGTGGCTGGTTCTGTTGAATTTGAATCAGCAGCACCTGCGCCATCGATTTCCATGCCCGCCAAGAAGTCATCAACCATGGTCTCTGGCGTTTATGTCAAGAGCGGCAAGGTTGCTAGCTGGCCAGGACTTGACGAAGAGGGCGTTCCAACAGCATTTACTGTTTCAGGCGAAAAGGGTCCAATCGGGAAGATCCGCGTTAACCGCAATACCCCGGTGGCGACCGAGCAAGGCACAATATTGGCCACCCAAGCCATCACATCTGTGGGTGGACCAAACGTGATGATCGATCAGACCATCACAGTCGATGGCAACGGCACAAAGTATGAGGTGGGTTACGTCTCCTTCGGAGTAAACGGCTCATGGCAGGTAGCGGAAGCTAACGCCACGAGCGTGGATTTTGAGCGGATGTCCAATGGCCAGTACCTTATGACCGTTACAATTTCCCTACTCTCAACCCCAACTTCAGAGTTTGCAATTGCGGTCGGAGACCG
>JACCDN010126767.1_pt1 | contig 35202 bp, 31 predicted proteins | sample 7441691 | NCBI WGS metagenome assembly JACCDN01 (sample SAMN15323439, study PRJNA562643) | freshwater metagenome | isolation source: river surface water | place: USA:Blue River Watershed | collected 2017-08-16
ACGCTAATCATGCTTGCCATTCAAATATCCAGGTAGTGCCAGCGCCCGGTTTGGATTCGAGGCTGGCCTTTGCACCAATCGCCTCTAGACGTTTAAAAATTGTCCAGCGCACGCCAAGTGCTAACTTGTGAACGTTTGACATTCGGAAACCTTTTCCGTTATCCGAAACCACAATTTTGATCCCACGCTGGTGGAGTCGGATGCGAACCTTCCGCTCGGATGCATTGGGTGCGTGGGTGCTGGAGTTTGCCACAGCCAACATAGTGGCCTCGAATAAAGCCGACGCCACCTGAAAAGGAATTTCTATTGAAGAACTACCTGTGCTAGAGACATTGAAGCTCGGTTCGCTTCGGCTTATAGTTTCGAGCAGAGGCTCAACCATTAAGCTCATGTCAAAGTTTTCTGGTTGATTCACCGTTCGGTCAACTTCACGAGTCAAACGGCCAATTGCGTCTTCAGCGGCAATAATCGCCTGCCGCCTCAAAGTGCCATTGGTTGCTTTGGATGCCTTTTCTAGAGTGGTTATCACTTTGTCGTGCAAAATCGAATTGAATATTGCGCGTTCACGAGAAAACACCTCGGCTCTTGTGCGTTCCAGAATGGCCCTCATTGCAATTGAATTTTCAGTGTCGACTTGTATGGCTCGATCCCGCAACACCATCGTCATAACTACCAAGACAGTTGAAAAAAAGAAAGTGTATAGGCTGTCTTGAATTGCAAGACTAAAAGGAGTGCCGCCACCTTCCGCCGAGGTTTCAACCAACAACCAAAGCGTTGGAAAGACTAACAGGCTCAGATAAGCCCATTTTCTCGACCAGGCGCCCGCAGCTGAGATAGCAACAGGACCCACTGCCCACCATACCCATGGCTTGAAATCCGCTGGCAACTCCTGGTGATCCAAAGCTTGAAATCCCCAAGTTAACATTGCGAACACAACCACAATCACTAAAGCGCGATACCAGTAGCGAGTGTTGCCAAACTTGAAAGCTGCGAAAATTGCGCCAATCACGCCGACAATCAACGAACCGAACGTAATCCAAAACCAAAATGGATTTAGCAGGTGGATCTGACGGAATGCGTTTTGCACAACGTCAATAGTTAGCAGTGCCAACCCGGAAACATAGACCTTGTTCAGCAGGTCATCCACACGCGCAAGCGCAATCTGCGGAGTTTCAGTAATCGAAGACATGATCGGCTATTTACGCACCAAACTGGCTATCGCTTCAACGTGATGCGTGTGCGGGAACAAATCAAATGCGCGTAATTCTTGTAATTCATAGCCACCGGCAAGCAAACCCTTGAGGTCTCGAGCCAATGCAACCGGGTCGCAAGCCACATAAACGATGTGCTTAGGTGCGAGCTTGGTGAGCAAGTCGATTACCTTGGCCCCGGCTCCGGCACGAGGAGGATCTAGCACCACGGTAGCTGCATCTAGATTGGTCTTGGCTCGTTGCTGGTCCTGCAGGAATCGGTCTACCTGAGCACAAACCACCTTGGCCTTCCCCAGATCGCCAAGGTTCAAAACTGCATCATCGGTGGCTCGCTTGAATGCCTCAACACTCGTAATGCTCAAATCGTTTCCGTATTTTGCGGCCAATGCTCCGCTGAATAATCCCACTCCACCGTATAGGTCAAAGTTTGGCGCGGCCTTATCGAATCCAACCTTGGCCACCATTTCTAAAACCGCAGCTGTCAAAACCTCTGCCGCTTTGCGGTGCACCTGCCAAAAGCCACCACCTGAAATTCTGAAAGTTCTGCCGGCAACACGTTCGACCAAACGTTCGTCACCCTTAAGTTTGTCGTCGACTCGCCATTGCACCTGGCCGGTATTAGATGCCGCAATGTCAATCTTTTTTACGCCGCTCCAGTTTTTGCTGTGAAGACCTAATTCGCGAATGTCTTCTACAGCAAGAGGTAAATCACGAACCAGTACCACATCGTGTGAACGTTCCATGTATGGGCCGGCATCGCCAAATTCGTTCACGTGTAGCTGCACTCTTGTTCTGTATCCAAGACCGTTATTTTCGTCGTCGCCGGGTGCAGCTTCAACAACCGGACGCAATTTGATGCCAGCCATGCGATCGAGCGCTTCTTCAATTACATCGGCTTTTAATTCGCGTTGACGGGAAAGTTTGATGTGCCCGAATTCTGCGCCGCCTGCGCCACCGACTCCGGCTTGATCCCACACGTGTTCAACGCGATCTGGTGAGGCAACCAAGATTACTTGAGGTTCAGCTCGGCAAAATGACTTTCCACCATCTTCGTAAACTAGTGCGCGAACTTTTTCACCCGGCAAAACGTGTGAAACAAAAACCACTCGACCTTCGTGGCGGGCCACAAATATCCCGCCGTGCGCCACCTTTTCGATGTCGAGTTCAAGTACGCGGCCTAGCCAGTTAATCTGATTCACCTAACAAGTGTGCCAGAGTAATGCCATGACTCAATTGGTTCTGGCCAGCACCTCCCCTGCGCGACTTACCCTGCTGCGCAATGCCGGCATCGATCCGATCACTATTGCCCCGGGCGTAGACGAGGATGCGGTCACGGCGAGAGCGGAATCGATGGGGTTAATTTCTGGCACCGATGACATGGTTCATCTGTTAGCCAAGGCAAAAGCCGAAGCTGTCGCCGCACACCCGGATGCCAGAGGCCTAATTATTGGCTGCGACTCGAGTCTCGAATTCGAAGGAGAATCGCTTGGCAAGCCACACGACCCCGCGGTTGCCCGTGAACGCTGGCGTCGCATCCGCGGTAAATCTGGGGTGCTGCACTCCGGCCACTGGCTGATTGATAACCGAAACCCGACTCCCGGGCAACTACCTCCTGCCGCCGGGGCTACCGGTAGCACCATCGTGCACTTTGCCGACCTGTCTGACGCAGAGATTGATGCCTACGTCGCCACCGGAGAACCGCTCAAGGTGGCCGGAGCTTTCACGCTCGATGGCTTAGGCGGTGCCTTTGTTAAATCGATTGAGGGTGACCCGCACACGGTAATCGGCTTGAGCCTTCCGATTCTGCGGGATTTGACTATTCAACTCGGGGTCGACTACACCAGCCTTTGGAGATAACGGCAACCAAATTGCCATTTTGTTGTCTTTAACTGCCAAGAAAAGGCTGTTTTTAGTCAATAGAGTTAGATTTTATGACTGCAACTGCCAAAAAAATCACAAAGGTTCTGATTGCCAACCGAGGTGAAATTGCCGTTCGCATCGCTCGTGCAGCCAAGGATGCCGGCATCCAGTCAGTTGCCGTTTATGCAGATCAAGACCGCGACGCCCTGCACGTAAAACTCTCCGATGAGGCATATGCCCTTCACGGAACCACCGGACCTGAGACCTATTTGGTGATTGAGAAGATTCTTGATGTTGCTCGAAAGTCGGGGGCCAATGCAGTACACCCCGGCTATGGTTTCTTGGCAGAGAACGCCGACTTTGCTCGCGCTGTAATCGCAGAGGGTTTGATTTGGATCGGCCCTTCACCAGATGCAATCGAAAAACTGGGCGACAAGGTATCGGCTCGCCACGTTGCAGAAAAAGTTGGAGCGCCTCTGGCCGCCGGAACACTAAACCCGGTTAAGGGTGCAGATGAGGTTTTGGAGTTCGTCGAGAAACACGGTGTTCCGGTTGCTATCAAAGCCGCATATGGCGGTGGTGGTCGTGGCATCAAGGTTGCCTACAAAAAAGAAGAGGTTGCCGAACTTTTTGATTCGGCTACTCGCGAAGCAATCGCAGCATTTGGACGCGGAGAATGTTTCGTTGAAAAGTATTTGGAAAAACCTCGCCACGTTGAAACTCAGTGTCTCGCCGATGCACATGGCAACGTTGTGGTGGTTTCAACACGAGACTGCTCTTTGCAGCGACGTCACCAGAAACTTGTTGAAGAAGCTCCTGCCCCTTTCTTGACAGATGATCAGGTGAAGCGTCTCAACGATTCATCAAAGGCAATCCTCAAAGAAGTTGGCTACCAGGGTGCCGGAACCTGCGAGTTCTTGGTTGCCCAAGATGGCACCATTTCGTTCCTCGAGGTAAACACTCGTCTACAGGTGGAGCACCCGGTATCAGAAGAAGTCACCGGCATCGACTTAGTTCGCGAACAGTTTCGCCTAGCCGAGGGTGGTGTGCTCGACTACGCCGACCCGAAAGTAACTGGCCACAGCTTTGAATTCCGCATCAATGGCGAGGACGCCGGCCGCAACTTCATGCCTGCTCCTGGACCGGTGCACCTGTTTAAGGCACCGTCTGGTCCTGGCGTGCGCGTGGACACCGGTGTTGAATCTGGCGATGTCATCAGCGGTTCATTTGACTCGATGGTGGCCAAGCTAATCGTCACCGGTGCTACACGTGAAGAAGCACTCGCGCGTTCACGCCGTGCACTCGACGAGATGCAGGTAGAAGGCCTGCCGACCGTGCTTCCTTTCCATCGCAAGATCGTGAACGACCCAGCATTCATTGGTGATGTCAAGGCTAATAAATTTGGAATTTACACACGCTGGATCGAAACCGAGTGGAACAACGACATCGAAGCTTGGGCAGGAATTGCCGAAGATTCACACGTTTCAGCCGAACGAAACAGTGTGGTTGTCGAAGTCGATGGCAAGCGCATCGAAGTTTCTCTCCCTAAGCGACTATTAGTTGGCGGCGGCGCGAGCGCAACAGCAGGTGCTCCACCAAAACGCAAATCTTCAGGTGGATCTCACCACGGTGGCGGAGCTTCAGGCAACACAGTTAAATCTCCGATGCAGAGCACAGTGGTAAAGATTGCAGTTAATGTTGGCGACACCGTCAACGAAGGCGACCTCGTAATTGTGCTCGAAGCAATGAAGATGGAACAGCCGATGAACGCTCACAAGAGCGGAACCATTAAGTCAATCAGTGCAGAAGTTGGAGTTACCGTTCCTGCCGGAACTGTGCTGCTAGAAATCGAATAGCTACAAGTTCGTAATGTGCAACGCACGAGCTGCGTCTGATATTGAACCGGTTAGTGACGGATAAACAGTGTAGGTGCTTGCCACTTCATCCACGGTCAATCGGTTTTCAATTGCAATTGCAATTGGGTAAATCAATTCACTTGCCTTAGGCGCAACTACAACTCCACCAATCACTGTTCCGCCGCTTGAGCAGATTAGTTTGATGAAGCCATCTTCCACGCCCATCATCTTGGCTCGCGGATTGGTGTCTAGCTCGATCTTGTGCACGAAACCGTTGACCTTGCCCTCCTTGAGAGCCGCTTCAGACCAGCCAACCGAGGCAATCTCTGGTGATGTGAAAACGTTGGACGCCACGTTTCGCAGAACGGTTGGCTCGGCGATGTCACCCATGGTGTGGAACACCGCGGTGCGACCCTGCATTGCAGAAACCGAGGCAAGCGGAAGTGAAGTGGTGCAGTCACCCACCGCGTAGACGTTGGCGCGTGCGGTACGTGCGACCTTGTTCACCTGGATGTGACCAGACTCGGTAAGAATGATGCCGGCTTCTTCGAGCCCGAGGCCTGCAGTGTTTGGAATTCCACCGACCGCCATAAGACAGTGAGACCCTTCGATCACGCGACCATCGGCGAGAGTTACTTCAACATGCTTGCCCTTGTTAACTACAGACTCTGCTCGAGCCTTTTCATAGATGTGCACGCCGCGCTTGCGGAACACGCTTTCGATGACTCTCGACGCTTCTGCATCTTCGCTCGGCAACACCATGTCGCGAGAAGAGACAAGAGTAACTTCACAACCGAGCCCACGGAATGCACTGGCAAACTCTGCTCCGGTGACACCCGAACCAACCACAATCATGTGCTCAGGAAGCGACTCTAAGTTGTAGAGCTGTTTCCAGGTGAGAATACGCTTACCATCTGGTTTTGCCGTCGGCAATTCTCGCGGAGATGCTCCAACCGCAACGATGATGGTCTTCGATTCAAGGCGTTCTTCTTTGCCGTCGGGAGTCGATGCTATGACAAAGTGGTTGCCGTCGAGTCGGCCACTGCCGTGAATTATGCGAACGCCGGCCTGCTTTAGTTTTGCCTGCATGTCCTCAGACTGGGACTCGGCGATTTCTAGCAGTCGACGGTTGACCGTTGCGATGTCGACTTCAACCTTTGGTGCAATGAGCTTGCCGCCGTTGGAGAACTGGATGCCAAGCTCGGTGGCTTGAGCAATCGACTGCGCGGCATCGGCGGTTGCAATAAGGGTTTTGGATGGCACCACATCGGTGAGCACTGCGTTTCCGCCGATTCCGGAGCGTTCAATCAGGGTTACCTGAGCACCAAGCTGCACGCCGGCTAGCGCTGCCTCGTAACCGCCAGGGCCGCCGCCGATAATGACAATGTGGTGTGGTTTAGTTTCGCTCACTCACCCATTCTGCCAGCCATAGGCTTGAACCATGAGTAATGCATTCGAGGTGGCCGAATACGCAGCCCAGGTAATAAGAGAAAAATCTGGAATAGAGCGGCATGAAATAGCTTTGTGCCTAGGCAGTGGCTGGCTCAAAACTCTCAGTGGCAAGATCGTCTGGTCAATTGAAGCCAAAGAGATTCCGGGATTTTACGCCGCAGAGGTCGAGGGATTCTCGGGGCAGATCAGCTCAATTCAAATTGACTCAGGCAGGCACGTCTTGGTGCTTCCACGAACACATCTTTATCAGGGTCACGGTGTCGAAGCCGTTGCGCACCCGGCACGAGTGGCAGCGGCCAGCGGAGCAAAAATCATGTTGCTCACCAATGGCGCTGGTGGACTCAACCCAACCTGGAAACCCGGTCAAGTTTTTCTAATCTCAGATCACATCAACCTGACTGCGACCTCGCCCATTGAAGGAGCGAAGTTCGTGGACCTAACCGACATGTACTCACCTCGTCTTCGTGCACTTGCAAAACAAATTGATCCGTCGTTGGAAGAAGTGGTCTATGCCCAATTCCGTGGACCGCACTACGAAACACCAGCCGAAGTAACAATGGTTGGGGTAATGGGCGGTCACATGGTTGGCATGTCTACCGCTCTCGAGGCAATTGCCGCGCGTGAAGTTGGTTTAGAGGTACTCGCGCTGACTATGCAAACAAATCCGGCCGCAGGTGTGGTGAGTGGCGGAGTTTCTCACGAGCAAGTGCTTGCAGCTGGCCGTGTTGGTGAGCAGAAAAACAGCGAATTACTTGCCGTGCTTTGCGAAGCCCTCAGCAATCAGCTCGAGTAGTTCGTCGCGGGCATCGGTAGTTTGGAAAGTAGCGTCTACCGCGTTGTATTGAAACTGTTCTAGATCGCCAAGTTCGTAGTCGAACTCATCTACCAACAACTTCAGTTCGCGAGTGAGCGTGGTGCCAGACATCAAACGATTGTCAGCGTTCACCGTGACTCGGAAGCCGAGGCTGTAAAGCACATCAAAGGGATGGTCCGCTAGATCATTTGTCTCAAATAATTCGTAGACCACACCGGTCTGCAAGTTTGACGAGGGACAAAGCTCGAGAGCAATTCCACGTTCGTGAATCCATTCGGCGACCGGACCAAGCGTGACCACATCGGTGTCGCCATCAGCGCGAACAAAGAGAATGTCCTCAACCAAGCGAGCACCGTGACCGATTCGCAGGGCGCGACCAGAAACGATGGCGTCCTTGATGCTGTCGATACCATCTGCCTCGCCGGCATGCACTGTCACTGGGAACAGCTCGGCGGCCAGGTAATCGAATGCCAATTTGTGCTTGGCCGGCGGGAATCCCTTTTCGGCACCGGCAATATCGAAGCCAACTACGCCATTCAGTCGGTGTCGCACGGCCAACTCGGCAACCTCGAGCGAGCGGTCATTGTGGCGCATGGCACAGATAATTTGCCCGGTGCGAATGTTGCCGCCCCGACTCTCCACTTCTTCGATGCCGGCATCTAAGCCGTCCTGAACCGCATCGACTACCTCGTCTAGCGATAGGCCCGTGTGCAAATGCTGTTCGGGAGCCCAGCGAACCTCGGCGTAAATTACGCCATCCTCGGCAAGGTCGAGCACGTATTCGTGCGCCACTCGAGTGAGTGCCTCGCGAGTCTGCATTACCGCCGTGGTGACATCAAAAGTCTTTAGGTAATCAACCAACGAACCACTGTTGGCCGATTCTTCAAACCAGTGACGCAGCCCAGCCGCATCGCTAACTGGCAATTGGTAACCAATTTGAGCAGCCAAGTCGATAATGGTTTGTGGTCTCAGCGCGCCATCGAGATGATCGTGCAGCGAAATTTTGGGAAGTTTTTTAATGTTCACGACTAATCAACCTTCACTTTGCCGTCTTGAAAATCTCTAACGATTTCACTCTCTTCTGCAGTAAAACCACTTGGCCAGGCGACTTCTTGAGCATCAATCAAACCGACGCCGCCGTTGGCAAAATCAAAATGCTGCGACGCTCTTTGATTGATTACTGCATCCACTACTTTTCCTATGGCGTCAACGCGAATAATCGAAGTCAGAATAGTGTTCCTAATTTCTGTATTTCGCACATCTCCATACCAATCTCTGCCGAAGCCAATTACTCTTGCGCCATTGAGCTCTGGCAGCAGAGTTGAATTGCCCGAAACGACAAAAATCGTGGATTGACTGTTGTAGGTGTTACTGAGATTTAGCGATACCTTTTCTTGATTTTCATCATTGAATCTTTCGATCCCGGCAGTGAATGCTTCGACTGCTTTGTTTGCGACTTTGCTAAATGACTTGTTGATGATTGAAACTTCGCCCTCGCTTGCCGCTGCGGCAAGATATCCCGCCGCATATGCAGCTTGGAAAATGTTAAATGTGAGTGCCGAATAGTTTGCCGACGAAACCCCCGGCACTAAAGAGTCGCTCACCGAATAAAAACGAATAGTCGAGTTCTTTTTAGCCGCGGCAATGGTTGGCGCTATCAATTGGGTGCCGCTGGTGACAATCGCGTTGCAGTCGGCCTCAATTAGCTTTGTAATTGCGGCAGAAGGTCCAAGTTTGCCGCTGACCTCGATGGCAACAACCGAGGCTCCGGTTTGTATCTTGAGTTGCTGCATTGCCGCATAAACACTGCGGTTCAGGCCGTCGTCGTTGAATCCGGCCGAGTCGCTGACAGCGCAGTATTTCAGGTCAACCGGGGTCACTTCCGGCGCGGGCTCCTGCACTGCACAGCCGCTGAGGGACAAGACCGCTATTAGAGCCAATAACTTTCGCATGACTAGAGCAGGTCGCTGTGACCGGTGGCTTTCAATGCGTCGACTAAAGATTTGACCCGTTGCGCGTGTTCCTTGGTGGTGACCAATAGTGCATCCGGGGTATCAACCACGATGACATCCTCGATGCCAATCAGCGCAACCAGTCGATCTGTTTCACTCACCAAAATCCCCGAAGATGAATCTGCTAAAACTTTTGCATTTCCAAGCACCGCTAGATTTCCGCGACGACCCTGTGATTGCAATTCTGCAATTGCGGCAAAGTCTCCAACATCGTGCCAAGAGAATGTTGCAGGAATTACCGCAACCAGTCCGGCTTGAGCAGCTGGTTCAGCAACCGTGTAGTCAATAGCGATTTTTTTGAGCGAAGGCCAAATTCGATCAACTATCGCGTCACGCGCAGGAGTGTCCCAGGAGTCCGCGATTTCCATTATCGATTTGTAAAGTGCCGGTTCGGTTTTTTCAACTTGCTCAAGCAGAAGAGCCGCAGGTGCAATGAACATTCCTGCATTCCAGAGATAGTTACCAGACTCCACATAACGACGAGCCTTTGCGATGTTTGGTTTTTCGACAAACTTGAGGACATGTTTTGCCGTTCCAGAAATTCCATCTCCGGTTTTGATGTAACCAAAACCAACGGCCGGTTCGGTCGGTTCAATTCCGATGGTGACAATCTTGCCGGTGGCTGCAACCTCAACAGCTTCTCGAACAGTATCTTCAAAAAGCTTTGCCTCCACAATTACGTGATCGGCGGCAAATGATCCAATGATCACGTCAGGCTGGCGCTTATGCAAAATGGCTGCCGCGAGCGCGATTGCCGCGGTTGAGTCCTTCGGAGATTTCTCAAGGACCAAATTGTCGGCAACCAGATCTTCGAGCTGCTCGTTGACGGCTTCCTCGTGCACTCGCCCGGTGACCACCACGATGCGATCAGCTGGGGTGAGTGGGAGAAGGCGATCCCAGGTGTCTTGAAGCAGGGTCTGCCCAGAGCCGGTTAGGTCATGTAAAAACTTAGGTGCAGAAGCACGTGACAGCGGCCAGAGTCGACTACCGATTCCCCCGGCTGGAATGATGCTGTAGAAACGCTCGATTGGCTTGCTCATAACCTAAAAACCCTAGCCGAATAAGGGCAAAACAGACAGGGGGGCCTGTTCTCCGGCTTAGACTTATTTGTGTTTGCGACGCAGCAATCGAACTAATCCAGGAGGGCATAAGTGCCATCAAAGCCAGCAGGCACCTTATATCGCGGCAAGGTCGGAATGTGGTCGTGGGTACTCCACCGCATCACCGGATTGGCCATTTACTTCTTCTTACTTGTGCACATTCTTGACACATCACTTGTGCGTTTCGATGCCGAGGCCTACGACGCTGTCATCGGCACCTACAAAACTCCAATCATTGGAATCGCCGAGCTTGGCTTGGTAGCGGCGATCGTGTTTCACGGCCTTAACGGTGTGCGCGTAATTCTTATTGATTTTTGGCGCAAGGGTGCCAAGTACCAGAACGTTATGTTTTGGATCGTGATTGCTCTTGCTGTAATCCTGGTTGGAGCCTTTGCTCCACGCCACCTAATGCATGTTTTCCACCTGGGTTAATCGAGAGGTCTAGAGAGAAAAATGTCTGTAGTAATCGAACAACCAAAATCCCCACGCAGCCGTAAAGGCGCGAAATTAGAAAAGTGGGGCTGGATGTACATGCGTATTTCTGGCGTGCTACTTCTTGGACTTATTTTTTGGCACCTAATTAGCAACCTGGTACTCGGCGATGGAATCAGTGGCATCGACTTTGCATTCGTTGCCGGTAAGTGGGCAAATCCTTGGGTTCAGGTAATGGATGGAGCGATGCTCTGGCTTGCCCTAATTCACGGAACCAACGGCATGCGCACCATCGTGAACGATTACACCGAACGGGAAGCAATTCGCAAAACTTTAGTTGTAACTCTTTGGGCAATATGTGCAGCACTAATTGTTCTCGGAACTCTGGTGCTAACCACATTCGACCCATGTATCGACCCAGACGCAGTTAACTATCTGCCTGAAATTTGTAAGTAATACGGGACGGAAATCAATTGAGCAACTCTCCTAAGGTTCACTACTACGAGTACGACGTCGTAATCGTAGGTGCCGGTGGCGCCGGTATGCGCGCAGCCATCGAGGCTGGACCGCACGCCAAGACCGCCGTGATTTCAAAGCTTTTCCCAACTCGCTCGCACACCGGTGCGGCTCAGGGAGGAATGGCTGCAGCCCTTGCCAACGTTGAGGAAGACAGCTGGGAGTGGCACACCTTCGACACCGTCAAGGGTGGCGACTACCTGGTTGACCAAGATGCTGCTGAAATCCTCGCCAAAGAATCAGTCGAGGCCGTTATCGACCTAGAAAACATGGGTCTACCGTTCAACCGAACCCCAGATGGCAAAATCGACCAGCGCCGTTTCGGTGGTCACACTCGCGATCACGGAAAAGCGCCGGTTCGTCGTTCATGCTACGCAGCCGACCGCACCGGTCACATGATTCTTCAGACCCTGTACCAGAACTGCGTGAAGCTAGGCATCGAGTTCTACAACGAGTTCTATGTATTAGATCTTTTGATGACCAAAGTTGGTAAGGAAGAGCGCCCATCTGGCGTTGTTGCTTACGAACTCGCCACCGGAGAGCTACATGTTTTCCAAGGTAAGAGCATCGTGTTCGCCACCGGTGGTTTCGGAAAGATTTTCAAGACGACTTCAAACGCGCACACTCTTACCGGCGATGGCGTTGGAATTATTTGGCGCAAGGGTCTTCCTCTAGAAGACATGGAGTTCTACCAGTTCCACCCAACCGGTCTTGCCGGTCTTGGAATTCTTCTTTCAGAAGCTGCTCGTGGTGAAGGTGGAATTCTTCGTAATTCAACCGGTGAACGTTTCATGGAACGTTACGCACCAACAATTAAAGACCTTGCGCCTCGCGACATGGTTGCTCGAGCAATGGCAAACGAAGTGCGCGAAGGTCGCGGCGCTGGCCCGCACAAGGATTACGTGCTTCTCGATCTCACTCACCTTCCGCCAGAGGTCATCGACGCAAAGCTTCCAGACATCACCGAGTTTGCTCGAACCTACCTTGGCGTAGAGCCATATACAGAGCCGGTACCGGTATTCCCTACCGCACACTATGCAATGGGTGGAATTCCAACCAACATCAAGGCTGAAGTTCTGCGCGACAACAAGACAGTGGTTCCAGGACTTTACGCAGCAGGCGAATGTGCCTGTGTTTCAGTGCATGGCGCCAACCGTCTGGGCACCAATTCTCTGCTAGACATCAACGTTTTTGGCAAGCGCGCCGGCATCTACGCTGTCGAATACGCCAAGACCGCCGAATTCGTGCCGCTGCCAGCTAATCCAGCTGCCGAAGTAATCGAGATGATCGAGAAGGTTCGCAAGTCAAAGGGTAACGAAAAAGTTGCCGTGCTCCGCAAAGAACTTCAGGACACCATGGACAAAAACGCCCAGGTGTACCGCACCGAAGATTCACTCAATGAGGCTCTCGACAAGATTGCCGAACTACGCGAGCGCTACGAAAACATCGCTGTGCAAGACAAGGGTCAGCGTTTCAACACCGACCTACTAGAAGCAATCGAGCTTGGCTTCTTGCTTGACCTTGCCGAGGTTCTTGCATTCACTGCTCGTGAGCGTCGCGAATCTCGCGGTGGTCACTTCCGTGAAGACTACGAGACACGCAACGACAAGAAGTTCATGGTGCACTCAATGGCGTATCGCACAAATAAGAAAACTAAGAAGCCTGCTGGCAACATCGAACTCGATTGGAAGCCAGTTACCATCACCAACTACAAGCCGATGGAGCGTAAGTACTAATGTCAACCGCAGTTGCAGAAAACGAAATCGGAGTAGTTCCGTCTTTCACGGTTACTCTGTTTGTTCGTCGCTTCAACCCTGAAGATGGCCAAGAGGCAAAGTGGCAAGACTTTGACGTCGAAGTACATGGCACCGACCGCGTGCTCGACGCTCTTCACAAGATCAAGTGGGAGCAGGATGGTTCACTAACCTTCCGTCGCTCATGTGCTCACGGTGTTTGTGGTTCAGATGCAATGCGAATCAACGGGCGCAACCGCCTTGCCTGCAAGACTCTGATTAAAGACCTAAACATCGACGAACCAATTTACGTAGAGCCAATCAAAGGATTGGAAGTAGAAAAAGACCTCGTGGTCGACATGAACCCGTTCTACCAGGCCTACCGCGACATCAAGCCGTTCTTAATTGCCAGCGACAAGCCCGAGAAGGAGCGCCTGCAGAGCGCAGAAGACCGCGAGCGCTTCGACGACACCACCAAGTGCATTCTCTGCGCCGCTTGCACCACCTCGTGCCCAGTGTTCTGGACAGATGGTCAATACTTCGGCCCAGCTGCAATTGTGAACGCACACCGCTTCATCTTCGATTCCCGTGATGAGGCGGCAGAAGTTCGCATCGACATTCTGAACGACAAAGAAGGCGTGTGGCGCTGCCGCACCACCTTCAACTGCACCGAGGCTTGCCCACGCGGCATTCAGGTAACCAAGGCGATCGCCGAGGTAAAGCAGGCTATTCTTCGCGGACGTCCATAGCCAAATGAAAGACTGTCCGGCAGACTGCGGCTTGGAACATCAGGCCAAGAAACTGCCGCGACGTTCACTGCTAATTGGTTTCGCCGGCCTGCTCTCGACAATCGGAATTGGCACGCAAAGCGCAAGTGCAGCGAAAACCTACACGCTGGGTAAGAAATCGACAGTACCGCTCAAAAGCGGAAAACTTTTTCGTGTTGGCGGCCAATCCATATTTGTAACGCAACCAAGCGCCGGTGTGTTCAGAGCGTTCAATGCTTTATGCACGCACCAGGGTGGAATCGTAAATAGAGTTTCAGGCTCAAACATGATTTGCCCAAGTCACGGCGCCCGTTTTGATTCCAACACCGGGAATCCAGCTGGCGGACCAGCAAGGCGCGCACTTGCGAAAATCAAAATCACCGTTTCGGGCAATGATCTAAAGGTGACATTCTAAACTGGGCTAATGCCCACCAAAATAGTTTCGGTAAACGTCAATGGCGTTCGCGCCGCTTTTCGTAATGGAATGTCTGATTGGTTAGCCAAGACTCAGCCAGATATCCTCGCACTTCAAGAGGTGCGTGCCGAAACCGAAGATCTTGTGCGGCTCTTTGCTGAAACTGGGGAATGGCACATTTTGCATGATGCTGCAACCGCAAAAGGCAGAGCCGGCGTTGCCATTCTCAGCAAAATCAAAGCGACGGACTTTCGCAAGGAATTCGGACCTAAAAGTTTTGACAGCGCTGGTCGCTGGCTTGAAGCAGACTTCAAAATCGGCAGCAAGAAAATTACTGTAATCAGCGTTTACGTGCACTCAGGTGAAGTTGATACTCCAAAACAAATTGAGAAGTACAAGTTCTTAGATGCTATGAAGAAGCGAATGAAGCAGCTACTAGATTCTGGTGAAATGGTTTTGGTGCTTGGCGATCTGAATGTTGGCCACACCGAGTTAGACATCAAAAACTGGAAGGGCAACCTCAAGAACGCCGGCTTTCTGCCCGAGGAGCGTGCCTACTTCGATGAGTTCATGAACAACCAGGGCTGGATCGACCTCGGTCGCCAATTCCACCCTGGCGTTGCCGGGCCTTACACCTGGTGGTCAAACCGCGGGCAGGCCTTCACCACCGACACCGGCTGGAGAATCGACTACCAGTTGGTTACGCCGAAGCTCGCAAAGCTGGCGCTGGACTACACGGTTCATCGCGCACCTACATATGAGGAGCGATGGAGCGACCACGCTCCCGTTGTTGTGAATTACAACATTTAGACTGGTGGCTATGACTAAGCCCAACCTCCTAAGTGGAATGCAGCCATCGGCTGGTTCACTGCACCTCGGCAACTACCTTGGCGCACTGGTGAACTGGGCAGCAATGCAGGACGACTACAACGCCTACTACTGCATCGTGGATTTACATGCGATCACCGTGCCTCAGGATCCCGCCGAGCTTCGAGCCAATACTCGTCGCACAGCCGCGCAATATCTGGCCGCTGGCATCGACCACAATAAGTCGGCACTTTTCGTGCAGTCTCACGTTCCGGCTCATGCTCAGCTGGCCTGGGTTTTGCAGTGCATTACCGGAATGGGCGAAGCCGGGCGCATGACCCAATTCAAGGACAAGTCTCAAAAGAATGGCGTGGACTCGGCTTCGGTTGGGCTCTATACCTACCCGATTCTTCAAGCGGCAGATATCCTGCTTTATCAACCAAAGGCAGTGCCGGTTGGCGAAGACCAGCGTCAGCACATCGAGCTAACTCGTGATTTGGCCAACCGATTCAATTCTCGATTCGGTGAAACCTTCGTGGTACCAGAGGCTCACATTCTCAAAGAGACCGCAAAGATTTATGACCTGCAAAATCCCGAGGCCAAGATGTCAAAATCTGGCGACCCAAAGGGACTGGTCAATATCATGGATGATAACTCCACCATCGTGAAGAAGTTCAAGTCGGCAGTAACCGATACCGATGGCGAGATTCGCTTTGACCGCGAAGCCAAACCTGGTGTTAGCAACCTGCTCGGCATCTACTCTGCGATTACAGGCACATCTGTTGATGCTGCTGTCGCCGAGTTTGCCGGCGAAGGCTACGGAACCTTGAAGACCACAATCGCAGATGCAGTTGTTGCAGCAATCGAACCGATTCGCAATAGGGCTGAAGAACTATTGGCAGACCAAGCCGAGCTAGATAACTTGTTGGCAGAGGGTGCCGCACGCGCCAATGCTCAAGCGGAGGGAACCTTAGCAAAGGTTTACGAACGAATCGGCTTCGTAACCGCAAACTAAATTGCCCAGCCCCTGCTTGCTTCCACAGCTCGATGCCAGCGATCTTCATCAACAGCTGAAATTTTCGGTTGGAAAGTTTTTTCCACCGGTGCCAAATTCTTAATTTCATCCTGCGACTTCCAAAAACCCGATGCAATGCCAGCTAAAAATGCGGCTCCTAAACCAGTCATTTCAACACCGGCGCAACGTTCTACTTTGGCTTGCAAAAGGTCGGATTGCAACTGCATAAGCAGATCATTTTCTGCAGCTCCGCCGTCCACCTTCAGACTGGATATTGGCTTTCCCAAGTCTGACTGCATAGCGTCAACGACATCTTTCACCTGAAGAGCAATTGCCTCCAACGTGGCTCTGGCGATGTGAGCCTTCTTGGTTCCTCTGGTGATTCCAAGAATTGTGCCTCGGGCAGATGAATCCCACTCCGGAGCTCCGAGGCCAGTAAGGGCGGGGACAAAAACCACTCCCTCACTGGAATCACATTGCTGGGCCAGACTTTCGATCTCTGCTGCGGTCGAAATAATCCCAAGCCCGTCACGCAACCACTGCACTGCTGCTCCCGCTACAAAAACGGAACCCTCGAGTGCAAAACTAACTTGACCATTTTGATCTTGCAAAGCGACTGTTGTGACCAAGCCATTTTTCGAAGTTACTTTATTTGCTCCGGTATTTAGCAAAATAAAAGCGCCCGTGCCATATGTACATTTAATTTCCCCTGGTTCAAAACAAGCCTGCCCAAAAAGTGCCGCTTGCTGATCGCCGGCGATACCCGAAATCGGAACGTTGAGATTTAAGAACGAGCCTGGTTTTGTGCGACCAACTTCGCCAAGAGATGGCACTATCTTTGGGAGCATCGTCTTTGCCACGCCAAAGATTTCCAATAACTCTTCATCCCAGGAGCATGTGTTGATGTTCATCAGTTGCGTGCGTGATGCATTCGTGGAATCGGTGATGTGCAATTCTCCGCCGGTCAGCCGTGAAATCAAATAAGCATCAATTGTGCCAGCGACGCATTCTCCAGAGACAAGTTGCTGCCAAATTTGCGGTTCATTTTCGCGGATCCAAACAAACTTGGTCGACGTAAAGTACGGATCCAACCCCAACCCAGTTTTTACTCTGACTAATTCTTCGATGCCTAGTTCTTTGAATGAGTTAACTATGTCTTCGGTTCGACGATCCTGCCAAACAATTGCTTTACATGGAGCCGAGCCATCAGCCTTTCGCCATACTGCGAGTGTTTCTCTTTGGTTAGTGATACCTATGCATTCGATTTTCTCTGGTGATTGTGATATCGCCGAACGAGCCGACTGCAACACAGCCTGCCAGATCTCTTCTAAGTCGTGTTCCACCCAACCCGAATGAGGAAAGTACTGAATAAACTCTTGGTAGCCCTTGGCGAGCACTCGAGCATTTTTATCAACCACTAGGCACGTGACTCCCGTGGTTCCGGCATCGATAGCCAAAATTGCCATTAGGCCTCCCGCCTTCAATTATGCGGGGATAAGCTCCAGCAAACTTTTTGCGGTTGCCGAGTCGGTAATCAGTACATCTAGCCAATTACCCTTTGCGGCCGCAAGAATCGCTTGGGCTTTTCGCATACCGCCGGCCATGCCGATACGTCTAGGAATTGCCTGCAACTGCTTTGCCGAGATGGCAATAACTCGATCATCCAGTGCCGAATCAACTGCGCGACCGGCCTGATCAAAGTAGTGCAGGCAAACATCACCAACGGCCCTCGCTGCTCGCAGAGATTGGAGATCGTCATCGCTCAGGGTGTTACCCGAATCCTTTAGCAGTTTCGATGGTTCGAGTGCGCCGATTCCGATCAGCGCCACGGTGAGCTGATCCCAATCGTTGGCCACCTGGCCGATGTATGGATCCTCAAACAACCCGTCGCGCACTGCTTTGTTGGCAACCACTCCGGGTGCCGCCAGATACTTGGCTTCTCCGCCGGTGACCGCCGCGAAGCGATCGGTGAGCCGAGTTGCCTGCACCTGAGCGGTTGGATTACCTACTCCGCCTTGTATCTGGATGACCTCTTTGGCTTTGACCAGACCAGGCGCCATGGCATCAACCACCGCGAGCAAAGTTGAAGACCAGGACGAAAGCCCTATGCAATCGTTGTCGTTCAGTGTTGCCTCGAGATAACTTGCCCCGGCCGAACCAATAGCGCTGAGTGCACTTTCTTCTGAGTCGTCATCGACGTGGGCAACGATGACATCTCGGAGTCCGAGTTTTTCGCGCAGTGCTTCTTCGAGCTCAGGGTGCACCGAGGTTGGTGAAACGATGGTGATTCGCACTACGCCAATTTCCACCGCTTGGGTAAGCAAACGAGAAACCCTAGACTGTGAAATATCCAATCGCTTGGCAATTTCCGGCTGGCGAATTTTCTGCTCATAGTAAAGTCTGGCGACTTTAGTGAGCAGCGCAAGTTCGCTAGTCGAAAGATTGTGCTGAATCAAATTAGAAACCCATCAACGCTTCGCGTGCAAGTCGACCAGCGGTAACTGCATCATGACGAGACTGTGCTTCTTGAAGTTTCTTGAAGTCCAGTCGGTCGAGCCCGCGGTCTACGGCCTTCAGAAATTCGATTGCCATCTTCGCAGCCTCAACGTGATTTTCGCGGAATGGGAACTGGTCAAGCTGCCAAACGCCTTCCCAGTTGTTTTTGCGAAGCACGTAGAAGAATTCGAAGAGTTCCATCGGGTGAACTGTTCCGGCAACTAGGTCGTCGTCCCAACCACGAAGGTTGTCGTTCACATCCATACCGAAAAGTCGTCCGTAGTCGATGGCAAGCTGCGCGCTGTCGGCTGGTGACTCGCCACCGTAGAGTGCGTGTCCGAAGTCCAGCAGGATGCCGATGTTTGGTAGTCCAATCTTCTCGATGCCAAGCAAAGTACGTGACACCGAGTCGTAGGTCATTTTTACACGTGGTTCACGAGGCTTGTACTCGATCACAAACTTGACGTCGGGGTTCTCGGCGGCAAGCTGTCCAATGCCATCCTGTGCCAGCTTCCAGTGATTGTGGTGGTCTACCTGGAATGGGTAGTCCCAACCATCCTGGCCGGGCCAAAGCTTCACATAGCTGGCACCGAAATCCTTGACCACTCCCACCGCGCGGGTAACCAACTCGTGCGCGGCGCGGCGCACTCCCGGGTCTGGGTTGGTGAATGCACCCTTGGCGAACTGGCGGTTGTAAATCTCTGGGGTGATACCAATAACGCCGAGGTTGTTTCGCTGCAGAGCGGCCTTAACCTCGTCGTGTGAGAGCTCTGGGTCGACGAACGGCCAGTTGAGGTCGACCACCGATAGGTCCCCTACTGCTCCGGCCATATCGATTGCATCCGGCAGGCTAATGCCGGGTCCGTAACCGTCAGTTGCGTAGCGGTCGACATAATTCGCGAAGTGCCAGATACCAGCACCGAATTTGATGTTTGACATTAGTTGCTCCCTTGCATTCTTGATTTCTTAACGGATTCAAGCCAGCTCGCCTTTCGGCTTTCCGCTGAGCTGGCTGAAATTTGTGGAGTGTAACTGCTGGTATTTGATTGCATTTTTTGCTTTGCTGCAAACTTAGCAACTCCAACTGCACTCAATTCTGGAATATCGTTTCGCGTAATTTTGCGCTGCGAATAGTCAGCCATTAGCTGCATCAACCACTCGTTGCTGGTTGGGCCACCATCCACATTCACCTCTGAAATTTTCTCGCCGGTGGCTTCTTCGACCGCGTGAATCACATCATCGATTTGCAAGACAATCGATTCAAAAGCTGCGCGCGCCAACTCACTTCGTGACGCCGCCAAGGTCAAGCCGGTAATTAATCCCTGAGCATCGGCATCCCACCAAGGTGCGCCGAGGCCACCAAAAGCAGGCACCAAATTTACGTTGGTTGGTTTTGCTTGGGTAGCCAATTGGGCAAGTTCAGTTGGAGTGCTGCCAAGCAGCTCGGCTAGCCAAACCACGGTTGAGCCAGACGAAAGAATGTTTCCCTCAAGCGCGGTGGTGATGCCATCGGCTTGGGTGGCCCAGGCCACGGTCTGCACCAGGCCGGGTGCTTCAACCGACCGCTTGGTCAGCGCCATGATGCTTGATCCGGTGCCGAAGGTGGCCTTGATGTTGCTGCCATGGGCAAACAGGGCGGCGTGGCTATCGGCCAGCACTGCCAAAACCCTTAGACCCTTGGCCTTGGTGGTTTGGATTTCGGCTGAAACTGTATCGCTGGTGACTAGTTCCGGTAGCGCATCGGTTGGTATGCCAAACAAAGATGTAAGTTCTGGCGACCAACTGCCGCTATGAATGTCTAATAACTGGGTACGGCTAGCGTTGCCAAGTTCGATGCGATGCTGCCCGGTTAGTTTGTAAACCAGCCAACTGTCTACCGTGCCTAGTGCTAGATTTTTTGCCTCGAGATTGGCTAGCAACCACTCAAACTTTAGAGCGCTAAACATTGGGTCGAGCGGTAAGCCGGTTAGGTGACGAATTTGATGTTTCTGTAAATCACTGAAATCGCACAACCGATTAACCGTGCGGCGATCCTGCCAACCGAGCATCGGGCCAATCGGCTCGCCGGTGGATTTATCCCAGGCGATTGCCGATTCGCGTTGATTGGTAATCGCTAGACCGATTACTTCAACGTCACCGGCAGCATGAATCAGTGCATCAATGCACTTGACTACCGATTGCCAAATCTCATTTGCATCCTGTTGCACCCAACCAGACTTCGGGGATCCGATTCCGATGTTTTCACTGTGTTGCGCAAAAATATTTCCGTCTGTCGTGACCAGCAAACCCTTGGTCGAACCAGTCCCCTGGTCGATAGCAAGAATTAGTTGCTGCTGACTAGTCACGAGATAAAACCTCGTTCACCTGCTGTGCGATGTTCTCTGCAGTTAATCCGAAATGGGTGTAGAGGGCATCGGTGCTAAGGGTTGGTGACCAATCATCGGTACCGATAATTCTCAACGGAACACGTGATGACGTTTCGAAAGTTCCAATTACGGATGCAACCGCTGCGCCGAGTCCACCAGAAACGTTTGCCTCTTCGACCGTCACAATGCCACGGGTTTCTGCTGCCGCTTTTTTGATGGCGGCAACATCAAGCGGTGCGATGAACGTCGCGTTCAAAATTCGAGCTTTTACTCCCTGCTGCTTCAAGATTGCAGCGGCCGCAACAGCACGAGAAACCATGCTCCCAGCGGCGATGATAGTGACATCCTTTCCGCTTGCCATCTCCACGAACGCTCCGCGAGTAAAAGGTGTGCCATCGGCAGCCAGGTTTGGCACCTTGTGACGACCAACGCGCAGGTAGACCGGTCGTGCGGCCTCTACCGCCCAGCGCACTGCCTGCTGAGTCTGTAGCTCGTCTGCCGGCATCACGATGTCTAGGTTTGGTAGGGCGCGCATCCAGCTGAGGTCTTCTACCGAGTGGTGGGTTGGACCCAGTTCGCCGTAAGCCATGCCTGGGCTCATGGCGCAAAGAATTACCGGAAAGTTGCTGTAGGCGACGTCGGCCTTGACCTGCTCGGTGGCGCGGCCGGAAAGAAACGGCCCGGCGGCACAGACGAACGGAACTAATCCGGCGTTGGCCAAACCGGCACCGACGCCAACCATGTTTTGCTCGGCAATACCAACGTTGATTAGTCGATCTGGAAACGCCTCGCGAAAGCCACCGAGATTGCTCGAACCAACCGAGTCATTACAAACCGCAACTATGCGTTCGTCTTTTCTTGCGAGTTCGATGAGAGTGTTTGCAAATGCCACTCGGTTATCGAATACCGGCAGTTCCACTCCATCAATTAGGTAGCTATTTGCGGTCGGTGCGCTCATGACAATTCCTCCAGAGCCTGAACTACCTGATCTTTTGACGGAACCTTGTGGTGCCATTCAACACGATCTTCAATAAAAGAAACGCCCTTGCCCTTTTTAGTATTGGCGATAATTGCAACCGGTTTTCCAGACGTTGATGGTTGCAGTGCTTTCAATATCGCTTGAAAATCGTGGCCGTCAATTTCGCGAACTTCCAAACCAAAGGCAGCAAGTTTTTCATCTAGTGGATCTAGTCCGTTAGTGTCTTCGGTGCGGGCACCCTGCTGTAAGCGGTTGCGGTCAACAATTGCGGTGAGGTTGTCAAGCTTGAAGTGAGCCGCACTCATCAGTGCTTCCCAGTTGCTTCCCTCTTGCATTTCGCCGTCACCGAGAATCACAAATGTTCGAGCACCGGTTTTCTTTAGCTTGGCCGCAATGGCGGTACCAACGCCTACTGGCAATCCGTGACCGAGTGGACCGGTGTTGGTTTCAACGCCGGGCACTTTGTTGCGGTTTGGGTGTCCATTCAGCGCCGAGTATGGAGCCATAAAAGTTGACAGCTCGGCGCGATCAAAGAATCCGTTGAAAGCCAGAGTTGTGTAGAGCGCGGCAGAGCAGTGCCCCTTGCTCAGAATAAAGCGGTCGCGGTTGTCCAAGTTTGGATTTGCCGGGTCGATGTTGAGCACGGCACTGAAAAGCGCGGTCATCACGTCGATCACGCTAAAGTCGCCACCGATATGCCCCTGACCGGCTCCATCAATCATCTGGATTATCTGCCGACGCGCAAGTCGGGCCTGATTGGCAAGCAGCTCGGCCTGTTGCCTGGGGTCTGCGGTCTGCAACTTGGCGCGCAGCTCAGCCCAGTTGGCGAGATCCACTGGATTGGCGGCTAAAACAGTCATTTGAATACCTATTCACTGCTGATTATCTATGTAGTTAGAAGGTAGCATATCTGGAATAACTTGGCTGACCCACCAGTTATCTGTAAGGATTACAAAGCAACAAAGTTCTTCGGGGTCAGTGAAAATCTGAGCCGGCGGTTACAGCCCGCGACCCGACTGGGGTAACTCAGGCGGTTGATTTGGTGAAATTCCAGAGCCGACGGTTAAAGTCCGGATGGGAGAAGAACCGGGTTGGCTCGCGCGCGCGTGGGCGACCCTATCCCGTCATCCCTGTCGAATTTCCAGGTGAATAGGACGGGCAATGTACGAAACGCAAATGCGTCGCGCAATTGAACTGTCGCTAAACGCACCTGAATTCAATGTCAACCCTCGGGTTGGTGCCGTGCTTATTGATGATGCCGGCAAGATTGTTGCCGAAGGTTGGCACAGAGGATCGGGCACCCCTCACGCAGAGGTTGATGCACTGTCAAAAGTTTCTGATGCAACCGGACTCACCGCAATTGTGACTCTAGAACCTTGCAATCACACCGGCACTACCGGCCCATGTGCTCAGGCACTAATTGCTGCTGGAGTAAAGCGAGTTGTCTTTGCAGCTTTTGATCCGGGTAACAACGAAGGTGGCGGACGTTTCACTTTGGAGCAAGCAGGCATCGAGGTTATCGGTCCGATCTTGAGCGAAGAGTACCTACCGATTTTGAAACCGTGGGTTGTCAATAAATTTGAAAACCGTCCGTACGTGTTAATTAAGTATGCGTCCAGCATTGATGGTCGAGTTGCTGCCGAAGATAAAACTTCCAAATGGATTACCGGAAATGTTGCCAGAGAAGATGTTCACGCGCGTCGTGCAAAATCTCAGGCAATTATTGCTGGAACCAACACCATCGAGCTTGATGACTCTGAACTCACCGCGCGTAAGCCGGATGGATCGCTCTACGAAACGCAACCCGTAAGAGTTGTGATCGGCGAACGCGAACTGTCCCCCAGCCTAAGAGTGTTTAACAACGACGCCGAGACCATCCAGCTCAAGACTCGCGATTTAGCAGGTGCGCTTGAATCCCTTTATTCTCGCGGCATTCGCCAGGTCTTCGTGGAGGGCGGAGCCACTGTGCAGAGTGAGCTAATTCGCCTGGGCTTTGCCGACGAATTCTTGATCTATTTGGCACCCAAACTGATAGGCGGCTCTCGCACAGCAATCCTTGACATTGGCGTGAACACAATCGGTGATGCCGTTCAACTTCAATTTATCGAAACTAAAACTTTGGGCGAAGACTTTTTGCTTCGTGCAATTCATAAGGAGAAATAAATGTTCACTGGAATTATCGAAGAACTCGGACGAGTAAAAGCAATCGAACAGCAGAGCGATGCGGTGCGACTCACCATCGAGGGTCCGCTAGTTACCAGCGACGCACATCGCGGCGACAGCATTGCGGTTTGTGGCACCTGCTTGACCGTTATCGAATACGGTAACGGTGAATTCACCGCCGATGTGATGAAAGAAACTTTAGACAAGACCAGCCTGAGCAGCGTCAAAGTTGGCGACCCGGTAAACCTAGAGCGCGCAATGACGGCTGAGACTCGATTCGGTGGGCACGTGGTGCAGGGTCACGTGGATGGTGTTGGTGAAATTATTTCTCGCCAACCGAGCGAAAACTGGGAATGGTTGCGCATCAGCATTCCGCGCGAACTCATGAAGTACGTGGTCTACAAAGGTTCGATAACGCTCGACGGCGTTTCACTTACCGTCAATGAATTGGGCGACGATTTTGTCGGCCTTAGCCTCATTCCCGAAACTTTGGCGGTCACCACTCTCGGCTCAAAAGCCGCGGGCGACAAAGTAAACGTCGAGGTCGACGTAATGGCCAAACACATTGAGCGTTTGCTCGAGGCAAGGGGTATCTAATGGAACTTTCGACTATCGAGCAGGCGCTTGAGGCCCTGCGTGCCGGCAAACCGGTGCTGGTTGCCGATGCCGATGACCGCGAAAACGAAGGCGACGCCATAATCTCGGCCGAACTGGCCACCCCGGAGTGGATCGCTTGGATGGTTCGCCACACCACCGGATTTCTTTGTGTACCCATGGAAGAATCCCGAGCCAATGCCCTGGAGCTTCCCCTAATGACCATCCACAACCGCGATCCACACAGCACCAACTACACAATTACCGTGGACGCCACCAACAGAATTTCCACCGGGGTTAGCGCCGCAGACCGAGCAAACACCGCAAATGTGCTGGCCGACCCCAAAGCCGGCCCAGCCGACCTGATTCGCCCAGGCCACATGCTGCCGCTACGAGCCAATGCTGGCGGGGTTCGGGTGCGCCCGGGCCACACCGAGGCCACCGTTGACCTGCTCAAACTGGCCGGAATGAACCCGGTTGGAGTGATCGGAGAAATGGTTAAAGAAGATGGAGAAATGATGCGTCTTCCGGAACTAATTTCGACTGGTTTGCGGTTTAACCTCCCTGTGATAACTATCGCCCAGCTCGTGGAGCACCTAGACAGCCATCCGATTCCTATGGATGCCAACCCTGACAACCGCATTCGCTTTGAGGCGGAGGCCAACGTGCCTACCTCACATGGCCCGATGCGACTGCGTGGTTACTACGACACCAAGACCACTGCCGACCACGTCGCGCTGGTTTCTGGTAATCCCACCGGGGAGAACGTCTTGGTCCGACTCCACAGCGAGTGCATCACCGGCGAGGCCTTTGGCTCGCTCAAGTGTGAGTGCGGCCCGCAGCTCGACTTTGCCCTAGATCAGATTGCCAACGACCCTAACGGTGGAGTTGTGATTTATCTGCGTGGACAAGAGGGTCGAGGCATTGGCCTACTCAACAAGCTCAAGGCATATGCTCTTCAAGAAAAGGGCTACGACACAGTCGATGCCAACTTGGCGCTTGGCCTACCAAGCGAGAACCGTGAGTACGGTGCGGCCGTTGCGATTCTTCATGATCTCGGCGTCAAGAGCGTTCGCTTGATGACCAACAACCCTGCCAAGAGTGACTTCCTGGACAAGGCCGGCATTACGGTCAACGAGTACGTTCCTGTTATCGTTGGACTCGCAGCTGAAAACCAAAACTACCTAGACACCAAGCGCGAGCGAATGGGTCACCTAATTCCGAAAGCATAACTTTGGCAGGAAACGCACCAAAACTTCACATCGATGCAAGCGGCTTACAAATTGCCGTGCTGGTAACAAGCTGGCACAGTAACATCACCGATGGGCTATTGGCAGGTGCCGAGCGCGCATTAAAAGAAGCAGGCAACGAAACCTACGAAATTTGGCGAGTGCCTGGTGCTTTTGAACTTCCGCTGGCTGCTGCATTCGCAATTGATCAGGGTGCCGATGTGGTGATTGCCCTTGGCTGCGTAATCGAGGGAGACACTCCGCATTTTGAGTACGTCTGCCGTGCTGCCACCGATGGCCTAAATCGTGTTCAACTTGACACCGGCATCCCGGTGGGCTTCGGACTACTTACCGTAAACAACGAAAAGCAGGCTCTCGACCGTGCCGGCTTACCAAAATCAAAAGAAGACAAGGGGCGCGAAGCCGTTGAGGCTGCCATCACCATGGCTAGACTCAAATAATGGAACTAATAATTCGCATTCTTCTAGTACTTCACCTATTAGGTTTCGCATCAATCATGACGGGCGTGCTAAGCCAGACCAAGGCATTCAAGACCGGCGCAGCCGTATTGCCTAGCATTCTTCATGGTTCATGGCTTGCCCTCGGTGCCGGCTTGATTATGACCGGACTTCTGCCAGCAAATGGCGAGAGTGTTAATCCAATTTCAATCAGCATAAAAAGCGCAGTAATCACTGCAATCTTCTTTATTGCTTACACCTACAACAAAAAGTCGATTACCCCAAAGTGGGTAGTACCTACCATCGGACTACTGACCGTGGTTAACCTCTGTGTTGCCGTGCTTTTAGGTATGGAAGCCTAAACCCTTTTACTAACCTCGGTAACTAAACTGCGCAGGTAGTGAGTCTCCTGACGGGTTTGTTGCAATTACGCGATAGGTAAAGTAACTAGTCCTGGTTGGTGTGGTTAGTTTCACCACATTCAAAGCTGCGCCTGCACCGGACGCCACTGAAGTCCAAACGTTATTCACCAGCATCTCTACCCGATAGTTGTAGGTGGCATATCCACCCAAATCGCTAGGCGAAGTGAAGGTTAGGTTGAATACACCCGGACTCACTGAAGCAATTCCATTCAGACGCACCGCACTTGTTACTGAAGTGGGTGAATCTACAGCCACCGACCCTGAGGCTTGACCGAATCCTGCTGCAGTGCGAGCGGTGACACGGTAACTAAATGTCTGACCCTTTGGCGCTGCGCCTACGTTAGCCGAGAGCGTGTATGAGTAAGCCGTTAGAACCCAGTTGGCTCCGCCGTTTGCGCTGTACTCAATTGCATACTGAGTTACCGCAGATCCACCGTTGCTTTCCGGAGCCTGCCAATTAAGGATCACGCGACCAGCCGAAAATGAGCCGGTCAAATTTTGCGGTGCCGTGGCTTTTTGGAAAGGCACCATGTAGTAGATGGTGCTACTCGAAACCGAGGTTCCCACTGCGCTTACGGCACTGACTCTCAGATAAACCTTGGTGCCGGCAACTCCGGTAGGCACGGTGAGGCTGGTGACATTACTCTGAAGGGCTGGCAGCGCTGACCAAGTCAGGTTGTCACTTGAGCGTTCAACAATGTATCCGGTCAACGCACTGCCACCGTTGTCGGTTGGCGCAGCCCACCTTGCCGTAAGAGTGGCATCGGCGTTGACAACTAGCGATAGCACTCGAGGAGCGGATGGCACTGTCACGGCCGAGGCAATTGAGATTTGGCTGGAGGCCTCGCTATCACCAAATCCGGTGCGCGCGATTACCCGGTAAAGCCAGGTGGTGCCCTTTGCAGGTCGAGACACAGTCAGGCTCAACGCAGTTCCAGTTGAAGTTGAGTAACCAACCCAAGTCGCACCATTGTCGCGACTGATTTGCACTGTGTATCGCGAAACAATCGATCCGCCAAGTTCTGTCGGTGCAGTCCACGAAGTGGTCACGCTGCTTCCGTTGTCTACCGCAGTAAAGTTTTGCGGAGCGCTCGCCTTTAGGAAAGGCGTAAGGATACTGATGACAGGTGAGTACGGTGACGCTCCTATTTCGGTAACCACCTTGACACGGAAGTAAACGCGAACACCTGGAAGTTCACGAGCAACATTAACCGAAGTTGCAGTCTCGGCTACGCCATCGATTGCAGTCCAGTTGATGTTGTCGTTAGACTTCTCCACAATTACCGCGGTAATTGGTGATCCACCGTTGTCGCTCGGTAGGTACCAAGAGAAGGTTAGTGAACCGTTGGCAACAAACGATAGCGATCGGTTACTAGGAGCACTTGGTGCGGTCTTTTCCGGAGAGATTGAAACAGTCGCGCTTGGCAAACTTATGCCGTATGCGGTCTGGGCCAGCACTCGGTAGATCCATGTGGTTCCCTTGGTTGGACGAGAAACCGATGCACTGGTGCCAGAACCAAGAACACCGGTTAAGTTGCCCCAGGTTAGCCCATTGTCTCTACTTGCCTGCACGTAGTAGTAGCTCACTGTCGAGCCACCCAATTCTGCAGGGGCGGTCCAGCTGGTAACCACTCTGGTGCCGTTGTCTACCGCTGTAAAGTTTTGCGGAGCTGAAGCCTGCAAGTAAGGAGTGCGCCATGACGCGCCCTGTGCAAGTGATGCACCGACTGCATTGATTGCAGTTACTCGGACAGCTACGAGCACACCAGGCAGATCGCGATCAATCTGGTAGCTCAAAACGTTTGATTCGTTGATAACCGACCAGCTTCCGTCGGTTGCTTGACGCTCGAGACGGTAAGCGGTGATTGGTGACCCTCCGCCATCGGTAGGTATGCCCCAGCTAATCTGCAACTTGTTTGCAGGCGTGTAACTGAAGTAGATGCTGCGAACCGCACTTGGTGCGGTTGCTGCGGTGGATTCGGTGACGATGTTTGACAATGCACCGGTTGCAGAAGAGTTTCTTGCTGCTACTGCGTAGCTAACTGTTACTCCCTTGGCCGGAAGCCCAACATTGAAAGCTGTTCCAGTGACACCAAGAGTCAGGGCAGTCCAACTGGTTGCACTGCCGATGCGTTGGTACACCGCGTAGTACTGCACTGCTGCTCCGCCGTCATCAAGCGGTGCAGTCCAACTGAGGGTAATTGCAGTTGCCGATCTAGTTGCAACGAGATTTTGCGGTGCCGAAGGAGCCGCAGCCGGAGTGGCCACCAAGGTGCTGGCATAGTCACCAACGCCGTTGATGTTTACCGCCGCAATTCGATATGTTTCATACTGACCCCTAGCCGGGCTTGGTACATCGTAACTGACGGTTGTGGCTGGCAGGTTAGCAACAATGGTCCAGGTTCCATCCACGTTCTTTTTCTCAAGTTGGAATGCCGTAACGGCCGCTCCACCATTGTCTGCCGGTTGACCCCAACTTAGGTTCATGGCGGCTGTCAGCCTGGTGACCTTCAAGGATGTTGGGGCAGTTGGCTTGGATGTGCCGGTCTGGAAAATGTACTGACCAGATGCTGGACTCGAAAGTGACCCAGAATGAGAAGTCACAGTGACACCGTAGGAGGTGGTGCGCTTCAGGCCGCTTAGGGTGAATGAGTTTGTGGTTGCAGTGTATTTTCCTAGCACCGCACCAAAGTTTGATATCTGTCGTGAGAGCAACGTGACCGTATAGGTAATTGGTGTTGCGGGATCAATCTGCGTTGATGCTTTCCAATTGACTGTTGCAGTTGTTCCAGTGATTCCACTGAAAGTAATTGAAGTTGGCGTTGCCGGAGTTACCGAGCTCGTGGAAACTTCTAAAACATTTGAGTACTCACTGTGGCCGATTGTGTTGTATGCCTTTACTCGGAAGCTGTACTTTGTGAGTGGAGTCAGGTTTCGAACCGAACCATAGGTGGCTCCAACATTGTTATAAGAGGTCCAGGTTCCGTTCACCAGTGACTCAATGTAGTAACCATTGATGGTGGCTCCATTTGAATTTGCCGGCTTGGTCCAAGCCAAGTCAATTTGGTTTCCGTATATTGCTGTGGCAATCAAATTGGTTGGAGCATCTGGTGCGGTTCCCAAAGTGCTGAACTGCAATTCAGCTGTAGGAGCTGATTTCTGCTCACCTGCAATTGATGTGACGCGAACAACATAGTTGCTTAGCTTGGTTAAGCCAGAGAGATTCACAGAAGTGGTCGCGGTGGCAACAGACTGCCATGCTGCGTCAGTTACCAACTTGTACTCGAGAAGATAGCTCTCGGGAGCGGTTGCGGCAGTGCTCACCGCAGGGGCAGTCCACGAAACAGTCGCCGAGGTGCTGGTGATCGCGGATGCAGTAACCGTGGTTGGTGGATAAACCGGAGCAGGAGTTACCGGCACGCTTGCCCTGGTGAAGGTGTTATTGATCAAGATATTGCCGGCTACTGAATTGGCGTTGGTAATCGCCCCAGCTACACCACCATTTTCGATGGCTGCAGTAACCTGCGCCGGTGTGGCCGCAGGGTTGGCGCTTAGATAAAGGGCTGCGAGCCCAGAAACGTGCGGGGTGGCCATCGAGGTACCGCTCATTGAACGAGCCGCAGTCGGATCAGTGTTGCTGTCAGAAACGATACTCACGCCTGGCGCGAATACGTCAACACATTCACCGAAATTCGAGAACGAAGCACGTGCATCGTTTTGATCTGATGCACCAACCGTAATTGCATTAGTTGCGCCAGCTGGAGAAGTGGTGCAGGCGTCAACATTGTTATTTCCAGCCGCAATAACCGGAGTGATTCCTGCTGCGTAAAGTTTTTCCATCGCTGCGTTTGCAAGCGAATAACTTCCGCCACCGATGCTCGCAGACATCACGGCAGGAGTGCCCGCTGGATTGTTTGCAATGATCCAATCCATTGCAGAAATTAGGTAAGACCAAGATCCACTTCCGCTACATGAAAGTACACGCACCGGAACAATCCAAGCTTTTTTAGCAACTCCGTATTTTGTTCCCGCTGCGGTTCCAGCAACGTGTGTGCCATGTCCATGGCAGTCTGCATTCTCAAGATTTTGTTTGTACATGTCGATACCGGGAAGCATTCGACCTGCGAAGTCTGGGTTGGTTGCCATAACACCGGTGTCAACTACATAAATGCGAACACCCTGGCCACCGTTTGAAGGAAAGTTGTATGCGCCGTCCATTGGCAGTGCAGTCTGATCGATACGATCAAGACCCCAAGATGGCACGGGACTCTGGGTGTCCATTAATTGCATGGGTGCGTCCGCTACAACCTGCTTAACGTATGGCTCAAGTCGAAGTGCTTCAGCTTCAACGTCGGTGAGGTCGACGATAAATCCATCCATGACTTCGGTGAGTTCGTCATGTGGGTATTCGCCCAAGCGAGAAATCGAACCGAGCACCTCGTTGGCATAGCCCTCTTGCACCTGCACGATATAAGTAGTGCGCACCACGGCAGCAAATGCCCCAACCGGTGCTGAACCGAACAAAAGTGCCAAGACTAGGCCTAGCGCGAGAGTGATTTTGGTAGCTACTACAGATTTGCCCATGACGAAGCAAGCCCCCTTATAAGAAGTCAATCTGACCACTATTTAGACTATGCCCAGCCGTGGACTTTTCCTAGAAGTGGCCGGCTACTTTAGGAACAGGGCTGTCAAACGCCTAGTGGTAAAAGTGAGGCCTATAACGATCATTACTAGGAAATAGGCCACGTGGCCCATGGTTTCCCAGCCAAATGTCCCAAGCGTCAAAGATCGCTCCAGCGCAATGGCTTGCCAGAGCGGCAACGCCTGAATTATGTACTGCAGCCACTGCGGGTAAACCGATAGAGGATAAAAAGTGCCACTAAAAAGGAACATCGGTAGCAGAACCATGTTTATCCACTGCATCTGCTGAAAGCTCTTCATGTAAGAAGTCAGCCCCATGCCGAAGGAGCCGAATCCGAAGGCAATTAGAACTGCTCCTGGAATAGCCAGCCAACCCCAAGCGCTAGGAATTAGACCCAGCGGCATCATTACAGCCATAAATGCACCGGCATAAGCGGCTCCTCGCAATAATGCCCAGGTAATTTCACCAAGCGCCACATCCAAAGCTCCGATTGATGTGGCCAAAGTAGTTTGGTAGAACTTGCCGAAATGCATTTTGAAGAAAACATTCCACGTGGAATCGTAAATTGCGCCGTTCATCGCCGAAGTTGCCAGAAGCGCAGGTGCAATGTATGCAGCGTATGAAACCGGGTTTCCCGCGGCATCGGTTACGCCACCAATAAGGCCGCCAAGTCCAAAACCGAATGCAGCCAGGTAGAAAAGTGGCTCAAAAAAACCAGAAGCAACAACCATCCAAGTTGAGGTACGCAGCGCGAATAAATTTCTTTGCACTAGAGTGCGAACTCGTCCGGAGTAAAGAGATGCACCAAGTTTGCCACGACGACGTTCGGCGATCGCAATTGCTGAATCAAGACCAGCGCTAATCATGCTCATTTTGCTAGCCGCCTTGTGAACTGCCAGCTAGCAATTGCAATTCCAGCAACCAACATTAAGCCTAGGTAGGAGAAGTGCACTAAAAGTAACCAGGGATCAATGGAGCGACCATAGCTAAGGAATCGACCAATCTCGGTAGCATGCCACATTGGAGATATCCACCCAATCCACTGCAGATAAATAGGTAACACTGCTAGCGGATAATAGGTGCCGGAGAACATAAACATGGGTGTGATGATGAATCGGTTAACCACAGCAAAGACGCCATCGTCCTGTTTCACAAAGGACGCACCCATGAGCATGACTGCACCAAATGCCATTCCAGCAAAAATTGAGCTAAGGGTCAGCGCCGGAATTGAAGCCAAGGGAATTGCGCCAAACAGCACCAAAATCAATTCGTAGAGCAGCACGCTTAGGGAGCAGCGCACACCGGCTGCTAAAACCACACCCTGAGCAATCGAATTTCCAGATAGCTGTGTGGAGTTCATACCAAAGAACAACTTCCCCCAGGTGAAGCCCTCCAATGTGGGAAACATGGTCTCATCCATGGCACCTTGAATTGCCGCAGTTGCCAGCAAGGCCGGTGCCAGAAAGGTCAGGTAGCCAACTCCATCCACGCCATTTGGGCCCTGATTCTGGTCTACCAGCGCACCAACGCCAATCCCGATGGACAGCAGAAACATCACCGGGTTGCCAATGCCAAAGCCAATCATTGAAGCAATCCACTTCGACATATTGCGAAGTCGGTGTTCGGCAACATAAAGTGCACCGCGACTGATTGCTCGCGGCACGTTAACCAATTTCCTGGCTCCCTGCCAGTTAGTTGAGGTGGACATTATTCAACCAAGGATCTTCCAGTTAGACGCAAGAACACGTCTTCCAGTGAACTTCGACGCACCAGCGAAGTTTGAGGTTCAAGCCCGAGGTCGTGGATTTGCTTCAATACCGCTTCGCCGTCTTCGCTGTAAATCAGAATTCTGTCGGGTAGGTTTTCGACTCGGTCGCCCAACTTCTCCAGTTGGGGAGCTACCTCGGCATTTTTGGCTGAACCAAAACGAACCTCGAGCACTTCTTTACTCGAATACTCCTTGATTAAATCTGCCGGTGAACCCTCGGCCATAATTTTGCCCTTGTCCATAACAATTAGGCGGTCGCAAAGCTGCTCGGCTTCATCCATGTAGTGAGTAGTGATCACCAAAGTAACACCCTGCTCCTTCAAGCGAAACAGGCGATCCCAAAGAATGTGTCGTGCTTGCGGATCTAGACCAGTGGTTGGCTCATCCAACATCAAAATTTCTGGTTCATTTACTAAACCGCGGGCAATGGTTAGCCGGCGCTTCATACCACCCGAGAGTTCATCAACCTTGACGTTTCGTTTTTCTTGCAGCTGAGCAAAATCTAGTAACTCTTCGATCTTTGTTTTCAAGAACTTTCGTGCCAAGCCAAAGTACCGACCATATATGTAAAGGTTCTCCCAAACCTTTAATTCTGTGTCGTGATTGTCGGCCTGCGGCACCACGCCAAGGTGAGCGCGAATTTCAGGACCCTTCTTATTTGGGTCTAGCCCCAAGATTGAAAGCTCCCCCCCGGTGCGTTGCGAAGTGGACGCAATCATGCGCATCGTGGTTGATTTACCGGCTCCATTCGGACCAAGCAGCCCAAATGACTCGCCACGCTTTACCTGAAAATTGATTCCGTCTACCGCGACAAAGTCACCATATTTTTTGGTGAGATCTTTGGCCACGATCATGTATTCGTTGGTCTGCTTTGACAACTAAAACTCTTTCTGATTCGTGCCTCAACGGCACAGCATTTCAGACTAAACCATTAGTTGTTAGCCTGTATCCATGCCGACCAAAAGCCCAGCCAAGCCACGCCTGGGCAATACCCGCACCACCGGTAAAGAGCAGTTCTACACCCCGCCAAAACTGGCGAAAACCCTGATTCACGAAGTAGCCAAGCATGTGCCAGACCTCATCGAGCGCACCATGCTCGAGCCAGCCGGCGGCACCGGAGCCTTTATCAAGGCGGCCAAAAAATATGGCATCCGAAACATCATCAGCTTTGACATCGAACCAAAGCACCAAGATGTGAAAAATGGAAACTTTCTCGAAGCCGAAATTTCCGAAAAGCATTCAATAACTATCTCGAATCCACCTTTCGGCAGAAATAACTCCCTGAGCATTCCTTTTTTCAACAAAGCCGCAGACTCAAGTGACTACATCTGTTTCATCGTGCCAAGATCTTGGCGAAAGTGGTCGGTTATCAATCGTCTAGACCAGCGCTTTCACCTAATTGCAGATCTTGATTTGCAGATTGATTATGTTGATGACAGCGAAGAAGAAATCTCAACAAAAAACCGACTGGCAACTTGCTTCCAGATTTGGCAAAAAAGAAAAACAAAGCGACCAATTGTGAAGGTAGTCGACAACCAGTTCATCAAAAAGGTGAAGCCGCAAGATGCTGATGTCAGCCTCACAATTTTTGGTTATGGTTGCGGGCGACTAAAAACAGAATTCAAACCAGAACCAAATTCAACGCAGATGTTTCTAAAGCTAAACCATCCGCGCGCACTCGAAGCCCTACAGGCGGTCGACTTCTCTCGCTTCTTTAAGAACACCGCTTACACAGAAGCTCTGTCGCTGCAAGAAATTAATTTTTTACTAAATGAATATCTAATCGGCGAAGGCCAACTCAAGGAGAAATCATGAGCATGATGGGTGGCGGACGTCGACGTTTGCCTGGCTCGGTCGAAAAAGGCCCAAAAGCGAGTTTCAAATCATTGCTTCCTTATCTGGGCGAACGCAAAAAGCCACTCGGCATTGCTATTGTGCTTTCCATTATCGGAGCGGGTATTTCCCTGGCTCAGCCTCTGGTTGTTGGTCAACTCATCAATGCTGTCCAGGCCCAACAACCAACTCTCATGTTGGCTGTAGCCCTGATTTGTATCGTTATCGGTTCGGCCACCACCGATGGCCTGATGCGCTATCT
>JACCDN010933611.1_pt1 | contig 35172 bp, 34 predicted proteins | sample 7441691 | NCBI WGS metagenome assembly JACCDN01 (sample SAMN15323439, study PRJNA562643) | freshwater metagenome | isolation source: river surface water | place: USA:Blue River Watershed | collected 2017-08-16
CGCGGCTCCCTCCCTCTTTTTCAAAGAGGGCTATTCTTTTTTTAATGTGATTTCCAGTTGATTGATTTGATGTCGATTCCCTCCTGCATCATTTCCCACAGCGGGCTGAGGTCGCGCAGTTTTTGGATTTTGGTTTTTAGTAATTTCACGGCGTAGTCGATTTCTTCTTCGGTTGTAAAGCGCCCAATGCCAAAGCGAATTGAGGTGTGGGCTAATTCGTCTTCAACACCCAAAGCGTGCAAAACGTAAGAAGGTTCAAGCGAAGAAGAAGTGCAGGCAGAGCCTGATGAGACCGCTAGATCCTTGATTGCCATGATCATTGATTCGCCTTCAATTCCAGCAAAAGAGAAATTTAAATTTCCGGGAATACGCTTTTCTTTGTCGCCGTTCAAATAAACGTGAGTAGTTGCCATTACGCCTTGGTAAAGTTTGTCGCTTAGTTTTTTGATGCGCGCTTCATCTTGAGTCATTTCGTTTTTGGCAATTTCAGCGGCCTTTCCAAGTCCAACAACCAAAGGAGTTGCCAAGGTTCCAGAGCGAATTCCGCGCTCTTGTCCACCGCCAGAAATTATTGATTTAATTCTGACTCTTGGTTTGCGGCGAATAAAAATTGCACCAACACCTTTTGGACCATAAATTTTGTGACCAGAAATGCTCATTAAATCAATATTCATTTCATTTACGTCGAGCGGAATTTTCCCAAAAGCTTGCGCAGCATCAGTGTGAAAAAATGCGCCTTTTTTACGGCAAAGTGCGCCAATTTCTTTTAGTGGCTGAATCACGCCAATTTCATTATTTACCGCCATTATTGAAACCAAACAAGTTTGGTCAGTGATTGACGCTTCAAGTTTATTTAAGTCAACCAAGCCATTTTGCTGCACGGGTAAAAACGTAACTTTGAATCCTTCTTGCTCCAAATCGCGCACTGAATTAATTACGCATTTATGTTCAGTGGCAATTGTAATTACGTGTTTTTTACCAGTTTCGCCGTAGAAGTGTGCCACGCCTTTAATGGCAATGTTGTTTGATTCTGTTGCGCCAGAAGTAAAAAAAATTTCTTTTGGGTCAGCTTTAATTAAATCTGCAACTTGGCGACGAGCAATTTCAACCATTTCTTCAGCCTTCCATCCTAGAGCATGGGTGCGCGAATGCGGATTTCCAAAATCGTTTTTCATGCAATCAACCATTACATCAATTACGCGTGGATCCATTGGAGTTGTAGATTGGTAGTCAAGGTAGATTGGTAATTTAATGGTCATTTTTGTTATTTTTTTGAGTTTTCTTTGAATTTTTTGCTTAAGCGTAAAATTCAAAGAAAACTATCATTAAGCCTTATTTATCAAGGAATTGCAATATTTTCTAAATTTTAGTTTTTTGAAAAAAATCACCCCAAACTTGAATGAATTTTTCAATTTCTTCTTTAGTGTTATCGGCACTTAAACTAACGCGAATGGCAGAAGCCGAAAAATCTGGAGTAACTTTCATTGCTTTTAATGCACGAGAAGCGGTGGCTGCGCCCGAAGAGCAGGCTGGACCAGAGCTAACACAAATTCCGTTTAAATCGAAATTAATTAATTGCGTTTGGCTGTCAGCGTTGCGAAGCGCGATGTAACAAGTGTTTGGAAGCCTTTCAACTTGATCGGCAAAAACCCTAACTTCAGAACCGCCAATTTTTTTAATTTCAGATTCGAGAAAATTGCGTAACTTCTTAACATTTTCGTAATTTGTCATTTTAGTTTTTGCTTGTTTGCAAGCTTCACCAAAACCAGCGATTCCAGCGACATTTGTGGTTCCGGCGCGTTTTGATTTCTCTTGTTTTCCGCCGTAAATTAAAGGTTTTACATCTAGGCCTTTTCTAATCAGAAGTCCGCCAACGCCTTGTGGGCCATTGATTTTATGAGCGGAAACTGAAGCGAAATCGACGTTAAGTTTTTCTAAATCAATGTCTAATTTTCCAACGGCCTGAACTATGTCGCAGTGAAATAATCCACCTTTTTGGTGAACTAATTTTGAAATTTGTTCAATAGGTTGAATCGCGCCAGTTTCGTTGTTGGCAAGCATTACTGAAACCAAAAAGTTGGAATCGGGCAGGGCGTTTAATTTTTGCTCAAGATCAGCAACATCGACCAAGCCATTTTCTAAAACGTTAAATTCGATTATTTTTTTGTCGGCAGGGCGACATTCGTAAACTGAGGCGTGCTCAATTGCAGTGAATAAAATTGTATTTACTTTTGAGCCAAAAATCAGCGTGTTAGTTGCTTCTGTGGCACTACTGGTAAAAATAACTTCGTAGCTTTTTGCGCCGAGTAAATTTTTTAATTCTTTGCGAGCTTCTTCAACAATTTGATTTCCTTTTCGCCCAAGCTGGTGAACCGCTGAGCTATTTAAAGGAAGTTGGTAAACCTCAAGCATTTTTGCTAAAGCTTCCACAGAAACCTTGGTTGTAGCGTTGTAATCAAAGTAAATCATTTGCAAATGTCTCTAAGAGAAATTGAGTTAAGGTATTCGTAAATTTTATTTTCTAGACCGTGCCACAAATGGTGGGTTTTGCATTTAGTGCTAATTCCCCCAACGCAGCTTTTTTGGGTTTTTGTGCAGCGCGTCATTTTAATCGGCTCGCCAATTGCTTTGATAATTTCAGCAACGGTAATTTCTTCACGACTTTTTCCTAAAAAATATCCGCCACCCGGACCTTTTACAGACTTAACAATTCCCGCCTTTTTTAATTTAGCAAAAATCTGCTCAAGATAAGAGAGTGAAATTTGTTGACGTTGTGAAATTGTAAGAAGTGAAAGAGGTTCAGCATTAGCGCTGTCAGCAATTTCAATTACTGCCATTGCCGCGTAACGACCTTTTGTTGTTAAAATCATAGATAAATTAAATGAAGAATCTCCGACTAATTTGGTAGGGTATTCTTCAAAAGGTTATTTTTTTTCTCAAGAGATTATTTTAAGTCACTGTCGTAAATCAACTTTTCGTCGAATTTTTCTAGTGGCTTGATTTTAAAATAAGCTCATTTTACGTTGCGAAACGAATAAATCTTTTGTTAAAAAAAGAAGTTACGAACCTTGCGTTTAGCGGGGTTTTTATTTTATTAATCTCTAACCGAAACCAGCACTGCAATGGTGCTAAACATGGTTTCAAACCTCCAAAAATATGACAAAACAATCTCACGAACAAGAAAATCCTTTTGCCCAGGAAGATTTCGCGGCGCTTTTCGAAGAATACGAAAAAGACAGCCAAAAATTGGTTGAAGGCACCGTTGTAAAAGGTGTAATTGTAGGAATTAACGATAAAGGCGTTGCAGTTGATATTGGCGCTAAATCTGTTGGCTTTATTGACCTTGCAGAATTCAAGCGAGATGGCGAAATCGCTGAAGGCGATGTTGTGGACGTGTTTCTTGAGCGTCTTGAAAACAAAAGAGGCGAGCTAATCATTAGCCGTGACAATGCTAGAAGATACATCAACTGGTATTTCTTAAAAAATTGCCTTGAAGATAAAACAACAATCGAAGGTGAAATCATCGGAAAAGTTAAAGGTGGCTTTGCTGTTGACGTAAACGGCATCACTTGCTTCTTACCTAGAAGTCAAGTTGATACAATGCTTTTAGCTGACGACAGTTTTTTGATTAATAAAATTGAAAAACTTCAAGTTCTTAAAATTGATGATATTCGTGGCAACGTTGTTGTTTCTAGAAGAGCGATTCTTGAAACCCAACGCAACGTTGAGAAGGACAAAGTTCTTGCTACAATCAAAGTTGGCGATGCTTTAGATGGTGTTGTTAAAAACATTACCGACTACGGTGCGTTTATCGATTTCGGTTCTTTCGACGGATTATTACACTTAACCGACATTTCTTGGTGCCGCGTTAGACATCCATCTGAAGTGTTAAAAGTTGGCCAAGAAGTTAAAGTTCAAGTAATCAAATTTGACGTTGATACCAAACGCGTTTCACTTGGAATGAAGCAATTGCAACAAAATCCTTGGGAATCAATCGCTCAAAGATATCCGGTTGGCGCAGTTGTTAAAGGTAAAGTTACCAACATGACAACTTACGGTGCTTTCGTTGAAATCGAATCAGGCATTGAAGGTCTAGTTCACGTTTCAGAAATGAGTTGGCTAAAAAACAACACAACCCCAAATAAATTAATCGCCTCTGGTCAAGAAGTTGAGGTAATGATTTTAGACATCAACTCGCAAAGCCACCGTATTTCTCTAGGCATGAAACAATGCGAGAAAAACCCTTGGCAAGAATTCTCAGAAAAACATCAAGTTGGCGATGTTGTTGAAGGTGTAGTTAGAAACTTCACAGAATTCGGTTTATTTGTTGGCTTTGACAGCGGAGTTGACGGATTGATTCACGTTTCTGACATTTCATCTGAAGGGTCTACAGAAGAAATTTTGAAGCAATTCAAGAAAGATGAAAAAATCAAAGTTATGGTTCTTGGTAGCAACTACGAAAAAGAACGTATTAGCCTTGGCATCAGACAATTAACTAGCACAAGCTTCAAAGAAGATCTTGAAAAACTTGATGTGAACTCAATCGTTTCTTGCGTGATCATCAATGTTAAAAAAGACTTTTTGGAAGTTGAGTTAGACAGCGGTTTGAAAGCCATCATCAAAAGGCTTGATTTGTCAAACAGTAAACAAGATCAAAAAACTGAAAAATATGAAGTTGGCGACAGAATTGAAGCCAAAGTTATGTTGTTCAACAAAGTTAGTGGTAAATTACTGCTTTCGATCAAAGACATGGAATCTGACGAACAGGAAGCTCACATCTATTCTGCTGCAGACACCGGAACTACAATCGGAAGTGTTGCTGGAGAATTTTTAGAATCTCTAGCTGCCGCTCAAAAAGAAAATAATAAAGAGTAGCAATGTCCGACAATCTCGTCGCTCTACTTTATTTAAAAAGCAAGGTGCATAAATGGAAAAACATCGCGTTCCTACTGGGTGTTTTTTTCATTTTTCTTGTTATTAAATTAATCGTAGGCGGCGGTTTGTCAGATGGCTCAATCGTTGGTGATTACATTGCTAATGTGAAGATAGAAGGCGTCATTTTTGAAGATGATTTTCGTAGCAAGGCGCTACAAGAAATTGCGGAAGAAAAATCAGTCAAAGCTGTTATTGTAAATATCGACAGCCCTGGAGGTGGAATTGTTGGAAGTGAAATTTTGTTTGAAGATCTGCGTACAATTGCTGCAAAAAAGCCAATAGTTGTTATAATGGGTTCGGTTGCAGCCTCTGGTGGTTACATGGCGGCAGTTGCCTCTGATTACATTATTGCTCACAACGGAACTCTTACTGGCTCAATCGGAGTTTTGATGGAATCTCAAGAATTTACCGAATTGGCAAAAAAAGTTGGCGTCAAGTTTAATACTTATAAATCAGGTCCTTTAAAAGCAGCTCCTTCTCCTTTCGAAAAATCTACTCCATTAGTTGACGGAGTTGTGAGAGAGTCGATTTTAGATTCGTATCAGTTTTTTGTAGATTTAGTGAAAGACAGAAGGGGAAGCAGAATTCAACAAAATTCTTTTAAAACCGTTTTTGACGGTCGTGTTTTTACAGGAAGGCAAGCTCTAAGAGCTGGCCTAATTGATGAAATTGGTGGTAAAGATCAGGCAATTTCTTATTTAGAAGCTAATAAAATTAATGCTAAAAAATTACCAATTCGCGATATTGAAATTACAAAAACAGAAGAAAGGTTTTTAGATAAATTTGTGAGTCTTTTGCCGTTTCTAAATGGCGCAAAATCTACAAATAGTGGTGGACAAATTATGGCAATTATGAATTAGAAATGTGGTTTAAAGCCGCGTCAGAAGTGGTTTTAAACTTGTATTTGCTATTTAAATTCTTCTAATTTAGGTTGCCGCGCCTCGAGTCTTTTCAAGGCTCTTTTTTAGTTTTTTTAAACAAACTTTATATCAACAAACTATAATTTTTATGACTAACAACAACGAGATTTTTGACAGAGTTAAAAAAATCATCATCAACCATTTAGGTGCAGAAGAAGCAAAGGTTGTTGAGGCTGCAAATTTTATCGACGATTTAGGCGCAGATAGCTTAGACCAAGTTGAATTAGTTATGGCTTTCGAAGAAGAGTTCGGAATTGAAATTCCTGATGAAGCTGCAGAAAAAATCACAACTGTTGGTAGCGCAGTAAAATACATATCTGAAAACATGTAATTAATTACATAATTTTTGGTTACGAAAACCCGAGATTTCTTAATTGAGATCTCGGGTTTTTTTGTTAGTTGTGGAGTTTAATCTGGTATGGAATTGTCGCCTTTATTTCAAAATCCAATCCTGAGCTTTCTCTATCTGATTATATTTAAAGATTTTTATTTCTGGATGAACTCTGCCACGTGCAATTCTTGCAATGATTTTTGGGAAAAAGCCTCCCATGTTCAGAGCGGTTTTTTGAAATTTGTAGTGATTATTATTGGCAAATCCTAGGTACTCAGTGCGGTTTCTTGCGCTTGACCAATAAGGAAATTTTTTGGAGTTTATAATTACGCCGCGTAGCTCTTGTCGCTCTGTAAAGTAAGGATCAATTATTTCTGAAATGGTTAAAAAATCTTCTTCTGTAAATGGATTTAAAACATCAAGCAACAATACTCCGTGATGTTCATCAAACTGACAAAATAAACCGTTTTTTGTTCGAGTCTCTTTAAAGGTTACTTCGAAGTGATCGCTACTCATGAATATTTTGTGAAATTAAGTCAGGTGAGGTTTTAACAATTGAATAATCTCGAGGTTTGAAAAGCTGGTAATGCCACCATTCTTTCGAATAAAAGTCGAATCCTGCAGCCGTCATTAATCCTAGTAAAACAAGGCGATTACGTTGCGCTTCGGTAGAAACGGAGTTGCAGTTGTGAAAAGCTAGTTCAGAAAATTCATCAAATTCAGTTCCCATATCGAGCTCTTTGTTATTCAGATCGCATAATGTTAGATCGATTGCAACGCCACGACAGTGAGGAATTGCGCCATTTTCAGGGTTTGAAATAAAGTCGCCGGGAAATTTATTAAACATGTATTTCTGAACCTCAATTGGTCTAAAGCTGTCAAAAATTTTTATTTTAAAGCCAAGAATTGCAGCAGATTTAATGGCTTTTTTCAAAGGTTCGACAGCTGATTTATGAAGGTAGCAAAAAGGGTGAGAGTAAAGCTTGTGACCGCAGACATTGTTTTCTGAAGCGTAACGCAAATCAAGAATAACGCCAAATTCTTCTTCAGTGATTTTGACTAAATTCTGCATTAAAAAGGTTTTAAAATTACTAGAGTGACGATTGCGATTAGCATGATCGTTGGAATTTCGTTGATAATTCGGAAGAATTTTTGGCTGTGCTTATTTTCGCCGCGAGCAAATTTTTTAGCGGTACAAGATAAAAAGCCGTTGTAAGCCGCAAGAAAAAACGCCAAAAGCATTTTGAGATGTAGCCAAATAAACTCAAAACCAATTTGAGAAGCTAAATAAAAACCAAAACAAAAAACCAAAACCATTGCCGGCAACATTATGAAGCGAAGAAGTCGGCGCTCCATGATTTGAAATAGTTTATCAGTTTCAGAGCCGACAGCAACTTGCGAATGATAAACGAAGATTCTTGGTAAATATAGAAGACCTGCAAACCATGAAATAACGGCAATAATATGTAGAATTTTTATGACATCGTAAATTTCGATTTCTTCCATAAAATTTGTAGAAAATAGAGTTGATATTTGGGCTGTTAAAATTAGCTTTCGCCGCAGATTTTCAACTGCCGCTTGTCAAATATCAAATCAAAAAACATGAAACTTCTTTCCTGCAACAGCAACCGAACTTTGTCACAAGAAATTGCCAATTACCTTGGAATAAAAGTGATTGATGCCGAAGTGAAAAAATTTGCTGATCTAGAAGTTTTTGTTGAAATTAAAGAAAATGTTCGCGGCGAAGATATTTTTGTTGTGCAATCAACTTCCTATCCCGCAAATGACAATATCATGGAATTGTTGATTGCAATTGACGCTTTACGTCGCGCTTCTGCAAAAAGAATCACTGCGGTTATTCCATATTTTGGTTATGCTAGACAAGATCGTAAAGCTGCGCCACGCACGCCAATTTCGGCAAAATTAGTTGCTAACATCATAACTTCAGCTGGAGCCGATCGGGTTCTTACGGTTGATTTACATGCTGCTCAAATTCAAGGATTTTTTGATATTCCTCTCGACAATCTTTACGCTGCTCCAGTCTTTGTTCGTGACCTAAAGAAGAATTTTAATTTACAAGATTTGGTGGTGGTTTCACCTGATGTTGGTGGTCTTGTGAGGGCTCGTGCAATTGCTAGTAAAATTGGTGCTGAATTGGCAATTGTTGACAAGCGTCGTCCAAGAGCTGGAGTTAGTGAAGTGATGAATATTATTGGTGAGGTTGAAGGTAAAAATTGCGTAATTGTTGACGATATGGTCGATTCAGGCGGCACATTATGTAATGCCGCAGAAGCTTTGCTTGCTAAAGGCGCAACCTCAGTTTCTGCCTACATTACTCATGGTGTTTTGTCGGGAAAAGCAGGAGAGAGAATTGCTAATTCCAAATTAAAAAATTTAGTTATTACTAATACTATTGAGCCTTCGGAATCAACATTGTCGGCAAAAAATATAAAAATTATAAACATCGCTGATTTGATTGGAGAAGCTATCAGAAATATCTCTTTAGAAAAATCAGTTTCGACCTTGTTTGATTAAAAAAAATACAACTAAAAATGAAAAACTTTCTAGAATTTGTGAAACTACAAATAAAAGCGCAAGCCCCAGCTTTTATCATTGTTGTAACAATAGTTTTATTCACAGTAATTTCTGCAAATATTCTTTATCGCCCTAAGCCGATGATAAAAAGAGGTTTTGAAATCGCTTTATCGCCCGATGGCAAGCCAGTTGAAAAAATTGCAGAAAAGCCAGTTGATTTGGCGGAAATGATGAAAACTGCCGATTATGATCGCGGTGCAAAAATTTTCAAAAAATGCGCTTCATGTCATGGAGTTGAAAAGGGCGGCGCGGCTAAAGTTGGGCCAAATTTATTTGGAATTGTTGGTAAAAAAAGAGCAGCTTTTGCTGGTTTCTCTTACTCTGAAGGCATGAAAGCAAAAGGTGGATCTTGGGATAGAGAGTCAATTAATACATTCATCACTAAGCCAAAAGATTTTATTTCTGGAACGAAAATGGCTTTTCCAGGTTTAAAAAAACCACAAGATCGCGCGGACGTGATTTTATTCTTGGAAAAGCAAAACAAGTAATTTGTAAAAAATATGGAACAGTTTTTTGGTGTAATTTTAGCGGCAACATTTGGAGCAATTTTTGGATCTTATGCCACGCTTTTTGCTTATCGTCTTCCTCTTGGAGAATCTTGTTTTGGCAGATATTTTGGGAAAAAATCCAGATGCCCTGAGTGTAATGCAACCATCAAAACCCGCGATTTAATTCCGTTAATTAATTGGTTATTTACCTTAGGTAGATGCAGATCTTGCCAAGTAAAAATTCCTCGTACCCATCTTTTTGTTGAGTTTGCAACAACCAGTTTGTTTATCTTGAGCTACTTGAAGTTTGGCTTTAATCAAGAGTTCATGATTTATTCTTTAATTTCTGTTGGCTTGGTAATTCTACTGGCAACTGATTTTACTCATAAAATCTTTCCGCAACCAGTTTTAAATTTTATATTAATGATTGGTTTGGCAAATCGCGTTCTGCAAGATCAAAACGTGATTGACGTTACTTTTTCTGCTGCAATTGGCGTGGCTTTATCGACAATCTTTTATCAAGTATTTTACAAAAAAACCGACGGTCTTTTTGCTAATCAGGAGCAATCTTTTGATTACACAAAATTTTTGTTAATCGCTTCAGTTTGCTTGAGTCAGAATCAATTTTTATTCTATTTTTTTGCTGTAATAACAATTCTAACCATGTTGCTGATTTTCAAAGTTCCAAGCAGAAAAAAACGTAATAATTTTGGCTATGTGTTAATTATTCCTTTCGTTTGGCTACTGCTTTCTTCGCCAGTTTTTTCTAACTAAAATAATTTAAATTTATGACTAACGATTATCGCGTTAAGGATATTTCTTTATCTGCATGGGGCAGAAAAGAAATTACTTTGGCAGAAAATGAAATGCCGGGTTTAATGGCGTTAAGAAAAGAATTTGGATCTTCAAAGCCACTTACTGGCGCAAGAATCGTTGGCTGTTTGCACATGACAATTGAAACTGCGGTTCTGATAGAAACTCTGGTTTTTTTGGGAGCTGAAGTTCGCTGGAGTTCATGCAATATTTTTTCTACAGTTGATCAGGCTGCCGCTGCAATCGCTACTGCAGGAATTCCAGTTTTTGCCTGGAAGGGCGAAACGGAAGAAGAATATGATTGGTGTATTCGTCAAACAATTATTGGTAAACCTGATTGGAAACCAAACATGATTTTGGATGATGGCGGCGATTTAACCAAGATGATTCACGAAGAATATCCAGAAATTCTTGCAGAAATAAAAGGCTTGTCCGAAGAGACTACAACTGGAGTTGCGCGTCTTTACCAAATGGAAAAAGAAGGAAAGCTAAAAGTTCCGGCAATTAATGTTAATGATGCTGTCACTAAGTCAAAATTCGACAATCTATATGGTTGCAAAGAAAGTGTAATTGATGGTGTGAAGCGCGCAACTGACGTTATGATCGCTGGAAAAATGGCGGTAATTTGTGGTTACGGAAATGTTGGTAAAGGTTGTGCCGAAGCTTTTAAATCACAAGGTGCGCGTGTTGTTGTAACTGAAATCGATCCAATTTGTGCATTGCAAGCTGCAATGGCGGGATTTCAAATTTTACCAATTGAAGATGTGGTTTCTCAGGCTGACATTTTTATTACCACAACCGGAAATGTTGATATCATTACCATCGAACATATGCGCGCGATGAAGGATTGCGCAATTGTTGGAAATATTGGACATTTCGATAATGAAATTCAGGTTGAGTCTTTAAGAAATTTGAAATGGACAAATATTAAGCCACAAGTTGATCAAATAACTTTTCCAGATGGAAAAAGAATTATTCTTCTTGCTGAAGGAAGATTGTTAAATCTTGGATGTGCAACTGGACATAGCGCATTCGTTATGTCTGCAAGTTTTACGAATCAGGTAATGGCGCAGATTGAGCTTTGGAGCAATTACAAAAACTATCAAAATAAAGTATATATTCTTCCAAAAGATTTGGATGAAAAAGTTGCAAGGCTGCATTTAGAAAAATTAGGAGCAAAGCTAACCAAGCTAAGCACCAAGCAAGCTGAATACATTAATGTAAATACAAGTGGTCCTTATAAAAACGAAAATTACAAATATTAAAAATATCTCAGGATAAAAATGGAAAAGTTTCAAATAACAACTCAGGGTTACGCAAAATTAAAAGCTGAGGTCGATAATTTAAAAAACGTCGAAAGACCTGCAATTATTAAGCAAATTGCTGCAGCACGTGAACTAGGAGATCTAAAGGAAAATGCTGAATATCATACAGCAAAAGATCGTCAGGGTTTTATCGAAGCGCAAATTGGAGATTTGGAAGATAAATTTTTACGCGCAGAAGTGATCGATGTTAAAAAGCTTTCTGGTAATAAAATTATTTTCGGATCAACGGTTTCTCTGGAAAATTTAGATAATGGAAAAAAAGTAACTTACAAAATTGTTAGCGACTTCGAAGCAAATATTGATTATGGCTTAATATCAAGCATATCACCAGTCGCGCGTGCTTTAATTGGTAAAGAAGTTGGCGATGATGTTGAAATAAAAACTCCCGGCGGAGACATCAATTATGAAGTTTTAAAAATTGAATTTTTATAGAATTCTAAATGGTGAATTTGTTTCAAATTGCGCATTATTTTTTACAAAAAAGTTCTCACAAGAAAAAATTTGACATAGAAAAAACCGTCCAATAACTAGTCTGGCAAATCACTTAAAAGATTTATCGTTTCGACCCTTAAATAATAAATAAATTTCCAAATATGAAAAAAACTTTTTCTAAGAAAAAATCAGCATTCTCGCTGATTGAATTATCGATCGTTTTGATCGTTATCGGTTTGCTGATCGCGGGTATTACTGGCGGCGCCAGCTTAATTAAAAGCTCAGAACTTCGTTCTGTGATGGGTGAAGCTAGAGGATATGCGGTTGCGGTAAATGCTTTTTATAGCCAATTCAACATGCTTCCTGGTGATTACGATCAGGTAATTGGCACAAGTGTTGCTGGAGATAAAGATGGAACTATTGAATATTATGGAAATGGAACCAACCCTTCTGAAAGCGCAAGTGCATGGCAAGCTTTAAAAGCTATTGGTGCTGTTGATGCTATCACAGCTGGCGCCCCTGTTGTTGCTACTACAGCTCCAGTTTTTGGAACTACAGCTCCATCTTCAAAAATTAAATCTTCTGGATGGGCTTTCGATTATAGAAATTTCACCGAAGGTAACAATACCGCAGCTAATCAAAACGTTGTTGTTTTGACTGGTGCTATTGGCACTGCCGTTACAGCCAATGCCAATACTCTGGTTGGAGGAGATAATGTAACTAGCGCTGCAATTACCGGATCAGATGCCTTGTCAATTGACTCTAAAATAGATGATGGTTCTGCTAACCTTGGTAAAGTTAGAGGTTTAAATCCTGGTACTGACACAGATTGTTATACAGCATCTTCTACAGCATCTGCTTCTTATACAGCTACTGGAACTGGAAAAGTTTGTGCACTTTCTTACCAAGTTGATGTTAACTCATAGTTTGGTTTGAAGAATATCGAATTTATAAAAACCTCGTCACTCGTAAGGGTGGCGGGGTTTTTTGTTTTAGAGAATAAATTTTTTGAATAATGTTTTTATGAAAAACGACCCAATACTTTCGGCTCTGATAAATTTCTTAGTGCCAATAATTTTTCTTTACGGGTTGTTTTTTCTTGCTGATTTTTTTGATAGCGGATTCTTTGCTTTTATCTATTCGATGGTTTTGTTTGTAAGTGGGTTTATGATATTTTCTGTAAAGTTTTCTGAGGTTAAGCTGGCATCAATATTTCACATCGAGTTTGTTGCATTCTTTGTTTTGCTGCTCTCGATAGCTTATATTTGTTCAATTTTTCTTTTGGTGACGGACTTGTTTGCGATCTAAGACTTGGTGATTTTTTAGATATTAGGATTGTAAATACTTACTTTGTTACAGTCTAAAAACGATAAGTATTTTCGAAGAAAAAAATAGCGCCTTTCCTGAAAATTGCAGGAAAGGCGCTATTTTTATTTTTTAATCGGAAGACTTATTGTTTAGAAAACATTGAAAATACTGATCCAAAGAAAGATTTTTTGTGATTCTTTTGATCAAATCTTTTTTTATCGCGGCGGTTATTATTTTTTTTGAAATTGTTGTTTTTATTTCGCCTGTTTTGACTGCTGCGTTCAGAATCTTCTGTGCCACTATCATTGCTGTAATTTTCGAAATAGCTTTTTTCTAATCCCAATTGATTAACCTTGCCCGTTGCGATTGGCATTTCAATCTCTCTTCTCTCCTCGTCAGAAAGGCTTTTACGTTTTTTGATAGTAAATCCATGATTTCCAATGTCGTCGCTAGGATGCATGAAAATGTGAATGTCGTAATTTTTTTCAGTAGAAACGATATCGCCTTTTTTGAAATTCATCATGTAGGCAATAGTTTCTGCGCTGGTGTAAACATAGATAACTCCAGCTTGCTTGTCGGCGCAAGTATGTCTGATTGAGCGTAAAATGCTTACTGCTAAAATTTCAACTGAACGAACATAACCAGTTCCGCTGCAATGTTTGCAAGGTTCGGTGATTGTTTCAAAAAAGCTGGCACCAAGTCTTTGACGAGACATTTCTAGCAATCCAAAAACACTGATGCGACCGAGTTGAATGCGAGCGCGATCGTGTTGCAATTCATCGCGTAATGCTCTTTCAACATTGCGACGGTGTTTTTGGTCGTACATATCGATAAAATCGATTACAACAAGACCAGCAAGGTCGCGTAATCGAAGTTGTTTGGCGATTTCTCTAACTGCCTCTAGGTTTGTTGTGACCGCTGTTTCTTCAACGTTATTTTCTTTTGTGGAGCGTCCAGAGTTAACGTCAATTGCAACCAATGCTTCGGTGTGATCAATTACGATCGAGCCACCAGAAGGTAGATGAATTTGCTTTTCATAAAGTGCTGAAATTTGCTGCTCAACACGGTATTTGTTGAATATTGGAATACGCTCTTCGTGAAGCATTACATTGTGGCTATTGCCAGGCATTGTAAGTTTTATGAAATTGCTAACGGTTTCAAATGCCTCATTTCCTTCAACAACAACCTCGTTTATTTGCTCGTTATAAACGTCGCGAATACATCTTTTGATGACATCATCTTCTGCATGAATGAAGGTTGGGGTTTTTGAAGAATTGGAAGCTTCTTTAATGCTGTCCCATAATCTTGCTAAATAGTCGTAATCACGACGTATTTCCTCTGGTTTTTTGCCAACACCAGCAGTTCTGATGATAACCGATCTGTCGGTAGGAATATTTAAATCATTTAAAACTGACTTTAAAAGCTTACGATCGCGAAAATTATCAACCTTTTTTGAAACTCCGCCTTTATTGGGAGTGTTTGCCATTAGAACGCTATATTTTCCAGCGATGGAAATGTAGGTTGTCATTGAGGCGCCTTTGTTTCCACGCTCTTCTTTGGCGCATTGAACAAGAATCAACTGTCCTGGCTTAATAACATCTTGAATGTTGTAGCGTTTGTAAATGCTGTGAATGTTTCCACGATAACCACCAGTTTCATCTTCAACTGAATAGGCTCCAGTGGTTATTGATTCGCTGCTAGCGTCATCATCCACAGAATCTTGGCTCTGATTATTCGGGCGTTGATTTTGATGAGTAGGAACAGCCTCATCTTCATCTTGTTGTTTTGGCGGTTGGTTTATTTCGCGTAATTTTTGCCTATCAGCTTCAGAGATTTGGTAATAGTCGGGATGAATATCTGCAAAGGGTAAGAAGCCATGACGATCTGAACCATAATCAACAAAAGCCGCTTGTAATGAGGGTTCGATTCTTATGACTTTTGATTGGTAGATATTTCCTTTGATTTGTTTTATGGCAACTGCTTCACGATCAAAATCTTGCAATATGCCATCTTGTAGAACTGCGATGCGCGTTTCCTCGCGGTGCGCTGCATCAATTAAAATTGTTTTAGTCATTGTTTCTTCAAAATTTATTTTTTTAAGAAACAGCTATTTTCTAAGGTAGGTAAAGATTCTGATTATGATTTTTTACGACTAACATTTTTGAAATAGAAAATATCTGTTTCGGGAAATTCTTAAAATTCTTGGTATTAAATACTTTGTGTTTTCGTGGTGAACTTAAATTTGTGGTGAAAATTTCAATAAGTTTTAAGGGTTTAATTAGAAATTTTAAAACTTATTATGCTAGTTTTATTTGGCTTTCTTTAGGCTTGAATTTACCCAGTCGAGATAAGAGCTGGAGCCTTTGCTAATGTCAGTTGCGATTATTTCTGGAGTTTTGTAATCGTGAAGTTTTTTGATGGTTTCTTCAATTTTTTTAAATAGTGATTTTGCACTTTTAATTCGAACCAGGATTTCTTTTTCACTAACTATTTTTTTATCCCAGAAATAGTTGCTTTTAATTTCAAAAAAATGGACACAGGCGGCTAAATTTTGTTTTAAAAGCTTGTGAGCGAGCTTTTTTGCAGATGGTAAGTTTGGATAAGTTGTTTCGATTAGAATAAATTTTTCTTTCATAAATTTGAGTTGTTTTTTCAATGATAAAGCTATTTGCACATCGCGGTTTTGCCAAAAATAAGAATTTGCAAAACACAATTACGAGTTTGAATCAGGCTAAAGAAAATGGTTTTAAAGCGATTGAGTTTGATATTTGGTTTCTTGAAGGAGAGTTGTTTTTGAAACATGATCTTCCAAGAAAAAATGAACTTAAAGAATTGCCAAACTTTCGAGATTATCTGACATTTCAAAATGAGTTTTTTTATTGGTTAGATTTTAAAAATCTTAACAAAAAAAATGCTCACGAAGTTTTAAAAATTGTTCGAGACGAAATTAGTAAAACTAACATCAAATTAAACCAAATATACCTCGCTCCCTTCGTTACCAATTATGTTTTGGCGTCAGAAATTTTTGAAATAATACGCGAGATTTTTGGTGAAAAAGTTCAATTAGTTGCTGTTTGTGAAAAGCTTGAAAATGATCAGCAGATCATTGATTTACGTCAGTTTTTAACAAAAAATAAAATTAAATTTTTGTCAATTTTTCATGAATTATTGAACCAGTCTTTTATTAAAAATTTCTCGGATATTGAATTTTTTGCCTGGACGGTAAATGACATTTCCAAATTAAAAGAATTGCAGAATTTGGGAGTTAAAAATTTTGCGACAGATAAAATATTGCCTGCAGATTTAAGTTAAAGCCATGACTCAAAACCCAGATTATTTAGGACATAGAGCAAGAGTTAGAAAGAAGTTTCTTAATTCTCTCGGAGAAGAATTGCATGAGTATGAGTTATTAGAAATTCTGCTTTTTGCAGCAAGTCCGCGCCAAGATACAAAACCGCTTGCCAAAAAGTTAATTGCTAAATTTGGCGATATTTCATCTGTGGTAAATGCGGATGTTGATATGTTGAAAACAATTGACGGAGTAGGTGAGGCGGCAATTGTTCAAATTAAAATTATTGCCAGAATTATTCAGCGTATTTTAAAAAACAGAGCTAAGCAAAGACCGGTTTTAAATAATTGGCAGTTAGTTTTGGACTATGCTTCCGCATCTTTAAAAGATTTAAATTACGAGGTTTTTCGGGTGTTATTTTTAGACAAAAAACATCAATTAATTGAGGATGAGTTATTAGCAATTGGCGAGAATGATAATGTTGTTGTTAGCTCAAAAGCGATCGCCAAGAAGTCTCTGCTTCTTTCAGCATCGTCGGTAATTTTATTGCATAATCATCCAAGTGGAGAGTTGAAAGCTTCGGCTGCAGATATTCAGATTACAAAAGAAATAGCTTTAACGTTAAAAGCTCTAGATGTGAAGGTGATAGACCATCTAATCATTTCTCGTGATGGTTATTTTAGCTTTAGGGAAAATGGGATTTTTTAAATAAAAAAATCCCCGAAACCTTTATTTATGTTTTGGTATAGGTTTCGGGGATAAGATAAAGATTAAAACTAATTCTTTGATTTATTGAGCAACTGCGATACCCCATTTTTTACCAAGGTAAGCTTCGACAGCTCTTCTATCTTCAAGTTTTAGCGATCTGTCAAAAATTATTAACTCAGCAAGGTATCCGCTGAAATAAGCTGGAGCGCTAGTAAGTCCACTTTTTCCAAGGAAAAAATCATCAGAAACAGAAGTGCTTAGAGAGTTGTTGGAAGAGTCTTGTTGAGTTCCACCGTTTCCATTTTGAAAGAAATTTACGCCAGTAGATGAATTTGCTGTATAAATCATCTGCATTACGTAGCTATTGTTAACTGTAATACTGGTGCCTGAATCATAGCAATTTTGAGCTCCGCCAGAAGTAACGCTATCGCAAAGCTGCCATCCTTCTCCCGCTGATGAAGTTCCAAGGTTGGCTTGGATATTTGTTCCAGAATTAGAGGCTGAAATGCGTTTAGAGAAAATTGTAGATACTCCGGAAATTACCGATGGAGTTTTTACTACCATAAAAATAGTTGCCTGATCTGAGAGATTTGAAAAATTTGCAGTTGATCCAAAATCATCAGTTCCATCAAATAAAACCGCAGGAAGACCATTGATAATATTTGTTTTGTAAACTGGTCCACCGCTTGGTGTTAAGTTGGCTTTTGTGATTGTTTGTGGATTGATGTCATTCCAGGTGGTGATTGCTGTTCCATCATCTAAATCATTACTTTGAAAGCTGGCATCAGAAACTGAATCAATCCAGATGGAAATACCTTTAATTGAAGCAACTGGAGAGCTTAGAGTCATGCTTTTGGCGCTGCTAAGTTTTGCTTGATTTAATAAACGACTGCTTTGAGTTACGCCCGCAACCAAGATACCGATAATTATAATTACGATTGAAATTTCGACCAAGGAAAATGCACTTTTGTGATTATTACTTTTCATGATTATTTATTATTTATTGGAGATGGCTGAGCAGCAAAGGCTCTCAAAATTATTTATTTTGCGAGTGAGAAGATAAAGAAAATAATTTTTTGTCAAACTAAAAATTAAAAAGACTTTAAACCCAGATCTGTCATTTTAAAAAACTTGTTTGTGATTATTTGTGCCAACGATCTAAATTTCAGGAGTAAAGCGATGAGTCATTTTATATTTTCCGCCACTTTGCTCTTCAAATAATTCAAAATATTCTCTGAAGCGATCTTCAACTTTAAAAATTATTTTCGGCTTGCGATCTTTTTTGTTAGTTTTGTAGAGATCCCACAAGACATATCTTTTGTGACCATTTTCGTAGCTGACTTCAGTTTTTATTTCTTTGTCGAACAAAACTTCAACAACGGTCATTTCCCATTTACCTTTTTGTTTTTGAACAATTGCGGTTAATGAAGTGACGTTGGAAAAACCCGAGCCAAAATCTTTGTCATTACTGTTGCGGAGTAAATAGAGGTTGAAAGCAAAAGTGTCTGGATGGTCTTTTATTTTCCAGAAAAATGTTGTTAAAAGGTTGTCGATGGCATTTTTATCAACGTCGCGATTATTTAAAAAATTTTCGATTTTTTTTATAATTTCTGGATGTTTCTTAAAATCTTCTCGCCAAGGATTTTGATAATTTCGACTATTGGCTGCAATCAAGTTCAGCTCTTTGTTAACGGTTTCATCAACTAATCTTAAGTCTCCGCGCCATTTTACAATGTAATTGCGGTCAATAATTTTATGGTCAGAAAAGTTTTTTGCCTTACCAGTTATAGAAAATAAGAGGTTCTTATCTTTTGTTTTTGTGACATAATTTTCTTGTAGAAATTTTTCTAAATCATCTGCATCAACTGCAGAAGTTTTTCTTTCAATAAGTTGAAATTCTTTTTTTTGCTGCAGCTCTTTTGAGGCAAATTTTATGGCTGATTGATTTGATTTTGTGGCAAGCCTAACCAAATCAATGTCATTTTTAATTTTTTCTGGGGCGAATTCTAGCAGCAATCCGTCGTCTTTGAAGGCAATTTTGGCAAACTCTGGCAATTCTTTTAATCGCTCTGAGGCGTATTTGTAGTTTAGGGGGTCAATGGTAATCATGCGTCGCATGAAAAGTTTATTATCTGTTAAAATTGGACTGGCATATTTTAGCGAATCTCTACTTACATAGGTTGTTTCTTCCATAAAAGCGGCGTTGCTGCGCAATTCTTTTGAAGCATATTCTAAGGCTTCTGGAGTGACTTTTATGATGCGTCTAATAAAGCTTTCATCATTTTTTAGAGGATCCGCAGCATATTGAAATTGAGTTGGATCAATTATTGTCGCTTTCAAAATAAGCCTGTGATTGAACTTCAAGCAATTGTGAAGACCTCGAACGGCTTCAGGATTTTTATAAGCAACTTCAGAGAGAACTAAATCGGTAAGTTCTTGTGTGACAACGCAGGGATCTTGTGCGAATGAGGATAATGGTAGAAGAAAAATGAGTGCTAATGATTTTATGAAACTATTGATTTGCAAAAGTTTCATTAGCCCTTCATTGATGAAATATTTTCAATCTCAATATTTTTACGATTTTGGAAATAAATCACCAAAATTGCTAAACCAATTGCAGCTTCTGCGCCAGCAACTGTAAGTATGAAGATTGCAAAAACTTGACCGAGTAAGTCATTTAAAAATGCTGAGAAGGCAACGAAGTTTATGTTTACGGAAAGTAGCATAATTTCTATCGACATCAGTAGCGAAATTACGTTTTTTCTATTTAAGAAAATTCCACTTACGCCAATGCAAAACAAGGTGGCTGAAAGCATTATGAAGTGATTTAATTCGAGTCCGTTCATATTATATTCTAATCTAATTAGCTAACAATTAATAAGTGGTATTACAGATCAATTCCCTCGCCGGATTTTATTTTAACTATTTCCAAAGAATTTCCTTTAGTGCGTGCAACTTGGCTGCTGATATTTTGTTTTTTAATAAAGCGTTTTTCATCTTTTAGAGTCAGAACAATTGCACCAATCATTGCCACAAAAAGCACGCAACCACTTAATTGAAATGGAAGAATAAAATCGGTGTAAAGAAGATTGCCGATTGCTTTGGTGTTGTTGATGTCGTTTGGAGTAGGGAAAAGAGTTTTTGTGTCGTAGAATTTTATAGTTGAAAATTTGGTGATGAGAATGATTTCGGCCAGCATTAAAACGCCAACCATCATCATAATTGGTAAGTGGCGGTTGATCTTGCGTTGAGTTTCTTTCAAATCAACGTTGAGCATTATCACAATGAATAAAAACAAAACTGCGATTGCGCCAACATAAACAACAATTAGCAACATCGCTAAAAATTCTGCGCCCAGTAAAATAAATAGTCCGGCAGCATTAAAGAAGCATAGAACTAAAAACATTACGGCGTGAACCGAGTTTTTTGCACTTACAACCACAAGAGATGATGCAACAAGAACGAAAGAAAAAAGATAAAAAAGATCAAGTGTGAAATTCATATTTAGCGATGTTTTTCGTCGGATTGAATATTTTGGCGAAGTGCGTATTCATAGCGTTCGCCATTAGCTAGAAGCTTTTCTTTGTTGTAATAAAGTTCTTCTCTGGTTTCGGTTGAAAATTCAAAATTTGGACTTTCAACAATTGCATCTACTGGACATGCTTCTTGACACAATCCGCAGTAAATACATTTTAACATATCAATGTCGTATTTCGTGGTGCGGCGCGATCCGTCAGCTCTTTCTTCAGCTTCGATTGTGATTGCTTGCGCTGGGCAAATTGCTTCACAAAGTTTGCAAGCGATGCAGCGCTCTTCTCCGTTTGGATAACGTCTTAAAGCGTGTTCGCCACGAAATCTTGGGCTTATTGGACCTTTTTCGTAGGGATAATTTAGGGTGACTTTTTTCTTGAAAAAATAGCGTAAAGTCAGTGCGTGACCGATAACGATTTCTCTAAGTAAAAATGAATAAGCGTTTTTTAAAAGTTTCATGAGCTATTGAAAATAAACTACAAAGGCAGCGGTGCCAACAACCCAAGCTAAAGAAAATGGCAAGAAAACTTTCCAACCCAATCTCATTAATTGGTCGTAACGATATCTTGGTAATGTTGCGCGAACCCAAATGAAGCAGAAAAGTAAAAAGAAAATTTTAATCGCAAACCATATTATTCCTGGAATTGCATTAAGAATCTCGTTGTCAAAAGGTGGTAACCAGCCACCAAGAAAAAGAATTGAAGCAAATGCTGAAATTAAAATCATGTTAGCATATTCGCCAAGAAAAAACATTGAAAATGGCATTGAGCTATATTCAACGTTATAGCCAGCAACTAGCTCAGATTCAGCTTCTGGTAAGTCGAAAGGTAAGCGATTTGTTTCGGCAAGAGCTGAGATAAAAAATAAGATAAACATTGGAAAGCAGGGCAAAACAAACCAGTGCGATTTTTGTGCCAGAACAATATCAGAAAGGTTTAGTGAGCCGGTTAGAAGAACAACGGAAATAATAATTAAACCAATTGAAACTTCGTAAGAGATCATTTGCGCTGAAGAGCGAATTGCGCCCAAAAACGCATATTTTGAATTACTTGCCCAGCCAGAAATTATGATGCCGTAAACGCCAAGAGATGAAGTTGCTAACAAATAAGTGACGCCGACATTTATGTTGGCTAAAACCATTTTTTCGGAAAACGGAATCACTGCCCAGCCAATTAAAGCTAGAACAAAAGTAATAATTGGCGCGAGAAGGAAGAGTGCTTTATTGGCGCTATTTGGAATGATTACTTCTTTGAGCATCAGTTTTAAACCGTCGGCCAAAGGTTGTAGTAATCCGAATGGTCCAACAACGTTTGGACCTTTGCGAAGCTGCATTGCGGCAATTACTTTTCTTTCCATTAGCGTTAAGTAAGCAACTGCGCCAAGTAGAGGCAAAGAGATAAGTAGAATATATCCAAGTGTCGGTAATACTAGATTCAGCAGCAGGTCGACAACCTGAGGAAAAATTTGTTCCATGAAGTTTTTTGAGAGAAATTTGAAATCAAAATTTAGGAATTTCCGGCAATTTATTTAGCGAATCGGCAATGTCAATTTTGAAGTGGATAAGGTTCTTTTTATAATTTTATTTTTTATTTTTTTTATGCGAAATTTAAATTTTAAGATTTTGATTATTTTCTTGGTGAAAATTTTTCGTAAATATTAAGCAATCTAGCTTTGTCAATTTTGGTGTAGCGTTGTGTGGTTGAAAGGCTTTCATGCCCCAGAAGCTCTTGAATTGTACGCAAATCTCCGCCGGCTTCTAAAAGATGTGTTGCAAAAGAATGACGAAAAGAATGTGGCGTGATGGTTTCTGATAGGTTTAAGTTGCGACGTATTTTTTGAATCAGCATGGCAAATTCTTGCCGGCTATAGGCTAATCCTTTTGATCCCAGAAAAATCGGTTGGTTTAAATTTATACTAAAAGGGCAGGCGGTGAAATATTCTTCAATGCGTTTTTTAACAATATCTAAAAGCGGAACCATGCGCTGTTTTTTGCCTTTTCCACTAACTATTAGCGTTTGAGAATTTTCTAAATCTTTTTTGGTGATTGAGAGGCTTTCTGATATTCGTAATCCGCATCCATAAATTAAGGTAAGCAAGGCAATGTCGCGTTTGGCTTTCCAGAGAGTTTTGTTAATGTTTAAAATTTCGGCGAAGATTTTTTCAATATCAATTTGATCGACTGATTTTGGAATTGGCTTACCAATTTTTGGGGTTTTGATTTTGCTGATTTCTTGATTTTTTATCAGCTCATTTTGATTAAAAAAACGCAGCATTGAGCGTAGAGAAGCTAAAGCTCTGGCGTTTGAAGAATTGACGTGATTTGGCAGCCTTTCTGACAACCATTTTCTAAAATCGTGAACGCTTAAATTTTCGATGTCGTTGATGGTTATGGTTTTTGTTTTGACTCTAAAAAGAAAATCAAAAAAGTAAAAAATGTCGGTTCGGTAAGAATTAATTGTGTGGTTGGAATATTTTTTTTCTACAGCCAGAAAGCGCAAAAATTTTTCAATTAAATTCATCGAGTCAGAATCGCACTTATCTTTTATTTCTAAAGCTCCCGCCATTTTTATGATAAAAAAATTTACACTAATATTTCTAGCAGTTTTTGTTTTTGTTGAAAATTCGCAAGCCGAAATGTGGAGCAGTGCAGAAGGTTTAAAAAGGCTAGAGCGCAGCGAATTTAAATCTGACTTTTATCAATTAGTTAATTTTTATCAGCCGCAAGAAAATCCTCTATTTTGCAGCATCGCCACCGCCACAATGATTCGCAATGCTTTTGAATATGGAAATATTTTAAGTCAAAAAGAAGGTGAGGTTTTAAAGCCGGAAGGTGGCATAATTTCTTATCCGCTTTACAGTCAGAAAGACTTTTTCAATGAAGAAACCGAAAAAGTTAAGAAGCGCTCCATTATTGAATTTAAAGAGCCGGTTCAGGGTGCGGAAAATTTTGATCCTGGTTTAAGCCTGAGTGATTTTGCTAAAATGCTCCAAGTTCACAATTTTAAGGTGAAGTTAATTTATGTAAAAAAGAATGACGCAGCAGCTGCAGAAAAATTCCGCCAAGTTTTGCGAAATATTTTGAATGAAAATTCAGTTTTTTTGGTTGGGAATTTTGACGGTAAATTTTTAGGAAAAACTACCAGAGGTCATATTTCTCCAATTGTTGCTTTTGATGAAGGTAGTGATTCGGTTTTGGTTTTAGATTCTGCTTTGCACAAAAATCAGTGGTATTGGGTTGAGGTTTCAAAATTAATTGAAGCGATGAACACCAGGGATGCCAAGAATTATCGCGGATATTTGATGGTGTCGCGGAATGATAACTAGACAATGTTTAGAGATATTTTAGCGGATCTTTAATTTTCGCAGCTTTAAAGCCATCTAGTCGTAATTTGCATGAGTCGCAATTTCCGCAAGAAATAATTTGATTTTCTTTTACGATTGGATCGTAACAGGAGTGGGTTTGCGAATAATCGACTCCAAGCTCAACGCCTTTATTAATTATTTCTTCTTTGCTCATTTTAAGTAAAGGCGTGTGAATTTTAAATCTTCCGTGATTTTCAACTCCAACTGCCGTTGCCAAGTTTGCCAACTTTGCAAAGGCTTCAATAAATTCAGGGCGACAATCTGGATAGCCGCTGTAATCAATGGCGTTAACACCGATAAAAATATCGAAAGCTCCAACAACTTCAGCGTAGGCGAGGGCATAAGATAAAAATATTGTATTTCGTGCTGGAACGTAAGTGACGGGAATTTTTTTAAAATCAGAAATATCTCGATCTTTGGGAACCTCAATTTCTGAGGTCAAAGCAGAATTTCCAAAAATTCGCAAATCTATTTTGGCAATTTTATGTTCTTTTGCTTGTAGCTGCCTAGCTATTTTTTTTGCCGATTCTAATTCGATTTCATGACGCTGTCCGTAAGAAAAACTTAAGGCGTAAGTTTCAAATTTTGAATTTTTAGCGATGGCAAGAGTTGTTGCGGAATCAAGTCCGCCGCTTAATAAAATAATCGCTTTTTTCATGTGAGTTTAGAAATTGACTAAAGATTTTATGATTTTTAGTGTGATGAAAATCTAAAATCTGCAAGAAATTTACTAGAGTTGCTAGTTCAGGTTTCTAGTAAAAACGGGCTTAGGAGCGAAAGCGACGCGAGCCCGGTATTCCAATCGTCTTTGAGCGCAGCGAAAAAAGCGATTGAGGATCATTTTCTTTTTGGGTGGTTAGCTCAGTTGGTTAGAGCGCTACGTTGACATCGTAGAGGTCGGAAGTTCGAGTCTTCTATCACCCACCAAACTCCTATTAAAAAATCAGAATATAAAATGACTAGAGGCATTACTCAGGAACAGTCGGAGCAGTTAAGAAAAGATTTAAGTGAAAGTTTTGATGTGCCAGAAGATGAGGTTATTAATCATGTGGCTAAAAAGTTAGCGACGGAAATAAAGATTAATGAGCGAGACGCAAAGCGTCATTTCTCAGAACTAAATAAAATTATTGTTAACCCAGATTTAGATGAGAGTGAGAAGCTTGGTGAAATCGAAGAAATTCAAAATGAATCTATTTATTCTGATTTGGGTCATGACTCGGCGTTATTAGTTTTTGCGGCTGTTGCAAAAGAACTAATAATGGCCCAAGAATCTGCAGCGCTAATCACTTTAAAGAGTGGATTTGATAATCTTTTTGAAAAAAATGATCGCAAACAAGAAGAGACTGCCCTAGCAATTTTGAATATTGTATCTGCAATTAAAAATGATATTACTAATCCAAAATTATTTGATATTATTGGTGAGGCTTTTGAAGTTGCGTTAGATTCAAATAACTTCATTGAAAGTGATCCAAGGTCAATAAATGATCTAGATTCAGAAGCTTCCCTAGAAGATATTCGCGAAATAAAGTTTCAGGAATTTGAAGGTTTGGAAGATGAGAAAAAAGAAAGTGAGGAGCCGAATGTCTCACCAACTCAAGAAACAGTAGAGACAGAAAAGAAGCAGCAAGAGGAATCTGAGGCAATAAAAAATCAGAAACAACAAGACGAAAATGCGGAGGAAGAGAAAAAAAAGAAGAAAAAATTGGATGTTGCCAAGGATAGCTCCAGCGAAAAACCAAAGGAGATAAAGAGCTTTTGGCAGATTCTTAAAGATGGCTCACAAGATGTTTCAACTAATAAAATTCCTAGAGCCGTCGGAGCTATAATTCTTGGAGATTTTGCTGCTTTGTCAATTGGTGGAGCCTTGGGCGGTCCGATTGGATTAGCAGTAGTGTTTTTATTTTGGCAATTTACCAAAGATTCAAAAGAGAAAGATAAAAGTGCTGATAGGGCTCAAAATGTGAATGATGAAGTTGATAAATATAAAGCCGAAAGAGAAGAAATTAGAAAAGAGATTAGAGAAAAACATGGAGCTGAAACCGCCACTGGCAGAGCTGCTTCTGAAGTAGAAGGTGAAACTCTTAAAAGAATGCAAGAGCAAAAGAGTGAGCTAGAGAGTGCAAAAAAAGCAGCGCAAGAGGTAGTTTCTCAATTAAAAGATTCTGGGATTAAGGCTGAAGGTAATCATGTGGTTGGTGGGAAGAATGGTGGTAGTCACGTGAATGATTTAGATAAATCTAAGCGAGGAGGCATGACAATATAACAAGTTTTTATCTATTGTTTCTTCCTTGACAAAAGAGGATCGGATCTTAATTTGCGCCGCCTCTTTGAAGAAAATATTATTATGGCAGGCGTAGCTCAGTTGGTTAGAGCGTCAGGTTGTGGTTCTGAAGGTCGCGGGTTCGATCCCCGTCGCTTGCCCCACTTATTCTTTCAAGTTAATCCTCGTTAAATTCTTAATGGAAATTCTTTTTTTTGCAGCAGTTGCATTTTTGATTTTACTAAAATTGGGAAGTACTCTCGGGCGAGTTGATGAAGAGGAAAAAAATCAAATTTTGGCAAAAGTAGCAAAAGTCAAAGAGCAAGCCGCAGAAATTCAAAATAAAATAATTCAAAAAATCGCCGAAATTTCTGAAGAGCAAAAGCAGATAGACGAAAAACTTCTCTCCGAAGTTAATCCTGTAGTAAAAGAAAATCTCATCAACATTTTGCAGCGTTGCAACATTTCTGCGCAGTTTTTCTTTAAAGGTGTTCAGTCAGTTTTTGAAATGACCCTTAAGGCATTTGCAAGCAATGATCTAAACGCTTTAAAAACATTATTATCCGAAAATGTTTACAATGGCTTTGAGTCTGCAATTAAAGAAAGAGAGCTTCAGGGGCAAGTTCTAACAACTAACTTAATCGCCATTGATAAAACTGAGATCATCGCTGCTAATTTATTCGACAATTCTGCCCTTGTGGTGGTGAAAATTGTTTCAAGACAAATCAACTATGTTTCTGATAAATTTGGGCAAATAGTTGTGGGTCAAAAAGATGCAATTAATGAATTGACCGACATTTGGTCTTTTAAAAAAGATCTCACTTCTCAAGATCCAAGTTGGATTATTTCAAATACCGCAAGTTAAAATTTAAACATTTATGACAAGTAATTTTACTCCAAAATCTGTACTGAAAGTTGCTAATGAAAATTACACCTTCTTTTCTTTGCAAGATGCGGCAAAGAAGCTTGATCGCGATATTTCTAAATTGCCATTTAGCTTAAAAGTTTTGTTAGAAAATTTGGTGAGAAACTTTGATGACGATGTGGTTAAAGCAGAGCATATTTTAGCCGTAATTGATTCGGTAAAAAACCCTGAAAAAAGAATTGAAATTGCCTTTTCTCCAGCGCGAGTTTTGATGCAAGATTTTACTGGAGTTCCCGCTGTTGTTGATTTGGCGGCGATGCGCGATGCGGTAAAAAAGCAAAATAAAGATCCTAAAAAAATCAATCCACTTGTGCCGGTTGATTTGGTTATTGATCATTCAATTCAAGTTGATTTTGCAGGCAACAAAACCTCATTGCAAAAAAACGTCGATTTAGAATATGAGCGTAATTTTGAGCGTTACGAATTCTTAAAATGGGCGCAAAAATCTTTTGATAATTTTCGCGCCGTTCCTCCGCAAACGGGAATTTGTCACCAGGTAAATTTAGAAAATTTAGCGCGCGTAGTTTGGAGCCGTGAAATTAATGGCGAGCTTTTTGCCTATCCAGACACTGTTGTTGGAACTGACTCGCACACTACAATGATTAATGGTCTTTCAGTTTTGGGATGGGGAGTTGGTGGAATTGAAGCTGAAGCAGCAATGTTGGGACAGCCAATTTCAATGCTTATTCCAGAAGTGATTGGTTTTAAACTTAGTGGAAAATTACCAGAAGGAATTACAGCAACAGATTTAGTTTTAACCATTACGCAAATTCTTCGCAAAAGAGGGGTGGTTGGAAAATTTGTTGAGTTTTTTGGTCCGGCTCTTGCAACACTTTCTTTGGCTGATCGTGCTACAATTGCTAACATGGCTCCAGAATATGGTGCGACTTGCGGTATTTTTCCGATTGATAAAGTTACCTTAGACTATTTGAACTTAACTGCGCGCGATGAAAAAACTATCGCTCTGGTTGAGGCTTATTCCAAAGCTCAAGGAATGTTTTTGGAAAATCACAATATTGATCCTGATTTTGGCGATGTTTTGGAGCTAGATATTTCAACAATTCAACCAAGCTTGGCTGGTCCTAAAAGGCCACAAGATCGCGTGTCTTTAGTTGGCGTTTCTGAATCTTTTGCAGCTTTTCAAAAAGAGCTTTTGGGAACCAATGAATCACAAGTATTAATTCCAGAATTAAATACTGATTTAAGCGAAGGCGATGTGGTTATTGCGGCTATTACTTCTTGCACAAATACTTCAAATCCATCTGTTTTAATTGCGGCGGGCTTGTTGGCAAAAAAAGCAGTTGAAAAAGGCTTGAAGGTTAAGGGTCATGTTAAAACTTCTTTAGCTCCAGGTTCGCAAGTGGTTAGCGAATATTTGGCGAATTCTGGTTTACAAAAATACCTAGACCAATTGGGCTTTAATATTGTTGGCTACGGTTGCACCACTTGCATTGGAAATTCTGGTCCACTTCATCCGCAAATTGAAGAAGCTGTTAAATCAAAAAACATGATTGTTGGTTCGGTTATTTCTGGAAACCGCAATTTTGAAGGGCGTGTACATCCTTTGGTAAAGGCTAACTATTTAGCTTCTCCACCACTTGTTGTTGCTTATGCTTTGAGCGGAACTTTAAAAAATAATTTAGCAACCGATCCAATTGGCACTGGTTTTGATGGTAAAAAAGTTTTCTTAAAAGATATTTGGCCAAGTCAGGAAGAAATTGCTGCGACAATAAATTCTTTTGTTACTAGAGAAATTTTTGCAAAAAAATATGCCGATCTATTCTTAGGTGATGAATCTTGGCAAAAAATTGAAGTGACTAAATCGGACACTTACAAATGGAATCAAAACAGCTCTTACATTCGTTTGCCAAACTTTTTTGACGATTTGAATCGCGACAATGCGGTTGAAATTAGAGCGGCTAGAATTATGGCAATTTTTGGCGATTCAATCACAACTGATCACATTTCTCCAGCAGGTAACATTTCAGCAACTTCTCCGGCTGCTGCCTATTTAACAGAAAAAGGTGTGGCGAAAGTTGACTTTAATTCTTACGGCGCAAGACGTGGCAATCATGAAGTTATGATGCGCGGAACTTTTGCTAATGTTCGCATTAAAAATGAAATTTTAGGCGGAACTAAAGAAGGCGGATTTACTAAAATTTTTGAAAAAAATGAAGTTGCTTCAATTTACGATGCGGCAATGTTTTACAAAGAGCAAAACACGCCTTTAGTGGTTTTTGCAGGTAAAGAATACGGAACTGGATCTTCTCGCGATTGGGCTGCTAAAGGAACATTTCTTCTTGGAGTTAAAGCTGTAGTTGCAGAGAGTTTTGAAAGAATTCATCGCTCTAATTTAATTGGAATGGGTGTGATGCCTTTAATTTTTAAGGCTGGAGAAAATCGTAAAACTTTAGGTTTGGTTGGAGATGAAAGGGTTGATATTCTGGGCATCGATTCTAGAGTCAAACCTAAGCAAGACATTAAATGTGTAATAACAAAAGCAGACGGTTCTAGGCAAGAACTCACGCTTATTTGTGGAATTGATACCAGTAATGAAATCGAATATTTCAAACTTGGCGGCATTCTACAATATGTAATGGGTCGGACAGGTTCTTAGAATATTTACTCTTATTGTCCCCCGTCTTTATGATGGGGTCCAGTAGAGTTTTTTTAGACCCCGTCGTAAAGACGGGTGACAAGAGTTAGTAGAGATAATGACGTGATTTTAATGACGGATCTGGATTTAACTTTAATTTAAAAACATTATGCAAATCAGAGTAGTCGGCGCGGGTATGGATGTTGGTCAATCTTTGACACAGTTTGTTGAAGAGCATTTGGCAAAATCCGTAACAAAACATTTTGATACCGCAATTAATGCTGATGTTCATTTTTCTAAAAACGGTCATTTGTTTAAAGCTGTAGTGACAGTAAACGAAGGAATGAAGGGCGGAATTTCGGTTAAAAGTAATGCAGAAGCCGGAGATGTTTACGCATGTTTTATTGAAGCTTGTGAAAAAGTAGAAAAACAACTTCGTCGCTACAAAAGCAGAATAAAAAATTATCGTAGAATTGGTGGTGGTTTAAAATCAGTAGAGCCAAATTATAAGGCTTTAGATGCAACAAAATATATTCTTCCTCCAGTTGCTTACGATGTTTTTGAAGAAATGGAAAGCGAAGAAAAAGATCAGGCTTCGGGAGTAATTTCTGAAAAAACTACCAACATTGAAGAGTTGACAGTTGACGAAGCGATCATGAAGATGGACTTGTCAGATTTACCTGCTTTAGTTTTCATCAATAGTCAAAATAAAAGAATAAACGTGGTTTATCACAGAAAAGATGGTAACATCTCTTGGATTGATCCGCAGGTTTAAGAATCACTAAAAAATAATTAATTTAATCAGGCGCAAAGGGGGTAAAGTAGTAATGGATGTTGTAGTTAGCGGTCGCGGTAACCTAGAAATGGCGATTCGTGCTTTCAGAAAAAAAACTCAAAGAGAGGGTTTAGTTAAAGAAGCAAGAAGACGTAAAGCTTTTGAAAAACCTTCTGAGAAAGTTAAAAGAAGAGCTGAAGAAAGTATCGCAAGAAAGAAAAAGGCTCGCAGAAGCGAATCTTACAGTTAAAACTAATTTCACAATTGGTTCTTAAGCCTCTCTAAATAACCAGATTTAGAGAGGCTTAGTTGTTTATTTCATAGTCTTAATAAATCCTCAGAATTCTCATGAAGCTCAATCAAAAAGATAAGTCTCTTTTACTTTTTATTTTTGCGTTACTTGTTGTTTTGTGGGCAATTTTTTCATTTTTTTCTAACATTTTTTTCTTTGCCACTTCTGGCATTTCTGACGTTAAAAAACTTTCTGTCTCTGAAGATAAAAAATGGCTTAACGTTTCTCGCCCCTTAGAAATTTCTGATTTTAAAGATCGTCTTATTTTACTCGATTTTTGGACTTATTCTTGTGTTAGCTGCATTCAAAATCTGCCTGAAATTAAAAAACTCGAAGAGCAATTTGGCACTAAATTAACAGTTATTGGCGTTCATTCCGGACAATTTGCAAATGAAAAAGATTTGGTTGCGATCAAAAAAGCAGTGATTCGCTACGATATTTCTCACCCGGTTATTGATGATTCTGATTTGAAAATTTGGAATAGTTTTGAGGTTAAAGCTTTACCAACTTTGGTTTTAATTAATCCTCGTGGAAATATTATTAAAACCTACGTTGAAGAAGATTTGGAAAATATCAAAAGCGACATCAAGCGCTTTATTTCCAAATATAAATTTCAAATAAATCGCGAACCCCTTCCGATATTGCCAGAAAAATTTAACACAATTGGCAATGTTTTAAGCTTTCCAACTAAGCTAGAATATGCGTCTGATTTTTCTTACAAATCTCGTCATTTACCAGCGATTCTAATTTCTAACTCTGGTCAAAATAACATTGTTGTTAGCTCTATTTCTGGAGAAATGGTTTTAAAAATTGGCTCTGGAAAAAAAGGTTTCGAAGACGGAAGTTTTGATGTTGCATCCTTTAATTCTCCGCAAGGAATGGCATATCGCTCTGGAAAACTCTACGTTGCTGATTTTGGAAATCATGCTTTGCGCGAAATTGATTTTAAGGATGGAATGGTAAGAACTCTTATTGGATCTGGAATACGCGGCGACATTATTTCTGAAGATGTTGACGCAAAAGATGTTAATTTAGCTTCACCAACTGATGTTGAGTTTTTCAAAAACGAACTTGCAATTTCTAACTCAGGAACTCACCAAATTCTGTCTTACAACATCAAAAATAACATGGTTTCAGCAATTGCTGGAAATGGTTCTAAGGGCGTGGCTGATGGAAAATATCCAGAAAATTCCCTAGCTCAAACTTCTGACATGTCGGCATTTGGAAAAAAACTTTATTTTGTTGACGCCTCCAGCTCTTCCCTAAGAGCTTTGAATGAAAATGGTGAAGTAGAAACTTTACTTGGTGGAAACTTAAGTAAATCAGGTCATGAAAATGGATCAAAAAACAATGCCCTTTTGCAGCATCCGCTTGGCGTTTTAGCTGATGACACTGGGGTTTACATTTCCGACAGCTACAATCATAAAATTCGTAAATATGATTTTTCTTCAAAACAGATTCGCGATTTGGTTGGTAAAAGGCGAGGTGACAAAATTGGATCATCTGCAATAAGTGAATTTGATGAACCAGAAGGAATGATTGCAATTTTAGACAGGTTTTATTTGGCAGACTCTAACAATAATCGAATTGTGGTTTTAAGTCGCGGCAGCTTTTCTGCAGATTTACTCAATGTAATGCCACCTTTAAAATTGCCAAAAGAAGGCTTCTTACAATATTTACCAAACTTACAAAAATCAGAAGATCTTGAGGTGAAATCTGGTGTGGATTTGTTGATTAAAATTGATGTAAAGGATGGTTGGAAAATCAATGAAGACGGTCCAAGTTTTGTTAATCTTCTTGAATTAGCAAAAAGCGACGAAGCCAATCTGGTTTCAAGTTTTGATTGGTATGCGGTGAAAAGCAAAGAGATGAAATTGCCAAAATTAAAAGATGGAAAAACCTACATTTTGCAAGGCTCAATTTATTATTGCGAGAATAAGCAAAATGCTTTGTGTTACATTAAAAGTTACGAGCAAAAAATAATTTCTGGCTCCGGCAAGGAAGAGCAAATTCTGATTAAGTTGGGTAATTAGAGCCTTAATTCGAATGGTTTGACAATGTGGTAAAAGCTTCAATTTGTCACAACTTTGAAATAACGGGTCTCATTTTGTTTTTCAGTGAACAATCCTCAAATTTAGCCAAAAAAACTTCTTCTTTTTTAGATTTAAGTTCTTATCTTTTTCAAATCCTTTTAAGCCAGATTTACCAGGGCTTTTGAGCGTTCTTCCCTTCTTAAAAATAACCAAAAAAACTGTAAAATGTCAGCTAAGAAACAAGACAATTCTAACGCTATTGAAGAAGTAATGGATCACACGGTAAGCGCCGAATATTCTTCAGATTCAATCAAAGTTTTAAAAGGTTTAGACGCTGTACGCAAACGTCCCGGCATGTACATTGGCGACACTGACGACGGTTCAGGTTTGCACCACATGGTTTACGAAGTTGTGGACAACGCAATTGACGAAGCTCTTGCCGGCCACTGCGACGCGGTTGGTGTCACTCTTAACATTGACGGTTCAGTAACGGTTCGCGACAACGGTCGCGGTATTCCTGTCGACATTCACAAAGAAGAAGGCGTTTCAGCCGCCGAAGTAATCATGACGCAGCTTCACGCTGGTGGAAAGTTTGACCAAAATTCTTACAAAGTTTCTGGTGGTTTGCACGGTGTGGGTGTGTCGGTTGTAAACGCTCTTTCTGATTGGCTTGAGCTTAACATTTGGCGCGACGGCAAAGAATACAACATGCGCTTTCAGCACGGCGACGCGGTTTCGCCATTAAAAGTAATTGGTGAAGCCAACGGCAACAAAGGTACGCAAGTGACCTTTCACCCGTCAGCGCAAACTTTTAACAACGTTCTTGAATTCAGCTACTCAACCCTTGAGCAACGCTTGCGCGAGCTTTCGTTTCTTAACTCTGGCGTAAAAATCATTTTAAAAGATTTGCGCGGCGAAGAGCCAAAAGAATCAGTTTTGTTCTACGAAGGCGGCGTTGAAGCTTACGTAAAATATTTAGACAAAAGCAAAAACCCAGCGCACCAAACCCTAAGCGTAATCGCCTCAGACAAGACCAGCGGCATCAGCATGGAAGTTTCAATGCAGTGGAATGACAGCTACCACGAAAATATTTTGTGCTTCACCAACAACATTCGTCAACGCGACGGCGGCACGCATTTGGCGGGTTTGCGCGCGGCTCTAACTCGCACCATTAACAGCTACGCTTCTGACAACAAGCTTTTCAAAAAAGACAAAATTGTTTTAACGGGTGAAGACGTTCGCGAAGGCTTGACTTGCGTTATTTCGGTTAAGGTTCCTGATCCAAAATTTTCTTCTCAAACCAAAGACAAATTAGTTTCTTCTGAGGTTAGAACCTTTGTTGAATCTGGCGTAAATGACAAATTGGCGCAATGGTTTGAGGAGCGTCCTGCTGACGCAAAAATTATTGTGGGCAAAGCTGTTGAAGCTGCGCAGGCGCGTGAAGCTGCAAGAAAAGCTCGTGAATTAACTCGCAGAAAAACCTCGCTCGAAGTTTCAAACTTACCAGGAAAATTGGCTGATTGCCAAGAAAAAGACCCAGCTCGTTCTGAAATTTTCATTGTAGAAGGAAACTCAGCGGGCGGTTCGGCAAAAGGTGGGCGCAATCGTCAATTTCAAGCGATTCTTCCAATTCGTGGTAAAATTCTAAACGTCGAACGTGCGCGCTTCGACAAAATGCTTTCTTCAACTGAAATTGGCACATTAATCACCGCACTTGGAACTGGAATTGGTGCAGAAGATTTTGACCCGTCAAAAGTTCGTTACCACAAAATAATAATCATGGCCGACGCGGACGTTGACGGTTCGCACATTAGAACTTTGCTTTTGACTTTCTTTTTCCGTCACATGCCAAAGTTAATTGAATACGGCTTTCTCTACATTGCACAACCGCCGCTTTACAAAGTTAAAAAAGGTTCCAGCGAAGTTTACTTAAAAAATGAACAAGCTTGGCAGTCTTACATTGTTGAAAACGCCTTAACTGGTGCGGTTTTAAAATCAAAAGCGGGCGACAGAACCGGAGTTGATTTGCACGATTTTGCAAGCAAATTGCAGAAATTTTCTCATTTGGTTCAATCTTTAACGCGCGTAATTCCAACTGAAATTTCAGAAAATTTAGCAATGGCGGGAGCTTTTGACAAATCTTGGATGGGAGATGCCGCTAAAACCAAGGCTTTAATTTCTAAAATTGAAAAAATATTTGCTGCCACTTCAGAAGAAGATGTGCTTTGGAAAGCTGCGGTTAGCGACGCTAAC
>JACCDN010072482.1_pt1 | contig 35162 bp, 32 predicted proteins | sample 7441691 | NCBI WGS metagenome assembly JACCDN01 (sample SAMN15323439, study PRJNA562643) | freshwater metagenome | isolation source: river surface water | place: USA:Blue River Watershed | collected 2017-08-16
GCGGATAATGAGATGTTTAAGATCCGTCAGGGAACCAGCCAACCAATAACCATCAATTTAGCGAATTATGGTAGTGCTGATTACAGTAATGTGAGCATAAGTTCAGATGACTTAGCGGATTTAAATGATTATATTTTAAGTAATAGCTGCCAGAACCTTGGTTCTGGGAAACAGTGTTCAATAACCATAGACGCCCCAGACCTTGATGTAGGCAGTTATCATTTGAACATAGCCGGGATTGGCAATCCGCAGAAGAATGCTGCTATTGCTGATGCAGACAGGGTGACTGTACAGATTGATGTTACCAGCCATTTGTAAAGCTATTAAGCTAAGGTAGGCTTAATTTTAAACATTGATAACTAAGTGTAGTGGTATCCAATTAGGATACCACTATTCATTAGGCGTCTTTACTAACCGTGTATTAAGCCACACTGCTGCGTTTTTTCCTCGGCTCCGGTATTCATACTTACTTGGATACTCAGTTTATCACCTTTATCATCCCTTGAATATAAACTAAAAAATAATAGGTTATAAAAAGAAGTTCTTTTAGCTATTACAAGCACATTTACTTCGCTAATACGTAAATAATTAGTCTCAATGCCTAGTCACATGGCAGCATAATAATTGTTTAAAATGGTATAATACACCTAGAACAAATTCCCTTATAAACCAAAGTTTAAAACAGTACAAAGCTAACTATTATAGTAACCCACATTTAAGTTAGTTTTATATTTTGAGAATTGTTGGGTGGTTAATATGGCTAAGGAAATAAATAAAACATCCGTTATAAAAGAATTTTGTAGCTTACCTGGAGTTGGTAAATCGATAGCTAATGATCTATGGTTATTGGGTTATCGCAGCCTAAAAGACCTCAAGGGGCAAAATCCGGAATTAATGTATGAAACATTTTGCCGCTTGCAGGGTAAGAAAATCGATCGCTGTATGTTATATGTCTTTCGCTGTATTGGATATTTTGTAGATAATGAGCATCACGATCCGGAACTATTAAAATGGTGGAATTGGCAGGATAAAAGAATAACCCTATAAGCTTTAAATGAGGGATATTTTATTAAAATAGCTAGATTGAACTCGCAGAGATCTATAAGAATTAAGTAGTTGTTAAATGAAATGCAAAGGAGTAAAATCATAATGAAAATGTCTAAAGTCTTATCAAAATTTATTGTTATTAGTACTTTTTACCCGGCATTTGCCGGTGCAACTGGTATGGCGGTCGGCCTACCAAATTTATACTTACAAAATAATACCAATAAGTCAACGGTGGTAACCATAAAAAATATTGCAGAAAGTGGCGCACAATTTAAATTGGCAGCTAAAAGCATTTGCCGGATAAAAGGGCCGATTATGTTCCAGCCATTTGAGGAAGAAAGTAATAACTTTGTAGTAATGGTAGAAAATAATGGTAAAGTTGATCCAGTGGTAATCGATAGCTTGGGTACTTTAACTCTGGCGCATGATTCGATTCTAAAATTACCAAGCACTGGTAACGTAAAAAATTACAGTTTACAAGGGTTTTGCGGTAATAAATTAGGGCAATATAAATTTGTAAATGCAAAACCGGAAGCCGCTAACGATGGCCCGCCTACATTTCAATTGATAAATTGTAACCAGGATTCAAATTTCGTCTATTTTGTTAATGATAATTATATAAAAGTTAAAAGCCGCCAGAAGTCAATTAATTTCGAACGTGTAATTGATTGTGTTTCTACTACAACTGATATTGAAACCAAATAAAAGGGGAAGTAATTATGTTTGTGCTAAATGTCAAATATACAGCAGATTTAGCTGAAATCGATAAACATTTGCTAGCTCATCGTGATTGGTTAAACGAACATTGCCAAAAGGGGGTGTTCTTATTTGCCGGGGCTCAAATCCCTCGCACAGGTGGCATAATAATCGCGACTTTAAGAAATCGTGAAGAAATGGAAAAGCTAGTAAAGACTGATCCATTTAGTATCAATAAGGTAGCAGAATATACGATTATTGAATTTAAGGCTGCGTTATCTCATCCTGATTTGGCACAATTTACCGATAAATAATAGTAATATCCATCTAAGTTTAGGTTATTTGAATAAGTCCATTATTGGCAAGATTCAACAAAAACAATTTTATAAATAGAAGAAATGACTGAATTAACAATTGAACAGATCCACAATTACATTAATGAGACAATTATTCCGAGCTTCCTGCCCATAGTAAATGAAAAAATATTTTCAGTAATCTACGGGCTAGATTACAAGGTGATAATTTGTACTAACCAAAGTGCAAAGTCGCTTGGCGCCAATACCTGGCAAGAGGTACAAGGTAGCTCATACAAGTATTATAATGATCCTGAGATGGGCAAACATTACTTTAAAGAAGCATACACCGATAAGACTGCTGAAGCGATTCACCGTCATGCCAAGAAAATTGTCCAAGTTCAACAATTTGTAATGAAAAAAGGAAAAATCGTCAGCTTCATAGATTTATTGCCATATAATAATATGTTTAAATCTTATTTGACTACGTATGCGCCGCTATTCCATCCTACAAAAAATGTTGTTGCATTACAAAGTTTTACTGTAGAAAGCCGCTTTTTTGGATTCCAGGATCATTTTTCCCAGATTAAAGATAATTTTCCTCCATCTAGAATTTATACAACGGCAAAAAATCTGACAGTTCGTGAACTTGAAATCTTATTTCTGCTTGCAAATGGAGTTACCCAGGAGCAAATTGCCCAAATTTTAAATATCAGTCGCAGTACTGTTGCTACTATTATTAGCTCACAATTATGCTCCAAATTTGGTATCTCCGGCTCAAGCACCAAATTATTAAGTGAAGCTGCGATCAAAAATGGTTATTACCAGCATGTGCCACCAAGTTTATGGCAGCCTAATATTATAATTTTGGATGAAGAGCTTGCCAAGCAGATCAATGACTTTCCGTTGATTGAAGACTAAATTGAGGATTGCTCTCGATTTGCGCTTTCGGCGTTAAGGTGAGGCTTTCAGTTTTGAGGTTTATGCTAGGAGTGCTTTCTACCTGGCTTTCTTTAGCTGGTACAAATTTAGCAGGCGAAGCCGGCTGGCTAGTCGCTTTTTTCTGTGGTAAGTAGAGCGGTCCTTTATAACCGCAAGCTACCACCACACTGATTATTAGGGCGCTTAAAAGAACTGATTGTCTATTCATAGTCTTTGAAATTAAGGTAAATTATATTAAGCTGAAGGGGTAAAGGCATCTGAATAAAAGCTAGTTTTACCAAGCTTCAGTTGAGCTGTTGCAATATTGTACAAGTTCTCAATCATAGCCACATTACCACAGGCATAGACCTCATGTTGGCTTAAATCTTTGAAATTAGCTAAAACGTAGTCAGTTACTAGACCTTGATGAAAACCATCAATTTGTCTATCATTGATGCATAGGGCTACGTTCAGGTTTAACTGTTTTTTCCACTCATCTAAAAGTTCAGCAAGATAGAAGTCTTCTTCTACGTAGTTGCCCCATACTAGGTCAATTTGGCGTTTATTGTTAGTAGCAATCATATACTCCAAGATGGATTTAATTGGCGCAAAACCAGTGCCGGTACAAACCATAAGAATTGGTTTATCAGTATCTTGTAGTTTAAAACTGCCAAGTGGGCCGGTAAAGCGCAAAATTTGTTTTTCTTTTAGTTGATTCCATACCGCCTCGGAGAAAACTCCGCCTGGGCGATAACGAATATGGAGTTCAATTTCCCCTTGGACACTTGGGCTACTTGCCATTGAGTAGCTGCGGTTTTTCCCTTCGAAGATAATATCAATATATTGTCCAGCATAATAATTAAATGCTTGATTTGCTGGTAATTTTAATTTTAATACTGCAACTGTACCAATTTTTTGGATTGATTCAATTTTAGCCGGCAAAGTTCTAATTGGGAAACCGTTTATAAAACCAGGTATGTCAATTACTATATCTGATTTAGCATGCGCTTTACATAATAACACTTGCCCCTGTGCCAATTCATCATCAGTCAGTGCGGAGGCGTTATATGATTCTAGATTAACTTCGCCACTAGTAATTTTACATTTACACTGGGCACAGGCACCATTTTTACAGCCATGTGGCAGATTAATCTTTGCATTTAAAGCAGCATTAAGCAGATTATCTTCAGCCTCAGCTGCAAATTCAAGATTGCTAGGTGTAATAGTAATTTTAAAACTCATTTTAGTGCCTTAGTAAATCGTAAAAAAATCAGCAATATTGTAGCATAAATACTAGACTGCTGATTAAGTTTAGATGTTAAGCTAAAAACTTCCTATATAGACTTTAAAAAACTAATTAACTGAATCAATAATTTTGTTCCCGTTAATTGCCTGATGCTAGGTTATAATCTTACCTTGGCAAAAGATTATCACAATAATTTTTTTAGTACGCCTATTCTTGACTATTTCTTGCAAAGAAATTTGTATATACCGATTTTAATTAGGTTTTTTAATAGAGTTTTTTGGATAATATTTAATATGAATTTGAAACTTAGATTGATTACGATAATAAGTTTATTTTCACTTATACCAGCGTTTGCCGATAGCGGTTTATATGCTGGGATTGGTGCTGGCTATGGCACAATCAATACCAATACAACTAATGGGTTCTCCTTTCCTAGTAACTCTAGCTCAAGTGGCGGTGGGAATATTGCAGGAAGTGTTTTCGTCGGATATGATTTTAGCCATTATGTAGGGGTACAATTTGACTATGATTACATAGGAAATGTCCAATATAGTAGTGGCAGCACTATCCCTGGGATTACCGGCTCATTTAACGCCAATCAGCAGCTTTTAGCGCTAGGTATTATTGGTCATTTGCCGTTTGGTTTATTTGCAAATAATTTAAGCGGTCTATCAATATTTGGTAAATTATCCGCAGGTTATACTTTTACCAGTTTTAGCGGTGGTTCAGTAATTGCTCCGCAGGCTAGTAACTATCAAGTTAACTTACCTGCAAGCTCTTCCAGTTTAGTTCCTGTGGTTGGGGCTGGAGTTGAATATGGAATAAACTCTGTTGGGGTGAGGCTGGAATATGACTATGTTGGTAATACGCCGGTTACTAATAACAACCAGACTTTATTAAATGTTAATGACAGTTTAGTCTTATTATCCGTTTTATACCATTTTTAAATTAAAGTAGACAAATGAAGAAATTGTTAATTATTGCTGATCAGTTAGACAAGTTTAATATCAATGGTGATACCACCTATATGATGATGTTGACTGCTCGCGACATGGGTTTTAAGCTTAGTTATTGCCAACCCAAAGATCTTTATGCGCTAAATGATCAAGCATATAGCATAGTTGCTGACGTGGAAATTTTGCATGGCCTTGATAAGCTTTCGGCTACGACTAATTGGTTTAACTTAAGTCCCCAATTAACAAAGATAAATTTAAACGAATTTGACGCGGTTTTAGTGAGAAATGATCCGCCTTTTAATATGGAATATTACTATCTCACGCAAATCCTGGAACTGCTTGAGAAATCTGGAACTAAAGTGATCAATCATCCAAGGGCACTTCGGAACTTTAATGAAAAGCTTGCAATTTTGAATTTTCCAGAGCTAATTACCCCAACAATAGTTAGCAAAAATAAGGATGTTTTAAAAGATTTTATCAGTAGTCACGGGGTTTGTGTGGCAAAACCGATTGATATGATGGCCGGGCGCGGTGTTTTCCGGATTAGTCCAGATGACCCCAACCAGAATGTTATTTTAGAAACATTAACTAATTATTTTAGCCAGACTATAATGGTTCAGAAGTACATCCCTGAAGTTGTAGAGGGTGATAAGCGAATTTTTATTATAAATGGGCAAGTAGTAGATTATTGTTTGTACCGGATACCGCCAAGCGGACAAATTCGTGGCAATTTGGCGGTAGGCGGCCGTGGCGAGGTTCATAAATTAACTCCAAGCGACTACGAAATTGCCGCACATGTTGCCAAATGGCTTAATGCCCATGGAATTATTTTTGCTGGCATTGATGTGATTGGTAACAACTTAACCGAAGTTAATATTACTAGCCCAACAGGTGCACACCAGATATTGAGAAATTCTGGAATAAATGTAACGGAACTAGTGTTAAAAACTATTTAAAAAGGGAAAATATGGAATTATCAGTTTATTTTTCATTCAATGGTAACTGTAAAGAAGCCCTGGAGTTTTATAAAGATTGCCTAAATGGTCAAATCGAGTTCATGCAAACTTATTCATGTAACCCTGAGATAAGCGCAAACCTCTCTCAAGAATGGAAAGAAAAGATCATGCACGCATCTTTCCGTGCTGGCGATGTTTTCTTTATGGCCTCAGATGTTATGCCCGAAGGGCAAGGTCCTTGCGGCGTTAACATTATCCCTGCAGGTAGTCCAATATCATTAAGCTTAAATATTGCTACGGAGGCTGAACAGACTGAAGTTTTCAATAAGTTTGCTGTTGGCGGTAATGTCACTATGCCGTTACAGGATACCTTTTGGGGGGCCAGATTCGGCATGCTTACCGATAAATTTGGTATTAAATGGATGTTTAACTGTGAGAAACCCTAAATTGATAAATTCAATTTTTGATTAAATAAGTGAGAAAGGGTACTGGCATATAGCGAGTACCCTTTTTGTTTAGTTATGCATTGTAGATACGTATTAAGTCTTCCGATGCATTGCCGGTAGGTTTCAATTTAAATTTATCTACCAGAATATTTATTAAGTTTGGTGTTAAGAATGCTGGCAGGGTTGGTCCTAAATGAATATTCTCTATACCTAAATATAATAATGTTAATAGCACCGCAACAGCTTTTTGTTCAAACCAGGAGATGATAAGAGAAAGAGGGAGTTGGTTTACATTGCATTTAAAAGCTTCGGCTAGGGCCAACGCTACTTGGATAGCAGAGTAAGCATCATTGCATTGCCCCATGTCCAAGAGCCTAGGTATGCCATTGATGTCTCCAAAATCATCTTTATTAAAGCGATATTTACCGCAACCAAGGGTTAATATTACACAATCTTCAGGTACTTGATGTGCAAAATCTGTATAGTAGTTTCGACCGCTCTTAGCACCATCGCAGCCGCCGATTAAAAAGAAATGTTTGATAGCTTTAGAGTTAACTGCTTCAATTATTTTATCGGCCACACCTAAAACAGTATTTCTGGCAAAACCAGTAGTAATAAACTTAGCTGGTTCTTCTTCAGTAAAACCAGTGCATGATAAGGCTTTTTCTATTGCCGCAGCGAAGCTACCCTCATCTAAGTGTGGTATATCGCTCCAGCCAACAGCATTTGTTGTAAATACTCTATCCCTATAACTTGCTAGCGGTTCTATCAAGCAATTACTAGTTAAAATTATACTGCCTGGAAAATTGGCAAATTCTTTTTGTTGATCTTGCCATGCACCGCCATAATTACCTATTAGATGAGGATATTTTTTTAATTTTGGATATGCTAATGCAGGAAGCATTTCACCATGGGTATAGACATTGATACCTGAATTCATGGTTTCTTCTAAAATTTGTTCTAGGTCATGTAAGTCATGACCGCTTACCAGAATTGCTTTACCTTTAACTGGGGTAATTCTAACTTGGGTCGGTTCCGGATGGCCGAATCTAGTCGTATGAGCCTTGTCTAAGAGAGCCATTGTTTTATAATTGGTTTCGCCGAGGGTTAATGCCCAATTTAAATAAGCATTAGTATCTTCAGATTCAGTTGCTAAAAATGCTAAACATTGGCTGATACTGTCATACACTTCCGAGTCATTAAAACCCAGCATATGGGCATGATAAGTATAGGCTGCGACTCCTTTCAAACCAAATAATACTAAACCATATAAGCCGGTAATGTCTTCACCGAGTGATAATCCCCTAATATCAAAACCTATCTCTGAGGCTTGATTCAATAAGCCCTCGGCTGTTGATAGTGGCTGAAAATTGGCTGGCGCCAGATCGGGTAATAGTGCTTGAATATTTTGCTTGGCACAGCATTCTTGATATTGTTGCTTTAATTCATCACGCACTTTCACCGTCTGATAGACCAGCTCTTGGATCCGGTTAACATCAAAGTTGACATTGGTTAGAGTCGTAAATAATGCCTCAATAATAAAATAGTCTGCTTTGTCTGTAGCTATGCCTATTTCCTTACTTAGGCCCCGGTATATTCCCACCCCGGTAAGGGCATATATTAATAAATCCTGAAGGTTCGCGGTAGTATTGTTTTTTCCGCAAATACCAAGCGTATTACACCCAGTTGTACCGGGTGTTCTTAATGTTTGTTCACATTGGTAGCAGTACATAGATAATTCCTATTAAATAGTTAAGTAAATTTGTCGGATATAGCCATAAAATTTATACGGTTATTATAACAATACTTGTATTTAATATGCAAGTATTTATATTGCTAAATATTTTAATTTGATGCTAAAATTTGGCAAATAATCCGGGCAAATACCTCTATACCGGACACTATTGTCTTTGTATTGTAAAAAAGCATATTTTTTATAATTTGATTTATTAGGAGGGATACTTAAATTTTTACTAAATATTACGAATATAAGACTTTGTAATTATTTATTGGCTATTTGTTGATGCCTCGCGAGACTCCAAGAGTTCAACAAATAACGCCAATTGCATAAACAATGTCTAATATTTTCCCGCATTCGTATAAATTTAAGCACCCATACCTAATAAATCATGAGAAATTAATTAATGCTAATAATAGCAGATAAAAAGTGTCCGGTATTAAGGGCAACCACCATTAATACAAAACCTAATAGTTGAGATTATAGAGTTAATATGCAATTGAATATATTTACTGATATGGGTTTAAAATCATTAATGTACTTAAGAGCGGCGAATGAGCTGGTTACTATAAACGAGATATCGCAGCAGTTAGATTTACCAAAAAACCATTTAATCAAAGTGTTGAATTTTATGGTAAAAAAGCGTTGGATTGCATCTGTTCGCGGGCGAAATGGCGGGTTACATTATCTAAAAGCTAGTGATGATTTACTTTTAGGTGACCTGATTATGGCTTTGGAAAATAAAACCGAGTTGCTAAATTGTGCTGAATGCAAATTGCAAAATAGCTGTATTCTTAGAAAACTGCTAAGCGAATCAGTGGACTGCTTCTATTCTAACCTTAATCGCTATAAGCTATCGGAAATAGCTGGGGAATTAACTCAACAGTTTATTGGATCTATGCACCAGAAATATAAGCTTTTAGCAATTTAGCTATAATAAAGGAAAAATATGTTTTATTATGAGTGGGTTTTATTTGATGCTGATGATACCTTATTTCATTTTGATGCTTTTAGTGGCCTAAAGTTTATTTTCTTGAAATATGGTATCGAGTTTACTTTGGACGACTACCTCGAATATCAAGCGATAAACAAGCCATTATGGGTTCATTATCAAAATGGCAATATTGCTGCATCTGAACTTCAAGTTCGGCGCTTTGATCAATGGGCTAATCGGCTTAAAGTCGATCCGGAAGTATTAAATAATTCATTTTTGGCAGCTATGGCTGATATTTGCACTCCTTTAGATGGTGCTATTAGTCTATTGGATACTTTAAAGCCTCATGCGAAACTCGGAATTATTACCAATGGGTTTACCTTGTTGCAACAAGCCAGACTAGAAAAAACCGGGCTTAAAGATTATTTTCAACTGATAGTAGTATCTGAAGAAGTTGGAGTGGCAAAACCTCATCCAGCTATATTTGATTATGCGTTAACTAATATGGGAAACCCTGAGCCTAGCAGGGTTTTGATGGTAGGGGATAACCCTGATTCTGATATACTTGGTGGGTTAAACGCTGGATTAGATACCTGCTGGCTTAATATGGGCAATAAACCGCTGCCACCAGGAATAACTCCAAAATTCGCAGTTTCTTCCCTTCATGAACTTAAATCTATATTGAGTCAGGGTAATAACTAAAACTATGAGTGAGTAGCTTTACTTGGCTTGATAACTAAAAATTGACTAGAAAGCTAGGTTAATTTGCCTTAAATTTGTTATAATGATAAGCTTATAACTATAATTAATTCAAGGAACAAATGCTATGAGTCAAGATACCAAACAAGGTGTCAAGTTACGGAATCAAGAAAAATTAGCTCGTATTCCAATTAAAGTAGTACCTCTCGAAGAACCGTTAAAAAAGCCTGAATGGATAAAAGTAAAATTGCCAACCGGCGAAAATTTTAATCGGGTAAAAAATTTATTGCGTGAGCATAAACTGCATACAGTATGTGAAGAAGCAAGCTGCCCAAATATTGGCGAATGCTTCAATAAAGGCACTGCTACCTTTATGATAATGGGTGATATTTGTACTCGGCGTTGCCCATTTTGTGATGTAGGTCATGGTAGGCCTAATCCGCTTGACCCAGAAGAGCCGGCTCATATTGCTAGGTCAGTTGACATCTTAAAACTTAAGTACGTTGTAATTACTAGTGTTGACCGGGATGACTTACGTGATGGCGGGGCCGAACATTTTGTTGAATGTATCAAGGAAATCCGCAAAGTTCGTCCGGAAACTAAAATTGAAACACTAGTACCTGATTTCCGTGGCAGATTAGATAAGGCTTTGGAAATTTTAACCGCTTGTCCACCAGATGTCCTAAACCATAATTTGGAAACTGTCCCAAGACTTTATAAAGCGCAAAGGCCAGGTTCTGATTTGCAGCATTCTTTGAATTTATTGAAAGAATTCAAACAAAGATGCCCTGAAGTTCCAACCAAGTCTGGAATTATGGTTGGCTTGGGTGAAACCAATGAAGAAATTAAAGAGCTGATGGTCTTAATGCGTGAGCATGATATAGAAATGATTACTATTGGCCAATATTTACAGCCATCTAAACATCATTCGCCAGTCTTACGCTATGTTACTCCACAGGAATTTAAAGAACTAGAAGATTTTGCCTACCAGATTGGCTTTAAGCATGCTGCAGTTGGCGCTTTGGTTCGCTCAAGTTATCATGCCGATATCCAAGCGCACAATGCTGGTGTCGAGTATTAAAAGGTAATTGTCCTGACTGGAAAAGGCCCTCAAATGAGGGCCTTTTCCTTTAAATTGCTAATCGCTGAATTATTAGGTTACCGTAGCTTGTATCGGATTACATAATATCTCTAAGCTGCCGGTAATCGTACTACTTTGGGTTGTAATAGTATAATTGCCACTAAAATTAAATATTTGGCCTACTAGTGGTGTAAATGGATCGCAACTATTCATAAAAACTGGCGAGGTTGTAACACTCCCATCTGGCGAAGTTTCAGTATAGGTACCTACTAGGCATTGCCCTGTCGGCAGGGGCGTTGAATTACTTTGCGATAATGCAAGTGTTGCCGTTTGGCTAGGATTAACCGCCGCATTTGCAACTTCGTAAATCAGTAAATTGCCTGAGTAACTACCACCGTTGCCGTTATAGCTGCCACTGCCTATAAAAAGTTGGTTATATAATCCGCTGGTAGAGCCACCCATGAATGGGATCGTTGGATCTGAGTTAAAAACAAATCCTGCGCTTGCTAAATTATTTTGATATGGTTCTATTTCACCCTGGCTAGAGGAGTTTAGCAAGCACATAGTACCCTGTATTAAAGGTGGCGGCACAGAAACTCCTCCACTACCGCTATTACATGCGGTTAATAGCAGTGAAGTGGTTGGGATAAGAGAGAATAAAAATTTTCGCATAGATATTCCTAAACTAAATTAAAGACTAATTGTAGCAATCAACCTAGAAAATATGAAAGTTATAAGCTCAGAATATGAATACATAAAATATGTACTTAGCTAACTAATTGATCTGTTATCTTAAAGGCTTAGATGTATTGTTGCATTCTTATCCGAGTTATCAGTATTGGTCGCTATAATTAGGCTAAATAAGCGTATCGTGCTACAATACACAATGCATGTAATTAAGTAATATTGGAGATGAGATATGAACAAAGTAGCCAAATTAGTATTATTAACGTTAACTGTACTTCCCTGTATCGTATTCGCTGGACAAGTTCCTCTACAATGCAGTTTAGTAAGCGGTAAAATAATCGAGTTACCGCACAAACCTGTTTTCAAATTTATGGGGTCTAGTAAAAATAGCCGTTCGAAGTATACTATGTCACACACCCAGTTTTTTATTGAAGATGGGAATGGAACGATTTATAAGGTAGTAGTTGATAATTTATTTTATAATTATATTACTAACCCTCAAGCTTCTATAAATCGGGATATTGGAATAAGCGCTGATTTTAAACGGCGCTTTCCTGTTGGTAGTAGCGTGGAAGCATGCGGCAAGCTCTTTCAGCGAGGTAAAAACCCAGGGATTCACTTTGTGCATCCAAGCGGCTGTGCCAAAACGAATTTTGATGGTTTTTTAAGAATAAATGGGGCTGATATTACTAATAATCTCGAGTATTGTGGTAATTGCGGCTGTAGGCTAAATTATAACTAGTTCCTTTAGTTTAGAGTATAACCAAACTAAGTCAACAAGAGCTATAATAGTGGCTTTAGAATATTTTTAATAAGAAAGCAGATATGACGGAACAGCAACATCGCGTAATTATCGAATCAGTGGATTTTGAAGGTAAAGGAATTGCCAGGATAGATGGCAAAACAGTGTTTGTCGAAGGTGCCCTTACTAATGAAGAGGTGGTTATAGAAATTGTAAAGCGCAAGACTAATTTTGATAAAGCTCGGCTTATTGAAGTTATTACTCCGAGCCAAGACCGAGTAGAACCTTCTTGTCCAAGTTTTGGTGTTTGCGGCGGATGCTCAGTTCAGCACATTAGTTTTGATGCTCAAGTTAAAATCAAAGAACAGGTGCTAATTGATAACTTGAAACATATTGGTAAAGTAACTGCCGCTACAATACTTCCGCCATTAATGGGTATTGCCTGGGGGTACCGCCACCGCGCACGATTATCCGCTAAATATGTTGCCAAAAAAGGTGGCGCCCTAGTTGGGTTTCGCGAGCGCGGAGCGCCTTATGTAGTTGATATGCTGGAATGTAAAGTATTACCTAAACATGTATCAGACTTAATTCCTCGTTTACGTGAGTTAATTGCCAGCTTGTCGATTAAGGATCGGGTTCCGCAAATTGAAGTTGCGGTAGGTAACCAAGTTACCATTTTTGTAATGAGAAATATGGAGGCTATTAATGATATTGATGAAGGCCTTATCCGCCAATTTATAGACACATATACCCGACCTAACCAGCCATTACAATTTTGGCTGCAACCTAAAGGGCCGGAGACCTGTTATCCGCTCTACCCGCTAGATAGCGCAAAATTAAGCTATGGTTTAGAAAAATTCCAAATAGAAATGCCTTATTATCCAAGCGAATTTACCCAAGTGAATCCATATATCAACGAAGAAATGGTAAATTTGGCAATGGGACTATTGAACCCTGAACCGGGCGATGTCGTTGCGGATTTTTTCTGTGGGATTGGTAACTTTACCTTGCCAATTGCTAAATTGGCAAAACAGGTTGTCGGAATAGAAGGTTCCGATGCTTTAGTAAAACGCGCTAAAGAGAATGCAGTTTTAAACGGACTTGGCAACAAGGTTTCTTATCAAGTTTGTAATTTATTCAAAATAGACCAAGAATGGCTTAAAAATTTGGGTAGTTTTGATAAATGGCTAATTGACCCGCCACGCGATGGCGCTTATGAATTAGTTAAGTCGATTACGCCGGAAACTGCTCCTAAGCGCATAGTTTATGTTTCATGTAATCCAGCGACACTTGCCAGGGATGCTGGTGAATTAGTCAATGTCCATGGCTATAAGCTGATTTCAGCTGGGGTAATGAATATGTTCCCGCATACTTCACATGTGGAGTCGATTGCCTTATTCGAGAAGGTTTAATTAGAATTGCCAACTTGAGTTAAAGGCCCCAAGTTGGCGCTTAACAAATTATTTAGTTAAACAGGTTCCGGTTTTATCCTTATATTTTTCGCTTTTGCCATTGTAATTTAACTGAATATCCCTACATTCGGCTTTTTTATCAAGTTTTATATCATTAGCAGTTATATTGTTACAATTATTAGTTGAACCACAAATTAGTGAAACAGAGTGTTTTGAATTTGTGGTTGCGATATTGCTAAATGCAATATTATTTATTTGGATTTTAGCCCAGTCCGAATTATCATAACTTAGATCAAAAATGATTGGATTATCAACATTTTCCATTTGAATGTCGTTATATTTAATGTTATGAACTGTTGCAGCTGATGATTTACCCAATTCCGGATCAAAATCGCCAAGATTCGCGTCACTATCATCTGAACTCATTGCAAAATCACTCTTCTTATTTTTTTCGTGCTTATGATCATCATTTTTACGGCCATCATGTGCCTTAATCCTGATTCCATTTGCAGTATTAAAGAACCTTATATGCTCAATGTCCATATTTTCCATATTGGAGTTAATGGTACTACCAAATGAAATGCCATGACCATAATACATATCAATATTACTAATATTAACGTTAGAGCAAGGAGAGTTATTACCGCTATTGAAAGCAATGCCATCATCACCGTTATAAATTGTCGAGTTAGTAATCGTTACCCCTTTTACCGAACTCATGTTGATCCCATCGGTATTTGGTGATTTTTGCTCAGAATGAATCAAAATCTGATCAATTTTTAAATTGCTTGTATCTTGTATTTTTAAATGGAAGTCCGGTGAGTTGCTGATTTGTAAATCAGTAATAGTTAAATTATTAATTTTTGAGAACAGCATTAGGTATGGCCTATTTATTTTTTCTTTCTTTGTAGCCTCCCACCAGTCCTGGCCTTGCCCATCGATTATACTTGGCATAGTTGTATCCGGTTTGGGTTTATTATTATCTAATTGATTGGCACTAGGCGCGGCGCCTTTTAGTGCCAAATTATTACATTGAACAAAACTAATTAGTTGATCAGCACCATCCCAGCCATTCGATTTCTTTTTACTATATGGAATTGCGTACAATTGGGCGCCGGCATCCCATAATAATGTCAAATTATCAACTTTTTTAAAGTTAAGTGGATATACTTGATATTTGCCTGAAGTAAATTCTATAGTTAAGCTTTTAGCTTTCTTATTTTTTTGGAGTATCTCATCAATGACCGACTGAGTAATTGCCTCACTAGGGTATTTATCCTTAGTATTGCCATAGCTGATTTGACATACGGTATCGTCTTGGCCGCCATTACATTGATATACAACTGATGCGAACGAAGGTAGCGCAGTTGTTCCCAAAATTAAACCGACAAGGTAAGATTTGTTCAATTTAAAGTTCATATTATCTCCAGTGTGATAAAAATTTCGATTACTTTTTATTCCTTATTTAAGGAATATACCTAGTTTGTAGAGTGAGTGGTAATAGATGAATGGATAAAGTGAAAACTGGTCAATATTTAGGTAGTGTTATTGTTCTCTAAACCTGCTTTCTTATGCTGCTTGCTATTGTAGCACTAGGTTGTGGCAATATCTAATGGTTGAGTTCGAGAGGAATTTAGAATGTCGTATTTATAAGATTACGTAAGCAATAGCAGAAAATTAAAGTTAATTTGGTAAATCTTAGGTAATTTCGCTTTTTATTTGTTGAAATTTATGCTATAAATTATCAATTAAAATAGCTGTTTTGGCTTAACCTGCTGGCATATTTTAGTTTATTCTTGACAGAGAATAGTAGCAATCAAATAAATAAATGTCAAATATTAGCTGGCGCATTAAGTGTGCGCCAGCTAATATTTTGGAAGATAGTAATCAGTTATTAAGCAATAGTAAATTTTCAATAATATGTTGGAGCAACCCAGCCATTTAAATTTTGGTTGTTAATAGCTGTATCTGTTGACCAGATTACATTCTTGCTGGCATCGGTTATTACCAGATTACCGTCTAGCCGTAACTCAAGCTTTTTACCGCGATTGGCAGTGCCGCTAGACCACCTTACAGATGAATTACTATTATAAATTACCAAATTACCTGTAGAAAAAATTCCTTAATATTAACCCAGACTAAGCCAGGATTAACCTCTTAAGGCTAAATAGGTACAGATTGGGGTAAAGAATAGCAAAAAAATAACACTTAAAATCTGGTAATAAATTAGATTATAAAATTGATTTCAGTGATAAACCTTTAGTTGATTGTAATTTAATGCTACTAGGTTGTTAACCTACCAAAAATGAAGGGGGTTTTCCAGGGGCTTATGATGCTTCGAAAAAGCTAGCCTCAATTGAAGTTATTAATTAATAGGAAAGGTGGTAATTTGAAATATTAGAATAGTTTTTTCTTTTATAACAGTGGGTTATCAGATTGAATTTAACCATCTAAAATGCTCAGCTTTGACTATCTGGGGTTTAAGCTGCGCTAATTTTCCACAATAATTCAAAAATATATTATAATTCCACGAAACTATAATAATTACAAAAATTTAACAATAAATAAAGGGAAGTGTTTTATGGCTAAATTTGATTATCCGCGGGGGGTAATTGCGCTTTCATCGGTAGAAATGTGGGAAAGGTTCAGTTTCTATACCATGCAAGGTTTGCTAGTTTTATATGCCTCAGCAAAAGTTGTCAACGGTGGTTTAGGTTGGTCTGAGGCAGATGCCTTGCGCTTAGTAGGTTATTATGGAGCAATAGTTTATGTTACCCCAATCATCGGCGGGGTAATCGCAGATAAGATGATCGGGCGGAAAATGGCAGTATTGCTTGGTTCCATCATCATGATGTTCGGTCATGCGTCATTAGCCTTCCCTGGTGAAAAAGCAATGTATCTTGGGCTTTTACTTTTAGTAGTCGGTTGTGGTCTAATGAAACCGGCAATAAGTGCGATGGTTGGCGAATTCTTTAAGCCAGGCGAGACTTCGCGCAAAGAGTCATCTTTTGCCATATTTTATATGTCAATCAATATTGGCGGTTTTTTAGGGCCGATGATTGGTGGTTTAGTTCAGCAATCTTATGGTTATGACAGGGCTTTTGCAATGGCCGCTTTTGGTTTATTGATTGGTATAATTAATTTCCTAATGGCTAAAAATCATAGTCTAAAAGATGTTGGCATGGTAGTTAAACATGAGGAAAAGGTTAAAACGCCGTGGACGCAACTTGAGAAGAAAAAGGTTGCAACTTATCTTGCACTTTGCGTGAGTAATATTTTCTGGAATGTGATTTACGTCCTGCCTTACGGCCTATTGACAATTTATGCCGACAAAAATATTGACCGTCATATTGGGTCATTCTTAATACCATCTACCTGGTATTATGGAATGTATGGGCTACTGATAATTATTTACTCACCAATAGTTGCCTTTTTATACCAATATTATAAAAATAAAACTGGTGAAGACATGACCCTAAGCTGGAAATTGGCAATTGGTTATGTCCTAGTGGCCATTGGTAGCATAGTATTATTGCCATTAGTAAAGCATATTGGGCATAATCCTAATTATGTTGGTAGTTCATGGTATATCATAGGCTTTTATACTTTCTTCTCCTTCAGCGAGTTATTGACATTGCCAGTAATGCTAGCTGCTGCTACCACATTTGCACCTAAGGGTTTTTCAGCTACCTTAGTATCATTGAATATGGCTATCTCATGGGCGATTGGTGCGTGGTTAGGTGGTTTATTCGGTGGTTGGACACAATCATATAACCCGGTTACCTTATTTGTTTGGGTTATTGGTCTTTGTTTCCTATTTGCAGTGGGGCATATACTCAGCAATAGGAAGATTGAAAATATTATTCAGGCTTAAAATAATTTATAAATATGGATAATTTATTTCTATCTATTTGCCTAGTTGGTACCGTTCTTAGTATCTGGGCGATACCAACTGTATACACAATTGCAGAATCATTAATTTTAACTACTTATTCAGTATATCTGGGTAATATTGATATTTCTGCTGGAATCATAATTTTTATATTGGCTGTTGCTGGATATAATTTTGCCCACCGTGATAAGCAAAATGGAATGCTTAGGATAATTATACTTCTATTGGTATTCTGGGCGTTATTTAGCCAGCAGAATCATGGCCGGGACTTACTATGGCCTCACTATATTGAGTTTATGTCTAGCCAAAAAACACTATTGTTGAACCTTAACCTCGAAAAGGTACTAACAGCAATAATTCTTGGCTCATATCTAATTGGACCTACCTTATCCAGGGCATATTTAAGAAAGCTCTTGCATTCAAGGCTGATAACTCTAGGAATTATTTACCTTGCCATAATTATTCCAGTATCGGTAATCTTACATGTTTTTAGCAATTCGAATCAAGAGACAAGTTACATTGTTAATATTGTAGCAAAATTATTTTTGATTTCATTTAGTCAAGAGATCCTCTATAGGTTAGTAATACAAAGGTGGGTCTATGACTTAGCGCAGATTAAGTTTGGAGCTTCAGCTCGCTGGCTGGCTATTGCCTTAGTCAGCGTAGTTTATGGGTTATTCCATATTAAGCTAGGCTTAATTATGGTACTCTTTACAACTTTTGTGGGCGCTGCATATGGATATATTTATCAAAAATCAGGTAAAATCGAGGCAGCTATTTTAGTGCACTTCGCAGTTAGGCTCACATTTTGCTTAGTCGTTGCTTTTTTAGGGCGCAAATATAATATTCCATTCAGCATTTTTTGATGTTGAATATGCTATAACAATAAGAAATTAATCATTTTAAGGAATTATCATGAGTTTTTTAGAGATTAGAGTTCCAGATATTGGTGGACATAGCGATGTTAATGTCGCTGAAGTCTACGTAAAAGTTGGTGATAAAGTTAATGTAGATGATAATTTGATAATGCTAGAAACAGATAAAGCGACAATGGAAGTACCAGCGGATAAAGCCGGGACGGTAACTGAGGTTTTAGTTAATGTTGGTTCAAAAGTGAATGAAGGTGATGTAATTGTAAAAGTTCAGGCAGACGGGCAAGCTGCCATACAGACACCAGCGCAAGCTCCTGCTCCTACTTCTGCAGCAGCCCCGGCACAAGCTGATGGTGATATCGTATGTGATGTAATGGTTTTAGGTGCAGGACCTGGAGGGTATACTGCTGCATTTAGAGCTGCAGATTTAGGGTTAAACGTAGTATTAGTAGAGAAACATGCCACATTAGGCGGAGTATGCTTAAATGTGGGTTGTATTCCGTCAAAAGCCTTATTGCATGTGGCAAAAGTGATTAATGAAGCGGATGAAATGAGTCATCATGGGGTTAGTTTTGGTAAACCTAGCTTGGATATTGATAAAATCCGTGACTTTAAATCAGGCGTAGTTGGCAAGTTGACTAAGGGACTTGATGGCTTGGCAAAACAGCGTAAAGTACAAAAAGTGCAAGGCGTGGCTAAATTTACTTCACCAAATACAATAGAAGTTGCAACTAGCGAAGGGCCTAAAGTAGTTCGCTTTAAAAACGCAATTATTGCTGCTGGTTCCCACTCATTTAAGGTTCCTGGATTTCCATTTGAAGATCCTCGCGTAATTGACTCTACCGGTGCGTTAGCACTTGAAAATGTACCAGAAAAGCTTTTGGTTGTCGGTGGCGGTATTATTGGCCTTGAAATGGCTGAAGTATATTCAACCTTAGGTTCACGGGTAACCGTGGTAGAACTTGGCGATGGCTTAATCCCTGGCGCTGACCGTGATGTAGTAAAAGTATTGGAAAACCGGATTAAAAAGCGTTATGACGCTATTTATACCAAAACTAAATGTGCCAAAGTTGAAGCTAAACCTGATGGGCTATATGTTACTTTTGAAGGTCCAAGCGCGCCTGCTGAAGTTCAAAAATTTGACAAGATTCTAGTAGCAGCAGGAAGACGGCCAAATGGTAAAAATATCAATGCCGAAGCTGCTGGGGTAATTGTAACCGAACAAGGCTTTATTCCTGCGGATAAACAGCAACGTACCAATGTTCCGCATATCTATGCGATAGGTGATGTGATCGGTCAACCAATGCTGGCGCATAAAGCTGTACACGAAGGTCGGGTTGCTGCAGAAAACTGCGCTGGCATGAAATCATTCTTTGACGCACGCGTTATTCCAGGTATCGCCTATACTGACCCTGAGGTAGCTTGGGTTGGCCTAACCGAGACGGAAGCGAAAGCTCAAGGAATCGAAATTGAGGTAGGTAAATTCCCATGGGCCGCATCAGGTCGCGCATTAGGCAATGGTCGTGATGATGGCTTTACAAAGATAATTACCGATAAAAATACTCATCGAATAATCGGCGCAGCTATTGTTGGTTCCAATGCCGGGGAGCTGCTGGCAGAGACTTGCTTGGCTATTGAAATGGATTGCGATATCCATGACGTTGGACTAACTGTACATGCTCATCCAACTTTATCTGAGTCAGTTGCATTTGCCTGCGAGATTGTGGATGGTTCTATTACTGACTTATATATGCCGAAAAAGAAAAAGTAAACCGTTACCGTAGTTAATAAAGATAAAGCACCGATTATTCGGTGCTTTATCTTTTAGGCTAGGATTACAATTGCATTTTGCAAAGTGTTGCTAATCATAGAATACGGAAATTGAAATAATTTGAATATGTTAATAATATACTACCTATGAGGTTGTTTATTTGGGTTTTTTATGTAGCTTTATGGTAAAGCTTTGTGGTTAAGGTGTGCTAAAATTGCTTAGGTTACCTTTATCAAAATTATTGGTAACTTTCAGGAAAATATTCCCAAGTAAAACTAGATCTAAGTTAAGTATATGTAGGATATACAATTAACCTCTAGAAGGAGCTATCATGAATAGACTGCCAAGTGTAGCATTAATAATTGCATGGGTAATAAGCGCTACTAATTCTTCTGCGTCGAATATTAATATCACCAATAATTCGGAAGACACCATCTATTGCAGAGCAGTCTTTACCCATTATTTCAATACTGCTGTTGTTAGCTCTGGAAGTAGTGCAAGTTTTACACCTAATTTTGATCATATGTATGCTTGCTACACCCAGCCTGAAGGTCCTGGTAGAGGGATTGCGCTCAATCAAGTATGGGCTGCAAAAGATGTCTCCGATCCAAAAATTATCCACATTTATACTCATGATTTAAAAAATATCTCGTCTATAAAAGCTTCAGTAACGTGCTCATCTGGAACTACGTCACTTTCTAAGTCCCCGTTTAAAACTATCTGTGACGATACAAAACCAATTGTCATTACCTATAATTAACTGTAGCGCAAGATGCAGTTTTTAGTAAAAAGACACGAGTACTAAGATTTTTGACTCACGTTAGAAAGTTAATTATTGATATAATAGCTTAAGTATGTCTGGAGATTTGCTATGTCAAAACAAGTTCAAGTTATTCGCCATGTCGGATTCGAAGATTTAGGTAGCTTTAGAGAGGTTTTAATTAAGTATGGCTATTCAATTAGTTATTTTGAAGCAGGTTATGATGATATAGCTAGTTTAATTGGAACTCCCGCAGATTTATTAATTGTACTTGGCGGACCAATAGGAGTCAACCAGCAAGAAGAGTTCCCATTTATTAAAGATGAATTAGCCGTGATTCGTAGGCAAATCCAAGCAAATTCTCCAGTCCTCGGGATCTGCCTAGGTTCACAATTGCTTGCTACGGCATTGGGTGGTGAAGTACGGGCAAACCACCAGTTAGAGATCGGTTGGTCTGAATTAAAAATCATGGATATTGTTGATGCAGCTTATTTTAGGCATTTAGAAAATGTTAAAGTACTCCATTGGCATCAAGATACATTTAGTTTGCCGCCTAAGGCTAAACTCCATGCTTCTACTGCGATTTGTAGTAATCAGGCATTTAGTGTCGCTAATAAATTTGTTGGTTTGCAGTTTCATCCTGAAGTGACAAGCCGCGGCCTTGAGCGCTGGTATATTGGGAATAGTCATGAAATTGCAAATACCCCAGGGCTTAAAGTAACTAAATTACGTGAAGAGAGTAAACTTTACGCGGCAAAACTAGAGCAGGCTGCCAAGAAATTTTTTTCAGAATGGCTTACCATGATCGGTAATAAATCTGATAGACTGCTTTAAATTATATTTAAGTGTGTAACATCAATTATTAAAATGGAGAACAAACTATGTATTCAGGATATAAATTTGACTCACAACTTGATTTAAAACTTGAACGAATAATTGATATTAAGCCTGAGCAAGTCTGGCAAGCCTGGACAAATCCGGATCTTTTAAAGAAATGGTTTTGCCCACGGCCATGGCAAACAGTTGAGTGCGCGATGGACTTGTTTCCGGGCGGTAAATTTTATACTGTAATGCAAGGCCCTGAAGGACAACAGATAGCCAACACTGGTTGCTTTTTAGAAATTATACCTAATCGTAAATTGGTCTGGACAGCGGCACTGTTACCAGGATTCCGCCCGATACCTAAACCTGCAAATGGTGCTAATTTATTATTTAGCGCCATAATAATTATTGAACCGCACCCATCTGGCAGTAAATATACGGCAATTGCCGTCCATCAAGACGAAGAAGGGTGTAATTTGCACCGCCAAATGGGTTTCCATGAAGGCTGGGGTGCAGCCCTCGACCAGCTGCTTGAAGTGGCAAAGGAATTATAGTCTTATTCAGTTTCTACTTTATTCTTAATAAATAAAACGGCAATTATTCCAAGGATAAAGAATGTTGCCACATACATAACCGGGCTTAAAAATACCAGCCCACTTCGTTTCATTAGCGATGTTACGATGATTGGCGCCATTCCGCCAAATGATGCTACTGATAGGTTATAGCATAGTGCTACCCCGCTTAAGCGTATATTCGCTGGAAATAGCATGGTTAAATATAACGGTATAAGTAAGCCAATAATTCCATGAACGATCATCATAGCTATATAGCCCCCAACTATGCTGGTTTTAAGGTAAATGAGATAATATGAAACTGGCATAATCAGTATATTGATAATAAGTGTAATAATCAACATGCTATGAATATTGGTTTTGTGTTTATTGAAAAAAATCCCTAAAAGGGCAATTGTAACTACTGTTGCGATAAGGCCGATAGGTAAAATTGTACTTATAGTTGTCATATCTACTTTTAATATAGCATTTAAATAGCTTGGCATATAAATTATCGCGATAATCGAAAATACCTGCTGGACTGCCGAAAAGACAATTCCGGCAATAATCTGTGGGCGATAGTTTTTGATAAGGTACACAATCGGCAATTTGGGTTTATTCATTATTTCCTGGAAGGCTTTGGTTTCACGCAGGGTTTTACGAATCTTGTAGCTAATGATACAAACGATACCACCTAAAGCAAATGGTAAACGCCAGGCGTAATCGTTTAATTCTGCTTTACTAAAGGCTTTTACCATTGCAAAGTTAATTAATGCAGCAAATAAGTAGCCTGAAAAAACTCCCGCCATCGTATAGCCAAATGCAAGAAATCGCTTATCTGGCATTGCTTCACTAATATATACATAAGTAGTTGGCAATTCTCCTCCAACTGCAAGCCCCTGTAGTAAACGCATTATTAATAATAGTATTGGTGCCAGGATGCCAATTTGTTGATATGTTGGGAGTAATGATATCCCTAATGATGAGATTCCCATAATTAATATGGTATAGACAAGTACTCTTTTGCGGCCAAATTCATCGCCGAGGTGGCTGAAGATAATGCCGCCTATTGGCCTTAGAATAAAGCCTAGCATGAATACCATATAAGTTTCCATTAAAACCGTATATGGATTATTGGTTGGAAAAAACTTATGCGCAAAGTAAATGGCAAAAGTACCATAAATCGCAAAATCGTATAATTCCAGCATACCTCCTAGGGCCGCTAAACTGACAATTCTTCTCTCTTCTTGATTCATATCATGTCCTTCTTGTTTTTCTATTATTGCGATTATAGCAGAATATATTTTTTAATAGTAATTTATGCTGTTTAACGATTTTTACATGTGAACTAGGGCTTCGGATTTTTGTATATAACCGATCAACTGTTGTTTGAATTAATAAGTAAAGAATTGGGCCGGAAAGTAAATATATTCCTGATAAAAATTTAAATTTAGTTCTAGATTTCATTCGAAGTTTAATTATAAGAAAATTTATTAACGGCATTGTATAGCTTTTAAGTTTTAAATTCAATCAACATTTTTGTAGAGTACTAGTCCTAAATTAGGGTTAAGCCCCGGGTACTTGTCAACAAAAAATGTTGCTTTCGCATAGTGGGCTTTGCCAATTATACTCACGGGCGTAAAAATAAAATAATAAATTAAATGGGATATGGGGATATGAAAACTATAACTAAACTACTAATAGGTAGCGCTTTTTTTATTACTAATGTTTATGCTGATGTTACCCTTTACGGTCGGGTGGCGGTTGCTGCAGAAGCAGATACTTTTCCTTCCAATACAATAGTAGAACCTAAAACATATTCAGTACAGGATTATGGTTCCTACTTCGGTATTCGCGGGACAGACCCAGTTTATGGGCAAACTGCAGCAATCTGGCAGGTAGAACAGTTCCTCGACATTTCTTCTGGTCAAGCTTATCAGAATAATACTGGCGGTAGTTTTGCCCCTTTGCATCCTGGCTCAAATTTTAATGGGGTGCCAACTTCGTCGAAAAACGTGTTAGCCTCTTCCGACTCTTACCTTGGTTTGCAAGGTGGCTGGGGACGGTTAAGAATAGGTAATCTTTCAAATACTTTCCGTACCAATACTGGCGCAGTTGATATTTATAATGGTAATAATGCGAATGCTCTGGGTAACTATGACCGGGTACTAAGTGTTCTTGCCGAAACAGTACGTTATGATTCACCAGCTTGGAGCAATTTATCTTTTAGTGCCTATATGAGTTTTAACCAAGATGGTAATCTAAATACCGGCGGGGTTAATGGCAATGGTTTCTACGGCGCTGCCAATGAAAATGGTTACAATAATTCACCGGTTTGGGGCTTTGGCTTATTTTATACTCCAGGAAACTTTTCTGCAACTTGGAATACCCAAGTCTGGCAAAATGTTGGAACTTACCAAACAATCGGCGGTAGCCAGCCTGGGATTATAGGTAGTAATCAGGTTTCAAACTCATATGATGCTTATGTTAGCCGCTTGGAACTTGGCTATAATAATCCAGATAGCTGGTTTGTCGGTGTTGGTTTACAGCTTGCCCATGGTTTAGGCTGGCGTGCTGTTCCGGGCTTTGCCAATGCCAATAACGTTTGGGTCCAGTCACAAGGCCAAGCTGCAGTAAATAATAGCTACTTTAACCAGAGTTCTTGTGTAGGTGGCTGGTGCCCGTTAAATGTATCTGAAATTAATACCCAGGAAATGGGTTTAAGTTTTGGTTGGCATATAGGAAATTTTACACCAAAGGTAGGCTATATGTACGGCGGTAACTTGATGGCTGGTGGGTCTCCTTGGGATGCTTTCACTGGGGCAAATCAAATTGGTGGTACTGGTTATCAACAAGCAGTAGCTGAACTAGACTGGAACATAACTCCACGTACGATTGCATTTATCAATGCAGGGCAAATTTGGTATGGCAATACCGCCCAAAATACCATAATGTATACCAATGGTAATCCTAATAACGGTATTGGAGCTAGCGCTTATTTGCAGCAAAATGGCCCTCGCTGGATTAATAATGCTACCGCAGCAATTGGGTTTAGCCATACGTTCTAAAATTCTATATTCTCATCTTAACTGGCAATCAGCGCTTAATCTGGTTGCCTTTCATTGTAGTGAATAGCCGGCGAAATATTAATTAAATTTTATGCTACATAAACTAGGTTATATTCACTATATCAGTCAAATATCGTAATTAAACTCCTATAAATAGTTTCTAACTCTAAAATAAGGCTTTAAAGCTTTTATAACTGCGGTTGGTGCTAAGAGGTAATTAAGGCGTGCTGGAGAAATGTAGAACCGGCTCATGAAGGCCGGCACTACTCTTATTTATTGCTTGCTATTCAAAGCTTAAAACTGCTGCTTCATAATGTTGATTAGAAGTCAGGTGGAAGTTAGCTTTCATCGTGAGACAATTGCTTGAAATGCTTGCAATAAGGTATAATTATACTTAAGATGGGTTTCAATTTCTAGACAACAAATTTTGTAGATAAAATATGCTCGCTACAATTTGAAAATATTCATTTAATCCACTAAAGGAAAGGTAAATAAAGTGGCAGAACGATTATCTGAATCTGAAAGAAATAAGTATCTTGAAGAGACAGTAATTCCTTTATTTAAAGGTATGCAAAACCAAGATATTTACTCTTCCTTGTTTGATGTTAATGGCCGTGTAATAATGGCAACTAACAAAAATGCGGTTGATACCGGATTTAAAACTCATGAAGAGTTAATCGGTTTATCTTATGCGGATGCGACACCTGAATTGATTACCCGCGTAATAGGTGACGCAGCCAAAGACAATACTGAGCGTATTATTAAAGCGTGCCAAAAAATTCATAAGCTTTTACTGGCTTGTGTAGAATACAAGCGCGTAGTTAATTTTATTGATTTAATTCCATATAAAAATTTGTTTCAATCTTATTTAGAGACTTATATTCCGATTTTTCATCCTAGTGGTGAAGTAGTCGCGGTACAAAGTTTAACTGCTGAATTTAAAATGTTTGATATAAATCAGCTGCTGTTTGTTACAGAAGTAAATGAGATAAAAAGCCGGGCAAAGACGATTGCAATCCCAGCTGAAGACCCGCCGTTTAAATTACCAAGCCGGCAACATGAGATACTCTACTTAATTTTACAAGGCATTCCCCAGGAATATGCTGCGCAAATTTTAAATATAAAGCGGGGTACGTTAGCTAGAATTATAAGTGAGCAAATATGTCCCAAATTCAATATTCATGGTTCTAATACCAAATTGTTAATTGAGAGGGCAATGGCTATGGGCTTTCAGCACCATATGCCCAAAAGCCTCTGGGTCCCTGGAATTATTATTTTCGATCCGGAAATTGCCAAATTGGTCGGAGCACTTTAAGCTGGCATTTCCTTATGTTGTTTATGAAAGGTTATTTATAATATGATTAAAGCTCCTGAACTGTTATTACCTGCAGGGACTTTTGAACATCTTCAATATGCATTTGACTTTGGTGCAGATGCTGTATATGCCGGCCAGCCACGCTATAGCCTTAGAGCACGGAATAATGATTTTAAACTAGAACAGCTGCAACGAGGAATTTTAGAAGCCCGTGCGCGCGGCAAAAAACTATATATAGCAAGCAACATATTGCCGCATAATAGTAAAGTTAAAACTTACATCAAAGATATGGAGCCATTAATGGAAATGAAGCCTGATGCGCTAATCATGGCTGATCCTGGCTTAATCATGATGGTAAAGGATCGCTGGCCTGATGCCGAAGTACATTTATCGGTACAAGCCAATACGGTTAATTTTGCTGGAGTTAAATTTTGGGCGCGCCAAGGAATTTCACGTGTCATATTGTCCAGAGAATTGTCGTTAGACGAGATCGAAGAAGTACGCCAAGAATGCCCGGATACTGAAATTGAAGTATTTGTGCACGGTGCATTGTGTATTGCTTATTCCGGCCGTTGTTTATTATCCGGTTATTTTAATCGGCGGGACCCGAATCAAGGTACTTGCACTAATGCTTGTCGCTGGGAATATAAAGTTCATGATACTGAGGTTGACCAAGCTGGCGATGTACAACTACTAAAAGGGTTTAATTTTAATGAAGAGCAAGCTAATGCTGAAAATGAATTTTCAGCAGCAGGTGGGGTTAAGCGCCATCCGCTGGCAGATAAAACTTATTTAATTGAAGATGTTAGCCGGCCAAACGAGTATATGCCGATAATCGAGGATGAGCATGGCACCTATATCATGAATTCCAAGGATTTGCGTGCAATTGAACATGTTGAACGGTTAGTCAAGATTGGGGTTGATTCACTTAAAATTGAAGGCCGGACAAAATCGATTTACTATGTGGCTCGCGTTGCTTCAGCTTATCGGCAAGCGATTGATGCAGCAGTTGCCGGTAAACCATTTAACCCGTTATTATTAGCTGATTTAGAAGGGTTAGCTAATCGCGGCTATACAGATGGCTTTTTACAACGCCACCATGCCGAAGATTATCAAAACTATTTGGATAACCATTCAAAATCTAAAGCTAGCTTATATGTGGGCGAGGTTATTGAAGTTGATAATGAGGGGTGGGGACTCATTGAGGTTAAGAATAAATTTAGTATCGGGGATAAATTAGAAATTCTTCATCCGACAGGAACTAAAGTTATAAATGTTGCGGTAATGAAAAATAAACACGGTGAAAATGTTGAAGTTGCTCAAGGCAGCGGAATTTTTGTCAAATTGCCTGAACTGCAAGGAATGACTAAAGCCCTATTAGCGAGAATCTTAACGGGTAATAAATAGTATAAAATGGTAAGTTAAAACCTCCGGCAAAATTGCTGGAGGTTTATTATAGATTGAAGATAATTACATACCAATACCGTGGCTAACTAGAATAGTTTGGCCGGTTAACGCATTGGTTTCGAAGCCTGCCAAAAATAGTGCTGTATTTGCAATATCATCAACAGTGCTAAATTCACCATCTACCGTATCGCCAAGCATCACTTTTTTAACTACTTCTTCTTCACTGATTCCTAAAGTTTGAGCTTGTTCTGGAATTTGTTTTTCAACTAGTGGTGTTAAAACAAATCCTGGAGCAATCAGATTTGAGCTAATATTGTGTTCTGCTCCTTCTTTCGCTATTGAGCGGACGAAACCTAGTAAAGCATGTTTTGCCGCAACATACGCTGATTTATTTTTCGAAGCTTCTATAGAATGAATTGAACCTATTACAATAATTCGGCCGCCAGATTTTAGCTCAATCATTTTTTTCATACAAGCTTTACTTGTCAAGAAAGTACCGTTAATATGGATATCAAGTAATTTTTTCCATTTACCAAAGTCAAAATCGACAATAGGTGAAATAATTTGGATTCCGGCATTGGCAATTAAAATATCAACTTTTCCAAATTTAGCAACTGTTGCTTCTACGCCAGCATTTACCTGGTCTTCACTAGTAACATCCATTTCTACGGCTAAAGTATCAATTTTATATTTAGCTTTTATTTCATTAGCAGTATCTTGTGCTGTTTTTAAATTTAAATCAGCAATAACCACATGGCTGCCATATTCAGCAAGTTTTTCGGCCATGCCCTTACCTAGACCCGATGCAGCGCCTGTTACAATTGACACTTTTCCTTTAACATTGCCTAACATGAAATCTCTCCTTTTATTTGAGTAATTGTGTAATCTTGATTAAATACTTATCTATTCCCAACTTGTTATTTAACTAACCTAGTTTCGATAACTATCTAATTTATAGAACATTACTTTAACATATTATAGAAGAAAGGATAGTAAGGAAAATAACCTTTTAGATAAAAAAGAGAATAGGTAAAATTTAGTATCTTGGAATTTTATGCTTTGCTTCAGGTTTTTGTAGGTAATGTATTGAAGTATTTAGCTAAATATTGAATAGTGCAAATTGCTGAAAGATGTCTTTAACTGCTATGTAATAACGTTAGAATTAGAAAAGGCTTTGCTGCTGAGTAATGGTATCTTCTGATATATCAAATATTACACCAATCCCGACTAGCCGGATAGGGCGCTTATAACGCTCATAGCAAATTGCCAGTAATTCTTTAAAACTATCAATACCTGGTGAAACTGAGGATATTTCTGCAGTTGTTTGCCTAAAATCTGCAAACTTTACTTTAGCGAAAATTGACTTTATTGGTCTAGCTATCTTAGCTTCATTTAATCTGGCTAAAAGCTTAAGATAAAATTCACTAATCAATGGCTGAAGTATTGCAAACGAATCAAGATTTTTGCTAAATGTTTCTTCTACACTTAATGATTTTCTGGGCCGATTTGGCTCTACCCCTCTATTATCGATTCCGCGCGCCTGATTATATAAAGTTAGACCTAGTTTCCCAAACCGATGGTTTAATTCACTAAGGCTAAGTTTTTGTAGATCATTGCAAGTTTTTATTCCCATTTCAGCAAAGCGTTTGGCTGTTACTTTTCCAACTCCAAATAGCTTGTCAACAGCCAGCTCCCTAATAAACTCACTTATTTCTTGAGGCCTGATTACTTTTATTCCATCAGGTTTATTCCAGCCGCTTGCTATTTTTGCTAAAAACTTATTAGTAGCAACTCCTGCAGAGGCAGTAAGTTTTTCTTTTTGCCAGATTTTTGCGCGAATTGCTTCTGCGATTAAAGTAGCGCTACCTTGATAGTGTTCTACATTACTTACATCCAAATAGGCTTCATCCAAAGCAAGCGGCTCAACCAACTCTGTAAATTCTTGAAAAATCGAGTGGATATTTCTCGATACTTGCTTATACTTAGCCATATTAACTGGCAAAACCAATAGCTCTGGACATAAGCGAAGAGCTGTCGCTGTTGGCATGGCTGAACGGACTCCAAACTTACGAGCGACATAATTACAGGTACATAAGACGCCCCGCTCCGTGTGCTGCCCTCCAACTGCCACTGGATGGCCTGCCAGCTTGGGATTGTCCCTCACTTCAATTGCTGCATAAAAGCAATCCATATCGATATGGATTATCTTTCTAATTGCTGGTATAACTATAATATTTTCCATCTGTCAATTTTACCATGACGCGACAATTACGAAAAAAGATAATCAGTTTGTGACGTCTGGGTTTATAATCCTAACTGGTAGCGTCAACCTGAATTAGGTCTGTTATATTCACCTGATATTGAGGAATTCCAAATGGTTGCTTAAAATCAGAATCTTTACAACCTTTAGTTCTCAATATTCTTCATAAGCCAGCTGGCGTTGATTAAATGCTCCGGGGGAAATATATGCAAGATTCAACCCAAGATAATACAAATAATATTTTCTCAGTAATACTCTCTAGTTTAGGCAGTGCAATTGAATTTTACGAATTTATAATTATTACAGTATTTGCAGTTGAAATTGGCCGTTATTTTTTTTCGGTAACCAGCCCCTTTTTAGCCTCTTTAACAACTTTTTCGGTATTTGCCTCAGGATGGCTTGCTCGCCCTCTTGGCGGCTTAATTTTAGGCCATTTGGGTGATCGCTATGGGCGCAAAAAAATCTTTTTATTTAGTATCTCAGTGATGGCTTTTTGCTCTTTAATTATTTGCCTAATTCCGCCGTATAAACAAATTGGTTCTATTTCTCCTATCATTTTTGTCACGTTGCGGCTGGTGCAAGGAGTTGCGCTTGGTGGCGAAGTTTCAGGCGCGCTGGTGTTTGTTTATGAACTAATAGCCAGAAATAAGAGTATTGCAACTGCTTTAGTAATATCTTTTTTAACCGTTGGAATTTTAGCCGCAAATCTGGTTTCTTATGTTATATTCTTAGTAACTAAGGAGACCGGACATTTGAATGACTGGAAATATGCTGTATTCATTGGCTCAATATTAGGATTTATCAGTTTGCTACTGCGCCAGAAGTTTAACGAGTCTCCTGAATATATTGCCAACCAGGATAAAATTATCAAATTGCCTTCCAAAGAGCTATTTATTAAACATAAAGGTAGTTTGTTACAGTCTTTCATTATTTCCGGGGTTGAAGGAATTATTTTGTCCCAGGTTCTAGTATTTTTGCCGACTTATTTCCGAATGTTAAATTTTGCCCAACCACAAATTTTTATATTTTCAGTATCGCTTAACTTGGCCTTTATCGTAGGTACTATGGTAGGTGGCTATCTTAGTGATAAAGCGCAGGCAAACCATAAAGTCATGCAAAGTAGCACATTGTTAAGCTTACTGTTAGTACCGTTAATGTTTGTGTGTGTTTACAAGCATATACTAATAATTCCAATGTTATTAATAGCTTTGTTTGTTGTCGGGCTTTATGCGGGCTCTTACTCGGCAGTTATAAATAGTTTATTTCCTGTTGAAGTTCGCTTTAGTGCGGTTGCTATAACGCAGAACCTTGCATTTGCTCTGATTGGTGGTAGTTGTCCGCTGATTTCTTTATTTCTTATGCATCGCCACTATTGGTATGCCCCGGCGCTAACCTATGGCTTATTTACAGTAACATGTTTGCTAATTATGAGAGGTTTAAGGTATTTAAATGTTACAAGAAATTAATACAATATTCTGGGATTTAGATGGAACCTTGATTGACAGCGAGGAGATTCATGAAGAGGCGGCTTTTGCGGTAACCAGAGAATTTGGCGTTAAGCCAAATATCGATCGGATCCCTGCGGGGCTTGAAAACCGGGCTGTTTTTGAATTGTTGTTTGTACCTGATCTAAATATGTCTACTGAAAAGACTTTTATTGAATGGGAAAATAAAATAGTAGAATATGCTATTTTACGGATTAACAAGCTGCATCAAATAAAACAGTCAGTAGAACTATTTAACACTTTTGCCCAAGTAGGACTTAAGCAATCAGTAGTGTCTAACTCAAAATTTGTTGTAATAGAGCATTCATTAAAAGAACTTGGTATTTTAGCTTACTGTAACCAAATTTTTAGCCGTGATGAGGTAGAAAACGGCAAGCCTAATCCTGAGCTGTATTTACGGGCAATTGGTTATCATAATCAAAAACCGGCAAATTGTCTTGCTTTTGAAGATAGTTACTCTGGAATTACCGCGGCAAAAGCCGCTGGTCTAGCCGTGGTTGGTGTCGGTAAAGCCTCATCGCGTTTTGAACCGAACCAGGTATGTTTACCAGAAAATAAGGATTGGCTAAACTATCTGCAAAATTATTATTGTTTCACAGCTTCTTGACATTAAAAATTATTAAGCGATGTTACGCACTATCACTTTTTTGACAGAATAATAAGATTTATTAAAATGGTTAATTGATTTATACGAACTATGTAGCATATTAGATTTTGTTTACGAAGTTTGCTTCATTTGTTGATTTGTTTGAGTGAAGCGAGTTTATCAACAAATAGCAAACGAGTAATACAAAATCTTATATGCGGAAGATCTGAGTTATAAATCAATTAACTTTTTAATAAATCAGATAAAATGCTTTAAATTATGGATAAATCATGAAAAACCTAGCTTTCATCCTTGGCTTCGTCCCATGGCTAATTTTCTCGGAATTATATGGCCCAACAAAATCACAAATGCTAACTGCTAGCATAAGTGCCCTGATTTCAACGTTAGTTCTAAATTATCCGCAATTAAGAAAATGTTTTATCTTGCCGATTACATCAGTAATATATTTTATTATTTTAGCTTTAAATAGCTGGTTTGATGTATGTAACTGGGGAGATGCCCATCCCGCGGCTTTAATTAATCTGGCCATCGCTTCAATAGTCTGGATGTCAATCATAATTGGCAAACCATTTACCTTACAATATGCTAAAGAGCAAGTTTCCGCCAATTATTGGAAGAGTTCATTATTTCTCAAAATTAACCGTGAATTAAGTCTGATGTGGGCAGTTGTATTAACAATTTCAGCATTGCCCTCAATTTTAATTCCTCAAGTACAATATAGCCATTCATGGTTTTGGAACTATGGCTTTAGTTCAATATGTTTTTTAAGTGCAGTTTATCTAAACCGGCGCATGCGAGATTGGATAATTGGCCGCAATTTTTGGCAGAATGTAGCGAAACTGCCAGTAGTTGATTCTCCATATTTGAAAGGTGGCTATAAGCCTGTCCTTGATGAAGTTGAATTAGATGATTTACCAATTATTGGGGTGATCCCAAGCGGCCTAAATGGCAGTTATTTACGCAATGGCCCAAATCCTTATTTCCCACAATATACCTATACCTACCCAATTGATGGGGATGGTATGGTTCATAGGTTAGTATTAGAAAATGGTAAGGCGAGTTATAAAAATGTATTTGTTAAAACTGCAGGGTTATTAGCAGAAGTTAAAGCAGGAAAGGCATTGTTTGGCGGAATTAAATTACCTATACCGGCTGATCCAAAGTATGTAGGCAAACTAGAAAATAAAAATACTGCAAGCATTCATGTAACTCGCTATCAAGACAAATATTTGGCCTTATATGAAACTAATACAGCATATCTGCTCGATCAAAACTTGAATACATTAGGGGAGTGGCAGCCAAATGGGATTCAGAATTTTAAAGTTAATGCTCATTTTCGCCAAGACCCACAGACCGGCCAGAGATTTATGTTTGTTTATGACATAGATGGCGAATACTTGCAATTTTATGAATTTAATTCAAATTGGCAATTGATAAAGACTGTGCCAATTGCCAAAGCAAACTTAACCATGATTCATGATTTCGTTATTACCAAGAACTATATAATTGTTTTTGATGCACCAGCTATTTTCAACATCAAGAATAATTCGGGTGATGAACCTTTTTTTGCTTATCATGATGCTTTGGGACTAAATATAATACTTATAAAGCGCGAAGATTACAGCTATACCACAATTGGTGATATACCAAGTTTTTGGGTATATCACTTCGTTAACGCATATGAAGAAGATAATCAAATTATAATTGATTTTGTTCATCATAACCGCTTAGAGCTTAACCCCAGCTTATTGACATCAAATGGTTTTCCACGTTTATATCGGGGCAAAATAGACTTATCTAGCTTAAGCTACCAGCATGAATGTTTATTTAATGAGTATGCCATTGAATTTCCTAATTATAACCTAACAAAGACTGGCGACAAATATCGTTATGCTTATTTTGCCGCTAAAAAGCCCGGCGTGACAGGCGGGTTTAACGCAATAATTAAATATGACTTTAAAGAGAACTCTCCCTTTATTGTTGACTATGGACCGGATATTGAAGTCGATGAAGCTACCTTTATTCCTAGTGGTGGTGCCGAAGATGAAGGTTACCTGGTGTTCTATATCTATCATAAGTCTGAGGATCGTAGTGATTTTTTAATATTAGATGCAGTTAACCCAACTATAGAGCATGGCCGGGTAAAATTACCAATCCGGGTACCACATGGCTTACATGGCTCTTGGGTTAGTAATAGCTAACCTTGATCTAATTCTGCCATAGTTTGTAAAATAAATCAGGTAGTAAGGAGGCTGATCTTAATACCGGACACTTTAATGTTTGATACTTCGGGCAACAGTTAATTTTATTAGATTTATTATGAGGGAGGCTTGATTTATACGAATTATGTAGAATATTAGACTTTGTTTATGAATTGGCGTTATTTGTTGAACTGTTTGAGTCTCGCGAGTTTTCAACAAATAGCCAATGAATAATTACAAAGTCTTATATTTGGAATATTGAGTTATAAATTAAGCC
>JACCDN010758735.1_pt1 | contig 35127 bp, 25 predicted proteins | sample 7441691 | NCBI WGS metagenome assembly JACCDN01 (sample SAMN15323439, study PRJNA562643) | freshwater metagenome | isolation source: river surface water | place: USA:Blue River Watershed | collected 2017-08-16
ATCAATTCAATTAACTGATAAAATAAAATATTTATGTTTAGTTTCAAATTCTTGTAATTTAATTGATAATTTACCAAATGGTATTGAAGAATTAGTATTAAATTGTGGTTTTAATTCACCAATGAATGATTTACCAACTTCTATAAAAACAATAAAATTTAATTCTTATAAATATGAGTATGAACTAAATTGTTTACCAAATTCTGTTGAATGTTTAAAATTAAATGAATCTTATAATAAAAAAATTTCAAATATTCCAAAAGGCCTAAAAAAAATTGTTTGTTCTGAAGATTATCCATTTATTGATGATTTTGATGATTTAATTGTTGAAACTTTTTAAAAAATTGATTTTTATATTATATATGTGATTATGAATATTATAAATTTAATTCTATCTATAATTACACTCATTTACAAAAAATGGGACATTTCAATCATTTATTTTTTTCTAAAAAAATATTTGCTCTTAAGAATAAATAATTAAAATAATTTTCTAAATGTGCATTTTTAACATCATTTTTAATAATATTATATGATTTTTATATTTGTTTTTTATAAATTAATTTATAAAATTTATAAATTTTACTTTAAAATTATTCAATTTTTCCGATATGAAAATGCTAACAATAATATGATAAAAATTGTTAAGAATCAAAGAAAATAATGGTCAATTGAACCAATTAGTTCTTAAATGAACACAATTACATTTATAATAAAAAGAAATGGGAGTAATAGAAGTTAACGAATGATATACATCAAAAACATACTGTGTGTGTGAAATTCACCATGAAAATTATACACAAGAAAACCAAAAAGAATATATCTTGATATAAATGGTGCTATAAATACAATGATAAAACCCTAAAAAGGTCTTACAACGTTGGTATGTGATATATCTAGCGGAATGTAAAGTTGTTGTTATAAACAATACAAATTAAAACAACAAACATCATTTGAATCTGTAAGTATTGTAAAAAATTTTGTTATTTGAAAGTATGATAAAATTATATTATATAATTTATATAATATATGTCATCAAATATAAACAATATTTTAGATACAAATTACTATCATATTTTTTATAAAAATAAAGAATTAAAACAACTAAAGCAAAAAACATTACCAAAATTAGAAAAAATCATTAAAAATAAGGTAATTGCACCAAAAACAAATAAAAAAGTATATATTATCAGTTTAAAAATAAATTTAAATTCTGATAAAAGAAAATTAATAATATCATGTGGTCAATACACAATTACACCCAAATTAATATTAGCTAAAAGCTACGATGATGATTCGTTTAATATAGTATATTCATCAGATGAATTAAAAAAATACAAATTTAAATTATCACACATAAAAAAAATTATTAAAAAAATTACAAATGAAGAATTAGATATTGAAACACAATTCATAAATATAACGAACATACTTAATTGAATAGATCCGCAAAAAGTGAATTAAAATCATTTTTAATTTTAATTAATTTATTTTGATCAACAACATCATCATCAAACACTTCATCAATATCACCAATAATTTCATCAAATAAAATTTTTTTTTCATCCATTTTTTTATAAAATGGATTAATTGTTTTATAATTTATATACTCATCCAAATGAAATTCTATTAAATTATTAATATAATCAGTTGTAAAAGTTTTTTTCATATTAATTTCTTTTACCATTTCAATAATAATTTTAAGTGATTCAATTAATATTGAAATAGCTTTTAAATATGCATCTTTATATTGATATATTTCATTTGATGAATAATTTGTATCAATATTCATCAGTAATAATTCAAAAATATTATAATTTATGGTGTTTTGTTTTATTGAAAATGCTATATTTTTTTTTAAACATATATCATTTATAATTTTCATAAATTCTTTAATATCAACTTGTTTTTCTGTTTTATTATTTACTAATAATAAATTATCAAATAAATCTTCTAAATCAATTAAATTGGATTTTTTCCAATTGATAATTTTTAAAAAATAACTCAATTCTTTTAAAATTTGTTTATTTGTTTTATTTTCTTGATTTGATTTAACAAATAAAATTTCGGATAATTTATATTCATCATTATTAAGTGTGCAAATAGCGGTTAATAATTTAAATAATGTATTTGATAAATAATATTTAATATCAACATCTGTTTGAACATCTTCATCAACAAAATATTCATAATGATCCAATAAAACTTTTGAATCTAAATATTTATTATCTGGCAATGAATCTAATTTAAAAACAAAATCAAATCCATATTCATAAATTTTATCATCCTTCATCAACACTAAATAAATATCATATTTATATGTTGAATTTATGTGTTTAATTTTACATTCTGTCAATGAAGGTGAATTTATAAATTTATTTATTTTAATATCAGGAAAATATTTTATTAATTGTTGTATAATATTATCAAAATTATATTTTAATATATTTAAATATGACAAATTATCATTGAATTCCAAAGCTATTAATTTATTGATTTTTTCACCATTTATAAAAGTAAATTTTAAATTTTTACCACAAATTATTTCATCTGATATATTTTTATGTTCTAATATAAGATTAAATACTGGGTCAATAATTAATTCTGTCATTCTAATACAATATGAATAAATTAATTTAATATTGTATTAAATTTTCAATTTTTTTTCTAAATCAAATTTATAAAGTAAAAATGAATACAAATTATTGGAAAATTGGAATATTTGATCCTAAAGGTATAAATCCAAATCCACTTAATAATCAATCATATTCAAATGAATATAAGGTATTAGCTAAATTTTGGTCTGAATTACCTGCTTATAAAATCTCAAAACAAATTGTAAAATTGATTTTAAATAATGATATCATATTGATTAAAAGTGCTACAGGTAGTGGTAAATCTGTATTAGTTCCAAAATTGGTTTTACATGCAAATAATTATTCAGGTCAAATAATAATGACACTACCTAAAAAAATAATTACAAAAAAAGCGGCCGAATTTTCGGCCAAAACGCTTGATGTTAAATTGGGTGAACAAATCGGATATATGTTTAGAGGTGAAAATATAAAATCATCAAAAACAATTTTATTATATTCAACTGATGGTTCATTAATTTCAATGTTAAGATCTGATCCTTTATTAAAATCAATTGATACAATTATTATTGATGAAGTACATGAACGTAAAGTGAATATCGATTTACTTTTATATTTATTAAAAAATTCAATAAAACAAAGAAAAGAAAAAAATATGAAACCACTTAAATTAATTATAATGAGTGCAACAATTAATGAAGATATATTTATTTCATATTACAAAGATTTTAAATTTGAATGGTTAGAATTAGCAGGAATTCCTAATTATCCAATTAAATCTATTTATTTAGAATTTTCTCTTGATTTGAAAACAAATAAATATATAGAAAAAGGAAAAGATATAATAAATCAAATCATCATAAATATAAATTCATCAAATCCAGATTATCCAGAAGGTGATATTTTATTTTTTGTATGTACAATTTCTGAATGTGATAAATTGGCTGCAGAACTTTCATATGAAGATTGTTTTATTATGGGTTTGTATTCTGGATTTAATTCTGAATTAGAACAATATATTTCAAATCCTACAAAATTTAAAGAACTTGACCCAAAATATAAAAGAAGAGTATTCATATCTACTAATGTTGCTGAATCATCGCTTACTATTGATGGAATTGTTTATGTTATTGATTCTGGACTTGAATTAAATGTAAAATTCGATCCAGTTGCGAATATTAACATTATGAATAAAAATTTTATTAGTCAAGCACAAATGACACAACGCAAAGGTAGAGCAGGACGTACTAAACAAGGTGTATGTTTTCATTTATATACACCACATGAAGAATTCAATGCTATTAAATATCCTGAACCAGAAATAAAATGTATTGATTTAAAAAACACATGTCTAAGTCTAATGAAAATTTGTTCAGATACTAATACAAAAAATAATTTATGTAGTATTGAAGAAACAATTAATATGTTTTTAAATTTTATAGAGCCTCCAGATAAACAATTTATTATTAATGGATTTGATTTTGCCCTAAAAAATAAATTGATAGATCACACCAATAAATTAACTAAATTAGGATTATTGATTTTAGAAACAAGATTAGATTTAATGGATGGTCTTTGTTTGATTTGGGCTTTTAATGTAAATAAATTAGTTTTTAAGAATGTATTTAAAATCATTGTGATTTGTTCTTGTTTGAAAACAGGAATTGATGATTTATTTAATAATGACATTGATATAAATGTAAAATCAGATTTAATAAACGAATTAAGTAAAAAATCATCATCTTCAGAACATTTATTATTATTTAACTTATTTGATTATATTTTTTATAATAAAAATTTAGGATTATTTAATTTAAAATTGTTTGATATGATTATGAATATTTACTCAAAACAAATTAAAAAATTAAAATATATATTTAAAAAATTTAATGTAAAATTAGATGTGATTGTAAATAAAGCGAATGATATGAATATAATGAATTCATTTTCGTTTGGATATAAATACAATAGAGCATATAGATATTCAAATAAATTTAAATATAATAAATTTATTGTTGATTTAGGTAAAAGAGAAAATACAATTAAAATTGATTCTTCAGTTGATTCTATAATATTTTATTCTAATTTATATTGGAGAAAAAAATTAAATATTATGATATATACACCATATTTATTAGAATAAAATACAAAATTAATTAAAAAAATATTTTTAATTAAAAATATTATGGACATCATAAATGTTATAAATTCAAAAAAATCAAAAAAATCAATAAATTCATGGATAATATATACAAAGTCAAATTGTTCATATTGTTCTAAATTAAAAGAATTCATATCAAATCAACAAATTTATACAATAATAAATTGTGATGATTGGTTAAAAAATGAATTTGAAAAAGAAATTTTTTTACAATCAATAAAAAATCATATTGGTTATGAATATAATACATTTCCTATGGTTTTTTTACATGAAAAATTTATTGGTGGTTATACTGATACAATAAAATATTTTGAAACATTGAATGAGTGTTGTGATATTAAACAAATCAATAATGAAAAACCATTTGAAATAAACAATGAATTTTAATATTTGACCAAGACAAATGTATATTGTTATGAATATTATTATACTATTTATTCAACACTTGAATATTTATTAGTTTTACACTTATTTTAATCATCATTATATATATTTTTCTTATATATAAACATTACTTGATATTTATATATAAGAAAAAAATTGATTTATAAACAATATATTATATAAAATTATTTAATAATACAATAAAAATGTGTTCTAATAATATCTATTTAAATTTTCAAAATAACAATGATTTATTGATAAGACTTGGTGTAGAACCGAAAACATCATATTATAATGAATGTTTTATGAACTATTTTCAGAATCCTGAAAAAGTAAATAATCACATTATGAATGAACTAAAAAATCATGTCGATAATAATTATTTAAAAATCAATACAATCAATATGGATATTAATTATTGTATTGAACAAATAAATGCATTGATTGAACAAAAATATGAAAATATAATAAAAGAAATAAATATTGATCATATTATAAGATTGTGTGATTATTATGAAAAAAAAACATCAAACAATTTATTATTAAATTCTGATAAACACATCACCAATTACAGTTTATGGAGAACATTATATTATAATATGATATATGACAATATATTATGTGCGGAATATATGATTTGTGGTAAAAATGAAAAAACAAAATTAAGTATATTGATAGAAAAAAATTGGGATAAAATTAAATTTGAAAATATTGTAAATTTTTCAACAATATTAAATAAAATTAATTTTTTTGGTCAAAATATAGATGAATATATAAATATATATTCGAACAAATTTGATCAAATAGAAAATATCGATAAACTAATCCAATATATTAATAAAAAATTTGAATTAAATACAAATGAACAATTAAAAAAATCAAATACAAATGAACAATTAAAAAAATCTAAATATGATTTTAGATTCATCATAAATAATTTAAAATCAAATGGATATTTATTATATGAAAAAACTTATCAAAATATAAAAAATAAATATAAAAAAAACCAATCATTGCAATTGGATAAATTAATTCAAACAATAAAACTTGACAAAAGAATAATTAATTATTATATTTATTTGATTTCAATGAAAAATTTAAATTCTACAAATCGAAAAGTCAATGAATTTTTAATTAAAATAAAAAATTATTTAGAAGACATCATAAATAGTTGTCATGATAATATTAATTATAGAAAAATCACTATTAAACAAGAATCTGAAAAATATAAATCAATTGATTTAAGTTCATACAATAGAGACAAATCAACATTTATGGTATTTAAATATTCAAATATACAACAAACAAACATATTAAATTACAATTTGAATTCACAAATAGAACCATATTTTGATATTTTTAAATCATATTATAAAGCAAGATATCCTGATAGAGAAATTGAATTTGATTTAATTAAATCAACAATGATAGTTAAAATTATTTTTAATTCAAAAGAATATTTCATTCATTTGGCATTAATACAATACATAGTATTAGATAAAATTTTAAATTCTGGAACGGATGGTTTAGAAATAAAAGAATTATTAATACAAACTAATATTTCATTAAAACATTTAGATGAAACTATAAATTCACTTTTGCAAGTTAAATTAATAAAACGAACAACAAATGTTGAAAATTTATTAGATATGAAATTATTAATAAATAATGATTTTGAGCGAGACCATCCCAAATTTTCGATAAGTTCAATAATACAACCAAAAGAATTAATTGAAATTAATAATGAGGAGAAAAAAGAATTTTTAAATGATAGAAATACTATTATTTTATCAAATATGTATGATTACATAAAAAAAAATAAAACATTTAAAATAAATCAAATGTATGATGATTTAAGTAAAAATAAAATTCCATTTAAAATTGATATGGAACAAATCATGTCAGGTATTAAAATAATGTCTGAAAAAGAAGACATAAATAAGATTGATGAAGAATATTACACTTTTTCATAAAAACAACTTTAATTAATAAAATATTTTGTCCATTCAAAAGCCACATATTTCCAATCATTAATCGATTGATCATTTTTCATTTTTTCTCTAAATTCATCAACTTTTTGAAAATTTTTTAATAAATCAATAATTTTTACTGCTGCCATTTTAATTTCTTTTTCATTATTAAAATCAAAATGCATACCACAACGTTCTTTGAAAACACCAAAATTTGATATTAATGGAATACATCCTGCTACTAAACTTTCTTTTATACTAATACAATCAATTTCTGCTTCAGTATTTGTTATATAAAAATGAAATGTCGATAAATATTTTTCTCTAACAATCATTTCAATAGGTTGTCTTCCATGATCCATAACACCTGGTTCAGCCAATAATTTTTTTAAATAATTTTTATAATTTTCATTTTTTATTCCATCCATACCATAATATACATGTAATTCAGCTCTTGGTTCATAATTAAATATTATAGGCCATAATATTCCAATAATTTTATCTAATCCTCTAGTATAACAAGAACAATAACAAAATCTGTATGGATTTCTATATGTAAACTCTGGTTTAATATTAAATTTATCAATTTGAACACCATTTGGAATAATAGTAATAGCATTTTGATCAAAATTTTTATCAATATTGTTTAATAAACATTCTTTATGATAATTACTTTTTACAAAAATTTTATTACATTTTAAATAAAATTTTTTGAAATTTTCACCTACTTGTCCAATAAAATTATCATGAAAATCAGCCACAATAAAATCTGCTTTTAAATTCAAAACTAATGTTGTCGATAATCCATAATTTCTCCATAAAATTACATTTTTATATTTACGATTGAAATCAAATTCTGTCCATGGTTTATAAACAACGCCATTAATTACTTTATTTGGTATTTCACCATACACAATGACTGATTTACCCATTTTTATCCAATTTTCAGATAAATTAACAACCGCTTGTTCTGAACCACCTAATTTAGTATCAGCAGGATCCCAATTTATTGAAAAAGCACCACACATATATACAATATCATAATCTTTTTCATAATCTTTTTTAGTAAAAATGTTTTTATATTTAAGTAAAACATCATGTTGTATATATTTATTTATAGGTTTTTGAATTATTTTATCAATTGTATTTGGAATTTTATTTAATTCAGCTATAAAAAATTTTTTTTTTGAATATGTATTAAATGAATGGGATGATATTATCACTGTTGAAAATGGATCTAATTGTTCCATTGGTTCTGTGAAATTTTTTGTAAAACTTTGTTCTTCACCGAAATCTTTTTCTGGGTCATGTTTGTTTGTTTCAAGATATTCTTTTTTCCATGCCATACAAGAATTGATTGAATGATTTTTTGTTAATTGTTTCATTTGAACAAATATATCAATATCATAATCATACATCAAATGTGATGAACAACCCGCAATTTTATTAGGTGAATTTGATAATTTATATACTGCATGTTTAACTCTGTCTGGAGGATAATAATCATCATCATCCATACAAACTGTTATGTCTCCTTGACAAATTTTATTTCCAATATTTCTTAATTCACCCAATTTTTTATTTGTATTTTTTTCAATATAAATAATTTTAAATTTTACATATGGTTGTTCTTTTTCAATTAATTCAATAATATTTTTTTTATTAAATACCATTTCATCTAGTGTTTTACTTCCTTCAACAATAACCCATTCTATAATATTATTATATGTTTGTTTTTTAATCAAATCGAGCAAAATTTTTATACATTCAAATCTATTTAATTGTGTAATTGTTATAATTGAAACTGTAGTAGATGTTAATATTGGAGACATTTGATGATAATTTGTATATATGAAATTTATTTTTAAATTAAACTAATACTAAAAAAAATTGATAAATAATTAATATATTGTATGATCAAATATATACTATACAATACATATATATATACATAATGAGTTTAATTATTTATAGTAAAAATACCAATCCTCAAGAATATGGAATTAGACAAATTACAAATTCTTTATTAAAAAAATTAATACACAATAAAATCCATAAAAAATGTTTATATTCAATTTCAAGAGAAAAAATCATTGAAGAATTTAAAATTGATAACAATTTTGTAATTGAACATGAAAACGCTGATGATGATGTTGATATTATGATGAATGATAAAAATATTATGAATAATGATATTAATAAAAAAGACATTGATAGTATGAATATGGATGTTGTAAATGATGTAGATGAAGAAGACGAAGATGTTGATAATATTGATGAAGATGATGGAGAAATGGATGAGGAAGTTGATGATATGTTTGAATCAGAAAATATAATTGAAAATGAAACAACAACTAAATCATCAAATATCGATGTGTTAATTATGACTGAATTAAATAAAAATCAATTAGAAACATATTTAAAATTGTATAAAGAACCAAAAAATAATTTAGATAAATTCATTGAATTATATACAATAATATCATACAATCAAATAAATCCTGAAAAATTTAAAATAAAAAAAAAATTAAATTCATTGTTATGTTCTTTAAGTGAATATTGGGAAGATCCTGTAAATTGTTCATATACATTAACTGACAAATTTGTAAAAAGAAAATTTAATAATGTAGAACATGATGAATTTACCAAAAACACAAATGATCAAGTAAAAAATAATTTTAAATTTGATTATAAAACAAAAGAAATAAATTATTTACATGATATTATTAAATTCAATGATTGGAAAGAATTATGTGTACATAAATATTATGATCCAATAAAATCCTCATTTACAAATGAGGATATAGTACATATTTATAATCAATTATCAACTGAATATTTAAAATATATGTTTGTATCAAACATGTTAGGTTCAAGAACTCATGTACATTTGATATTGAATAATAGAAAATTTCTTGAAATATCAAAAGATTTATTTTCTAAATACAAATTGGTTTTTAAATATTTGATTGGATATGCCTGGTTAACACTAAAAAATGAAGAACAACATGTTTATCATAAAATAACTGACAAAGATAGAATAATATTTGATATTGAAACTGTTAAATTATTGCCAAAATATCCATTTACATATGATGATATAAATCAAAATCCATATGCATGTGTATTAGTTGATACAAATGTATTAGATATCAAAAAAAATTGTTTAAGTATGGAAATGATGCGTGATTATGAAAAATATTATGGCATATGTGATTTGGAAGAATTCAAAAAAAGATTAAATATTTTTGTGAATAATGGTACAAATTGTGAAGGAATACTTGAATATATTAATTGGGATTGTTGTGCAATTTCAGGTAGTGCAATGACTGCTTGTGGTATGAAATATAACCCATTGATAGATATATCTAAAACTAATAATGATTTTAATGTTGTGACAGATGAGGATCATGCGAATTATTTTTTCCATTATTATTCAAATTCAGACATTGATTTAATTTGTAATAAAAAATCAATGTATGATTTTATAGATGTAGTCGATACATTTGTCGTGAATGCTAAAAAAAAATATGATAAAATTACAACAACAAATATACATACTGCTTCGATGATTATATCTGATGAATTTTTATTAGAAGAATTAACATCAATATCATTATTTCTTAATGATGAATCAATTAATGTATCATTTATAAAATCCAATTTAAATGAACCAAATATTGTAAAATATTTTTATCAAAAATATTATATGCAATGGAAAACAGAACAAAAAAATTTTTTACTTGAAAATAATAAAGATATTACAAAAGGCTTAATTTGTGATTATTTAGAACCAATAAGTGAAAATGAATTTAAATTATATATTTTAACATATGAAACAGATAAATTTGAACATCAAGATTATGAAAAATATTTTTATTCAAATTCTTCTAAAACTAAAATTATTTCAGCAAAATTATCTGAACACATTAGATTTAAAATATCTAATCCAAATTTTAGAACATTCGAAATATTCAAATCAAAAAATTCAAATTTCTTTTCAATGATATCAAAATTTCATATGGGATTTGTTAGAGCATTGTGGAATGGAAAAACATTATTATGTTTACCTTCTTATATATCATCAATGATGCTTCAACTTTCTATTGATTATAGATATTTTGCATCAGTAAGAGATCCAATTGAAATTGTAAATAAATACAGATCAAGAGGTTTTGGTATTATTTTAAATGGATATGAAAAATTACATATGGCTTATTATAATAGTTTTGCTACTAAAGACAATTGTAATGCTAATTGGATAAATATGTATAAAGTAAATGTAAAATCCAAACAATCTGTTGAAAATATATTTGGTATTAAAAAATCTTCAGATGAAATTTTTAAACCTTCTAAATATTTTATTGGTATCCCTGATGATTGTTATAAAAATATTAAACATGACACATTAAGTAATTTTGATGAATGTTTTGGATCAATTATCAAGTCTTCAAATATACCATCTATTGCAGCATTAACTAAAGCCAAAGCTATTAATGATAATGGTAAAATTAACCCATTGTCAAGAGATGTAATTAATTTAGGTTGGGTACTGCTTAATAAATAAACATTTATTTAATTTATATAAATTTATCCAAATTTAAATGTATTATGACACACAACACATACTACAAAAGTTGTCATTGCTTCATCAGCTGATCTTGTTTGAACTTGTGTAATTTTACATTTAGATTCACCACATTTAAAACATTTATACGCATCAGAATATACAATGTTGTTTTCTCTTTGTTCTACATATTCTTTTTTTTTAATAATATGAGACCATTTTTCTGGATGAATTTGGGATGGTGATAAAAATGCTACATTACTTGGTTTTATTTTACCCATTAAAATATTATTTTTGAATGTTTTGTTCATAATACCTTTTTTATTAGTATCTAAATTTGCTAATATCTCATTCAATTTATCATTATATATGGGTTTGATATAAGTGTAATCATATTTATTATTGGTACAATAATTCAATGCATATTCAAAAATACTAGTTTCAATTTTTATAGCTATGTCAATATTTAACAATATATCACTTAAAATTATTTGTGATTTTGATCTATCTAAACATAATTCAGCATATTGAATAAATTTATCTTTAATATCGATGCTATTTGGTATTATAAAATCATAATTTGTATGTGAAAATGGATTGATGATTTGTGTGTTAGGTGTTAATTTAATTTTTTTGTTTTTTTTTAAACTATTTTTAATTATATCATCATTAATAAATGTTTCCATAGTAATAAAAATTAATATATATATCATTGTTTATTTTTTATGTTATTTTCAATTTTTTATATTTGAATGATTTAGACCCTTGAAGATTTAAAATGCCAATCATAAAAAATAGAGTGATGAGTTATTAAGTTAATTCTATATGTAATTAACAGTAATTTAATTATTGTTAATCAGAGTTTTTAGGTTTTTGTGCATTTTTATTTATGAAGTTATTATAATTACTTAAAGTTAATGCATTAATGGAAATTTTAAACCTAATTTTTAAAATGAATAAACCTTGAAGATTTTAATGTTAAGTTAAATCTGCATTTTAAATCTTCAAGGGTCTAAAGCTATTGGTTATTAGATATTTAAAATTGCATAATAAAATAAATTATTTTTTATATTTATATATATATATATATATATAAATGAGTAAAATTTCAATACATGAAATTAATATAAAAAAAAAAAATAAAAATGACACATATAATTTCAAACAAATTGACAATGATAAAAAAACAAAAATAATAATTGAAAGTAAAGAACATGGTTTTATAAGTTTTAATTTAAAAAGCAAATATAAAATTTTAATAAATAATAAAATAACAAAAAACACATTCATAAATTTAAAAAATAAAATTGTGATAAAATGTTTATCACAATCAAATAATTACATTAAAATAAAAAATTTAAATTTTTTTTCTATGTATGAATTTCATTCATTTAATTTTGATAATTATCGCAATAATTATGACGATTTAAAAAAATTAAATAATCATATGTTATGGTGTCATTGGTGTCAATTTGGTAAATATGAAAACAGAATTCATACACAAAACATACAAACTATAAATGGTATTGTATCATCCGAAAATAACAATAATTCATTGATAAAAAATAACGATGTACAAATAGAAAAAGATTTTAATTGGGAACAATATGTAGAAAATTACAAAGATTTAAGAGAAGCGGGTATTACAACAAAAGAAAAAGCAATAGAACATTGGATTTATAATGGTAGAAAAGAAGGAAGAAAATATCATATTTATGACATGATGTATTTTAAAAAAATATATACAAATGATATATTCAATACAAAAATAACTTTAAAAAATATCAAAAATCTAGGAACAATATTAACAACAAGTTCAATAGAAGAAAAAAATGTATTAGTAACAAAACATTATAATAAAATAAATTTTAATCCTGAAAAAATTGATATCGAATATTTAAAATATGTCGAAAATTTTATATTAATAATTGATTTTTATAATGGAGGAGGTGGTACAACACAATTTATAAATTACATAGTTTCAAAATATAAAATGAATAATGTATTATTGATAGCACGCAATTATTCAAATAAAATTATTTTTACAATAAATGATGAATATGAAATAAACACAACATTTGACACTTTAACTGCGAATGAATTTTTAAAAAAAAATAATAATAAAATAGAAAAAATATTTATTAATCATACTTTGGGTCATGATATAATATTTTTAAATAAATTATTGGAATTAAATAAAAAAATATCAACCATTACACATGATTTTTATTTAATTAATGATATTCCAAATCCACCAATACATAATATAGATAAAAAATACACAAACACCAACAAACTTAATATTAATGTATTTGATGATATAATAACACAAAATGAAAAAAATTTGTTAATCATTCAAGATCACATAACAAATAAAAATATCACAATAACAATCACAGATTTACCTGATTATAAAAAAAGTTTAAATTTGATTGAAACATCAAATGATAAAATTGTTATTGGAATATTAGGTGCTATATCTAACATTAAGGGATTACATGTTTTAAAAGATATAATAAATCATTATAAAAACAATAATTCCGTAGAAATCATTGTATTTGGTTTATGTGGCATTTCAAACTTTAAAAATCAACACATATACCATTCAATTGAAGAATTAAATGACTTATTAATTAAATTCAAGCCAAATATTTTGATTGAATTAAGTATTTGGCCTGAAACATATTCTTACACATTGAGTTTAAAAATGATAACAAAATTACCGATAATATATTTAAAAAAAACTGGTAATTTTGTTATAGAAGACCGATTAACAAAATATGACAAAGCCCATTCATTTGAAACTTTGGAAGAATTTGACGAATTAGTTAAGAAACACAAACAAAATTATTTTTATACAATTGAACCAATAATATATTTTAATGAATTTTGGGATAAATATTTTAATTCTTCAAAAACAAAAAAAATAACAAATAAAAACTCTGTTTATAAAAAAAATATAAATATATATCCAATATATTTTCCTCAATTTCATATCATAAAAGAAAATAATATATCTTTTTACGATGGTTATACAGATATAAAAAATTTAAAATCATTATCAAAAATAATTGAAACAGAAACACCAAATTTAGAAGAATTTAAATTATCATGCATTGATGATTATGATTTAGAAAATATAAATTTGATACAAAAACAAATAGATTTGTTATATGATTACAATTTAAGTGGGTTTGCTTTGTATTATTATTGGTTTTCTATAAATACAATTACAAATTCAAATATGATTATGGAAAAAGTAGTTAATTTGTTTTTTAGTAATAAATTGAATTTAAAAAATAAAAAAGTATTTTTTATTTGGGCAAATGAATCATGGTCAGGAAATCCAGCATTTGGTAATTCAAATCATAAAATAGAAAATATTTACAGTGAATTTTATTTAATAAAAAACATCAATAATTTGATGAAATATTTTTTAAATAAAAATTATTTAAAAATTAATAATAAACCACTGTTGTTAATATATCATGAATGGTTTATGACAATGGAAGAAATAAAATTATTCAAGAAAATTTTAAATATTAAATGCATTGAAAATAATTTTGATGGCATTGAATTAATTGTAAATTCAATGAATAATAACAATATTACTGATTTTGATACATTTTATTTAAATTTTAATTATAAAAAATCAAATTCTTGTTTTATTAAAAATAATCAAATATATCTTGATTACAAAAAATACATTGATGAATATAAAAATAAAAATTTATCAAATAAAATTGAAACATTAGTTTTTGATTTTGATAACCGTGCAAGATTATACAAACCAAATAAAATAAATTTATCAACAATATGTATAAACAACAATTTATTTAATAAAATTATATTCATGAAATCAATTTTAGATAAATATGATAATTCAAATAGTAATAACATTTTGTTATTCAATGCTTGGAATGAATGGGGAGAAAAAATGACATTAGAACCATCAAATGAAAATAAATTTTTAAATTTAAATACATTGATTAATTTTTTTAAATTATAATTTTAAAGTAAAAATCTTTCAACTCGAAATTCGAGAACATAATCTGGTTTGATTAATTCGATTAATTCATTATTATAAATATTTTTAATCATATATACTTCTCTAAATAATTCCATATACAATGGTAATATAGATAATAAAAAACTATCATAAAAGATTACAACTTTATAATTTTTATCAATATTCATTTTATAAATTATATGTTTCGATATAATATCCCAATCTACAATTTTATTTTCCAATTCTTCTGTTTTATTTTCTAATTTGTAATTGTAAAAAATATATTCTTCATTATTTTTTATATTATATTTCATGTAAAATTGTGTTAATTCATCACTATAGTAAAAATTATCATTTTTATCATCAAGTTGTTGTTCTCCTAAATTATTTTTCCATGTCAAATCACCAACACCTATATTTAATGTTGATAATTCAATATCTTTGATTACTTTTAAATTTATTTTTTTTGGAATCAAATTCATATTATAGTTAATATTAATTTTTTTAATAAATTCAATATATACATAATAATTACCTTTTAAATTTATATGTGTATCCGTTTTATAATATGCATCATCAATATTTTTTAAAATTTCATATGTATCAAAAATTTTACCACCAAATTTATTTTTATAAATTTCATATCCGGGTCTGTATTTTATTATGTATTCATCTGGTAAATATTTTTTATAATATAAAGATTTATTTGGAAATAATACCATCATATACATATCAAATTTTATGTGTGAAATATTTTTATCTTTTATCATAATTAGATTATTACAATGAACATCAAGTTCTTTACAAGCATCATTTATTAAAAATAAATAATTTTTTTTTCCAATTAAAGTTTTATTTTCCATATATATATATATATGGAAAATAAAACTTTAATTAACAATAGTTTACTAAATGATAATGATAAAACATTGTTGTTCGAAATGACAATGAACAATTTATATCCAAAAAATATTTTTAATTTATCTATATTTTCAAAACTAGGAAAAGAATTTAAAATTGGTGAATATACATATGACAAATATAATAACAATTGTTATTACCATAAAAATATGAATATGTGGATGGATTGTGAATTTAAGTTGTTACCTTATTCAAATTGGTGGTGCAATACTGATTTAAAAAGATTTATACAACATGTAAATGTGTATTTAAATATAATTAAAAATATTAATACAAATGTGCCAACATCAATAGAAGGTAATTATATGTCTATCACAAAATGGTTTGTAACATATGGACATTTTTTAGATGAATTGTTTTGTTTAAAAGAATTTCAAATGAATGAAGAATTTAAAAATTTTATTCCTTTTACATCATTTGAATTAAATAACAAAAATATGTATAATAATACTAATTATATAAATTATGTTAATATTTTGTTTAATGAATTTTATGATGCTACATATGATTTAACTAAAGTAAATAATTTAATTATAATACGACATTTGTATAGCGATTGTACATTTCATAGTTTTCCTATTTCTGTGTCAAATTTGATTGTCAATAAACTTGAATTAAAAACTGAAAATAAATGCGATGAAGTTTTATTTATTACTAGAGGCGAAGATCCACCCCATTTACAACGAAATTTAAAAAATAAAAAAGAAATTGAAAATTTCTTATCAAATAAAAATGTTTGCATTTTCAATCCTGAACAAAATAATGTATATGATTTGATTAAAATCATAAAAAAATATAATAATATCATAATCACATGGGGTAGTGCTTTGACAAATTTATGTTTTTGTAATGAAAACAGTAATATTACAATATTAAAATCTGAAAGTTATAAATCTGAAAATATCAGTTTGTTTAACAAAATCATTAACACACACAAATTAAAAATAAATATCATTGAAAGTTTAAACAACATCATTGAATTGAAAGATATTGAAAATATCTTTATCATTTAATGAATTTACTAAAACACATTTGTTATTATTTTTATTGCTACATTATCAATATATATATAAAATTGTATAATTTCATATGACTTTATTAAAATAATACAAAAATCATGTGGTTTTTAGTTTAATTTAAAAAATATATTATATAATATGGAAATAAAATCATTGATTCAATTGTCAAAACAAAATTTATATACTAATGCAAAAATATACTATAAAATATATTATATAATATGGAAATGAAATCATTGATTCAATTGTCAAAACAAAATTTATATACTAATGCAAAAATATACTATAAAAATTATAATAGTAAAATAATTCCATGGTACAATATATTTTTTTATTATTTCATAGTGTTAAACAATGAAATATATATAAATGATTATGAATTTACACATGTTTATGAATTTTTAATTGACAAAAAAAATAATGAACATTTAAAAAATTTTGAAATATTTAATTATAATAAATTTGAAAAAGTTTACATTGAAAAAGCTGTATTTATTAAAAATTTATATACAAATGCAGGACATTCTTTTTGCAATATTATAAATTCTATAAAAAAATCATATGATATTATTGATAATATTGAAGATTATAAAATAATAATAACGTCAGAATTAAAAAATTACAATATTTTTTTATATAGTTCAATTTTATTATTTTATAAAAAAGAAAATATTATAATTATAAATGAAAATCAATTAATCGAAACAAAAACATTGTTTATGGAACCAGATTTTTCTAAAAAAATAAAAACATCAGTTATTTTTTTACAACAAAAATTAAAATTGCATTATACACTCATGAATAATCAAAAATATAAAAAATTGTATTAATTAAAAATAATTTAACACAAAATTGTACTGATGGATGTTTTGATGTTGAATATAATAAATATTTTGAATTATGTGAATTTATAATAATAAAACCTGAAAATTATGATATTATTGAACTATATAATATTTTAAATAATGCTGAATTCATTGTTATGTCATGGGGATGTAATTCATATTTAAATTCAATGCTCATTGATAATGAAAATGTTAATATATTAGTGATTGGACATGATAAATATAAAAATGAATACTCACAATTCACAGATAAAGAAATTCATAGTAATTGGTTTCCATATGACTGTAAAAATAAATATTTTATTGGTAATTTGTCAACCAATTTAAATAATGACAATAAAACAAAATTAGATGAAGTAATGAATAAATTTTTACTACACAAATAATTTAAATGCAATCAATTATATTTTTAAATGTAAATTTTATTTCATTTTTTCATCAATTATTTTTAAAATTTCATTTGTTTTTAATTCATCAAAAATATTATTTTCATATAAAATGTATGTTAATTTTTGTGTATTTATACCATCCATACAAGTATATAAATCATTTTTATGTGTTATATAATATAAATGTGATTGTTCATTAAAAAATATTTTATTTGTATAAAGGATAGAACCAGTAGAAAATATTATTTTTTTAGCAAATAATAGTAATAATACTAAATAAAATATATCATAATTTTCAGGAATTATATATATATAATTTAATTTTTCTAATTCAACAATCAATTGTTCACAATGAATTTGTGTATGAGGTAACATAACCATCTTATTTCTATTTGATTTTATTAATACAATATTTTTATTTTTATAATCTTCATATTTCATTGAATATTTATTTATTATTATATTTTTTAATTCATCTATTAAATATTTATGACAAAATATATTCATTATCATTTGTTCAATTATTATTATTTCTTTAAAATGATATATTGATTCAGGTAATAATTCAATTATACATATTTCAGAAGGCAATATATTTAATAACAGTTTAAAATTATTTGTTTCTTTATAATTTTTAATTATTACAATATTGTGTAATATTATTATTTCTAATATAATTTACATAATTTAACATTGTTGATAAATCATGACCAGAATTTGAAAATATAAATGGATTTATAAAATAAAAACATTTTATATTTTCAAATTCTTGATTTATATTTGAATAACCTACATTTTGGTTAAAATTTTTTTCTATATTATCATATATTTTGTACACATTATTATAACCAGAACCCCAATTCGGACAAGATAAATAATGATTAGAATCTGTTATAATTTTTATATCAGAATCAATTATTGTAGTACATATTGCATTTTCAAATTGACCTTTTATAATAGAACCAGTGTTTAATAACACATTATTATAAGTCAAACAACTATTTTTGTAACAAATATTATTTTCTTCATACATATATAAATTATATTTTAAATCGGTTGTCATTTGTTTTTGTTATATATTATATATAAATAAATTAAAATCAAATTAAAATTAAATTTCAATTGTAATCAAATGTTATATTGTCTATATTATTGAAATGTTATATTGTCTATATCAATAAAATATTTTTATAATATTCTTCTAAATCAAATATACCAATAATTTTTCCACAATTCACACTTATAATGTTATTATTTTGTTCTATTATGCATTCTCTGGTGTCATTGTTGGAAATTAATTTGCATTTATAAGATACAAAATGTGTAATTAATTTATACTCTTTATTAAAATTTGGTAAATATTTTTGAACATCTCGAATCATTAATTTATTAATATTTGTAATTTCATCATTTGTTATATTTTTATTTAATTTAACATATTCTAAATTTTTATTGAATGGTGTATATTTAACATGTGTCAATGAATATAATTTTTTATCTACATCTCTTGGAAATAATGAAAAAAAATCTCCATCCATTATTGTGATAGAATCATAATCATTTATGACATTAATACGTTCATAAATAAAACTAATTGTATTTTCATATATATATTTATTTTTAGATAAATTTAATTGATTATAAGTGCAATCAATTAATAAATCACATTCTAAATCATTATTAATTATAACTTTATTATTTTCTTGTTTTATATCATTCACATTGTAATTAAATTTTATTTCACATTTAATATTTTGATTAAAATATTCTTTAGCTTTTTTTGAATTGATTATTTTTTCTTGTGTATTAATTATATCTCCATCAATATTTTTAATAAATTCATTTTTTAAAAATGTATGTTTGTATATTGGAATATTATAAATTTGTTTAAAAGTTTCAAAATCAATCAAAGAGTCTTTTGATATACAATAATAATTATTGTCAATAAAATCTATTATATTTCTAAATTTTTGTATAAATTTATTATATCCATTTAAACATATTTGTCTTGTATTATATGATCTAGGATAATGATATCCTAAATGCAATCTATTTTGATTATAGTTTGATGAATTTTCGAATATCTCGCTATTTTTTTCTAATATTATCACATTATATTTGTCTTGTAATAATAAAGCAGAATATAAACCATACCATCCTGAACCAATTATTATTATATTTTTTATCATTTATATAAAATATATTTATATAAAAATATAAATATATTTTATATAAAAATGGTAGGTATTGTAGGATATACAGGATTTGTTGGATTAAATTTACAACAATTTTATTATTTTGATGAATTTTATAATAGTAAAAATTTTATTGAAGCATCTAATAAACATTTTGATACATTATTTTTTTGTGGAATACCTGCAGTGAAATGGTATGCTAATAAAAATCCAGTTGAGGATGCTGAAACAATAGAAAAAATAAAAAAAATATTAAATACAATAACTTGTGACAAATTTATTTTAATTAGTACAATTGATGTTTATGAAAAAACAAATAATGAAACAGAAATATTAAATGAAGATTATCAATGTGATTATCTTAATAATCATACATATGGAAAAAACAGATTTTTATTCGAAAAATATGTAATGGATAAATTTAACGATTATCATATTATTAGATTACCTGCTTTGTTTGGAAAAGGACTTAAAAAAAATATTATTTATGATTTAATAAATAATAATCAAATAAATAATATTTCTATTAATTCATTTTTTCAATGGTATAATTTAGATAGATTAAAAAAAGACATCGATATTATAATAAAAAATAATATTAAAATATGTAATTTAGTAACTGAACCAATAGAAACAATAAAAATAATTAATTTATTCGATAAAATATATAACACAAATTATTCATTTCAAATTGATTACTTGAATAATAATTCTGGAACAATTAAATATGATGTGTTTACTAAATACAATGAAATATTTAATTCACCTAACAATAATTATATTTCTGATAAAGAAAGTGTGTTGTTTGATATATCAAATTTTTTAAAATATTCAAAATTAAATAAATCTAAATTATGTGTATCAAACATTTGTGTGAACAAAATTTCACAAATACAATTCGCATGTATTTTAAAATTATTTGGCATTAAAAATATACAGATAGCACCCACAAAATTAATAACTTGGAATAATTTAGATAATTTAGATTTGTCTTTTTATAAAGAAATTGGAATAAATGTGTATTCTTATCAATCTATTACATACACTTTAGATGATTTAAATATTTTTAATGATAAAAATAATGAATTATTAAAACATATAAAAAAAGTTATCGATAATGCTGTTAAAAATAATGTTAAAATATTAGTTTTTGGTTGTCCAAAAAATCGAAAAATTGTAAATAATGAAATTGACAATGATGGTGTTTTTATCGATTTTTTTAAAATAATAGGTGATTATTGTCATGATAAAAATATTCATATATGCATCGAAAATAATAGCAAAAAATATGGTTGTAATTTTATTAATAAAATCAATGAATGTTATAATTTAGTTGCAAAAATTAATCATCCAAAAATTAAAATGATGGTAGATTTAGGTAATGCACTTATGGAAAATGATGAATGGTATTATTTAAATCAATACATTGATTTGATTTATAATATTGATATATCTCAAGAAAATATGGGTGATTTTTCAAATGTTCATGAATCAAACTACATATTTAATTTTGTATTAAATCATAATAAATACAATAATATTTTAAATTTAGAAATGCTTATCAATAAAGATAATGAAATTGAAATGTTGACTAATTCACTTAATAATTTTATAAATATTTATGGTCAATGTTAAAAAAACTCTTTAGAATCAGTAAAATCAGATATATTTGACAAGTTTGATTTTTTATCCAAATTATTAATTTTATCAGGTTCAATAATTTTGTTTAAATTAACAATTTTATCTGGTTCAATAATTTTATTAAAATCAACAATTTTATATTTTGTATTAATATCTATAATATAAAAAAATATATATCCTGAAGTTTTTTTTTCAACCGAATTTAAATAACAAATTATTTTTTCTTTTTTATCAATAACAAATGCTGTTGTTTTATCATCAGTTATTTTAATATAAAATGTAAATTTATTATCAAAAGAATCAAATAAATTTATTTTTTTATTAATATTTAATATGATTGATGGCAGATATTTGATAATAATTTCATTAAAATTGTATTTTCCATATTGATTGATTTTAATTTTATATTTATCTGTGTATTCAAATAATTTTATCAATTTAAAAAAATGATTAATATTGTCTGAAAATGTAAAAATTGAATTTAATGAAGGAATTTTATGTTTATTAATGAATTCATCCGTAAATTCAATTCCATAAAATTTAATATAACCAAAATCTATTAATTTGTATTTGTTTATTTTATTTGATTTATTATTGATGCAAACATATAATTCATCTTTTTCTGTGATAATATGACCTTTGTCATTCCAATAAATTTTTTTATTATTAAATTTATCATTTATTGCATTTAATTTTAATTTTGGATTAAAATCTATGAAACATTTAATGATATTATCGATTGATGATATTTTATATAAATTATGCTTCATTGATTTTTTAAGTCGTTCTGCTTTTATTGTAGTTTTACCATATTCAATAATTTTTTTGTCATTATTTGAATTTAATTGTTTGATTTTATCAATTTTATTAATTTTATTTTTATTATTGTAATTTTCAATTGATTTTGATTTATTGAATTCGACAAAAATATTGCTAATATTATCTTTAGTTATTCTAAATAAATTATTCATTATATATTAATTATTTAATATATATTTACATTTTAAACAAATTTTCATATTATCTTATGTGTGTTTGATTTTGTTTGATTTTGTTTGATTATGTTTGATTTTGTTTGATTATGTTTGATTATGTTTGATTTAATATAATCTAACATAATCTAACATAATTTAACAACAACAATAGAAAATTGTGAAGTATAATCACAAATGGATTGATTTTCTTGTGAATCAGTTCTATTGATAGCAACAAGAAATTTATTTCCACATTTGTCTTTAATTTCACAAATATTACCTTCTGATTTTGGATTTTCTCTAACTCTTTCTACAGCTTTAAGTGATAATTTCCAAAAAGGTTCAAATTCGGCTAATTGTTTTCTTTGGTAAGGTGTCAAAGATTCTGGAGGAGTATTTAATAAACTTGCTCTTGTTACAGATGTAGTTAAACCAATATCAGGTAAATTTTGGTATAATTTAATATCACCAGTTTGAACATCAACCGACCAACCGGTAACTTGATCTAATTTTCCACATTCTTCAAAATTCAAATATCTAACAGTATTAACAAATCCAAAAGCGGCTGATTCTAATGGTTTATATGCTCCAGGAACAGTAACAGATTGTGATGCTCTTGTATAAACAACAGTTGGTGGTGCTAAAAAATTATTTTGAACCAAAAGCCATTCAGTTCTTAATTTGTCTAATCTTTGAAAAGCAGCAGTGCAACATTCAGGATTACAATCAGGAACACAGCATTTAACATCACAAGCTTCTTTTTTAAGGTTACATTTTTTACTTGATTTACGTTCTTTTGTTTTACAAAGAACATTTTCAATAGAAATTTCTTGTTGAGGCATGATATATAATATCAATTTAGATAAAAAATTTTTATTGAATAAAAAATAATCTTATATCAAAAATATCATTAATATAAAAAAATAATTCAAATTTAATCTTATATTAAAAAATTGATTTTTATAATAAATACAATATACAACATACAATATATAATATATAATACAAAATGAATTCACTTGACATCTTATTGACGCAAGATGACCAATTTAAAGAAAATTATCCAAAAATAATGAAAAAAATTAGTAAAAAAAAATTAGAAGAAATGGAACCAACAATTGATGAAATAACCAAAGTAACAGAAATAATAATTGATTATATAAAACAAAATAAACGTAAAGTTTATGGTGGATATTGTTTGAATAAATTACTTTTAGCAAAAAATCCATCTTTTGCGATATATGATGAATTAGATACACCAGATATTGAATTTTATTCACCAGATCCTTTAGGTGATTTAACAAAATTATGTGATAAATTAGCGGATGAAGGTTTTAAAAATGTAATAGGTCAAGAAGCTCAACATAAAGAAACATATTCAATATTTGTAAATTATCAATTATATTGTGATATTTCATATATGCCATCAAATATTTATTCAAAAGTAAGATTTATTCAAATGGATGGATTTAACTTAATTCATCCATGGTTTATGACCATAGATTATTTTAGAATGTTCACTGATCCATTAGTAAGTTATTGGCGATTAGAAAAACATTTTGCGAGATATTTAAAATTACAAAAAACATATCCATTACCATTAATTAATAAACCAATAATGATTGATGAATTTATCAATAATGAACTTCACGCAACAATTAATTTATTAGAAGATTATTTATCAACATTACAAAGTGTCATATTTACAGGTTTTTATGTTTATAATTATTATCTTCATTTTACATCTTATACAAATAAAGATAAAAGATTTAAACAAATACAAATGCCATATTTAGAAGTATATACTACATCTTACATAAAAGATGGTTTGGATATTTTAGAATATCTTAAATCATTGGATTGTGGAGATAAAATATCCCATAAAGAATTTTATCCTTTTTTTCAATTTTATGGATACAATACAGTATTTTATTTTGAAATGAATGGTGAAAATATACCAATTCTTTATCTTTATTCAAACAACAACAAATGTATTTCATATAAAAATGTTTCATATGTTAAATTTGACAATATCACATTGAAATCATCAATAATTAAAAATAAAACAATAAATATTGGAAGTTTTGATTTTAATATTCTTCATGCTTTAATTATATTGGTTAAAATTAGAATTGATGAAGATGATGATTGGAATGAAATATTATATACTTTAATTAATGGATTTGTAAATTTTAGAAAATATTATTTTGAAAAAAACAATAAAACATTGTATGATAACTCAATTTTTGAAGGATTTGTTGTTGAATGTAAAGGAGAAACAATTACACCAGATAGAGAAAAAAGGTTAATGATACAAGTTAGAAAAAAATTGGGTAAACCTGCTATTTATAGATATGAACCTAAATCAACCATTCAAAATAAACATAACACATATTATTTTGCTAATTCTTCAGGCAATGAAATTAAAAATAATAAATACATTAAACTAAAAAAAGAAAATTTAAATAAAAAATTGGAAGATGAATTAGAATTATTAACAGATGAAAAAAATATATCAATTGATGAAATCGAAACGGATGTTTGAATTAGACAATTTTTATCATTTTGGAAGGAGCAACTGATGGGTAATTGATTTAGAAATCTTTTTAGACAAATTGGATAAAGTTTATTTGGTTGATGAATTTTGAACAATACGTAGATGTTCAAAAATGTGAAAAAATTCTTAAAAAAGAAAATCTGAAATTCTACAAATCATGAAAAATCAATGTATTTAGTTTAGTGTGACGTAAAAAACGGTAAAATCATGAGAAATTGTGATGTGTATGTAGCAAAAAATGCAATTTTAGAAAAACCCAAATAAAAATATTTATGTAGAGAAAGAAGACATCAAAAAAAAAAAATAAAAATAAAAATTAGTCTTTGGATATTATCATCATCTCAATATCTTCAAATATGTAAACATCATGATATTCTAAATCATATATATATAATTTTATCTTCAATTTTTGATCAATATATCACATAACATTAGAATTTTATTATGCATAATCAAAATATATAAAATTTCAAGTGATTGATAATATCAAAAAATTGTCTAATAAAAAAATTGAAAATAAAATATATTGATATAAATATTTAATTATAAGATAAAATTACTATTAATAAATAATAAAAAATGAGTAAAGAACAACAATCAAAATTTGATTGGGATTTAAAAAGGCAAGAAATATTAAAAAAAACAAATAATGACCCAGAAGAAATAAAAAAATATGTTTTAAATGAAAAAAATACAAAAATAACAAAAAAATATATCGAAGATGTATTCAAGTCTTATGGGATTGAATACAAAGTGCATGATATGGAAATATTTCACATTGCGATGACACATCCATCATATACAAATAAAGATTATAGAGAAATAAAAAATTTAAAATCAATTTTGATGGGTATAAATTTTCTTAAAGGTGAAGATTTGATACCAATTACTGATAAACAAAAAAACATGGCTGTACCGCTTGGTGAAACATCATATGAAAGATTAGAATTTTTAGGAGATTCTGTTTTGAGATTGATTATTTCTGATTATATATTTACCAGATATAAAAACATGGATGAAGGAGGATTAACAAAATTAAGATCACAAATAGAAAATGGTTCATCTTTAGCTGAAATGACACGAAAAATAGGCTTACATAAATATATGTTAATACCAAGAAATTTAGAAGTCAATTGTGCTAGAGAAAAAAACAATAAATTTCAATGTGATATTTTTGAAGCTATCATTGCGGCTGTTTATTGTGATTCATTGAAAATTAAACACAAGGATATTGGAAATTGTGAAAAATTAATTTTTAAAAAAAGAGATGATAGTTATGATATATGTTTTAAATTCGTAACTAGATTAATTGAAGATGTAATTGATTTCACATCATTGTTAGAAACTGAAAATAATCATAAAGATGAATTATTACAAACATTTCATAAATTAGGATGGGGAGATCCTAAATATAATTTAATGGAAACAATCGTGAACAATGATCGTATGGGTAAAAAATATTTTAAAATGTACGTAAGAGATAATGAAGGTAATATCATTGGAATTGGGATTGGTTCATCAAAACAAAAAGGTGAAAAAATGGCGGCTAAAAAGGCATTAGAGCATCTTAAAATTATACCGAATAATGATGAAGATACAATATTAGATTCAAATTCAAATGAAATATATCATATTGATAATAAAACATTTGAAAAAACTATTTTAACAAATAGTGAAGTACCAATGTTGTCAAATAAACAAAATTGTTGGACACAAAAAAAATTTGAATTAAATTTAGTTTAATTTAATTCAAAATATTTTGAATTTTTTCAACTAACTCTTCTTCATCAAATTTGTCATAAATAAAATATTTTTTCAATGGATTTGCATCATTAATTTTTATATCATTTTTTAATTCTTCATTAAGTTTCACCAATATTTCTAAAGTTTCTGTTGCCTTTTTAATTCTTTCATCCAATCTATTAATATTTCCAAAAGGATTTATAGCTAAAGTCGGTACTCCTACAACAGGGCCATATGAACTTAATTGAACACCTGTTGTTATGGTTGATATAGTTGGTGTAGGTACAGCAATTTCAGTATTTGTATAATATGGGATACTACCTTTAAAAGGTCCATCAATTTGTGCTGTTCCAACAATACCTATTTTTTGGGGTAAACAATCTGTATTATTTACAGGTAATTTTTCAAGTTTCAATTTAATTTCATATTTACATTCTAATTTTTTCATTTTTTTATTTATATATTCAGCAACAATGTTTAATACAGCAACTTTATCTGCATCTGATAAATCACCTCCATGTTGGATAATAGTTTCTACAAATAATTTTGACATTATATGAAAATATCTTTATATATTTATAATACTAAAAAAAATTTTTTATTATAGTTAATATTGCCAAATGATCTGATGATTTTGAAACATACCAAGATTCTTTATTTAATTGATGTATTAAAATGGGTGCATTATATGAATCAATTATTTGATCATAATTTAATTTATATCCCCATCCATTTAAACTGCAACATGTTTTATTTGTTGTATTGAGATAATTAAATTTGTATTCTTTATTATTTATTTTTAATTTATATTTATTTTGTTCGATTGCTATTTGACTTGAAATATCTCTATTAAAATCACCAATAATTGCAATTCTTTTAATATCATATTTAGATAATTGTACATTATTTAAATTTAAAATATGTTGTAATGGTTCAAATATGTTTGAAATAGTGCAATGATTATGTCCTGCATGAATATTTATCAATATCCAATAAATATTGTATCTTAAATCTTTGAATAATATTATACTGAATGGGCGTCCGGTTTCAAATTCACCATCAAATATATGTTTTTTTTTCATTATATCTTTTCTCCAAATTGTCAAAATATGTTCTGGATTAGAATATCCTAAATGATAATCATAATTTTTAATAGAAAAAAGTTTAATTATATCCGAAAAAGATTCTGATTCTTGAAAACAATATATAAAAGGATTATAATAATTAATCACATTTGATATGTTTGAGAAAATATTTGATTTTAATTGAGTTAATTCAGTTTGATTCAATTTTATTGATAATGGATATTTTATTTTGGATGATTTATACATTATTTTCCAAAATACATTATATGAAAAAATAGATATATTAAAATTTTTATCTCTCATATAAAATAATAAAATATAATAAAAAATGAACGTCAAAATTATATTTGACCTTTATTGATACTTAATTAACAGTTTAAGTATTTTTTGCTTGGTGATAATATCTTTTATATTATACCATTTTTTATATTAGTAATATAACATATATAATTTCAAATATTTATAAATGATTTTTATAATAATACATACATCATTGATAAAATTTAAAAAACATTATAAATAATCAAATAACAATTGATAAAAAAACTTGAATAAAATATTTTCTGTTATAAATTATATTATTATGAATGATGAATATAGAGAAAAAAATGCTTATCCAAATTTTAAAATAAATGGAAGATTATTTCCTGTGTGGATATTAAAAAATTTTGCTAAATATAAATTACCTGAAATAATAAGAAAAGATGATGAAGACCCATGTCAAATAAAAACCAAATTAGAATTAAGAAAATATCAAGAATTTATAGGTTCATATTTGGATTACAAATCACCATATCATGATATATTGTTGTATCATGGTTTAGGTTCAGGAAAATCTGCTACAGCAATAAATATATATAATGTATTATATAATGCAACATCTGGATGGAATGTATATTTAATAATAAAAGCATCTTTACATGATAATCCATGGGAAACTGATTTAAAAAAATTTTTAGGTGCGCAAGATTATGAACATAGATATTCAAATATAAAATGGGTGCATTATGATTCACCATATGCTGATAGAGAATTTTTTGATTTAGTGAAACAATCTGATTCAAAATTAAAAAATTTATATATTATAGAGGAAGCGCATAATTTTATTCGAAATGTTTATTCGAACTTAACATCAAAAAAAGGTAAAAGAGCCGTAAATATATATGATTATATAATTCAAGATAAAAAAGAAAATCCATCAACACGGGTTGTTTTATTATCCGGAACACCAGCAATTAACAAACCATATGAATTAGGTTTGATGTTCAATTTATTAAGACCTGGTATTTTTCCAAAATCCGAAGCATTATTTGATAATATTTATGTATCACCTGGAATAATACCAACAATCAATCCTCAAACAAAAAATATGTTTCAAAGAAGAATTATGGGTTTAGTATCATATTACATTGGTGCAACACCTGATTTATATGCCACCCAAACAACACATTATATAGATGTTAAAATGTCACAATATCAAACTGAATTATATGAATATTATGAAGAAATAGAAGCAAAAATGGCAAAAAAATCATCATTTAAAAAATCGGCGCAATCAGAAACATATGCGACTTATGTAAGACAAGCATCAAATTTTGTATTTCCTGCAATTGATCAAATTGTAACTGGTGAAACAAGACCAAGACCATCAAAATTCAAAATAGGAGAAAAAGAAATGGAATTATTAATGAAAACCAAAGATATTGATTTAATTAAAAAAACAATATCTTCACAATCAATAGGTTATTTTAAAATGTTGGATAAATTTAGAGATAGTTTTGATGAATATTTAGATAAAATTTATAAGAAAGAATTGAAATCAAAAATAAATATTTTATCTGATGTTGAAAATTTTGCTAAATATGATAGTTGGGAGGAATATTGGGAAAAATCAGAAACAAAATCAGAATTAATACAAAAAATGTATGAATGTTCAGCAAAATATTTGAATATAATATTTTATTTATCAAAAAGTAAAGGACCTGTTTTAATATATTCTAATTATTTGTTGATGGAAGGTTTGGATTTATTGAAAATTTATTTAAAATATTTTGGTTATGATTCATTTAAAAATCCAAATTCAAAAGATTATTTTAGATATGGTGAATTTCATGGTAGTGTGAGTAGAGAAGTTAGAAAAGAAACTATCAAATTAGAAACTGATAAAGAAAATGCTTATGGTAAATTAATAAAAATTGTGATGTTTTCTCCTGCAGGTGCAGAAGGTATATCTCTCGAATCAATACGTCAAGTACATTTAATGGAACCTTATTGGCATGAAGTTAGGATGATACAAATGATAGGCAGAGCAATACGTCAATGTTCGCATAAATATTTACCACTGAAAGAAAGACATGTTGATATTTATAGATATCGTTCAGTTAAACATAATGTTAAAATTATTGAAATTATTGAAGGTCAAACTTCAAGAAAAGAAAAAAAAATAATTGATAACGCAAATGAATTGAAAACAATTGATTTTGAAATTCAAGAATTAGCAAGTGGAAAAAATAATTTGATATCAAATTTTTTAGATTCAGTGAAAGAAGTTGCTATTGATTGTGAATTATTTAAAGCACATAATATGATGGGAACTAAATATAGATGTTTTCAATTTAATGAAGTTTCTTTATTTGATAAAAATATCGGGCCTGCATATAAAGAAGATGTTATAGAAGATATAAAAATTTCAAATGGTTCTAACAGTACAAATTCAATTACTATTAAAGTAAAAGTTATAAAAATCAAAGGTGTTATTGAATCAAATGATAAAGATATTCAATATTATTGGTATAATCCAGAGACAAGTGTTGTATATGATTATGATCTCAATTATCCAATGGGTAAAGTTAAATTTAATTTGGATGGTATACCAGATAAATTAGATAAAGAAACATATAGAATTGAAATCATCAACATACCAAGTGTTAAAAATATATAATTTTAATTATAATAATCAATTTTAGTATTTAATTCATCTTCCCATATGCCTAATAAAAAGGTCAAAAAATTTTGAAAATTTTTATTTGCAGGAATATTAATTATTTCCATTTTTAATATGTCTAAAATTTTAAATCCAAAATTTTTATAATTATGATTCAAAGCTTTTATATTTAATAATATTTTTTCTATTTGTGTAAGATCAAAATCATACCAAATAATATTATTTAAATATTCATCTACAGATAATTTAATTCGTTTTGAATTTATTTTTGATATTTTTATTTTATCATTAAAACCACTTATATCAACAAAACTATTTAATTCTGTAAAAATATTCTTAATATCAAATATTTTATTATTTAAATTAATCGTTTCATAATCTAAACAATCTTCATGAATTAATATTTTATTTTCATCATGATTAAATTTATTTTGCATATAAAATGGAATTAATTGTGTAATGTTAGAATTAATCATTATGAAACATTTAATTATTTCATTAAAATATTTTGCTATTTTCATAATTTTTTTAATATCAATATTTTTTAAATTATCACTGTTTTCAAAATATTGAATATATTGTATTAAATCATATTTTTCAGGCTCAATCAAATTTGTATTGGATATTTGATTTATTTCATAATCTATACATTCAGTATTGATTTTTAATGGTTCTCCCCAAGAATTATAAAATTGGATTGATAATTTTGTTAAATTTCCCAATAATGATTCTTTGTAAATTTTTGTTGCTGAATATGGTATCAATTTTAAATATAATGCTCCTAAAATTTTGTCAAAAATCAATATAAATGATTTGTCAGTTGTTGGATTTGTTCCAAAATTACGTGTACTTTGTAATTCTTTAATATAAATTTGAACGAATCTATCACCTAATGGATTATATTCATTTTTTTCATTTGGTATATAACGATCATTTAAAATTACATAATCTTTTATACGATCATATTCATCTTTAATATAATTTTTTTTATGTTGAAATTTTCTACAAAAATCCCAATTTTCATTTATACATATTGATGTGTATTTAGGTATTACTACACAATCTAATTTAATATAATTAATATTTTTAAAATCTCTTATGATGTATGGATTAAATGATCTTTCTAAATTCAATGTGTATTCTTTTATTGCTTCGGGATTATCAAATACATATATTTCATTTTGTTTAGGTTCTTGATATTTAGTTATTTCAAGAAATCGTTTTTCTTCTTGTTCTAAATAATTTTTTTGTATATTTTGTCCTTTTTTTCTTTGATTTTTTAATTCAGTTTTGAGATCTTGTTTTATTGATGATTTTGATATTATATTAGAATCTGATATTCCTGAATTTGTTATGGGACCTAATGAAACTATGTAATTAAATGGATCTGGATAAATACGCATGTCGCGATCTATTGAATCTATGTTCAATCTATATTCTTTTAGTGATTCTTTTAATAAATTTTCATTTAAATTATCATATAATGTATTGTGCTTGTTTTTTGTATCTGGCATAAACATTATAGGTTTTTGCACTTCAAACCCTTTTTCTATTCCAAATTGTGAAAAATTTCTTAAATTTTCTAAATGCGCCGAATTTGTTTCTGGAGCATCAAATGTACTTAATGGTCTATAATTATTATAATTATTTACAAATTGTTGTTGTTGTTCTACTGCTTTTAATAAATCTTGATTTGTTGAATATCCATTTGTTGATATGGAACTTTGATCAAATGGTAAATTTTGTTTTCCATTTAATGTATAATTTGGTTCTATACCTGATATTTGATAATTTGGTGGTAAATTAGGATTTTTATTAGATTTATTCATTTATTATTATATTATATTATCTTTTTATATTCATAATTTATTTTCACTAAATATATGCTTTTGTTATTATTTAATATATAAATATATTTTTACATATAACTAATTATTTTTTATATGAAAATGTGTAAAAATTTATTTAATTGTGTTTAATTTAATTAAAAATAAAATATTATTATATTAATATTAAATAATATTTTTAATGGAAGAATACTTTTTTTCGGAAAAAAATGTAGGTGATTTAACAAAACAACTTATATTGAATTTAGGATTAGGACAAAATGAATTGAATAGAGATGTTGTCATGAAATGTAAAAATATTATCACGACACAAATGATAAACACTTTTGATAAATTTGGTAATCAAAAACCAAATAATGTTGCTTCAAAAGATTATGTTATTAAAATGAATAATAAAAGTTTAAAGGATTGTTTGAAAAATTTTGATATAAATAAACCAAAACAACATAACCAATCGTCAAATAGAAATAATAATTTACACCCCAATAGAAATAATAAATCACAACATTCTGGACAGTATGGATTAAATGGAATTAATAATGATTCTTTTTTAAGACCTGATGAAATTATGAATAAAATGAAAAATCCATCTCATCCACAACAAAAAACAAATCCATCTAAAGATTTTGGTTCTTATGCTGATACTGGAGGTTATGCACCTTTTAGCACTATTGATGAAGCGGTTGGACCTTTTATACGCGCAACAGGTGATTATGGAATGCCTTTGGAAATGGAACAAATGGGATATAATAATGGAATGAATGAAAATAATACTTCTGGAGGCAAAAAAAATTATGCTGATGAAATTGAAAAAAGAATTAATGCGCTTCGTGGTGAATATGGCGGACCTACAAATATGGGACCAATGGGCAATATGAATGGAATGAACAATATGAATGGAATGAATGGGATGAATAATATGAATGGAATGAATGGAATGAATAATATGAATGGAATGAATGGGATGAACAATATGAATGGAATGAATGGAATGAATGGGATGAATGGGATGAATAATATGAATGGAATGAATGGGATGAACAATATGAATGGGATGAATAATATGAATGGGATGAATGGGATGAATAATTATTTTGGTGTTCCACCGATGGGACAACAACAAGGACAAATTAATCCAATGGTTGCAAAATGGTTAAATTTAGATTCAAGTGGACAACCAATAAATGCAAATAATATGAATAATATGAATAATATGAATGGAATGAATGGAATGAATGGGATGAATAATATGAATAATATGAATAATATGAATAATATGAAT